>Ga0207684_10006098_pt1 | contig 11025 bp, 6 predicted proteins | sample KBSK5501metaG_FD_184342 | JGI IMG/M metagenome (GOLD analysis project Ga0207684, IMG submission 184342) | Corn, switchgrass and miscanthus rhizosphere microbial communities from Kellogg Biological Station, Michigan, USA - KBS K5-50-1 metaG... | ecosystem: Host-associated > Plants > Roots >... | reverse complement strand
CAAGCTGGACTGAAGGGGCTGGTACCTCCCTGCATCGGTCTGAATCTATGCGTAACGGCGTGCGTACATCTTGACAGCGTGGTAGAATTTGCTTCCCCCTCTTGACAAACCCCTTGACAACAGCGAGTCGCTCGCAGGACCTGCCATCACTGTGACTTCCTCGGGGATCGTCGCCGATATCAAATCGCGACTGCCCGTCGTGGACGTCGTTGGCGAGACGGTTGCGCTCAAGCGCGCCGGCTCCGCCTACAAGGGCCTGTGCCCGTTCCACGCGGAGAAGACACCGTCGTTCATCGTGACGCCCGAGCGCGAGAGCTGGCATTGCTTCGGATGCGGCAAGGGCGGTGACGTCTTCACCTTCCTGATGGAGCGTGACGGCGTGGACTTTCGCGAGGCGCTCACCCGCCTGGCGGAGAAAGCCGGCGTGGAGCTGTCCGCCCAATCGGCGCGGGAGGATCGGCAGCGCCGGAGATTGCGCGAGGCGCTCGAGGCGGCGATAGCCTGGTACCGCGAAGTCCTGCTGCGAACGCCCCAGGGGGAACGAGCGCGCGCGTACCTAGCGGAGCGCGGGTTCAGCGACGAGATCCTGGATCGCTTCTCCATCGGCTACGCGCCAAACGTGTGGGATGCGCTCACCAAGCGTCTCGGCGCCCGCGGCTTCAGCGACGAGGAGCTCGTCAGCGCCGGACTGGCCGGGCCATCCAATCGTGGCGGGGTGATCGACAAATTCCGCGGTCGGGTCATGTTCCCGATCCGGGACCAGTCCGGGAAGGCGAGCGGACTGGGCGGGCGGATTCTTCCGGGCCTGGAGGGGCCGAAGTACCTCAACTCCCCGGCGACGCCGCTCTTCGACAAGAGCCGGACGCTGTTCGCAATCGATCTGGCCAAGGCATCGATCCGGAAGGCGAAGCTCAGCGTCATCGTCGAGGGCTATACGGACGTGATGGCCGCCCATCAGGCGGGATTCACCAATGTCGTCGCGTCGCTCGGCACCGCGTTGACGCGCGGGCAGGTGGAGCTGGCGACGCGATACGCGGACGCAGTGGCTCTCGCGTACGACGTGGACCTGGCGGGCGAAGCCGCCACGCAGCGAGGTCTGCTCGAGGAGCTCGGGCCGGACGCCGCTGTGAGCAAGGTTCGCGTCATCCGCATTCCCGCGGGCAAGGATCCCGACGAATTGATCAGGACCGACCCGCCGGCGTGGGAGCGCGCGATCGCCGACGCGAAGCCGGTCATCGAGTACTTCATCGACAAGGCGGCTGCGGATGCCGATCTGTCGACGATCGCCGGCCGCCGCGAGGTCACCGGTCGTTCGCTGGCAATCCTGAAGCGGGTGGGGGATCGCGTGGAACGGGCCCTCTACCTGCAGCACCTGGCGAGGCTGGTGAACGTCGAGGAGCGCACGCTGGGCGAGGCCCTCGAACGCGCGCCAGTCGTGCGACGGTCCGCGCGCCAGTCAAGGGAGCCGTCCGGCAACGGGACGGGTGCAACCGTGCCGAGCCTGGGAAGGCTCGAATCGGAAGCCTTGGAGCTGATGCTGCGCTATCCGGGCCTGGCGGCGGAGATGCCACCGGACGAGCCGCTGCCCTTTGCGGGAGCGGTCGCCCGACAGCTGGCCGACGCCCTGCGTGAGCGCGCAACCAGCGCCGGGAATGGGCAGACCGATCCCGGTGCCGACCTCGAGGCGTTCGTCAACGGACTCGACCCGGCGACCGGCGCGGTCGCGCGGGAGCTGCTGCAGGCGGCAGCTGTTGACTCGGCGGAGCCGAGCCTCGATCCGTCGGAGGCGCGGGAGGTCCTGCGCATCTGCCTGCTGCGACTGCGCGCTGAGCGCCTGGACGAGGCGCTCAGAGATGGCCGGATCCTGCTGGAGGAGGCGCAGCGGGAAGGGGATCGGGGACGCCTCGAGGAGATTGAACAACGAATCGACCGCCTCGGCCGTGAGAAGGCCGAGGCAACCAGGCAGATGCATACGCCGGCGATCGCGCCGGTTTGAGGAGGAGACGCGTGGCGACGACCACCAAGAGTGTGACGACGGCGAAGACTGAGAAGAACGGCAAGTCCGTGGCGAGCGTGACGAAGGCGCGTGCGATGCCTGTTGCGGCGCCCAAGGCTGCCCCCGCCAAGGCTGCCCCGGCCAGGGCTGTGCCTATGAAGGCGGCTGCGACAAGGGGGGCTGCAGCGACCACGCCCGAGCCGAAGGCGTCGACAAGGGTAGCCACGCCCGCAAAGGTGACACCGACCAAGGGTGGTGCATCTGCCAAGCCGATCGTCTCCACGAAGGCACCCTCGGCAGCCAAGCCGTCGGCTTCAGCGAAGCCAATTGCACAGGCGAAGGCAGCCGTGTCGTCGAAGGCGGCAGCGCCACCGAAGGCGCCGGCCAAGGCATCTGTCCCGTCAAAGGGCGCGTCGTCCGCTTCGGTCGCGCCCGCCGATGAGGACGAGGCCGGACCTCCGGTCGAGCTGGCCACGCGGCTCGACGACGGGGAGCCTTCGAGCGCCGTCGTCGAGGAGCTCCTGAACAAGGGGCGCACCGAGGGCTTCATCACCCACGACCAGATCCTCGAGGCGATTCCTAAGCCCGAGGCCAACCTCGGCGCGGTCGAGGAGCTGTATGCAGCGGCCGAGGAATCCGGTGTCGAGGTCCTCGATGCCGACAACAACCCGACCTTTGCGGATGTCGAGGTCGAGGAAGAGGAGGTTGCCGGCGTCGCGGTGAAGCCGCGCGAGGTCGAGGAGGACCTCGAAGCGCTTGCCGCGGACCTGATCGGGATCGATGACCCGGTCCGCATGTACCTCAAGGAGATCGGCAAGGTCGCGCTGCTCACCGCCGAGGAAGAGGTCGTCCTGGCCAAGGCCATCGAGCTCGGTGAGCTGGCTATTGAGGATCCGGCCCGGGCACTGGTCAACCTCTACACCTGGGTCAGCACCAACTCCGAGCCAAAGGCACGCGCGATGGCCGCCATGCGCGCCTTCGACTTGCCTCGCGAGTCGCCTCGCGTCACCTCGGACGCCATCGACTGGTGGGTGAAGCGCAAGAACGAGATCCCGGCGCCCCCAGTCAAGTTCAGCAAGGCGCGACGCTCTCCGGACCTCGACGACGACGCGCGGCAGCGGATCCTACACGCAGAGTCGATCCTCAAGACGCTGGAGTCCGGTCCAGCGGCCGCGCTCAAGGATGCCGTCCTGTTCGGGCACAGCTATCGGTTCCGGTCGCTCGACCACGCGGGTACACCTGAGCTGGTCGAGCTCGAGCGCTGGGCGCGCGAGTCGGCGCAGCAGGTCGTGCGGGCCTACATCGAGGACGGCAACGACGCCATGTACCTGCGCGAGCTCGGCTACGACCCGAGCGTGCCAGCGGACACTCCGCCTGAGGAGCGCTCGGGCCGGCTGATCGAGCAGGGCGTGGACGCGCGCAAGCGACTGACCGAGGCCAACCTGCGCCTGGTGGTCAGCATCGCGAAGAAGTACATCGGGCGTGGCATGAGCTTCCTGGACCTGATCCAGGAGGGGAACATCGGCCTCATTCGGGCGGTCGAGAAGTTCGAGTACGAGAAGGGCTTCAAGTTCAGCACGTATGCCACGTGGTGGATCCGACAGGCCATCACGCGGGCCATCGCGGACCAGGCACGGACCATCCGCATCCCGGTCCACATGGTCGAGACCATCAATCGCCTGATCCGGGTCCAGCGCACCCTGCTGCAGGAGCTGGGGCGCGAGCCGACCATCGAGGAGATCGCGCGGCGCATGAGCCGCGACGAGATCATCCGCGAGCTGCGCGAGAAGCTGCAGCGCGAGCCCACCGAGGGCGAGGTCGACGAGCGCGAGTCGCAGGGACCGCAGAGCGTAAGCCCCGAGAAGGTGCGCGAGATCATGAAGGTCTCCCAGGAGCCGGTGAGCCTCGAGACGCCCATCGGCGAGGAGGAGGACAGCCACCTCGGCGACTTCATCCCCGACCTGGCCAGCGTGGCTCCGGCGGACGCCGCCAGCCATCAGCTGCTCAAGGAGCAGGTGGAGGGCGTGCTCGATTCGCTGACCCCGAGGGAGCGGCGGGTGCTCCAGCTGCGCTTCGGCCTCGAGGACGGTCGCTCGCGGACGCTCGAAGAGGTCGGGCGCGACTTCAACGTGACTCGCGAGCGGATCCGGCAGATCGAAGCCAAGGCGTTGCGCAAGCTCCGCCACCCGTCCCGCAGCCGGAAGCTGAAGGACTATCTGGAGTAGCGCTCAGCTACCACCACTGGACCGATAGGGCGGCCTGCGGGCCGCCCTTTCTGGTGCTCCCGCGCACCGCGATGCTTGCGGGCTGTGCCCGGTGCGGACACGATGAGCCAGTGCCGCTGATGCGGATTCGTGATCGGCCCGTACTACCCCTGACTGCACACGGAAGCGGCGACGGCGCATAGGCCGCCGTCGGGCTCCCAGGTCGTTCCCATGGCGAAAGGAGGGATGCCTCATCCCGAGCTGCTGCACGCCTGTCTTGCCGAGCGCACGCCAAGCCCACTGGCGGCCGTCATCGGCTCCATCCAAGCCCGTGGGCTCACCTGAGGACGCAAGACCAACATGAATCGAACCCGCAGTGCGCTCAAATGGGGCGCTTTTCTGGCGGTTGCCTCCCTGATCCTGACCCTCGGGGCGGCACCGCTCTTCGTTGGCGCCGCCGACCACCTCGACGCTCCGAGCCTCGGGCACGTCTCCGTCGACGCATCTGGCAACGTGAGCGTCGAAAAGCTCGGCGGCCAGTTCGACATCAACGATGTCTACGCGTTCAAGTCCGCGACCCCCGGCTGGACCGTGCTGGCGATGACCGTCAATCCAGCCATCAACGTGCTCGGATCAACCACGTTCGGCTCGAACGGCGCCTACACCTTCAACATCGACACCAACGGCGACGCCCGTGCCGACCATCGGTATGTCGTCACCTTCGGGAACGCCGACGCGCAGGGCATCCAGCACTTCGTCGTCAAGCTCGACGGCAAGGCGCTGGCCTCCGGCTTCAGCGGACCAAAGGGCAAGGCACAGAACCGGGGCATCAATGCCTTCGCCGGTCCTCGCTCCGACCCGTTCTTCTTCGACCTGATCGGCTTCCTGGGCTCCGTCAAGGGCCAGGGAATCCGCCGCTTCGATGACGGCAACCAGAGCGACTTCTTCGTCGGGCTCAACACCCTGGGCATCGTGCTCGAGGTGCCGAACGCCTCTCTGGGTGGCAACGGCCACCTCATTGGCGTCTGGGGCACCACCGCCATGCAGGATGCCAATGGCGTCTGGCACCAGGTCGACCAGATGGGCCGGCCGGCCATCAACACCGTCTTCAACGCGGCCGGCGCCGACAAGGAGGCGTTCAACCAGACGGCTCCGGCTGATCAGCGGACGGCGCTGAACGGCAAGTTCCGCACCAACATGATCAACGTCCTCAAAGCGCTCTCGGCGCTGTCGGGGACGGCCTACACCGATGCGCAGGCCGGCGGCATAGCTGACCTGCTCCTGCCCGACATGCTGACCTACACCGTTGGCACCACTGCTGCCGGTCCGCTGAACGGCCGCGGCCTCGCCGACGACGTGATCGACGTCGAGCTCAACCTTGTGACCAAGGGCGCCGTGCCGACCGACATGATCGGCGCGCACAGCGACTATCAGGCGAGCTTCCCGTACCTCGGGAACCCTCACCCGTAACCCGATAGGGCAGGGATCGGGCATGCCGCCCGGTCCCTGCTCACTCCTCCCCATCCATCCCAATCGCTCCGCCCGTCGAGGAGAAGACAGCCCCAGATGGCCAGCACGTCACTGCCCCGCCCACACCGATGGCGCGCTCCGCGTCGCTCCGTGATCGTGGGCGCCGCCCTGCTCGTGGTCGCCGGGTCTTATGGCGCGGGCTATCTTGCGACGCGGCACGACGCCACCGCGACGGACATCGCCGCGCAGCCCGCGGCCCAGGTTCCCATCCCCGGTGGGCCGCCGGCAGTCGTCACGCAATCCCTGGACCAGATCGACCGTGCGATCAACGTCTGGGCTGCGAACATCGCCCGCGACGACAAGGACTTCGTCAGCGCCACCTACCTCGCCGACCTCTATTACAGCCGCGCGCGGTTGACGGGCAACCTTGACGACTACAGCCGAGCCAAGCAGGCCGTCCATCTGGCTCTCGCCGCATACCCCGGCGGCGTCGGCGCCCAGCTCCTGCGGGCGCAGCTGCTTTTCGCGACCCACGACTTCGTGAAGGCGCGGGACGCTGCCCTGAAGATCCAGGCGGCGAATCCCGGTCAGGTCGCGGCGCTGGCCACAGTCGGGGACGCTCAGCTTGAGCTTGGTCAGTACGACGCCGCGGCTCGCTCGTTCAATGAGCTTGCGCGGCGCGCTCCGGGTCCGGCCGTGACCGCCCGCCTGGCGCACCTCGCCGCCCTTCGCGGCCAGCCCGCGCAGGCCGATGCGCTCGCGGCTCGCGCCATCCGGCAAGCGGCGGCAGCTGGGGCCGCTCCTGGCGACCGATCCTGGTACGAATACCTGGCCGGCTACCTCGCCTTTCAGTTCGGCGAGCTGACCACTGCCGAGCGCGAGTTCCGCGCAGCCATTGCCGACTGGCCGGGCTCGTACCTGGCGCTCGCCGGCTTGGCGCGAACGCGCGCGGCCGAGGGTGCGACGGCCGAAGCGATCACCCTCTTGCAGAAGGCCATCGCGATCGTCCCACAGCCGGAGTTTCTGGCCGGGCTTGGCGATCTGTACGCAATGACCGGTCGTTCGCAGGACGCGGCGGCGCAGTACGCCACGGTGCGGGCGATCGCCGATCTCTCCAAGGCGGAGGCCCAGCTCTACAACCGGCAGCTTGTCCTCTTCGACGCCAACCACGGCCAGAACCTCGCAGAGGGTGTCTCGCTTGCGGAGCGCGAGCTGTCGGTGCGCAAAGACGTGTACGGCTGGGACGCCTACGCATGGGCGCTGTACGCGAGCGGGCGATATGCCGACGCCGACCAGGCCATGCAAGCCGCGCGCGCCATCGGAACGGTGGATCCGCTGCTCGACTACCACCAGGGCATGATCGATGCGGCGCTGGGCCGGATCGATCAGGCGCGGCAGCTGCTCAACGCAGCGCTCGACCGGAACCCTGGATTCGACGCGCTCCAGGCGGCGCGGGCCCGGTCGACCCTCGCCAGTCTGCCAATGGAGGCCGGTCAGTGATGCCGGTCCTGCGGAGGCTCAGGCGAGTGGCTTTGGCTGCGGCAGCGGCGGCTACCGCGGCGGCCATTCTCGCCGGACCGGCGTCCGCGCACCCGCTGGGCAACTTCACGATCAACCACTACGCGGAGGTGCGGGTGGGGGAGCGCCAGATCCAGCTGGACGTGGTCATCGACATGGCGGAGATCCCGGCCTTCACCGAGCAGCAGCGCCTCGACACCAACCGCGACGGCACCGTGAGCGCAACTGAGCTCGTCGCCGCCCGCGAGCCGAGCTGCAAGACGCTCGCAACCAATCTGGCTCTCCAGGTGGACGGAAGGCCGATGGCGTTGCGGCTGACCGACGCCGGCCTGCAGCTGCTGCCGGGGGCCGGCGGGCTCAAGACCCTGCGCACCGTATGCGAATTCGTCGCCGTGCCGCCAGCGCCGATCACGGGAACTGCCGCGGTCACCTTCGAGGATCGCTCGTACGCTGATCGAATCGGCTGGCGGGAGATCGTGGTCTCGGGCGATGGCATGACCGTCGTCGCAGCGGGCACCGAGTCCGCCACCCGCTCGAACCGGCTGACTCACTACCCGACCGACCTGCTCACGCAGCCGCTCGACGAGCGAGCTGCCACCATCTCGGTCACGCCCGGTGGTCCGACGCTTCCTCCGCTCCAACCCAACGATGCGCAACCTCTCGGCACGACGAGCGCAACCCCCAGCATCGTTGCCGGGGCGGTTCCCGGCGGCGTGGGGGATGAGCTCGCCGCGCTGGTCGGCGCGTCAGACCTGACGCTCCCGGCGCTCGTCATCTCCCTGCTCATCGCTGCGGGACTTGGGGCCATTCACGCGGTCTCGCCGGGACACGGCAAGACGGTCATGGCTGCGTACCTGGTCGGCAGCCAGGGCACGCCCCGGCACGCGGTCGCCCTTGGACTGACGGTGACGGCTTCGCATACCTTCGGCGTCATCGGCCTGGCGTTACTGACGCTGCTGGCGGGGGACTTGCTGCCGCCCGATCGGCTGTACCCGGTGCTGGGGCTGCTGTCGGGCCTGACGGTGGTCGCAATCGGAACCTGGCTTCTCGTTCAGCGGGTCCGCGGACTGACGCGGAACGCCGCGCATCGCGCGGCGCATCGGTCTGGAGCAGACCACGGGCACGACCACAGCCACAACCACGACCACGAGCCGCTCGCCAGCGCGACGAGCGAGCATTCCCACGGCGGCATCCGGCACAGCCACGCACCCGCTGCCGGCACGACACTCTCGTGGCGGAGCCTGATTCTGCTGGGCTTCGCGGGTGGCCTCGTCCCATCCGCCAGCGCGCTGATCCTGCTGCTCGGCGCGGTTGCTGCGGGCCGGCCGGGCTATGGCCTGGCGCTCGCGGTCGCCTTCGGGTTGGGCATGGCGGCCGTGCTCACCGGCATCGGTCTGGCGGTCGTTCGCGCCGGCAAGATGCTGGACCGGATGCCTTCGCTGGGGCGGCTCACGCGCTTTGCGCCGGCCGTGCCGTGGATGTCGGCGGCGGTGGTCACGGCGGCTGGAATCTTCCTCACCAGCCAGGCGCTGGTGCAGCGTTTCTAGCCTCAGACGGCTTTGACCGGCCCCAAGGGCGAACCTATAATCCGCCGGGCCCGCGGTCCTGCACGCAGCACCGCGCATGCGTTCCGGCGTAGCTCAGTTGGTAGAGCGGGCGGCTGTTAACCGCTTGGTCGCAGGTTCGAGTCCTGCCGCCGGAGCCACTTCTGTTGCTCCTGGCGCACCGTCAGTGTCAGGCGGCGTCCCCGGCGACCTCGACTTCGCGAGTCTCAGGCTCGACGCCCGGCCCATCGGTCGCCGGCCGGGCCCTGACCATGATCAGCGAGGCCACCGCACACGCCACGAGGTCGGCCACGATCAACCAGAGCGTCAGGGCGATGGCGCTCGCCGTCGGGTGGGCTCCGGGTAGCACGGCCTCGGTCAGGAAGATGCTTCCGAACGTCGCCACACCGATCACCAGGCCAAGCTGGATGACAGTGGTCATGACCCCGCTCGCATCAGGCGCGTCCTGAGGGGAAACCTTCGCCAGGGCGACGGTCAGGATCGGACTCGCGGCCATGCCCTGCCCGAACCCGCCGATGAACAGTGCCACGGCCAACAGAACGCCCCCACCTCCGCCGCCGGCGACCGTAAGCCCAACGAGCAGGTAGCCGATCGCGGCGATGACGCACCCTGCGGGGATCACCAGCTGGTGCCATCGAACCGGAAGGCGTCGCCAGTTCAGGCTCGACAGCGCAAACCCCGCGGCCAACGGCACGAACGTGAGGCCCGCCTGGAGCGCGGTGTCGTGCAGGCCGCCCTGAAGGTGCTGCGTAAAGGTGAATAGGAACCCGCCGTAGGCGGCCAGCGCGAGGACGATCGCTATCAGCGCCGCGGGCATTCCTGGTGCGCGGAGGACCCGCTCCGAGATCAGCGGCGCGCCGCCACGGCGCTCCACCGATCGCTCGATCAGCGCGAAGACGATGATCGCGACCGCGCTCAGAGCGAGTGAGATGAACGTCCATGCGGGCCACCCTTGCTCGTGACCGAGCACGAGCGGGACGACGAGGAGCAACACAGCCGCGGCGAGCGAGATCAGGCCGCCGAGATCGAGCGGCCGGGCGGGCGCCGGTCCGTCAAGCGGGAGGAACCGGAACGAGGCGACCAGCAGGACGAGGCCAATCGGAACGTTGACGAGGAAGACTGGGCGCCAGCCCGTTCCAAGCAGGTCCGCGCTGACCAGGACCCCGCCTAAGACCTGGCCCACGAGGCCGCCGAGCGCCAGGGATGCCGCCCACGCGCTAAGGGCCTGGGCGCGGGCTGGTCCTGTGAAGTTGCGTTGGATCAGGCTGAAGACCTGGGGAACCATCAGCGCGGCGCCTGCGCCCTGAATGGCGCGAACGCCGACCAGGGCCTGGCTGGTCGGCGCAAGCCCACACGCCAAGGACGCCGCCGTGAACAGCGCCAGCCCCCACAAGAATGCCGTTCGGAAGCCAAGGCGCATGCCGAGTCGCGCTCCCGTGATCAGCAGGACGGCGTAGGCGATTACATAGCCCGCGACGATAAGTTGGAGGTCCGAACCGGTCGCCCTGAGATCAACGCGGATGGTGGGGATCGCGACGTTCACGATGGACGCGTCCAGTACCGCCATGAACTGGCCCGTGAGGACGAGGGCGAGGAGGATCCTCATGCGGCCCGTCAAGCCAGGATTGGTCTGAGCGAGGGCACCCGTCGGTCTCACATCGCGAGCCACGTCCTGGAGCCCAGGTCCGCTCCTGGCGCGCAGCTCAGGCTTGGGCACGTACAGCTCCGTCGTATTCGGACGCGAAAAGGTAGCTGACGGCCAGGCTCCGATACGGCCGCCAGCGCTCCGCCAGCTGAAGCAGCTCGTCGTCCGTCGGGGGATGGTCCAAGCCGTAGGCGTGCGCCACTGCTCGCCGGAGCGCGAGGTCGCCCGTCAAGAAGACATCGGGTCGGTCGAGGGCGACCAGCAGGAAGCCATGCGCGGTCCACGGTCCGATCCCCGGAATGCTGGTCAGGGCAGCCACGACGTCCTCGTCCGACATGCCTGACAGCGCGTCGTCGCTCAGGCGACCATCGACGAACTCTTGCGCGACCGCCCGCAAGGTGGCGGTCTTTCGCGCCGACATGCCGCTCGATCGAACGGCCTCGGGATCTGCGGCCAGCATCTCCGCGGGTGTCGGCAGGCGGCCACCGAATTTCTGCTCGAGGCGGCCGAGGATCGTTCGCGTGGCGCGCACGGACAGCTGTTGCCCGATGACCTGGAAGATCAGGGTGGAGAAGGCGTCGAGTGCGGGGAGGTCCGTGGTCCAGGCGCGAGGCCGGAAGTTCGGAT
>Ga0207684_10006097_pt1 | contig 11026 bp, 9 predicted proteins | sample KBSK5501metaG_FD_184342 | JGI IMG/M metagenome (GOLD analysis project Ga0207684, IMG submission 184342) | Corn, switchgrass and miscanthus rhizosphere microbial communities from Kellogg Biological Station, Michigan, USA - KBS K5-50-1 metaG... | ecosystem: Host-associated > Plants > Roots >... | reverse complement strand
CGGCATCGTCAACGTCTCCGCGCGAGACCTCGCGACGGGCAAGGCGCAGGGCATGCAGATCAACCCCGCGGGCGGGCTCTCTCAGATCGAGATCGACAAGATCATCAAGGAGGCGTCTGCGTTCGCCGAAGCGGACCACGAGCGCCGCGAGATCGCCGCGGTCAAGCATCGGCTGGAGGGAATGATCGCCTCCAACGAACGCGTTCTCTCGGAGTTCGGCTCGGGCCTGGCGGAGGACGAGCGGCAGCGGATCGAGGAGACGCTGAAACGCTCGCGGGAGATCGCAGACGGCGATTCGCGGGAGGCGTTCAACGAGGCGATCTTCGACATGCAGGGCGTCTCGAAGGTGCTGACGAGAGTCATGCTCGCGCGAGCCGGAGGGGCAAGCGGCGCGGCCGCGGGGGGAAACTGAGAATTGTGAATTGAGAATTGTGAATTGAGAAACCTGAGCCTGGAGGGCTGCATAATTCTCAATTCTCGACTCTCAATTCTCAATTCGTTCTATGTCACAGAAACGCGACTATTACGAGATTCTGGGTGTGAGCCGCGCTGCGGATGACTTCTCCCTCAAGTCCGCTTATCGCAAGCTCGCGCTGACCTATCACCCCGACCGCAATCCGAACAATCCGGACGCTTCCGAGAAGTTCAAGGAGGCGAGCGAAGCCTACGCCGTGCTCTCGGATCCCGAGAAGCGCGCGCGGTATGACCGTTTGGGACACGCCGGCGTCGGTTCGGGCGGGGGAGGGTTCGGGTTCCAGGGCTTCGACCCGTCGGTCTTCGGCGACTTTTCGGATCTCTTCGGAGGTCTCTTCGGGTTCGCGTCGGGCGGCGGGTTCGGAGCCGCGGCGCAAGGACCGGCGTCCGGAAGCGACCTGGTCTACCGGATGGAGATCGCGTTTCGCGACGCGGTGTTCGGAATCGAAGCGCCGATCACGATTTCGCGGCTCGAGCGCTGCGAGGGATGCCGCGGGAGCGGCGCCGAGCCCGGCACGCATCCGAGAAGCTGTCCCGTGTGCGGTGGCCGAGGCCGGCAGCGCTTCTCTCAGGGCTTCCTGACCGTGACCCGTCCCTGCGCGAATTGTCGCGGCGAGGGGCAGATCATCGAGCGCCCGTGCCGTGCCTGCGCGGGAGAGGGCCGGCGCCGGGGCAAGAAGGAGCTGACAATCCGTATCCCCGCGGGCGTCGAGTCCGGCACCCGCCTCCGACTGAGCGGCGAAGGGGACGCGGGGGCGAACGGCGCTCCCTCCGGCGACCTCTACGTCGTCCTCACGGTCGCGGACGACGAGGTCTTCTCGCGGGAAGGGAACGACGTCGTCGTACGGCTGGACCTGCCCTATCCGACGCTGGTGCTGGGCGGGGAGATCTCCGTCCCCACGCTGGAAGGCGCCGAAAACGCGGCCGTCGCCGCGGGAACTCCCGTGGGCTCGGAGCTGAGGCTGAGGGGGAGAGGTGTCCCGCACCTCGGCCGCGGCGGCCGTGGAGATCTCGTCGCCCGCATCGGCGTGCGGGTTCCCGAGTCCCCTTCCCGCGAGGAGAAGGAGCTGCTGAGCCGGTACGCCGAGCTGACCGGGGCGCCCGTTGGGAAGGGAAAGGGGAAGGTGTTTGGGAAAGCGAAGAAGATCTTCGGAGACGGATGATTACGGGTTTGCGATTTGTGATCGGGGTGAGGCAGACACTTTCTCACTTCGATCAAGAACCGAAAGTCTCGAATCGCAAGTCTCTCCGCGATGAAGACTCAGTACAGCAGGCTGACTGTCCCGCGCCGTTCTGACGACGACTCCGTCCTCGGCCTCCTCCTTCTCCACGGACCTCTGGGATTCGAGAACCTCGGCCGGGACCTGGTCGCGTTCTTCCGCGAGGCCGGGGACGCTCGCGGTGCGGCCGCGCGCCTGAGCGCCGCACGGATTCGACACGAGCTCACCACCGACATCCCCGAAGGCGACGCCCTCGAGCTGTACCGCGCGGCCTCGCGCCCGTTTCCCGTGGGCCGCCGCCTCTGGATCGAGCCGGGCGATCCCGGCGACGCGTTCCCTCCGCAGGGACGAGTCGCGGTGCGAGTGCCGGCCTCGCGCGCGTTCGGTACCGGCGAGCACGCATCGACGCGCCTGGCTCTGCTGGCGCTGGAGGAAGAGGCTCTCGAAGGGCGATCCGTCCTGGACGTCGGGACCGGATCCGGGATCCTGGCTCTCGCGGCGGCGGCGCTCGGAGCCTCCCGGGTCGTGGCGTTCGATCTCGATGCCGACGCGGTGGTCGTGGCGCGGGAGAACCTCCGCCGCCATTCCTTCGGCGGCGGCGTCCGGCTGTTCGCGGGCGGTCCGGCCGCCTGTACCGGCCGTTTCGATGTGGTCGTCGCCAACCTGCTCGCCGGGGAGCTCTTGCCCGAAGCCCCGCGAATCCTCGCGCGGGCTTCCGCGGCGGGCCGTGTCATCCTCTCGGGAATCACCCGGGACCGCGAAGGCGAAGTCCTCGCCCGGGCACGCGCCGGACGCTGGAGTCTTACCGCTCGCAGCGTCGAAGCGGAATGGACGTGCGTGTGTCTTTCCCGCGGCTGATCGTCGAACGCCTCCCGCCCGCCGGAGGCGCGTGCCGGATCCGCGGCGAGGAGGTCGCGCACGCCCGGGCGCGGCGTGTGACGCCCGGCGACGCCGTGATTCTCCTCGACGGAAGCGGCCGAGAGGCGCTCGGCCGGCTGACACGCGTCGACCGCGACGGTGTCGAGGTCGCCGTCGATTCGGTCCGGGAAGCAGCCGACGATCCGCTCGGGTCGGTCCACCTCGCGGTCGCCGCCGTGCGACAGGAGCGCCTCGCCTGGATCGCGGAAAAATCGGCCGAGCTCGGCATCGAGCGGCTCACGGTGGTGACGAGCGGGCGAACGCAGCGATTCCGCGCGCGTCCGGAACTGGCGGCGCGGCTGGAGCGGCTCATGCGGGAGGCGGCGAAACAAGCGGAGCGTGCGCGCTGGCCGACGCTCGACGGGCCGATGCCTCTGGCCGACGCCCTGCGAGACGTAAGCGCCGCGAACCGCTTCCTTCTCGATCCGAGCGGGGAGAGTTTCCCGTCCGTGATCGAGGGCTCGGCTGCGCTCCTGGTCGGACCCGAGGGAGGCTGGACGCCGGAAGAGCTGCGCGAGGCGATCGCGGCGGGTTGGGTGGTCGTCGCCCTCGCCGCGGGGAAGCTTCGGGCGGAGACCGCGGCGATCGCGGCGGCGGTCCTCGCGCGCACCGCCCTCGCGCGCGGCCACCAAAAGGTGCATTGACACTCCGGCGCACGGGGGGAATACTCCGTCGTCACCGGAACTGTTCAAAGCGGAGGCGACATGTCCTACGAGGATGTCAAGAAGGTCTGGATGAACGGCCGGCTCGTGGACTTCGCCGACGCGAAGATCCACGCCTTCTCACACGTCTTCCACTACGGCTCGGCGATGTTCGAAGGGGCGCGCGTCTACAAGACCAGGCAGGGCTCGGCGGCCTTCCGTATCGACGAGCACATCAAGCGCCTGTATGACTCCTGCAAGGTCTACCGGATGGAGATTCCCTACTCGCGGCGGGAGTTCAAGGACGCGATCTTCGAGACCATCCGCGCCAACGGCTTCGAGGACTGCTATATCCGTCCGGTCGTGTACCGGGGGCTCGGCGCGCTCGGTGTCAATCCCTTCAACAGTCCGGTGGAGGTCATGGTCGCCGTCTGGCGCTGGGGAAAGTACCTCGGCGAGGAGGCCCTGGAGGGGGGCGTGGACGTGTGCGTTTCGTCCTGGAACCGAATGGCGCCGAACACCTTCCCGGCGATGGCCAAGGCGACCGGCAACTACTTGAACTCCGCGCTCATCAAGATGGAGGCGATCGTCAACGGGTTCACGGAAGGGATCGCTCTGGACAATGCCGGGCGGATCTCGGAGGGGAGCGGCGAGAACATCTTCCTGGTGTACGGCGGCCGGATCCTGACGCCGCCTCTCGCCGGGACGATCCTGCCCGGAATCACCAGGGATTCCATCATTCGGCTGGCCGTCGATGCGGGCTTCCCGGTTGTCGAGCAGCAGATTGCGCGCGAGATGCTCTACATCGCCGACGAGATCTTCTTCACCGGTACGGCGGCCGAGATCACGCCGATCCGGTCGGTCGATCGCATTCCGGTCGGAGGAGGACGCCGCGGCCCCGTCACCGAGCGCCTCCAGAAGGACTTCTTCGCCCTGATCGAAGGGCGCGTCGAGGATCGCTACGGCTGGCTGACGCCGCTGCCGGTCGAGGCCGCCGACGTGGTCGGCGGAAGGCGGTAGACGGAAGGCGGGAGCAACCTCCAGACGCGGCCTGCCGCCCTGCCGCCGACCGTCCTGCCGGCTCAGCGACTTACCCTCAGTCATCGGCCCTCGACCGATCGGTCGTTCGAGCCCTTCCAATCGCGGGTGTTACGGCGTAATCTACCGCCTACAAAGGAAATAACACGATGCATATCAACGATCTGCTGAAGATTGCAGTCGAGCGGAAGGCTTCCGACCTCCACCTGAAAGTCGGCGCGTTTCCCGTCATCCGGGTGGACGGGACGCTGATTCCGCTCGCCGATATGCGGCGCCTGATGCAGGAAGACACGATCGCCATGGCGTTCTCGATCATGTCGGCGCGGCAGAAGGAGAAGTTCAAAAACAATTTCGAGATCGACATTGCCTACAACGTGCCGAACCTGGGGCGTTTCCGTTGCAACATCTTCCAGCAGCGGGGGACGGTCGGCCTCGTGCTTCGCGTCATTCCCGCCAAGATCCTGAGCATCCGAGACCTCCTGCTGCCTCCGGTCCTGGAGAAGATCTGCCAGGAGCAGAGAGGCCTCGTTCTCTGCACGGGGACGACCGGCTCCGGAAAGTCGACGACGCTCGCCGCGATGATCGACCAGATCAACTCGACCCGCAACGAGCACGTCATGACGATCGAGGACCCCATCGAGTTTCTCCATCGGGACAAGCGCTCGATCGTCAACCAGCGCGAAGTCGACGTCGACACCAAGGGCTTCTCGCTGGCGCTTCGCAGCGCCCTGCGCCAGGACCCCGACGTCATCCTGGTCGGTGAGATGCGAGACTACGAGACGATCGAGACCGCTCTGACGGCGGCGGAGACGGGGCACCTCGTCTTCTCGACGCTTCACACGCTCGATGCGACCGAGACGATCAACCGCATCATCGCCGTCTTCCCGCCGCATCAGCAGAAGCAGATCCGGCTCCAGCTCGGCGCCGTGTTGAAGTCGGTCATCTCGCTGAGGCTGATGCCCCGCGCCGACGGGCTCGGGCGAGTCCCCGCCGCGGAGGTCCTGATCCGGACGAATTACGTGCGCGAATGCATCGAGAACAAGGAAAAGACCAAGTACATCAAGGACGCGATCCAGCAGGGCACGTCTCAATACGGAATGCAGACGTTCGATCAGTCCCTCTACGGCCTGTACAAGTCCGGGCTGATCACCCTGGAGGAGGCGTTGAAGCGCGCCACGAACCCCAACGAGTTCAAGCTCAAGATCCAGGGAATTCAGTCGACCGCCGACGTCGCGCGCGAGGAGATGGACGCGGCGCTCGAGGTTCCCTCGGATTTCAACCCGCTCCAGGAGGAGTCGCCCTTCGACTTCTCCAACCAGCTCCCCCCGGGGCGTAGCTAGATAGCCCGGCGCTCCTCTCCGCCCGAAGATCCCGCGTCGCAAGCGTCGGCGCGGGAGCGGGCGCTGCGCCTCCTCTCCATCCGTCCGCGCGGCCGCGCGGAGCTCGAGCGCGCGCTGCTCCAGAAGGGCTTCGGCGCGCCAGCGGCACGAGCCGCGGTGGAACGTCTCGCCGAGGAAGGCTGGCTCGACGAGCTGTCCGCGGCGCGCTCGGCGGTGCGCACTCGAGGGGTCCGGTACGGACGGGCGAGAGTCGCGCGGGAGCTCGAGGCGCGCGGTTTCTCACGGGAGACGATCGCGGACGCGCTCGAGCGCGAAGGAGGAGACGAGCGGGAAGAAAAGGCGCTCCGCCACGCGTTCGAAAGGCTCTGGCGCGCGCGGGCCGCCCTGCCGGGGCCGGTGCGGCGCCGGCGCGTGTTCGACGCGCTGACGCGGCGCGGTTTTCCGGCCGCGAAGATTTCTGAGATCATCCGAGAGCGCCATGAAATCGACTGAGGTTCGGGAGGGATTCCTTCGATACTTCGAGCGGGAGGGGCATCGCCGCGTGCCATCCTCATCCCTGATTCCCGCCGAGGACCCGACCCTGCTCTTCACCAATGCCGGAATGAACCAGTTCAAGGACGTCTTCACGGGGCGCGAGAGGCGGGACTACACGCGCGCGACGACGGCTCAGAAATGCGTCCGGGCGGGGGGAAAACACAACGATCTCGACAACGTCGGATACACGGGACGCCACCACACCTTCTTCGAGATGCTCGGAAACTTCTCCTTCGGCGACTACTTCAAAGACGAGGCAATCCGGTTCGCCTGGGAGCTGGTCACGGACCGCGGGAAGGGCTACGGTCTGGACCCGGCGCGCCTCTGGGCGACCGTGTACACGGACGACGACGAGGCGTTCGGCCTCTGGCGGCGGCATCTGCCCGAGAGCCGGATCCTGCGGTTCGGAGAGAGCGAGAACTTCTGGGTGATGGGAGACACGGGCCCGTGCGGCCCGTGCTCCGAGCTCCACTATTACCGCGGGGAGAATCTCGCCGGGAACACGGCCGACCGCGTGAACGGCTCCGGCGACGAGACGCTGGAGATCTGGAATCTCGTCTTCATGCAGTTCGATCGGGACGCCTCCGGCCGGATGACCCGCCTGCCGGCGCCCTCCGTCGACACCGGAGCGGGGCTCGAGCGCCTGACGGCGATCCTTCAGGGCGTCGACAACAACTTCGACACGGACCTCTTTCGTCCGCTGATCGGACGAATCGAAGAGCTCTCAGGGAAGTCCTACCGCGGCGCGATGGCCCCCGAGGATGCGCCCTTCCGGGTGGTCGCAGACCACGCGCGCGCGGTCACCATGTTGATCGCCGACGGGGCGCTGCCTTCCAACGAGGGACGAGGATACGTTCTGCGGCGGATCCTTCGGCGCGCGCTCCGCTACGGCCGGCGGCTCGGGCTCGAGGGGCCGTTTCTCCACCGGCTGACCCTGACGGTGGTCCAGGGCTTCTCGGGTGTCTACTTCGGTACCTCGGACGTCGAGCGCGTGGCGGAGAGCGTCGCGGCGGTGCTTGAGCCCGAGGAGGAACGGTTCGGCCGAACCCTTTCCGAGGGCGCCGACCGCGTCGGCGAGGCGATCGAACGGCTGCGCCGCGAAGGCGCGACGGAGCTTTCCGGCGAGACGGTCTTCCGCTTCTACGACACCTACGGTATTCCGCTCGAGGTCATCGAGGAGATCGCCGGCGACGAGGGCGTGGCGGTGGACCGCGCCGGTTTTCAGAAGGCGCTCGAGCGGCAGCGAGCCGTCTCACGCGCGTCGCAGAAGTTCGAAGCCGCCGATGCGTCGGCGTTCGCGCGTCTGGAGCTTCCCGAGAAGCACTCCGAGTTCCGCGGGTACCCGGAGCTCGACTTCGTCCGACTTGCCGGCGCTCGCGTCGTCGGGATCCTCAAGGACGGCGCCCCGGCGAGCGAGCTTGCCAGCGGCGAGGCCGGCGAGGTCGTCACCGACAGGACCGTGTTCTATCCGGAGGGGGGCGGCCAGGTCGCCGATACCGGGACTTGGCGGTGGCCGGGCGGCGAGGCGGATGTGATCGATACCCAGCGGCCGCTGCCCGGACTCATCGCCCATCGGGTCACCGTCCGGACGGGGTCGCTGCACGACGGCGCCCGGGTGGACATGGAGGTGCCCGAGTGGACGCGGCGCCGCACGCAGGCGAATCACACCGGAACGCACCTGCTCCACGCCGCGCTGCGGAAGGTCCTCGGATCGTCGGCGCGGCAGATGGGCTCGCTCGTGGCGCCGGACCGCCTCCGCTTCGACTACGCGGCCTCGGTTCAGCCGACCCCCGAGCAGATCGCCGAGATCGAGCGGCTCGTCAACCAGGAGATCTTGCGCGACCGGCCCGTCAGCAAGGAGATCATGCCGATGGAAGCCGCGCGGCAGAGAGGCGCAGACATGTTCTTCGGCGAGAAATACGGCGATCGCGTCCGCGTCGTCGAGGTGCCGGGATTCTCGACCGAGCTGTGCGGGGGCTGCCACGTTCCTCGGACCGGCGAGATCGGGGCGTTCAAGATCGTTTCCGACCGAGGGCTCGCCGCGGGCCAGCGGCGGATCGAGGCCGTCACGTCGCTCGGGGCGGTCGAGCTGCTCGCGCAGGACGAGCGGATCTTGAACGCCCTTTCCGGCTCGTCTCAGGTCCCGCGGGAGAAGCTGGCGGAGCGCTGGGAGGAACGCGAAGAGCGTGTGCGGGTTCTCGAGCGGGAGCTCGCCGCGGCGAAGCTTCGCCTGGCCTCCGGCGACGGCGGCTCGTCCGCGGAGCGGACCGAGGTCGGCGGCGTGCCGATCGTGACGCGGGTGGCCGACGGGCTCTCGATTCCGGAGCTGCGCAATCTGTCCGACACGCTGCGCGCGAAGCTGAAGAGCGGGGTCGTCGTCGTCGCCGCCGCGACGGAGGGAAAGACGTCGGTCGTCGTGGCGGTCACGGACGACCTGGTTCCCAGGCTGCCAGCCTCCCGCATCGCCGCTCGCGTCGGGAAGGCGCTCGAGGGCAGCGGGGGAGGGAAGGCCGACCTCGCGCAAGCGGGCGGGAAGAAGGCGGAGCTGCTTCCGGCGGGCTTCCAGGCGGCCACGGAGGCCGTCCGGGAGCTTCTCGCCGAGCCGCCGCAGCAGGCCGTCTCGTAAGGGCGGTTTCAAGTTTCAGGTTTCAGGTTTCAAGCCGGACCTGAAACTCGAAACCTGGAACCTGGAGCCGCCTTTGTGCGCCACGTCACGCCGGAGCGTTGCTCGCCCGCCGCGCTCCGCTATAATCACAGTTTCCACTCCATGAAACTGCGAGCGCTGGTGATCCTCGCCCTGCTCGGTGGCGCCGCGTTGCCGGTGCGGGCGGAGGTTCGCGTCCTCCTCCGCGATGGGCGTCGTCTGATCGTCAACGACGGTCCGGCGCGCATCGGCGCCAGTGAGGATTGGTTGGCCGCTCGCGTCGTGCGTTCCTCCCCCTACGACGGTCTCATCGCCTCGGCCGCGCTCGCAAACTCAATCGACCCCAAGCTCGTGAAGTCCGTGATGCTCATCGAGTCGGGCTTCAATCCCGCCGCCGTGTCCCGCAAGGGGGCGCGCGGTTTGATGCAGCTGATGCCGGACGTCGCCGTGCAGAACGGAGTGCGCGATCTCCACGACCCGGCGCAGAACATCGCCGGCGGCGTGCGCCATCTGGCGTATCTGCTCGGACTCTACGCCGGTGACGTCGTGAAGTCCCTGGCCGCATACAACGCCGGCGAGGCGGCTGTCGAGAAGTACAACGGCGTGCCTCCCTACGACGAGACGCGGCTGTACGTTCGGAAGGCCCTCGCCGCCTATTACGGCAAGGCCGTACTCGGCGGCGGGTTCGGCAAGCCCGCCACCGATAGCTTCCGCGGCGCGCCGGCGCCGCAGAGTCGGCCGGTCCAGTGGACTCGCGATGCGCGCAACCGCGTCGTCCTGACGACCCGCAAGGTCCGCCCGATCGCGCGCCGGCTCGGATAGGGCGAGCCGTGTCGAGCACGGCCGGGGATCCCACCCCCATCGATCAGGGGCTTTTCCTGTTGCATCTGAACCGAGCCCGGCGCGGTGTGCGCACCGGTGACCTCGCGGCCGCATGGGACGAGCTGGCGCAGGCGCGGAGCCTGCGCCCACGCGACGACGACGTGCTGAACCTCGTTTCCATCCTGGAGTTCAAGCAGGGCCATTACGAGGAGGCGGCGGCGGCGGCGCGAGTCCTGATCGAGAAGAACCCCGATTCGGAGATCCTTCAGGCTAACCTCGGCTTGATCCTGTTCAAGGCCGGCCGGCTCGTCGAGGCGGAAGGCGCGCTGCAGGCGGCCATCGAGCTGAAGCCTTCGCACCGGCGTAGCCACCTCTATCTCGGGCTGCTGTATCAGACCCGGGGCAAGCTCGGGCTCGCGGTCGAGCACCTGCGGATCGCCGGAGCCGCACGCCGGGTCGCGGAGATCGTGGAGGCGCTGCGCCGAGCCGGTCGCGATGCCTCGGCCAAGCCTGCCGCCGCGGAGGCCGGAACCTCGCTGCCGCTCGAGGCACGCGAGACCTCGACGCGGACGAGGACCGCGACGTTCGGGCCCGGGTTTCTGGAGGAGACCGAGGAGAAGGGCGCTCGCATCGCTCCGGCCGCATCCGACGCCCGGCCGCTCTTCAAAATCCGGCCGGACGGCGGCCTCGAGATCGCCTCACGCGGGACGGTCTTCGTCCGAAAAGGCAGCGTCGCGTGGTACAGCGGCAAGATCGCTTTCGCGCCGGAGCCCGCGTTTCGAGGAACGTCCCTGGAGCGAATTCTGCGAGCGAGCGGGCCGGGAACGCTCCTGTTGAGCGATCCGGGGCGCCGAGCCTATCGGCGCGACTTGAACGGCCACGTCTTCTTCGTGGAGGGAACGCGCCTGCTGGCGCTCGACCATGGGCTGACGTCTCGCTTGGACGCCATCCATGACTTCCGCCGGAGTCGGAGGCTCGACGTCCTGAAGGTCCAGGGTCACGGCAGCGTCGTCTTCTCGGTCGGCGGGCCCGTGGCGGCGCACGAAGTCTCGCCGGGCCTTCCGCTCTCGATCTCCTCCCGCGACCTCGTCGCGTGGAGCGGAGAGCTCGTCGCCTCGGTCCTCGACGACCAGTTTCTCGAGGAGGTCATGCAACCGGACGTGGCCAACCCTCCCAAGATCCGGTTCGAGGGGGAAGGGACCGTTTTGACGGAGCCGCCGCGTCCCCGCCGGCGAGCCTCCGACGCGGACCGGCCGACGGATCAGAGGCGGGGGTGATCTTTCTGGTTTCTAGTTTCTAGTTTCGAGTTTCTAGTCTGATTGCGAAACCAGAAACCAGAAACCAGAAACCTGAAACCTCTACAAGTAGACCCGCTCCTTCGCTCGGATCCCCCGG
>Ga0207684_10006096_pt1 | contig 11028 bp, 14 predicted proteins | sample KBSK5501metaG_FD_184342 | JGI IMG/M metagenome (GOLD analysis project Ga0207684, IMG submission 184342) | Corn, switchgrass and miscanthus rhizosphere microbial communities from Kellogg Biological Station, Michigan, USA - KBS K5-50-1 metaG... | ecosystem: Host-associated > Plants > Roots >... | reverse complement strand
CCATGAGTTGGTCCCGGCAAAGCCGAGCTTTGCGAGCTCATGCTTCACTCCCGACAGCAAACGGGCGTCGTTGCAGCCACCGCCTTTGCGGTACTGGCGGCAGTCGGTGTCCCAGCCGTAAGGGGCCAGAGAGCAGTTCCAGCAGTCGGTCTTCTCGTGCCCGGACTTGAGAAACGTCCTGACGGCCTCGTCACCAGCCGCGCGACGTCCGCTTCGGTGGAGGTAGACGAAGGAAGGCAGGGTCATGACGGATGCCGATGGTCCAAGCGGGACTACCTCCACTCGGTCGGTAAACGCGACTGCGATTGCGCTGTTGCTGGTTCCGAAATCGATGCCGCAGCCCAGCGGCTCGGAGGTCGAGTTCACCACGGAACTATATCCGCGAAGAGGTGGCTGCTAGCTTTGGTCGATGGGCGGCACCGAATACTGATCAGTCGACGCTTTACAAATTTTCCGTCAATGTGGGCGGTGATGGAATGGAGTCACCGCTTACAGGCGCGCTCCGACTGATCGTCTGAACACAAGATCTGAGCGGGGCGGATTTGAAACTCTATCCACTTCTTCAACGCGACCTGTGTCACATGGGACCAGCCGGGCCTAGACTCCGGACACAATGAAGTGCGAATGGCCGGCCTGCCAGTCGGCGGCCACCCACACCGTCACCGTCAACCACCCGGATGGTCGTCTCGAAATCTGGCACGTCTGCAGCCAGCACGACAAGGACGTGAAGAAACAGGTCCAGCGCTCCATCTCCCTGCCTCAGCCGTTGACGAGCGCGGCGCCAACGGTAGAGGTGACTTGCTCGGACTGCGGTGACACCCTTGTCGAATCGCAACAGGTGCCAGCCGGCCAGCGGACACCCTGCCCGAAATGCGGCTCAACGAAGCGGCTCCATAAGGTTGGGCTCAAGGCAAGCGTGGGCTTCGGTAGCTCGCTCATGGCTCGCCAGAAGCGCCCAGGTCGTGGGGGATGGCTGCGGAGGATACTCACGGGTGAGTTCTTCAGCACATTCCACAATGCCTGGACGAAGCGGGAGCTCGATACAGACGAACAGGCCGATACGTACCGGGAGCGCCTCGAGCACTATGACGGTACGGTTGTCGAAAGTCGGGCAAAGCTGAGCGATCACACCGACCACTGAACTGCGGCGCGCTGTCACCGTCAACTGTCAGCGCCTAACGGTCCTCTCGAGATCGGTTGTCGTTAGATTGGAGCCGTAAACGAACAGGCCGAATGAACGTCGAAGTCACCGTGATCCTGCTTCCGAGGAGTCGCGGCCGGTGCCGCGGATTGGAGTTAGGCGGAGTTGTCCGGCTGGCTGTAGCGCTCGCCGATGTCCTACCTGCTCGGGTAGAGCGCGTTACCGCAGCCGCATACCCACTCGGGTCCGCCTTGGTAGTGCTGCTGAGGCCGCGCCATCCGTGAGCTGCACAGTGCGCACCGTGGCGGTGTGACGAGAGCGTGGGCAGTGCTCGCCGCCCCAAAGACCGTCGCAACTTTGCCAAGTTGACCCGCCCGTTTTGGCTTGGTCACCAGGGCGAGCACCGATACTGCAGTCCCCACGTAGCTGATCAGCTGCCACCAGTCGTAGCCGTCCCAGGCATTCGAGCGGCCTAGATTTCCGTACACGGTTCAAGATGGTATCACAGTTTGTATATCTCTGCGCTATACTCGATTCGTGAAGGCGCTCTGGACCCACTGTGCAGCTTGCTGGCGCTCTCGGTGACTTGGCGCCATAGGTGGCGTCGCGTCGAGGAGGCGGACACGAGCGTCTACTGCCAGAGTTTGACTGGGACGAGCACAACGAATACAAGCTACTGCTCAGCCACAACGTCTCGGCGTCAGAGGCGGAGCAGTGTTTCGCCAACCCCAGCACTCGACGCCGTGGCGGGGAGAACATGCTGATGCTGGGCATCACGGATGGAGGCAGAATGCTTCTGCTCGTCTATGAGCAGAGGGTCAGCGGTATCGTTCGCGTCTACAGCGCCCGCGAGATGACTGACAACGAGCGGCGTACCTACCGCCGGAATGTCTGATGACGCGTGATCGCCGTGATGCCATCCTTGACCAGGACTGGTCGGCTGCATGGGAGACGCTGCCCGAGGCGCCTCCGTTGGTGCCCCGTCCCAAGACTGCGCAGGTCACGCTGCGCATCCCGACGCGTCTCCTCGCCCGAATCAAAGCGGTCGCAGCAGCGAAGTCGCTGCCGTACCACGCGCTCGCTCGCGCTTGGATTATCGACGCACTGCGCACCTTGTCACCACCGGTCAATAGCGCCCTAGTGGACGAGCCACAGGCGGAGCAGATGAACATCAAGCTCGAGAACGAAAGCCTCGACGATCTCAAGTCGCGTGCAGATGAACTGCGCCGCCCCTACCACCGTCTGGCCCGCGAGTGGATCGAAGCCGCACTCACACGCGAGGAGGAGAGCCTTGGGATCGAACCATCGCCCGCCGGCCGCCCTGCGATCAAAGACCTGATGGTCCTACTCCTTCACTCTCAGAGCCGCCGTGGCGACGACGCGATCCGCGGGATGACCCGTCTTCAGAAGCTCTTGTTTGTCGTGGAGCAGAAGCTCGCGTCAGAGCATTCGCACTTCTACGCCTACAACTTCGGTCCCTTCAGTGAGGAAGTCAACGACGCGGCTGACGCCCTCCGGCTCGCCGGCTTCCTGCGTGGCTCAGAAGCGGTCAAGGCGCAACCGCCGTCCTTTGCAGAAATGATGGCGACGGCAGAGGAACGTCGTGGGCCGGGAGATGAGGCAGAGGCCCGCGAGTTCGCCCTCAACGAGCGCGGGCATGAGGCGGCGGAGCGCCTGCGCCAGTCCAGCCGAGCCTATGACCAACTGTTTGCCTATATTCGCCAACTACGTCAGGAGTGGGACAGTCCCCGCCTCGACCAGCTCGTCGACCGCATTTACGAGAAGTGGCCGAACTTTACCGAGAAGTCCCAAATCCGGGAAAAGGTGAAGTCGCGTTCCGCCAGGAAACGACGCTCCTGACGATGCCTCGCCCACCCCTCCACCACATCGTCCGCGTACGTCGATCGGAGGATCTGACGTTCATCCGCCCGGGCGTTATGGATGAGATCGTCGTCAATGCGAACCAGTTGGAGAACAGTCCCGAGAGCACGGCTACTGCGCTCCGGGAGACAACGTTGCCGTACAGCATCGACCCGGTGCTCACGCGCTTCCAGGTGCCGGAATGGTGGAAGAACGACAAGGGAGAGACCAAGCGGAACTACGCTCGCCTGGGCGCTGCATACGTCAAGGGCACTAGCATCGAGATCGCCGCAGGCCCGCTGCTCCAGACTGTCCCGAATGACAAGGAGTGGGGCATTCTGGCGGCTAACGTCATCGAGTATCAGCGGAACCGCCTCGTGCAGATTCGACCGCAAATGGAACTGTTCCGGCCCGAGCTGCGGCCCGTCCGACTCATGGCACCAGCGCTCGTTGCCTTCACTGATGCCGAGGATCGGATCAATCACCTACTCGCCGAGGCGGGTGCCGAAGCCGCCGGCGAGGCGGTCGCCCTACCCATCGTCGTCCCCCCGGACCGCCTTCGCGTCGTCGGCGAACTCGATCGAATCCTCGACTCCGCGCCAAGCGAAGGTATCAGTTCGTACTTCCTTTGGACGCCCGGCGTCACCGAAGGCGTGCTGCTCAATGACCGAGCCCTCCTAGGGGGCGTTCTCCATCTCGTCTCGAAGCTGGCAGAGCGCAACATTCCAGTCGGCCATATGCACGCTACGTATGTCATCGCGGCCCTCCACGACATCGGTATCTCGGCAGTCATCCACCACATGGGGTGGATCGACAAAGGGGACCCGGCGGACGAAAACCGGGGGGGCCTTCGGTCCTGCCAGACGTACGTCCCAGGAGTACGCCATTGCGTCCGCTTCGACCAAGCGCGCGCCCTCGGGTACTCCCTTGACGCCGCCGCCTACCTAGAGCGCTTCTGCAACTGCACCTTCTGTACGGGCTCATTCGACGCTGGCCAGCATCCGCTCGACCTCCTTCTCGAAGATCGAACTGTCCAAATCCGGAACCGTCCCGACCGACTCTCCCCCACCAGCCGAGCCGTAGCACTCAACACGTGGCACTACCTCTTGTCCCGCCATCAGGAGGTCGAGGCATTCTCAGATCAGCCAGCCGTCGACGTTCTTGCCTCGGATATCGCCCGCGCGGCAGCACTGGCAGGCGCCAGCGAGGGCGATCTCTTACGTCGCCTGGCGGACGAGTTGCACACCGCTTAGTTGCGGGGATCCTCGCTGCGAAGCAAGATTGCTCTCGCTATCGAATTCGTATCGATCGCAAACATCGCTGAACCGGCCTACGTATCCGTAGAGCACCAGTGATCAGAGATGCCATCGATAGACGGGCCCATTGAAACTGGCAGGAGATGCTCGACCTCTCCCTGCCGGCGAGTCCGCGGTGATCAAACGGTCAGGCTCAAACCACAAGCCACCAACCGTAGGGATGCGCGCCGTCACTCAGCCACAGCGCTAGCCAACTTAGGCGGGTGTCAGTTAAACGATCGCTGGCCAAGGTATTGCTGGAGGGCTTCACTCGAACACATCAACGGACAATCTTGATCTCTTGTGCGGCTGACTCGCCACGCGGCTTCGGGATAGAGGATGGCCATCTGAAGATAGTTATCAAGCGAGTAAGGCATTAACTCTGCGTTGCCGACCTTTAGCAACTCAGCAACTACGAGGGTGCCCGCCAACGCGGAAACGTAAGAAGCAGTCGGAGCAGGGATTGAATCGCTCAGGGGTGCCCCCAGCCTCCCACAGATCTCAGTCGCATACGCCTCGCGAAAGTTTCGGCCTATCAAGTGGTGCAGCTCCGACGGTTTGACGCTCATCTGTTCGGCCAAGTGGACGACCATATCGGCGGTGACCACGCCGTCGTTGTCGAGGGCACTGACAATGTCGGCGAATGGGATTCCGGTTTGATGGGCAATGTCTTCAGCTGGGCTCCGATCTCGGCGTGGGAACAGACATCCAAGGCATGGGGTGTTAACTGCATCAAGCACCGCGATGCTTAATCGCTCGCGTTCGGTTGCCCCGTGGACGATCTGTCGTGGAAAACTGCCTTGAATCTGATATCTGGCGTCATTGTTGTCAACAGTCGAAAGTAGGATGTCCGGAGTCCCGACATTGTGTTGGTAGGCACTGAAATCAAGCACAAATGGGCGCGAACCGTTCGACCGACTCAAGAACGAAGACGCGATCACGGCCTTTGGGAGTCCAACGTCAGCAACCCCACTGACTAAATGGCGATTTAGGTTTGACCCATCGAGCGCCTGCGGATCGACAATGTCGATTGGCTCAGAACCTGTGGAGCCGCTTAGTGACAGCGCCCAGACGACAGCTTGACCCACTGCGCCTGCACCGACCAGGCCAAGCTGGCTTGGAATGGTGCTCGCACGTGAGAACTTAACCCTTGAAGAGGAATCGTTAATCACGCTCTCTTGCAACAGTGAAAAGATCAATGATTTACGCGGGGCTGGCGCTAGGTCGAGACGACTTGCAAGAGCCATGTGGAACGCACGCGCGACGCCGAAACAGCTCGCTGCAATCGAGCCAAGGGGAGTTGCACTGTGGCCGGGGTCGAAATTCACGTCAACCGCAGCAATCCAGTCATCGCCTGATACTGCAACTGATTGAGGCGCTGGGTTGCCTCCTATGGCTATTCCCGCGTCGAATTTGCCTTGACCGACTTTCGCACCCGCCCAGGTAACGACTGCCTCGCAAGCCTCACTCAAGCTCAAATGCGACCACGGCGTGCCAGCCAAAATCAAAGGCGCATGCGGAGCCTCGACGACCACAGTGCCGCCCAAACGCGCAAGTATGTTCGCAGCAGTCATCGCAGCAGCTTGCGACCCCGGCGCCCGCGAGGCGTCCACGTCAACGTGAAGCCGAAACGTGAGCTCACTGAGCAGCTTGATCGCCTCGGCTTCAGGTAATTCTGCTAGAGCTCTGAGCAGCAAACCCGTCCGGTGATGGCGCTCTAAAGGATCAAAGGTCAAGGCTAGGCCCTTCTCTGAATCTCTTTCTCATCTCTCTCGCGGCGATCCGACGCCACTTCCCGCGACCTAGGTGCTCATACGCCGCCCATCCGACTAGTGGCTCGCCCTGCGCGAAATCGGGAACAACGATCGAGATAAATCCGACCTGACTGCTCAGCGGGGAGGCGTCGTCTACTCGGCTGTGAAACGCCTCCGACGGGTGCGTATGGAGTTGAGCCAATATGTACCACCCTTTAGCCTCAACGCGAGTGGCCAAAGCTAAGACGTGAGCAAATGCCACGCGCGCGTGGTAGGCACCAGCCTCGGTGTTTAAGGGCCAAACATCTCTGACCCAACCCTTCCTATCGCCAAGCTCGCCAACCCAAACTACGTATGACTCGACGCCTCGGCCGCTGAGGGCACGGAGGGACTCTTGAGTCCTCACGAAGATTTGATCGTCGATTAGGTAGACCGCGCCGTGTCGATCTGGAGGACTCGTCATCCCCGCGCCTCAATGCATTGAATAATCTGTTGGAGTACGACAGCGAGCGCTATCCGATGGATGGTCGGCTGCACCGGCCCGTGATGAGCAATGTATTCCCGAGTTCCCGGAATGCAAATGAATCGGGGTATCGCATTTCGCTTGATGGCTTGCTCGCCGTCGCTCGGCCAAACTTCGGGTCCGGTATCTTCCTTTGCTACAGGATCGACGAACAGGACCGACGCCGGCTGAATGGGCCAGCCATCGCATCGAAATCTCAAGACATACGCCTTCTGATCGCGCTGCCGATTAATAGTCACGAAGATGTCGAGTCCGAGCTGTTCGACGTTGACAATATTCAGCGCTTGTGACAACTCGCGAAGTACCTGCACCTGCTCTTCGATCAGGGCCAGGGTCGCGCCTTCAATCACTTGGTTTCTTGCGCATACATAGACCCGGGTGTGTAGTAGTCACCACGCCACTCGTAACGCACGGACCACGGTCTGAGCCCATGTCTCACCAGAACCTGTCGCGTGGAATCAAGATCGTCAGTAGCCGCCACATACAGTTCCCTCAGATTTGCATCACGAAGGTCCGCATCATCGATGACATGGAACAGAACTTCGCCCGTCTGCTCGCTTAGGGTTGAGCTGTGGATGAGCCCGTGCCCGCGCCAGTGTGATCTACTCGATTCGGGCAAGGCGTCGCCCCAGCGCTCCAACAGAGCTACAGGGGTTCGGCCCTGACCGACATCTGCTGCATCACACACACGGAGAAAGCCAGCAATCAGATCGCCCCGGATCCACACCTCGCATTCAGGAATCCTAGGACTCGCGGTCATCCCGCTGAGATCGAAGTCTCTTCTGTGCGCGAGACACACTTGACCGAGCAACTGCGCCAGCTGCGGTGATATGGCGTTCGAATTGCGGCGTTGCAAGTCGTCAATAAAGTCCGCCGCGTATTGAGCGTGATTGGCCCTCAGGTCGACCTCGTTGATCCCCACTGGATGTACGAACAGCCCCACGTCATGCAGCCAGATAGCACCACAAAGAATCGCCTGCTCTTCGATTGGAAACGTTGCGATATACGCCCTACTCGAAATTCGCCGCGCATTACTCAATACCGCACCAATGTGCGTTGACCCATGGTCGTTGAAGTACGCCTTCGCCGTATTGATCGGCGGGTCGTGGCGAACGTATAGTTGGACTTGCTCCTTGATGAGGGTCATGGCACCCTCAAGCCGACCCCCGACGCGGGGTGACCACAACTCTTGGTCGGGCAACGGTGTTAGATTTTCGAACCCACTTGCGGCTCGGTTGCCAGAAGCAGCGTCGCCCCATTGGTTACGCCTGAAGCTTCGAGCGTCGCTCCATCCTGGAGCATTACGTTGTTCAGAAACAACGAATAACCTGTGCCCGGCGCAGGCTCGACGTGCAGTCCCGCGAGGGCTCGTTGCTTCAAAGCGCGCACGAGCTCTTCGAGACTGACCTTAATAGAAATGGATCCGCCTTCGATAAGACGTACGGTCACGCTCACTACTTGATCCGACTCAGACATTGGTTGGCCAATTGTCCCATCTTTGGGCCAGTTCTACCTCAACGGTGTCGCACTAAAGGTCGTGCGCAACGGCGGTGACCCCGCCGAGGCGTCGCGTACGGCGGGCCTGGCCCGCCTTATCTTGTTACGCCAACGGCGTCGTTTATCACCCCAAATGGAACCGTTTGTCACCTGTGTTACGGGGCCGTAAGCCGCGCGGCAATCCGAGGGATAGCGTCCTTCGGAAGTCATGGTGGCTCGAAGCGCTTCGTTCATGGCCTAGCCGTGAATGAATGCTGCCAGAGCTATCGTGCCAACAACAATGGCGACTGCCCCATAGGACCACGGCAGACCGTAGCGGCCGAACAAGGCACGGGGCATAGGTCCTATATCGCCTCTGTCCTCCCTCAAACGACGAGCTCTCAGGTAGTACCAAGCCACCAGCGCCATGACGTTCACGCAGACAACGACGACTCCCAAAAGTGAGAAGCGCACGCCGTCCGGCATGGCGAGAGACTATCCGACCCGAGCACGCCGAGCTCTCGGAGGTCTCGGTCATGACCTTCGCGGTCCGGTCTAGCGCGTTGACTTTGGCTCGTCACGTTCCTGTCGACGCTCTCGCCGTCCGCGGGCTGGCCGGTTGGGAGGGCGTCCTCTGAGCGTCCTCTGAGCGTCCCCTAGGCGTCCGATGGCGTCCGCTGGGGACAGCGGCGCTGAATTGGGCAGCAGCACAACGGATCGGCCAACGTCCGCTGAGCGTCCTTTCTCGCAAAAAGGACGCCAGCGGACGCTTTTTTGGACCTAGTCGCTGTCCTTTAGGGTAGATATGAGGACTTCACATCGCCACCACGTCAGACTTGCGCCCGCCGTTGCCATGCAGCTCGAGGCCTTCGCTCAAAAACACGGGCTCGGTTTAAGTTCCGCTATTCGGCTGCTGGCTACCAAAGGCCTCGAGGCTGAGGGCTTGGCGGACGATATCGGCGCCAAACGCGAGACACCTGCCGCCCTCGCCACGCTTGTTGCGTCAGAGCTCGTAGTCCTGATGGTGGCTTCCGTCCTGCCGGAGGGCGAGCAACGAATGCGCTCCTTGGCACAGCGTGCCTGCCAAGCCGCGGAGGAGCGCCTCGCGATGTTCTCCGAACAGCCAATGGGACCGGACCAATGACGGTCACCACCCGCAATCGGACTTCTTCGTCGACATCCGGCCCCGTCGTCAGGCGTGGAGAGGGGCCGGATGATTCTCTATCCCTCTCCTCCTGGCGTGGCGCTGCAGCCAAGAAGGCGGAGCCTGAGGTCGACGACGCGCTCTGGGATGATCTTGCGCGAGTCATAGCCGCTGCGCGTGTGCGGCGTCGTCGCGGCGGTGAAGGATCTTGACGCCAGCCGGATCCCGTTCCATGCTGCAACGTCAACCCGTGACTCAGTCCAAGCATTCGCCCCGTCCCACAGCCGCCCTCGTCTACGTCCGGCAGTCGCGCCACAAAGAAGGCGAACGCACCGTGTCGCCCGAAGTCCAAGAGCAGCAGTGCCGCGCGTTGTCCGCTGTCGTCAACTGCGACGAGATCGCAGTTTTCAGCGACCTGGACATTAGCGGAGGCAAGCTGGAGGGCCGCAAGGGATTCCTCGCATTGGTGGACAGGATCAAGCGTGGTGGCGTTGATGTCGTGGCTGTGTACGACCAATCCCGCGCCTTCCGGAACACATCCGATGCACTGGACTTCTACGCCCTAATGGAAAAGCACCCGGATATCGAAGTGGCCTTTGTCCATGGGCGCTTCGATCGATCGCCGGCTGGAGAGTTCACGTACACGACGCTGGCTGCAGCACATGCCATGGAACGCCGGATGACGGGTGAGAAGATCCGCGACGCTTATCGGTACGCCACTGAGCGCGGCGAGATGGTCGGCCAGGTTCCCGGTGGCTACGTCCGCAATGCCGACGGGTCCATATCCATCGACGAGGCTGTCGCGCCCACCGTCCGCCGCATCTTCGACCTTTACGCCACGGGCCGCTTCACTGCTCGCGATATCGCCCAACGTTTCAATGCAGAGCGAGTCCCCAGGCTTCCGCGATCGCGCGGAGCAGCCTGGCACTGGCACAGCATCGCCGAGATCCTGCGCAACGTCGCCTACGCCGGTTTGGCTTTCTCTGAGAGCCGACGGCGCGGCGGGCGAGGACAGGTGATCCAGGCCGCCTGGCCACCAATTGTCAAAGAGAGCCTGTGGAGGTCGGCCCGGTACGTCTCGGGTCGGCGGCACGGTCGCGGCGGGAACCGAGGGCGAGGTATCTCGGAGGCGCCGTATGCGTTTAAGGGACTGCTTCGATGTTCTTGTGGCGAGCGACTCCACGGCGCACGCAAAACCCGAGGCAATCGAATTTATTACGTGTGCCGGCACGGGCGCGACAAATTGATTTGCACGGAGAAGTGGGTGCGCGAAGACGACATCGCGCCGTGGGCACGGGCCTTGCTTTTCGAGCTCGAAGCTTTCGAGCCCGCGGATTTCTCGCAGCGGATCGACCGCGCGAGCCCGATCCTAGTCATTGACTCCGGCAGCGCGGCCGAATCGATCGACCGAAGCCTCGAGCGACTCGACCAGCTTTTCCTCTGGGGGCACTGGACCGCCGCGAAATATCGCGCTGAACGGGAGCGGCTGGAGGGTATGCGCAAGGAGCTGACTGAGCCGGTGGCCAAAGGGCAAGCTGATGAGCCCCTGACAGACCTTGTGGCCACCTGGGACAACGGCGACGCGGTTGGCCGGCGCGAGCTGCTCGCACTGCTGTTCACGGATATCCACATCGTGAATGGGCGTGTCCAGGGTTACTCGCCTCGCCCTGACCGAGCTCCAGACCTCGTTCGCAAGATCGATTCGATCGTGAAAAAGCTGTCTGTCAGCGTGGGCGGTGATGGATTCGAACCAACGGCCTCCTCGGTGTAAGCGAGGCGCTCTGCCAATTGAGCTAACCGCCCGTAGCGGATGCTCAGTCTACCCAGCGGCAAGC
>Ga0207684_10006094_pt1 | contig 11029 bp, 10 predicted proteins | sample KBSK5501metaG_FD_184342 | JGI IMG/M metagenome (GOLD analysis project Ga0207684, IMG submission 184342) | Corn, switchgrass and miscanthus rhizosphere microbial communities from Kellogg Biological Station, Michigan, USA - KBS K5-50-1 metaG... | ecosystem: Host-associated > Plants > Roots >... | reverse complement strand
AAGTGAAATCAGCGCTTGAAAGGAGAAAGGGGTGATATGTATGAGCCGATGGATGAGACTGAGGCTCTTGAGCAGGGAAAAACTGCAGAGGACTGGAAGCTCACGTTCACTGACCTTGATCGCCCTTACGGTACTGGCAGGAGCAAGTCTTCCCGGTGAGCATCTCCCCTGCTCCATTGGCAACGCTCTCCAAAAAGGCAGCACGAGATGTGCTGTTCCTGGTATCTGGTAAAAGTCCATGCGGGTGTGTTTGCTCAGTTGGCAGCAGGTGTCCGTCAAGGTGACTAGGGGAAAACCCTCGTCTTGATCACGAAAGGATAAAACGATGCGTCTCAATGTATGGAGGCATTGCTTTGTGACCTGTTGTGCGTTAGCCGTAGCGGGATGGCTGTTTGGAGCCTGTGGAGCAGCTCCACATCTGGAGAAATCTGCAACAGCAACTTCATTTGATGAGGAGTTTTCATCTGCAATGGTCGACGGTGAAGAATTCACGGTGTCATCTGGACAAGCGATGGTGATGTATGCTGACCACTTACCTCAGGCAGGAGGGAGTGGAGATGAAGCAGTTTCCAAAGAAATGTTGGAAAAGCAACTGAAAAGTTTGGCTCAAGCACCTGCTTTCGAAAAAATACCGGCTGTCTGGGGACTGATCAACCAATGTACGTATACAATCTATGTTGATGTGTACTACCTAGGGACATTGCGTATCACCGTTGTTGATGCCAAAATGGCTCTTCAAATCGTAACGAAGTGGAGTACAGATAATCATGTTGCTCATCACTACACCTCGGAGAATGAGATATCCTGCCTTGCGGCATAAATTCATCGACCGTAGTAAGTAGTCTACTCCAGTTTAGTCACTATCTGGGCGCATGAACACTGAGATAGCATAGCCGAGCAACCCGTACAGAGCAGGAGTACAAGGACTGAGAACGGCTGAAGATAGGAGGTTTCACATGACACAAACCCGTTTGCATATGCCGAGAGGAAGATGGCTCTCTACTGCAAGTGACCCTGCTGATGAGGGGGGCTGTGCCACCATGAGAGATCGGGTGAAAGGCATGTTCGGTCTGTTCAGAGAGAGGCTTCATCAGATACCTTCAACATCGTGCTTGAAGCCCCTTTACAAGGGCTTCAAGCTACTTTAACACCGTCTCTGAGAGGAGAATCACGATGGTCTATGAACTGATGGATAGACACTGTGCGGATGACGGAGAGCCATCCCCGGCTCCAGAGGGCGACCAGGCCTCGCGGTCATCTCCTCTATCCCGCATGTCCAACCTGCTGCGCTGTGAGATGAGTGTCCCCGTGCTTGCAGCACATTGCCTGAAGGAACTCAGCAACTATCGCCGAGGTGAGCCATGCACGGATGTATATGGCGTCGAGCTGTTACGTTGTGCGACCGTAAAAGGTGACCAGGAGGCCTGGACAGGGGTGCAACACTGCTTGAGCGAGGTGGTGCGTGGCTGGCTGCGTCGTCATCCCAGCAGAGAGGTGGCGTGTCGCCTGGAGAGCGAAGAGCACTATGTAGCTCAGACGTTTGAGCACTTTTGGCAGGCCACCGTCCAGCAACAGGTCACATGTAGGACGCTCGGTGGAGCATTGCGGTACCTGCGTGCCAGTCTGCACGGGGCCATACTGGATACCCTGCGGACCTACTCACGGCCAAGAGAAGTCGCATTGCCGGAGCCAGGCGAGGCAGGCGAGCCACCCGTGGAAGACCAGACCGACAGCAAGGAGATCTGGAAGATCCTACACACAATACTGCCCAGCGACCGTGAGTAGCGACTGGCCTACCTGCTCTATCACTGTGGTCTTAAGCCCAGGGAGATTGTGCGTTTCTGTCCTCAGGAGTGGAATGACGTACAAGACATCTATCGTCTACGGGGCAATGTCATGGAGCGATTACTCTGCAACGCGGATCCCTGGCGATGGCGGTTACGCTAACAAGGTTCAGGTGGAGCGGGTAAAACGAGGCTGAAAGGGAAGAGCTACGCATAAAGGAAGAGGAGTGGACAGATTATGCTTCTTTCTGCTCGCCTGCCTACAACGAATTCATACACCCTTCCTTTCGTGACGTTTATTGCTGATCACGAAAGATGTGGATAAACTACAAACCTTACTTTATCTTAACCGTATATGCGATAAAGGTTATCAGCAGGTGTACAAATAAGAATACCCTTTGCTCATCGAGAAAACGATCCTCAATGAGTCATGCAGAAAGGTTCAGCAGTGTCTGAGACAAAGGAAAAACAGCAAGCATCCCCTACTGCTATCGTGACAGGACATGACTTCTCACCCAAGGGCAGAAAGAAGATCTCACAGCGTCGAGTTATGATACTTTTGCATCCTTATCGCTGGTGGTTGCTGGCAGCAGGGGTGTTACTCATAATCACAAGCAGTTTATGGTTATTCTTCCCGCTTGTCATTCGCACCCTGCTGAATACGATTATAGGGCAACATAATGAGCGGTTGCTGAATATTGTTGTACTGGTACTGATTGTGGTCTTTATTATACAGGCTGCACTGAGTGCGCTTCAGGGCTACCTGATCGCTTCTCTCGGAGAGCGGCTTACATTTGATCTGCGAACCACGCTCTTTCGCCATCTACAACGCCTGCCATTAAGTTTTTTCGATTCTCGCCGCTCGGGTGAACTGATGAGCCGTGTCACGAATGATGTAACTGTGTTGCAGACTTCACTGACCAACAACGTGTTGCCCATCGTATCACAAGTAGTGACCCTCATTGGTAGCATTGTGATCGCCACATTGATCAACTGGCGTATTATGCTCGTCATTCTAATCGTGGGACCACTTGCGGGTCTCGCAACATCGTACTTTGGGCGACGTATTCGCAGGCGAACACGTGGGGTGCAGGAGGGCCTTGGCGACGCTGGTGTCGTACTGGAAGAAACACTCACAGCACAGCGGGTCGTTAAGGCTTTCGCCCGTGAGGACTATGAACAAGAGCGATTCACAACTCGCCTGCGCAAATCACTGCGAGAGGCGTTGCGACGGGCTCGAGCGCAATCGTTGTTGGGACCAGTGAATGAATTGATAGGCTTTGCTGCTTTTGTAATTGTGCTCTGGGTTGGTGGACGCGAAGTATTAGCTGGACGCTTGTCGGTGGGAGACCTGGTCGCCTTTATCTTCTACCTGTTCATGCTTGTAGAGCCATTGATTGGGCTTAGCAACCTGTACTCACAAATTCAGACAGCTCTTGGTGCGTCAGAACGCGTCTTCGAATTGCTGGACGAGCCTGTGGAGGCATCATTGCTTGATACTTCAACTCCTGAATTGCCACCAATCGCAGGGGATGTTGCTTTCGAGCATGTTTCATTTTCCTATCCAATCGCTTTGTCCAATGCAGACAATACAGCAGTGGATGTTCCACTTGACTACCCTGTTTTGCGTGATGTGACGTTTGAAGCGCTGCCAGGACAGGTAGTAGCGCTAGTAGGACCTAGCGGTGCAGGCAAGACGACGACACTGAACCTATTGATGCGCCTGTACGAGATAAATACTGGCACAATTCGCATCGATGGCTTCGATATTCGCGCTGTTCAGCCACAATCTTTACGCGCTCAGCTAGCTATTGTGCCGCAGGAGCCGACACTCTTCGGCGATTCAATTGTAGAGAATATTCGCTATGGGCGGCTTGAGGCAACCGTTGAAGAGGTGCGTGCAGCGGCACTGGCTGCCAACGCGATGACGTTTATCGAACAATTGCCGGAAGGTTTGAATACCCTTGTCGGTGAACGTGGTGTCAAGTTATCGGCAGGCCAACGCCAGCGCATCGCCATAGCACGCGCTCTGCTGCACAATCCCCGAATCCTCTTGTTAGATGAGGCAACGGCTTCGTTGGATAACGAATCTGAGGCCTTGGTTCAAGATGCCTTGAATCGCTTGATGCAGGAACGTACTACCATCGTGGTGGCTCATCGATTGACGACGGTCGAACGAGCCGACCTGATTCTGGTGTTGAATCATGGGCGTATTGTCGAACGTGGCACCCATCACGAGTTACTGGCACTCAATGGACTCTATAGCCGGCTCTATACACGCAATTTCGAGGATTTGGGCGAACCGGATAAAGCGATTCTTGATGTGTTGGGGTAGGAATGTGAGGAATACTTTACAATTCAGATAGAACCTCATACCTACAAAAAATACGGTAATTACCCGATGTAAACTAGGGGTATTGATTTGCTATAGTATATTATGTCTTCGTTTGAAAGTATTATCCCGTAAGAAATGAGCGTGCAATTGATGGAGCGTTTTGTGGAAGAAGTCGTATCTATCGCAGATGCCTGCCTTGGAGGTCTGCGAGGCCGCTCGGCGCTCTTAATTGGACCTGAGGAACAACGACAACCCTACAGGTTGCTTTTGCAACATGCAGGCATGAAGTATATCTACCAGGAAGATACCCATAACTCTGTAGCTGCTATCATACCTCAAGTGCAGTTACTCCTGAATCTGCCTCTACCTTCAACTTCTTCACATGCGATTCCGCGACTTACTGCCTCAGCTATTGCCCAGGGATGCATTGGGCGTCGAACTCCACTGCTTATCTTTGACCTTGCAGAATCTAGCTCAGTTGAAGAACTGGCAGGTTTATTGCCTGCCGTCTGCCTCTATACCCCTGATGATCTCCGAAGAATAGTAAGCAGAGACCGGGTGCAAATTTCGTAGTGGAATGGTACAATAGAGAGGGCTATGTCGTCCTTCTATTGGTGTTTACGCCACTTGGTTACTCTATTTCACGATATGTACTGAAGCAAAGCCCTCTTTATTAAATAATAGGATTCTGTTTTCAAGAAAGTTTCTTGATCTTTTAGGGGTTAATGTAAAGCGCCCCTCGTATGAGGAATACATGGAAGTCATTAAAATATCTCCTCGTGGTTACTGTTATGGTGTGGTTGATGCTTTGCAAATGGTCCGTCAAGTAGCGAAAGATCCTATCCATCCGCGACCCATCTATATTGTCGGGCAGATTGTACATAACAGCCATGCGATTCAAGAACTCACCAACCTGGGAGTAATCACACTCGATGGCCCAGATCGAGCAAGTATCCTGGACCAGGTTACCGAAGGAACGGTAATTTTCACCGCCCACGGCGTTTCTCCTCTTGTAAAACGCAAAGCTAGAGAACGCGGTTTACATTGCGTCGATGCTACCTGTCCCGACGTAGCCGTTACACATGACCTTGTGCGAGAATTAGCGGCTGCAGGTTACTACATCCTTTATATCGGTAAGAAAGGACATCCCGAACCCGAGGGTGTACTCGGCGAGGTTCCAGGCCACATCAGCCTGGTAGAGAATGAGGCCGATGTTGATGCGCTCATGTTGACGCCAGAACAAGAGCAAAAATTGGCCGTCTCTACACAAACAACGCTCTCACAATGGGATACACGACGTGTCATCGAGTATATTAAAGCGAAGTATCCCCATGCAGAGGTGCATATCGATATCTGCGCTGCAACCCAGACGCGGCAGGAGGCGGTGGTAGCGCAGGCGAAGGGCGCAGATTTAACGATAGTCGTTGGTGATCCACGCAGCAATAATACAAATCGTCTCGTCCAGGTATCTGAAGAGTTAGCAGGCGTTCCGGCTGTACGCATTGAGGACCTATCTCAATTGAATACGGATTGGCTAGAGGGGAAAAAACGCATTGCCGTTACTGCTGGCGCCTCGACCCCCAGTCAGTTGACGCGAGAAGTCATCCGTTTCATCGAACAATATCAGCCAGAATCGTAGAAACTACTAAAAGGAACTCTTAGGGAAGTAAAATATGAAGACATTGAAGCAAGCGCTTGGAGAGTATTCTGAAGAGCAGTTGAAGCAACTTGCCATGTGGTGGGGAATTGGCGATACACCGGATGAAGGCTGGCGACATCACCACGGGTTGTTGATCCAGCATATGCAGGACCCGATTGCTGTTCGTTTTGCCTGGGAACAGCTTTCTGAAGAAGAACGCAAAGTATTGCACAATTTACTTGATTTCTCAGCCTCTAGCGGGGCGTTACACGATGTGGTCCTCAAAATATCGCGTTTGCAGGAAGCCAATTTTGAAAAAGCTCTTGACACTCTCGAGCAATACATGCTTGTTTTAGAGGAACAGACCGTCATAAAATTTGCCGGCGCGACTACTAGTTCCTCATCTAAGCAAACGAAGCCGCCTGCTGTAAAAACAACGAAACTCTATATTACGAAAGAGTTGCTCGATCCCTTGCATGCTATTGGGAGCGAGATTTATACATCCCAGCATGACCGGTCACAGATGAAGCTTGAAACCATACTGGCAGGGCTCAATCAGGACAGGCTTTATGAAATTGGTCGACTTTATGGATTTATGCTACATGACTACTATTCACGGACTCTCCCCAGTACACGCCTGGCTGGGCAACTGGTACAGCCTGATGTACCTTTCTATGCCTGGGAGCATTTTGATGCCAATACCCGTAAGCTCTGTAAGTGGTTATGCGAAAATGAAGGTGTTGTCAGTATACAGACAGCACGCGAGTATACGGGCTTTGACAACAGTATCTTATCTGGAGTCATTCATACACTTGAACGTTTTGCGATTGCTTTTGATACATTCTCAGGTTCGGAGAGAAAACTGTTCGTGCCGCGTGAATTACTCAAAAATTTGAAAAAGGCTGTGGCGCAACTCGATGGCGTAGAAGAAGAGGCTTCTGCCGGCCTGGTTACTTTCGATACGTCACCACAATCAATACGCAATGGCGATACATTGATTTTGTATGACCTGGCGACCATCATTGGTGCGATGTTCCAGCAGAATATCGAGCCAACACAGGCTGATAGAGTGCCAAAACGTATTGCAAACAAGCTGCAATCCATGTTGCAAATAGCACCACGCGTTCAGTCGTACTATGAAGAAGATGATACTCTCGATATGCTGTTTAGTATGGCGCAGAAGCTTGGACTTGTAAAACGCAACAAGTCATCGGCAGATCGTATTAAGCCGCGTTATGTGCAAGGTCCTCTGTTTGAAAAGTGGTCACAAATGGATGTGGTTGACCAGACTCATGGTCTGCTAGAGTACTGGCTCAGTGGTCAGCACTGGCTTGATATTGCGGGTGTGAACTTTAACCAGAGTAACAGTTACTATCTTGACATCATAGCAGGGCGCAAAGCTGTCCTGTCATACTTAAGCAAATGTACACCGGGACGTTGGTACTCTTTTGATTCTTTGCTGCGTACGATGAAAGCGCAAGATCCCTATGTACTGCGCCCCAGGCAGGCTGCTATGGGTTTATCGGGCTTTCGTAACGACAGGAATATGCTTACAAATTGGTATCAATCTGATGGGGAAATTATTATAGGAATGCTCAGTTTTACACTCTTTGAATTGGGAATCGTTGCGTTGGGATACCAAAAGCCTCAGTTTGCGGAAAAGGCCAAGCCAGTCAATCCTGATGCTTTTATGCTTACCGATCTGGCAACTGCTGTCCTGTTAACTGAAGCGGAACCCTCGTATAATACTGCCACACCTGCCAAAGGTCGCTCACTAATAGTACAGCCGAATTTTGAATTGCTTCTGCTGCAACCCGATCTGCCGACTGTGTACAGTCTCTTGCCTTTTACGCAGGTCAATCAGATAGGGGTTGCGAGTCGCCTGACACTCACACGTAATTCGGTATTACGTGGTTTAGAGGCAGGTAGGAACATAGAGCAAATTATGCACATACTTGAAGAGCATAGCCAGAAGGAATTGCCGCAAAATGTGGTCTATACCTTGCATGATTGGACCAAACTGTATAAGGAGGTAACTATCTCACAGGTGCTCTTACTTGATGTGCCGAGTGAAGATCTGACGAATGAAATATGTTCCTCACCTAAGTTTAGAGGATTTGGCTTGCGCAGGATTGCTCCTTGCGTTATTGCTGTAGATAGCGATACCAGCCTTCAAGATTTGCGTCGCGCGCTCGACAAAGAGGACATTGTTGTCAGAATCAGCGGCGACATCGTTTCTAAACCGGCTTTGGGTACTTCATACCGCAGGTATTAAAAACTGAAAGTTCAGCTCAGAATTTGTGCTTACTGCGGGCCAATCAGCGTGTGACGAATCAGCATCAAGTGTGTCAGGGGACCCAGACCTCCTGGTACCGGGGTTAGGAATGAGGCAATCTCTTTAACGCTCTCGAAGTCTACGTCTCCGACTACTTTTCCATCAATAGGATTGATGCCCGCATCTACAACAACTGCGCCGGGTTTGACCATATCGGCAGTAATACTGGCCGGTTGCCCAATACTCACTACAAGAATATCTGCGCTCCTGGTGATATTCGCAAGGTCCTGAGTGTGTGAGTGACAGATCGTCACCGTTGCGTCGTGATAGATGAGTACCAGGGCGGTGGGCTTGCCTCCAATATTGCTTCGTCCAACAACTACAGCATTGCGGCCAGCGATCGGAATATCTGCATCTTGTAATACTGTGAGAATAACATCAGCAGTTGAGGGAATAAAGCTGGGAAAGCCAAGCAGCAAGTTCCCCGCGTTGCGCGGCCCAAGACCATCTACATCTTTCTCAGGAAGCAAAACCTCTGTTACAACCTGCTGTTGTATATGTGATGGGAGTGGCAGCAAGAGCAAGACACCATCTGTATTCTCATCATTGCTTAAAGAGGCAACCTCCGTGCGTAGCTCTTCCTCTTCAACTTCGAAAGGATAGGCTAATGTCGCGCAGCCAAGACCAATCATGCGACAAGCTCGCACCAATTGCCTACTATAGACCTCTGCGGCACCATCATGCCCTGCTATTATTTGTGCCAGGCGAGCAGAACGATGGTGCTGTTTGCGAAACTGCGCAGCTTCACTTTGCAGTTCGGCGGTCATGTGTGCGACAAGTGGTTTGCTATCAAAAATGATTGCTGCCATAAATGCTTCTTCTCCAATTGGCCATATTACTGCTTATCATATCACAGTCCTTAAACCACTTGGGGGGGCGGTTGGTAAATACGATGCAAATGCGCTACAATGCCATCTGAATATGAATGTAGTGCTTTTTTACTTCAGAGTGAGCGTTAAGCATGCTCTTCGATGGTAGCCATTCGGTACCATCTTACACCCAAAAGAGAGGATTTTCATGGCAGGTGATTGTTCATTTGATATAGTATCGCAATTTGACGAACAGGAACTGGTTAACGCTATCGATCAGACAAGACGGGAGGTCTCCACTCGTTTTGACTTGAAAGATACGAAGACAGAAATTGTGCATACGAAGGATACTATTACAATTGTTACCGATAGTTCTCTTACCCTCAAAAGTGTGCGGGATATTCTTGAAACGAAAGCAATACGTCGGGGATTATCACTGAAGATTTTTAATGCAGGCAAAGAGGAAAATGCGGCTGGGGGTAAAGTGCGCCAGGTCATTCAGTTGCAGCAAGGTCTCTCTCAAGATCTGGCAAAGCAGATCAATAAGCATATTCGCGACGCCTATCCCAAAGTGCGGCCGCAAATTCAGGGAGATGCTATTCGCGTGGTAGCGAAGAGCCGCGATGAATTGCAAGCGGTGATTGCACTTCTCAAACAAAAAGATTATCCTGTGGCGTTACAGTACATCAACTATCGAGGATAGGACTCAAAAGGTACTTTAGTACCAAAAATTGAGACTGTTTTCTCAAGATTCCCAAATTTGTAGTAACCTAGTTTTAACTAAAGAAACCTTTAATAGGTGTTATGAGCAAAGTCTCTGCACTTTTCTCTATTGAGGAAGTGACCTTTCATGCCTGGGAACAGACAAGTTTTCAGTACAGCAATGAATGCAGCCGATCGATTTCGCTGGGATAGCCAGTGGACGGAAGCGGCGAATGAGTATCAACGAGCATTGGCAGAGTTCCCAGATGACGCAGCTGCGCGTGGTGGGCTGGGTTTTTGCTACATGCAAACAAAACAGTGGCAAAAAGCACTCGCTGAGTATGAATCCATTCTCAAGCGTGATCATAGCAACGTAATCGCACTAAGTAAGACAGCTGAGTTATATGTAATCTTAAACAGGCGAGACGACGCGTACAAAGCGTATCTGCATCTTGCGGAATTGTATTCACAAGCAGGCCAGGGTGCCCGAGCGGAAGCTGCATGGCAAAAGGCTGTGCAATTATCTCCTACAAGCCCAGAGCCTCACGAGCGTCTTGCATCTTACTATCTAGGAAAAAAAGATATTGCGTTAATGGTTCAAGAGCGTTTGGCTGCAGCTCAGGGGTATCTACAATGCAATGATCGGGTGGCAGCTACTGTGCAATGTGAAGAAGTATTGCGTGTCGATTCTGCCAATACACAGGCACAGCACGTTCTCTCACAGATAAAAGGACAAAAGCAGCCTTCTGGGGCACTTCCACAGGGAGTAGGCAGGGCTTATTCATCGTCAACGTCTAAGGAGACGGATAGATCTACAACGAGCAATCTGTCTTCAGGCCCTTTAGCTAACAGAGGGAGTGCTGCGGCTGGCATGGTCTCTTTAAGCAACACAAGCGGAGGTAATTTTGGCATCATGGGTAATATAGGTAGCGCGAGCAATTTTGGCGGAGCAGGAAATCCTGGACCGGCTCTTGCTGCAACAGGTATGAACGGTGGTGGGATGGGATCAGCTCCTCGTAAACGAATAACAGCCAGCCAGGTTACTGGCGTGCTTAGACAGGCTCAAACTTTTCAAACCCAGGGTCGTTTCACCGATGCTATCGATCTCTGTGAACAGATTCTTGAGAGCGGCTTTGATCGACCTGATGCTCGCTACTTTTTAGGATGGCTTTATCAAGAGCAGCGTCGCTGGGATGAGGCAATTCGTCAGTTTCAAACATTGCTGAACGATCCCGATTATGCACTTTCATGTTACTATGCTCTGGGGCAATGCTATCGCGCAAAAGGTGACATGCAGGCTGCTACGCAGCATTTCGATGAAGCCGTCGATCGTGTGAATCTGGACGCATTGACCTTTGAAGAATCCGATCAACTGGTGCAACTTTGCCAGGAAGCGGCTGAAGCTCATCGTATGTTGGGAGAGCA
>Ga0207684_10006093_pt1 | contig 11029 bp, 9 predicted proteins | sample KBSK5501metaG_FD_184342 | JGI IMG/M metagenome (GOLD analysis project Ga0207684, IMG submission 184342) | Corn, switchgrass and miscanthus rhizosphere microbial communities from Kellogg Biological Station, Michigan, USA - KBS K5-50-1 metaG... | ecosystem: Host-associated > Plants > Roots >... | reverse complement strand
GTGCCTGCTCGCGCGCATCTTTAGCATGCTTGAGACGATTCTCAATTTCTGAATCAACCAGTGAATCGATCCGGCTAATGAAAAAGCTGGCAACGCTGGCCATCTTGCTAACATCGCCTCCGCTTGCTGCCAGTTTTTCCAGGCCCGCCAGATATGCTTCTGTCACCTGCACATACACTTTTCGGGAGAAGAGAAGGGTAATGTTGATGTTGATGCCTTCACTCAAGAGTTGCTCAATTGCCGGAAGCCCTTCTGGTGTGCCCGGAATTTTGATCATTACATTTTCCCGCGCCACCGCTTTCCAGAGCCTTCTCGCTTCCTGGATGCTCCCTTCTGTGTGGTGCGCCAGATAAGGCGAGACCTCGAGGCTTACGTATCCATCGCGACGTTTGGTTTCCTGATAAACCGGACGCAAAAGGTCGGCAGCATCCTGAATGTCACGAATGGCAAGAATTTCGTAGCGTGCCTTGGCATCAAGATCGGTTCTGGATTGCAGCGATTTCAGCAGGTCGGCGTAATCGTTGCTGCCCGAGATTGCTTTCTCGAAGATAGCGGGATTCGACGTAATGCCCCGCAAGCCGTCTTCATCGATTAACCGTTGCAGTTCGCCACTGGTGATCAGGTTGCGCCGGATGTAATCCAACCAAACCGATTGACCGAACTTCTGGAGATCTTTTACTGGATTCGTGGCCTTGGCGGTTTCGAGAATTCCGGTGGACTGCATAAAATGCTCCTCTGTCGACAGATTGCCTTTGACCAAAATCGACTTTGAAAATTATTTCGACTGCGCAATTGCCTGCCGGGCAGCCTCGACTACCTTATCCGGCGTGAAACCAAACTTTTTCAGAAGCTCTTTCAAGGGAGCCGACGCTCCAAACGTTTTCATGCCGATGACTTTGCCGGCGGGACCGACATATTGCGCCCATCCAAAAGTGGAAGCCTGCTCCACCGCGACTCGTGCTTTTACTTGTGGCGGTAACACTTTGTTCCTGTAGGCCTCATCTTGATGCTCAAAGATGTCCCACGAAGGCATGCTAACCACGCGTGCTTTAATGCCCTCGGACTTAAGTTGTTCGTAGGCGTCCACGCACAAGGAAATCTCACTACCGCTGCCCATGAGAATGACTTGTGGCAGCCCGTCGGACGTGTCGGCCAGGATATAAGCGCCTTTGGCCACTCCCGACGCGGAAGCATACTTCGATCGATCCAGAGTCGGCACATTTTGACGTGTGAGCACCAACGCGGCCGGCTGTTCGCGAAGCTGCATGATCACCCTCCACGCCTCTACCACCTCATTGGCATCCGCGGGACGCAGCAACACCAGTCCCGGAACCGCCCGCAGTGAAGGAAGCTGCTCCACAGGCTGGTGTGTGGGGCCATCCTCGCCGAGCCCGATGGAATCGTGCGTGAAAACGTATATGACGGGAAGCTCCATGATGGACGCCAAACGAATGGCAGGCCGCATGTAATCGCTGAAGTTGAAAAATGTACCGCCAAAGGGCCGCAGTAGCGAAAGAGCCATACCGCTCAACGCGGCACCCATGCCATGTTCCCGGACGCCAAAATGAAGATTCCGGCCGCCATAGTCGCCAGCCTGAAAATCACCCGCGCCTTCGAACTTGAGAGTGGTTTTGTTGGAAGTTGCAAGGTCCGCTGATCCGCCGATCAACCACGGCACATTTTGCGCCACGATGTTGAGAACCTTGCCAGAACTTTCGCGGGTTGCTATACCTTTTGCATCCGCTGGAAATGTCGGCAGATTCTTGTCCCATCCATCCGGCAGCTCGTGACGCTGCATGCGATTGAGTTGATCCGCGAGATCTGGATATTTTGTGCCATATTCGTCGAACCGTCTCACCCACTGCTGATGCAGTTCCGAGCCACGCTTCCCGATTCCTTCGCGGAAGTGTTCGCGTACTCCGCCCGGCACCAGGAACTTGGCATCTTCAGGCCAGCCATAGAACTTCTTCGCCAGCTTAACTTCTTCTTCGCCCAGCGGTTCGCCATGAGCTGCACTGGTGTCTTGTTTGTGCGGAGCGCCGTAGCCGATATGAGAATCAACAATGATTAGAGTAGGACGATCTTTGGTCTGCAGAAAATTGCGGTAGGCGTCGCTGACCATCTCCAAATCGTTGGCATCGGTCACGTGAGTGACGTTCCATCCATACCCCTGGAAACGTAATCCCACGTCCTCGCTGAAAGACCACTCAGCGGGACCATCCAGAGTCACGTGATTGTTGTCGTAAATCCAACACAAGTTAGGGAGTTTCAGATGACCAGCCAGCGATGCTGCTTCGCTGGCTACGCCTTCCATCATGTCGCCATCGCCACACATCGCATACACGTTGTAGTCAAAAAGCTCGAAGCCGGGACGATTGTAATTTGCCGCCAGCCACATGCCGGCCATCGCCATTCCAACGCTATTGCCTACACCTTGGCCCAATGGCCCGGTTGTAGTTTCTATACCAGAGGTCAAGCGATATTCGGGGTGTCCCGGCGTCTTGCTGTTAATCTGCCGGAATTTCTTGATGTCGTCCAAAGTGACGGCGAATTCATCCCGCTGCTCATATTTGGAATTCACCGCACGGACGCCAGCCAGGTAAAGTAGTGCATACAGCAGCATGGAGGCATGGCCATTCGAAAGTACGAAACGGTCGCGATTGGGCCAGAGCGGATCTTGCGGGTCATAACGCAGAAACTGCTGCCACAAACAATACGCAACAGGCGCCAGCGCCATGGGGGCGCCCGGATGTCCCGAGTTCGCCTGTTGCACGGCGTCCATGGCCAGGGTGCGGATAGTGTTAATGCTTAGCGTGTCCAGTTGCTTACTGGTCAGCAAAGTCTGCTCGCTTGCCACCATAGGCGTGTCCCTTTCGATGGCATCCGGCCGGTAGGAAACGCGACGGATGCACAAGGCGGATCGCTGGGAGATATGACAGAACCCGCAACGGGTTCTCTTCAATCAGTTTACCAAGTTCTGCTAAGACGCGCCTCCGGCCGGAACGGATTCAGCACGGCACGTCGAAACGCCTCTCTTTATCGGATGATGGGATCACGGGAAGGATTCAAAGGGTGGTTTGAAACGCGAAACGTTGTGGATCAGGAGAAGACTAGCGCTTCATCTGCGCCAAGTATCCATGCTCGCTGGAATAGCCCTTGGTGGTGGTTTCGACAAATTTCAGGAATTCGCGTAGGCTCTCTCGCTCAGTGGATTCCATTTGTGCAAATCGGATACGAATGCCGAAGGTAGGATTGCTCTTGGTGACAACGCCGTTAAGGATGATGCCTTTCACCCAGATTTTGCCATTGGCTACCCACAGACCCACTTCTACAGGGACACCGCTAGGGACGGGAGTGGCAGTTTCCACAAATGATCCACCCAGGCTGGTGTTCGATAGATTGCCCCAGATCGGTGTGGCCGAGCCCTGTACTCTCAACTCCACCGCGACAAAGCATTTCATCCGGGGATACTGTCTACGGTCCTGTCCCCAGGATGGTGTAAAGATGTCTGGTTCAAAAGGAGGTGAGGCTTCGGGCGAGGTTGCCACGGGTGCGGCTAGGGATCCAGTCGAAGCTTTCCCCCGTCCTTGAGCGGCGACCGTACTTCCTGCGCCGCCCTTAATCTCCCGCATGGCCTCAAACAGGGCCTGGTCGCGCTTCTCGGGCGAAGCATCGCGATAAGTCTGGAGCAGCTTTCGGAGATGCTTTACCACGTCGGGATCGGACAGAAGCTGAGTCCAGTCCGCCCCCCGCGCAGAGGTTTTGGCGTCGCTCATAGGGTTGAACGAAAACAGGCAGTCATCGCCCTGCATCAGTGTGAACGCGCGGATGCTTCATAGCAAGATGACGATGGTTACTTTCGTCAGTAACGCGGAAGAGAGTTACTTTTCCGAGGGTCAAGCTAGAGCCTCGTCCCCGCGCAAGTCAAATGAACGGCCCAATTGAACCTCCTCACTTCCGTGCGGCGAAAACCGCGACCAACGAGAGGACACTTATTAAGATCGGGAACCAAACCTGAGAAACCCAGGGCACGGGTATCAGGAACAGCACATCCAAATCTTTGAGTGATGATGGCCAGCGAACGGTGGCCCACAGGCCCGCATAGTACATGAGATCCCAGATTGCGAACGTCCACAAGAAGATTGCACAACGTTCTCTTGTCCCAATCCCGCCGAGCAATGCCACTGTCGTCAGCATGACCATAGTGGCCACCTCACGAAAGACTTCAATCTTGAGTAGGCTTTCTGGAAATTCGCTAATGGATTTTTCTTGCTCATAACTTTCAGCCGAGGACCGGCGAATGTCTGACAATGTTCCGTGATAGCCCGGGAGCAAACCGGTTGCCGCCCGTAAATAAATGACTACCGAGGATTCCACGAAACCAAAAGCGCCCGCAAAAACCGCCAAGAGAATGAGCTGCCGCCCACTTATCACCAGGCGCTTTCGTCTCCACACCGCCCAGGCGATAAACGGAATCAGAGCGAGCAGGTTGACCCACCAAGGCTGTGCCAGCGCTTTGAGGTGTTGCATTCTCTGTGAATCATAAACTGGCGGAGACTTTTGCCTACGTGAGCCCAGTTTCTTATCTACAGGATTCAATGTATGGACCAGAGTAGAAGCTTAAGTCAGTCTTCCGGCGCAGGTTCTACTCTGGTTTTGGAGGACATAATGCTGAACCTTTTCAGGATTTTGGTTGCGGACGATCATGAAGTCGTGCGGCACGGGTTGCGCTCCCTTCTGGAATCTCAACCGAACTGGACGGTATGCGGCGAGGCCTCCGACGGAGGCGAAGCGGTGGTCATAGCAATCGAGATGAAACCAGATCTGGTGGTTCTCGATATTGGCATGCCCAAGCTCAATGGACTGGAGGCAACCCGTCAAATCCTGGCTTCGCTGCCGACAGCAAAAGTGCTTATTTTGTCACTCTATGAGTCCGAACAGATGATCCAGGAAGTTCTGACATCGGGCGCACTCGGTTATCTGCTGAAGTCCGATGCATCCCGATATCTGGTCAAAGCCGCTGAAGCATTGAGGAATGGCAAAACCTTCTTCACGCCCCGATTTGGTCACCTTATCGTGGATGCAAGCCTGCGTCCGCATGGTGCTATGAACGCATCGTCACCTTCGGTGATCAGTTTGACGGCTCGCGAACGTGAGGTCGTGTATCTGCTCGGGGCGGGCAAGAGTACGAAAGAAGTCGCCGTGGCATTGGATATGGCGGTAAAGACGGCAGAGACACATCGCGCCCACATTATGCATAAGCTGAACCTTCACTCCATCACCGACCTGGTCCTGTATGCTGTCCGTAACGGAATTGTTACCACGCCTGGACCTGCACGCGAGCCGGTTGGCAGAGGTAATGGGCATTGCGAGCCATCGACTTTGGCAGCCGCTATTCAGGAAACTAGTATTCCCCCGCAGAATGCTGAGGTGCCCCCCAGCACCTCCATTTTGCGGTAACGTTGCCTTCGCGGCAGTAGTTGCGGCAGTAGTTAAAGATGAGCGTATGACGGAGATCAGTCCTTCTTGACTGCCGGTTTTGCAAGCAATTAAGATGATCGGTTGAGGCGCATACCTCTGGCTCGGCAAGGTTAATACGAATGTCGAAGAGTGTTGTGCTTTCCTCACGAATCTTGAGCCGTGCCTGGGCGCAGTATGCATTTGCGCTGTTGGCTACGGCGATTGCGGTTCTCGCCCGATTCGCATTGAATCCCGTTCTTGGCGACTACCTGCCCTATATTACTTTCTTTCCGGTGGTTGCCTTCTCGGCCTGGTACTGCGGCGTCATTCCATCCGTCCTTGTTACTATTTCTTCGCTAATTGCGGCCCAGTATTGGTTCATCCCGCCTCCCCACTCGCTGCATGTTCTCAACACGGAACAACTCGCTGGCATCGTGGCGTTTACGTTGGTTTCTATCGTAGTCGTCGCAATGGGAGAAGCAAGACGCCGCAATGATGAAGTTTTGCGCAAATCTCAAGGCGAGCTGGAGGAACGGGTCCAGGAGCGGACGGCACAGCTCGATTCTGCCAATCAGAGTCTTCGTGAGCTAACGGCACGATTGCTCCAATTACAAGACGATGAAAGACGGCGCATCGCTCGCGAGCTGCATGACAGCGTGGGTCAGCTATTAGCAGGCCTAACCATGAATCTGTCCGCCGTCGGCGCCGATATTGAGCGGCTCACCAAGACCGCAAACATGGTTACCGACAGTGCTGCTTTGGTCCACGAGATAAATAAGGAAGTGCGCACCATCTCACATTTGCTTCATCCCCCTCTGCTGGATGAAGCTGGCCTTGCGTCGGCCTTGCGTTGGTACATCGAGGGATTTGCGGAGCGCAGCAAGATCAAAGTCGATCTGGAGTTTCCCGACGATTTTGGACGTTTGTCCCGCGAGTTGGAGACCGCAATTTTCCGGACCGTGCAGGAATGCCTAACGAATATCCACCGTCACGCCGACAGCCCCGTCGCGAAGATCAGCGTAGCTCGGACATCGAGCGATGTTCGAGTGGAAGTGGCCGATGTCGGGAAAGGAATATCACCCGAGAAGCAAGAGGAAATGGCGGCCCTAGGAACCCCGGGCGTAGGAATCAGAGGAATGCGGGAACGGCTGCGTCAGTTGGGCGGCAGTTTGGATATCAACTCCAATGGCAAGGGTACGGTTGTGGTAGCGCGGTTGCCCATTGTCGGCAATTCCGCTACGGCTGCCGCTTGAAGCGAAAAAGGCATCCAGCCCCTTCTTCACTCATTGGTAAGTGAAATTCAGCTTATCCAAATACACAGAATAAGGCTGCTGTTTGCTATTCCCGTCCATCTGGTAGTTGATGGTGAGGCCGTACCAGGTGGTTGGCGACGGATTGTCGTAGCGATTCAGGGTGTTAGTTTTTCCATTCAGCGTGATGGACTTGAACAACAGACGATTGTCTGAAGTCCTCTGCACCTGAATCACTAGATGGTTCCACGCGTTACTTACCGGGTTGCATGGAATTCCACTTTTCACCCAGTGCATATGGACGTTGTCCCAAGTGTCCCACTCATGACCGCTGGCAATGCGGCACTCGTGTCCCCATATGAAGGACATTCCGTTGAAGAACTGGTTGATATCGAATTCCAAGGCTTGGGAACTCTCCAGGTCGGTGCCATAAAAATAGACATCGTAAGTGAAATTGCTGAGGGTAGGCACCATTTTCTGATCCGGCAAATATTTGGTGAACTTCACATTCCAGAGGATATCCGCGAACGGTATAGTGCCGCCAATGTCGAACTTCATGGAGCCGCCACTACTCAGTGCAGGCGACTTGATTCCCTGAGTCGTTGCCCAGGTAGCCAGCGGACCCGCCGGGGTGCAGGTAGTACAAATGTTATAAGACGAGGGCAAAAGAGCATATCCATTCCACCAAGTGCTCCGTTGCAAGTCGGCGAATGTTGTTCCACTGGACGTTCCACTTCCGCTGGTGTCTGAGCTACCTACACTCGAGTCGCTCTTGGGTTGAGGCCCGAGCCCGCTCCCACAATTAGCCGACAGTAACGCCAAAGCAACGATTAGGAGCGTCGTCAGGTTTCTGTATTGTTTAAAACCATGAATTCTGTCATGAGAATGCGAAGCGGCGCGCATCAACGGGGCGTGGTTGGGGAGAACGATCATCGGCGATTGTGACTATGTCATGGGGTAGGAATAAGCGGGAGATTACGAAAGCACTCGTACCAGTAGCTCCAGGCAGATGGTGGATGAACGGAAGAATGAACAGGCGCTTGTCAGAACGGGCTGGATGGGATGGAATTATGTGCTCAGGATGGACCGGAGAAGAAAGACCCCTTCATTGAGATGGAGGGGTCAAGGCTTGGCAAGGCTTAAGCGATCTTTCTGTCCTCGTCGCTCTCATCATCGTGATCTTCACCAGGTGCACGGCGCTTTTCCGGATCGCCCTGAAATTCTTCCCCACTTCCGGGCGCGCGTCGTTTTTGTTCGTTGCCCTGTGATTCCTGCTCGTCAAAAGGGTTTTGTTGCTTCTCTTTCGAAGGATCTTGCATTCCCTGCTCCCCGCCAGATTGGTGGCTTTCATCCCTATCGTCTGCCATTTGAGGCTCCTGAAGTCGAATTTCGTCACTTGTCTGAGATGGCGATCTCATAAGCGGAGGATGTATTCGTTCGGATCCCGCTGGTTATATCGTTGGGTGACGCAGATCGCTTTCAGAAGGGGCGAGATGCTGCCGACAGCGACTATTGGCGGGAAACTGGTGCGCCCGGAGAGATTCGAACTCCCGACCTATTGCTCCGGAGGCCGTCCAAATACCCTTGGCACACCAAGAATCAAGCGTTTATAGGCGCTCCACGTCGGTATAGTAGGGCACTAGCGGCACCAATTGCACACATTCTGCACACAAACCATCCCAGGCGCGGAAGGGAAGGATGGAGAAGTGTAACCGAGCTCGATTCGTAGTCTCGGCATGGGACGGAACAGAATTGCTGAGTGAGGGGCATCTTGGAACCATCGGCTGTATTGAACACGATTCTGGACACAACTTGTTCCAGCGAGGACGGTGAAGTAGGGAAGATGAAAGGCGGGCAAAGCAAATGACTAGTCAGCCCCGCTTAACAAAGAAACGAATTGCCACGACGATAACCGCGAGTATGACCGCGGCCTCGACTATGTGGGCGTTTTTCAGCAGCATTCGTTTGTGCCAATACCATGCCCATGCCCACCTCGTTTCAGCGACTCCTTAGGCAGATGTTTCCGTTGAAAGAACGAACTGTCAATGACGCTGCCGAAGCGGGACCTCCTAACTCGTACCGACGCACTGGTGGGTAAAGAGGGGCCTCCGCCGCCTGTCGCGCCCGGTCGGCCAACACTTAATCGGCGGTGGGTCACTGCGCTGCCTATCTGCGCCCCCAAGGCGGGATTGCCAATGCCTCACCCGCCTGCATGGCGGCAGGCGGCTCCGGGGGCTTGTGGGTTGGGCAGTTGCGCCAAGAGCATGGAGAGCCGATCAGGATCGGGCGGCAACAGCGCCGGGTCAGTCAATTTGTGGCCTCCGTGGTACTCATCTCGATCACGCGCCGCTCGCGGCCGCAGCTCCCCCGGCCGCGCCCTTGATCAGCCCCCTGCCAAGAGCCCTAACTTGCGTGGCGGTTCCGTAATTCTGAAGCTGCTTCGGCCATGGCTGACCACCAGCAGAGAGCTGCTTCTGCCGCCCAGCAAGTTACTGGCTTCCGAGATGTGATCACGCCATCATAATACGGAGGCTGTGCCCGGGGGCGTATCGTTAGACGAGGCTGTCAGTTCTTCTCTCAGTATGGTGATCAGGGCGGCAATCAGGGAAATGACCACTGGCCCGATAAAAATCCCGATGAACCCAAATGCTTGAAGCCCGCCCAGCAACGCGAACAGCAAGAGCAGCGGATGCAGTTCAACCCTGCTGCCGATCACCAGCGGCCGAACAATATTGTCAACCGTGCCCACCACAAGCGCGCCCCACAGGATCAGGATAAGCCCTTTCCAGAGATGACCGGTGGCCATGAGGTAAATAGCAGCGGGCAGCCAGACCAAGGTTGTTCCCACGATCGGAATGAGGGAGCAAACGGCAGCGGCCAACCCGAGCAGCAACGCTGACGGTACGCGGAGGGTCGCTAACGCGGCTCCGGTTAGCAGACCTTGGGCGAGGCCGACCGCCAGAATCCCGTAAGTTGGCGACGACGCTATCGCGAATTCCAGTCAACAAACGCCCCGCCTGGTCGCGGCTTAGAGGTAAGAGCGAAGTGGCGTTCTCGATTGCGGTATGTCCGTCGCGGAATACGAAGAACAGGATTAGGAATGTAAGGATTGCGTTCCCAGCAAAGCCGGCCAGTCCCCCACTAAGGCGGTGCCCGCCGAGAGCAATAACTTGCTTACCTTGCCGGGGAGGTTGGCCATGACATCCTGCAGATGCAATTCTTCCACGTCCACGTACTTTCCAAGCCATTGCAACGCGCTTTGCTGCTTATGCGTCAGATAGGCGACGGCTCCCCCTTCCTGAGTGCTCCGATCGCCCAAGTACCGAGCGACTTTGATTAGCTCTCCCCCGGCTGCCGATGCAATGAACAGGGCCGGTAGTACAAAGATCAGCAGACTTATTCGGACCTCGCACGAACCTGCTGATCCTAAGGTAGAAAGGGTAAAATCCAATGCCGATGACAGCAGCGAACGCGAAAGGCTTGAGGAAGGGACCGAAGAGCCAAAAGCCCGTCACCAGGGCTCCGATCAGGAAGGCCAAGAGGCACAACACGCTTGCGATCGAGTTCGGCCTTTTCACGAGCAGACCGGAATGTCCGTTTTCGACTTGCCAGCGGACCGACAAACTACAGTTCAGGGCCTCAATATGCACTGCGCCCACCTTACTTTAGACGGCTACCGCGTCGGAGGGATCTCCCCGACTGCACGTTAAACGAAACGTGGCCTTCTCCTGTTCGCATTTACCAGTTCCGTGCCACCTAGTCCCGACAAGCTTGAGGGGAGAATTGTCGTGACTCAGGAGGATGGATATTCCGCTTCTTGAGATCAGGCGGATATCCGGCTCCTTCCAAGTTCAATTTTAACTATCCGAGCTGTGCTGCCACCGCCCCCGCCTGGGGTTTTTCCGCGGTGAACTCTCTTATCACGCTCACGGCCCCGTTAATCGAACGTGCACGTGGTCACAGGAACTCCCATAACCATCAACATCGGATCTAACGCAACGTTTCAGCAGCAAGGGTCGCACTGGATCACGAATCCTTCAACCACGGGAATCTACACCATTTCAGTAGGCGGCACCTTCGGCGGGTCGGGCAACATGCTTCAGCATATCCGTTCTCCTAGTGGCCTCCAATGATAAGTCTCGTGTCAATCCCAACTTACTGCTTCCACGCCTTGGCATAACTCTCAGCCAAGGTGAGACAATGCCCGATCTGCCGACGCTTTAGAACTGAAGTGTTCCACAAACAAGTGTATTGGGAACGCTGGAAATCGAACTCAGCGGCCTTGTGCAATCAGTCGATTATGGCTGCCTGTTGGCAGT
>Ga0207684_10006092_pt1 | contig 11031 bp, 10 predicted proteins | sample KBSK5501metaG_FD_184342 | JGI IMG/M metagenome (GOLD analysis project Ga0207684, IMG submission 184342) | Corn, switchgrass and miscanthus rhizosphere microbial communities from Kellogg Biological Station, Michigan, USA - KBS K5-50-1 metaG... | ecosystem: Host-associated > Plants > Roots >... | reverse complement strand
CTCTTCACCCAGCGCATCGACCGCCCGTTCGATTGTTACAGGCGAAATCAACGGTTCATCACCCTGCACGTTAACAATAATGGCTGCGTCTTCCAGCGCAGCGGCAACTTCCGCGATTCGATCCGTTCCGCTCTGATGATGTGCGCCGGTCATCACCGCTTCATACCCGGCAGACTTCACCGCCTCGATTATTCGCTGATCATCAGTCGCAACAATTGCACGACTCACATTTCTGGCCGCCAGCGCACGCTCAACAACCCAGCAAATCATCGGCTTTCCAGCGATTTCGAGCAGAGCTTTGCCCGGCAAACGAACAGAATCGTAGCGAGCAGGGATTATTGCGACAGCGCTTGTTTTTGGATTAGGAGGAGGATTTGTTCCCGTGTGATTCACGGGGTAACAGCTTAACTTGCAGCTAGCAGAGTGTCAACGTCGTGCAGCGAGAGCCGGCGGGTTTCGATGCATTTCAGGTTTCGACCTCGCAGACCGGGATACGGTCAAGCGATTTAATTGGTAAAGAGAAGTCGTTGAGGTGGAGGCTTACGCGATGTGAGTCGCACGTGAACGAAGTGAGTCGCTCAAATCACAAAGTATTGAGAAAGTGAAAAAAGAACGCCCGCAGTCTAGACCGGTGGGAAAACCGTGTCAATAAAAAATATCTTGCATTTAACTGCGGCGGAATTCTCCGGAGTAATAGTGTGACGATGCACCTTCCAGTTCTTTGCAGAAGAGAACCACCTATCGGTCCTCAAATCCAATCGCAGCGCTATCATCTTCGGCACGCATTCTGACGTCCGGACGTGGAGAGCGTGCCACAGCATTCTCGGCCAGATCCTGCTGCACTGAAACATCCATACCGACTAGCGCTCGGGAGCCGACGCGACGCCCATCGCGAATGCTGGAATTGATCCCGACCCATGCTTCCGACCCGATTACAGCGCTACCGCCGATCACCGCTGCAGCGGTCACGCTCGCGCTTCTTGCGACACGGACGCTATGGGCAACGTGAACGTGATCATCGATCTTGGCGTAGTCCTCGATGACAGTCGGCATGATGGTTCCGCCAGGCACAGTGACCAATGAGCCGATTTCGACATTGGAACCAATCTCCACGCCGCCGAGATGAGGAATTCGTGTTTTGTTGCCGATCTCGTCTCGCACGAATCCGTAACCGGCGTGCCCAACCACTGTGTTTGAGCCAATGATCGTCCCATCACCAATTGCAACGTGTGGATAGATTCGCACTCCTGACCGGAGAATCGATCCGCGCCCGATCCTGACGTCAGGACCCAACATGCAAAACGGCTCAATGATGACGCCGTCGCCGATCTCGACCTTTCCTTCCAGGACGGCCCATTGCGAGATCATCGCAGCCGGCGAAATCTTGCCATCATCCACCCAGGGCCGCTGGCGTCCTTCCGCCTGAATGAACGCCAGGACCCTGGCGATGGCTCCGCGCGGATCTGCCACCTCCAATATGACAAAGTCACGCAACTCGCCCGCCAGTGCGGAACCGTTTTCCGCAATGACGATGCAGCCACGCCTTATGGCCAAAGATTCACGAATGGCGCTCGTCACTCTCTTGTTGATGAAATACAGGCATCGATCCTCGCCCGCGCCGAGAGGCGCCACACCATCAACTACACGATCACCCTCACCCGGCAAGCCGATCACCCGTCGTATCTCGTGTTCGTGAAGAGTTGCTCGCAGCATGTCAAATCCCCTCGCTGAGGCGCCGCGAGTAGTAGCCGGTAAGAGCCTCGACAAATGCATCGTAACGGTCAGTCACACTCTGCACTTCACGCGATTCCAAGTCTCGGATCATTGCTACGTAATCGTTCTGCGGGTGCAACCAGGAATGCGGGTGTGCCAGCAGGCAGAGGTTTCGATCCTCATCCAAGGCGGTTTCGAAAGTGTATTGCCTCCACATCATCGCGCTGTCACTAACATACAGTAGTCCGTTGTCATGGATAACCTGGCGAGCATCCACACAAGCGTAGTGCTCGGGTGGCAACTTAATAGCAACGAAGCCAGCGTTGACCGGATCATGCTGCGAAAAGGATCGCACTTTCACTGCCGCGAGAGTGCTCAGAAGGTCCAGCCTGAATGCGACCTCTTTGCCAATGTCGGCCTCAACGGCTGTGCTCACCGCGAAATGCAAACCGATCTCATGACCAAGGGAGTGAATCTGACGTAACTGGTGGATGATCTCTTGCTCCAGAGGATTGTAGAACTGCCCGTCCACTAACACGAAGTAAGTCGACTGCACCCCAGCCGCGTGTTCCAATTCGGCCATCTCAAGGGAGTATCGGGGTGCAAAGTCGATGTCGTGCCGGAGCGCAATGTAGCGCGTTGGAAGCGCTCTAGTGCCGCGTAGAAAATCCTGAAACCGGACAAAGGAGAATCCACGCGCTTTTGCCTTAGCGAGAAAGTCCAGGTAAAGCTGCCGAGATAACCGGCTGAGCACAAATTGCGACGGTGTCATCATGAGGCGTGTTCGGCTCAAGATCTTCTCCTACCTTCGCGGCAACCTCAGCTGGTTCCGTGCTACTTGGAACCTGCCCATCACAGCTTACGAATCGAGCGAAGATTATAGCAAAGTGAGTTTCAGAATCGTGCCTGGATGCATTTTTCTCCCGGATTGGAAGTTTTGAACACTGATGGAGGTAGACGAGTCCATTTCTAAGATCAGTTGATTGCTAATGAGCGGGTTGGACGTTGTGCCCGCAATGAGCGCAAAGCGCGAAAGTGGTTTATGCACTACCTCCAAAAAATTGCGCGCCTTCCGCGGGGTTGCGGGCGGGACGCCCGCGGTCCCAGCAAATCACCTGAGGAATCTACGTGAATTGACTCTGCATTACCCGCAGGCTACCATGCCACGCTTCACGCCCGTTTTTGTGCAGCCGGCATCGCAAATTCACATCCTGCACTTACGGGCGCGTTTTACTATTCACCAATCAAGATTTACGATTACCTAACTTATGGGCTTCGCCACCACAGCAATTCACAGCGGACAAGACCCCGATCAAACTACAGGCTCGGTTACCGTCCCTATTTATCAAACATCAACTTATGCGCAGGACGGGCTGGGGAAACACAAGGGCTACGAGTATGCCCGCACCCAAAACCCGACGCGGAGCGCGCTCGAGCAAAACCTGGCAGCGCTGGAAGGCGCGCGCTTTGGTTATGCTTTCGCGTCAGGTATGGCGGCAATCGATGCCACGTTGCGGCTGGTAAAAGCCGGCGAACACGTGGTCGTTTCCGATAACACCTACGGCGGAACCTTTCGCCTTTTCACAAAGGTGTTGGCGAACTACAATCTGGAATTCGATTTTGTTGACACCTCGGATGCGCTCAACGTCGAAGCTGCGATCAAACCAAACACGAAAATGGTTTTCGTCGAAACGCCGACGAACCCGGTGATGATCGTCACTGATTTGCGCGAGGTGTCGGAGATAGCGCACCGCGCCGGCGCGCGTGTGGTTTGCGACAATACTTTCATGTCGCCTTACCTGCAGCGCCCGCTCGAATTTGGTGTAGACATAGTAGTCCACTCGACCACCAAGTATTTGAACGGACACTCCGATGGCATTGGCGGCGCCGTCCTATTGAACAACGAAGAGGACGCGGCGTGGATCGGGTTCATTCAGAACAGTGCCGGTGCAATCCTCTCGCCTTTCGACTCCTGGCTCGTGATGCGCGGCACCAAGACGCTCGCCCTCCGCATGGAACAGCACGACAAATCAGGTCGCGCCGTCGCTGCATTCCTGGAAGAGCACCCAAAAGTCAGAAACATTTATTATCCCGGCTCGGCGTCGCATCCCCAGCATGCTTTGGCAAAACTTCAACAGCATGGGTTCGGCGGCATGGTGGCCTTCGATGTTGGCTCGCTCGAGGCGGCGCGAACGGTACTTGAGTCAGTTAAGCTGTGCACTCTGGCGGAAAGTCTTGGCGGTGTCGAAACGCTCATTTCGCATCCGGCAACCATGACCCACGCTTCGGTTGATATTGAAAAGCGAGCCCGGCTGGGTATCACCGATGGGCTGGTGAGAGTGTCTGTCGGGCTCGAAGACACGGATGATATAATTGCCGATCTCGATCAGGCTCTGAATCGTATTTGACAGGTTTGTAAATCAAACAGTTAGTTTGCGGCTGGGCACCAGGCTTTCGACGTTAGTCGCAAACCAAAAGTTTGCTTTACCATAATCGAAGTGACAGCCAAACTCTGAACAGGTTAGAATCCGAAGCGACTTTTGCCTTTTCCTGAATCGCCTTCACGCGCCATATGATTGTTGAACTGCACGCCAAATCCGATGTCGGTCGAGTTCGCCGCGGAAACGAAGACAATTTCCTCGTCCTCGAACTCTCTAAACAGCAGACCTGGACTGCTACCGACGGCGCGGAAGAACCAACGAACATGGGCAACTTTGAGTTGGGCGAGAAGGGCCTGGTGCTGGTTGTTTCCGACGGCATGGGTGGCGCGCTCGCCGGTGACGTTGCCAGCCGCATGGCAGTGGATTCCGTGCGTGACATGATTATGGGCAACGACTCCGAAAAGGCGTGCGCTCCTGAGGAGTCGCTGGTCGAATGTCTGAAAAGCGCAACCGTCTACGCCAATCGCGCCATTCACCATAAGAGCCAGGAAGATTCACGCTGTGCCGGCATGGGCGCAACCTTTACCGGCGCCGCGGTGCATGGTGACATGCTGGATCTGGTGCAAGTCGGCGACAGTCGTGGGTACCTGCTCCGTAAGGATCAGATTCGCCTGGCGACAAAGGATCAATCATTAGTTCAGCAGTTGGTCGACGTGGGTCAAATCAGTGAAGCGGAAGCCGAGACCCACATGTTTCGCAATGTGATCCTGCAGGCACTCGGGGCGCAGGGCGACGTCACTCCGGTTACCGGCCGCATTCGCCTGCGACGTGGTGACACTTTGTTGCTTTGTAGTGATGGCTTATCCGGAAAGTTGCGCTCGGAAGATATTCAAAACATCGTTGGCAGCAATCCTGATCTGGCGAAGGCGTGTGAAGAGCTGATCGCTGAAGCCAACAATCGTGGCGGTGAAGATAATATTACCGTTATCCTCGCGCGCTTTAGCGGCAACGAACTGGAAGAACCCTCTGCCGATAAGATAACTATCGAACTGCCTCTGCTTGAAGAAGACAAAACTCTCGACGACACTTACGACCCCGACACCGAACCGCGCTAGCCCGATTTCCCCCGCTAATCCAGACCGGCATTAAGAAGATTTTCCATTTAGTGGGCATCAGCCCGGAGGGCTGGCAGATAGTAGCCGGTGGTTGAAGCGAAGCGAAAACCACCGGAACCAATCCATAAAAGAAATGCACCCCGAAGGGGTGCGAGAATCTCAAAGTGAAATCCGATGTACGTCCTCTAATCTGGCTACCCCTGCCGGGGTGCGATCTTCTGCCTGCCTCAACCGGTGGTCTTCGCTTCGCTACGACCACCGGCTACTTTCTCGTAACCCTCCGGGTTGCATCGTTACACTTGAAACTTGAATCCACCATCACAAGTGACAAATCTTAAATGGAAAATCTTGCTTCGTTTTCGTTACCAACTCAAACGCGCCGCTACTCCTTCTCAGAAAGTGCTTTCGCGCGCCAATCAACTCCCTCGTCAATTCGTCGCACATAGATCGAGGAGCCTTCGATGCTTTCGACTCTAACGCGCTCCCCTGCTTCCAGGGGCGACTCGCCTTCAGCCGGATATGCAGTCCAGGTAGAACCGAAGACTTTTACAGCGCCTTCCTGCATAGCGCCGCGACTGGAGGAAACTACCGTGCCGATTTTTCCCGGCAGCGAATCAACGCCGGTGCGTAGCGACTCGCCGGTTTTCTCACGCGAAAAATAGTTGACGAAGATCGTACGCGAAGCGGCGGTGAGTCCCACGGAAACGAGAGCGAAGATCAGAAACTGAATGCCCAGACTGTTTACGCCAAGAATTCCGGCGAACGCGGCCGCAAGCGCACCAATCCCAAACCACAAAAGGACGAACCCGGCGGTGAACACCTCGGCGACGATCAGAATCGCGCCGAGAATGCTCCACAAGATCCAATAGAAGCTGTCCATAGAGAATCAACCTTTGAACAGGTTTTTCAACACAAACCAAATATTAGCGGGACGTTCCGCCAGCCGTCTCATGAAGTAAGGATACCAGTGTTTTCCGTAAGGCACATAGACCCTCATGTTGTAGCCGTCCTTCGCAAGTTGCCGCTGCAAATCGCGACGCACGCCATAAAGCATCTGAAACTCGAAAGCTTCTTTGGGAATGCCTTTCTTCTTTGAGAACTCAACGGTGGCTTCGATCATTTTTGGATCGTGAGTCGCAATGCCGTGATAGATCCCACTGGACAAAAGCAGCTGCATCACGCGCACATAGTTTTCGTCCACATTCTTCTTGTCTGGAAAGGCTACTTCCGGCGGTTCATTGTAGGCGCCCTTACAGATGCGGATGCGCGCCGGCAGCTTTACCAGTTCCTGAGCGTCTGCATAGGTCCGTCGCAGATACGATTGCAAGACGATGCCGACGTCGTTCAATTCAAACTCAGCGCGCAGGCGTTTGAAAATGTCGATCGTGACCTGCGTGACGCTTGAGGCTTCCATGTCCACGCGGACAAAGTTTCCACGCCGGGCCCCGTCTGCAACCACCGCGCGGGCATTCTTATAGGCGAGTTCCGGATCGAGTTCCAGGCCAAACTGCGTCAACTTGATCGAGGCGTTTGAGTTGATCCCCGTTTCGTCAATACTGCTCAAGACTTGAAGATACTCCGCCACCTCGTGCTCGGCCTCGACGGGGTTGGCAACCGATTCATTGAGGTGATCGAAGGAAGCAGAACAGCCATCGGCGTTCAACTCTCGAATAAAGGCGACAGCTTCATCGATTGTTTCGCCGGCGACGAAACGCGTGGTTAGTTTCTTAAACAGTTGAAACCGGGCGGCAAAATCCTTCAGCCCTTCGTGCCGCGAGAGATAGATTAAGGCGCTTCTGGTAAGCATGCGGATAACATAAGGGCAACGTACAAACGGGTAGTGCCCCTAATTTGTAACGCAAACTGTTAGTTTGCGATGAATGAAAAGCATTCAACGCGCACGCAAACTAACAGTTTGCGTTACAAAATCAAACTAAGGCACTACCTACAAACGCCCCGGGTTGAAATGCTGTGGTATTCTATGTCGCTCAATCGTAGTACGGCTTCCATCACGGCGAGTTTCGCGCGATTCCGCTCGGCTCGAAGGATACAATCAAATGCGCCTGAAGCTGGTACTTATTTCTTCACTGCTCGCCGCGGTCGCTGGGGCAGGTTCCGCCATCGCCATCATCGTATCGGTTTTCTCATCCCTTCATGCGATTGCAACCCCAGGTATGCTCGTGGTTTCGACCTACCTGCTTCCGATACTTACGACTCTGCTGGCCTCGATCTTCGTTTATCGCCACACGGCCCGGCGACGTAAGTTGCAGGCCATCCTGACGGCAACTATCGCGGCGGTTCTAACTATCTTGTTCTTCGTTGTCGCTTCGATAGTTATGGCCCGGAGAGAACCGGTTCAGCCTCCGCCTAAGCCACCGCACAACGTCAGCCGGGCGTAGATTCTCATCAGCCCGGGGATTCTCATCAGCCCGGGATTCTCATCAGCCCGGTTTCGGCAGAGCGTTGAGTCCGATTTGATTCTGCAAGGGGCGCAGCGCGTCGATCACGAAACGAATGTGCTCATCAAGATCGACGCCGAGTTCTTCAATTCCCTGTCGGATGTCGTCTCGGTTTACCGAACGCGCAAACGCTTTGTCCTTCAGTTTCTTTTTCACTGAAGACACTTCCAGATCATCGAGGCTCTTGTTTGGTCGAACCAACGCACACGCCACCAGAAAACCGCAGAGCTCGTCAGTAGCGAAAAGCGCCCGGGCCATGGCAGTGTCACGTGGTACACCGGTATAGGTTGCGTGGCCCATTATGGCGCGAATGAACCGCTCCGAATAACCACGGCCGCAGAGAATGTTTGCGCCGGTGAATGGATGCTGCTCCGCCGTCGGAAACATTTCGTAGTCGAAGTCGTGCAGGAGCCCGACCAGCCCCCACTCGTCCTCGTCATCCTCAGCCGATCCATATCGCTTCACCGCGGCGCGCATTGCCGCTTCAACCGCGAGGGCGTGCTTGCGCAAGCTTTCGCCCTTGGTGTATTCGCACAACAACTCCCACGCTTCGTTTCGATCAGGCATATTGCTTTGTGAATAAGAGTCTTCCGAGGCAGCAAAACTAGCACGAGTGAACTGTGAGAGGAAAGAGCAAACAGTAAACAGCAGATAGCAAACAGCCAGAAAAGAATTCTCGCGCTGATGACGGCTGATCACGAATACTCGGACTGTCGCCACTCACCGCTTGCTGCCGGTCCTGCTGTTTGCTATCTACTGTTTGCTGTCTACTGCTTTTCTGGTTCAGCCACCGCTGGGAGCGCGGTAACCGGGGCGAGCACGCACCACCACGCTTTTGCGCGTGGTCGTGACTTTAATCTTGCGATACTGGCCGTCTCGCGTCTTGTTGACGGGGTAATAGCCAATGGCGTATTGGGTTCTAAGCTCCGCGGCAATCTTCGCAAAAGCATCCGGCAAAGAGCCGAGCGTGTCGGCCCGCAGCAATCGCCCGCCTGACTTATTCGCCAGTTCAAGGAGATAACTATCAGCGGTGAGGTAAAGCTGATCGAGCATTGCGTCTACCGAGTCGCCTGCGCGCGGATTGCGACGTCCGGAAGGGTATGTACCGCCCCTGTCATCACGTGGATCGGGTAGCGGATCGCGCGGGTCACGTCGATCTGAGGGTTCGTTTGGCCGCCTACTTGGATCGTTTGGCCCGTTTGGCCCGCCCACGGGTGGCAAAGTATCCGGCGACGGATATCCGCCTCGGTCAGTATTGCGCCGTCGGCGTCCCCTCATAATTTCATCAGCGGTCGGCAAGCCCAGTGGTCCGGTGGTTCTTGGCTGTCCCGTCGTTGGAACCGTGTCCGGATCGTCACCCGGGAAAGTCGGCGGCGTGGTTCCTGGAGGGGCCCGGCGAATAACGTCCCTGGTCGGCAGTTGCGGAGCCGGGTCTTCCACCGCGTCACGCACAATGCGCTCCGTCTGGGCGCGCGTTTCATAGCGGATCGGATAAACGACTGCGCCTGCCTCGTCCAACCCACGAAGCGAACCATCAAAGGTTGCATCGGCGCTGTAAGAATCCACACCGTCACTAAAAAGCACGATGGCTTTCCGGCCCTTGATAGTTCTGATGGAAGTGAGCGCTAGTTCGAAGGCATCATAAAGCCTCGTCCCCGTCCCTGACTTCGTCCTATAGATCGCGTTTCTCAACACGGCACGATTGTTTGTAAAGTCGCAAAGCTCGCGCAACTCATTATCAAACGAGATGACCTTCACACGATCGGCGCTTTGCAACTGCTCGACGAATGCGGCGGCCGCGCGCTTGATCTCACCCAGCTTCTCCTCGGTGCTGGCACTTACATCCAACATCAGCACGACATGAAAGGGCGCATTCACAGTAGCGAAGAAGGCTATCTGCTGTTGCTGTCCATCTTCTGCGATGCTGAATTCTTCCTGGCGCAGATCGGGAATGTATATTCCGTCTCTTGTGGTAGCTATGACGGGAACCGTGACCAGGTTTGTATCGATCTTCAGACTCTCGACGTCCTGAGGCTCGTCCTTTAAGTCACCTTTTTGTTCGTCCGGTGTTGGTTCAACTGTAGGCGACGGGATTGGTTCCGGGGTTACGCGCGGTGTAGGGTTCGCTTTTGACGGCGCATTCGGCGTCGTTCTCCTCACGCCATGCTGACTTCCCGAGCGGGTCAATGACACGCCGGCCGTTGCACCCGCTAAACATATCGAGCAGATCAAGCAGATACGCAGCAGCAATTCGGTTTTCTCCGGTTAAGTACTTGAAAAAGCGAAGGTCCGTAGGACGTGTCGTTACGATGTGCAAGACCTGAATAACGGTTGCCACCCTCACCGATAACAAATGAACAACTCGGGGCCTCCTGTCACCGTAGGGCAATCATCGCAGCGAGAGTGGCTTCTTTCTGATCCTTACTCCATGGTGGCCCGACTGTCTTACCAAGCGCGGCGATCCGCTGCGACAAACTGCCCGCGCTAGTTTTAAGTGCGGTCTCGGCATGATCAAGCAATGATTTTTCCGGGATCGGCACCAGCCTCAGGTCGCACCCGTCCGCAGCCTCAGCCAGAACATCACGAAATAGCACCCCTTCAGCCTTATGCATACGAAAATGCACCGCCAGGATTTCATCGACGCTCCAGTCGGGCATCGGGTTACCGACAACCAACCCACAGTCTCGAACTTCAAAACCGTTCTCACGCGTGCGCTTCAGCGCGCTGAGCATTTCGCGGAGAGCGATCCGCCTGGCCGCCTCGATGCCGCGCTTTACAACTTTTCTCGCGTCAGCTGAGTTCGCCTCTTCCGCCGCGTGGTACGGCTGTTTGGCCCACTCTTCTTCGACCAGTTCCACGCGGCTCCGCTCCAGTACTTCCAGATCACCGCCGCGTGTGCCGAGGACAACAAGCGCAGCCCAACCGGAGTGTGCTTTTAATCCGAAAGCTGCTTTAGCCTGGTTCGATCTTCGAGGCACGTTTCGTTTCACTTTCAATTGTTCGAGGCGAGCTCACGAAGGTTCCCTCGTAACTATTTCCTTCTTGAGCAACCACCCTTTTATGAGCTCATCATCTGCCGTGATTTTTCCCAGCACTCGATAAGCTGAACTTTGTAGGATCTTTGAATCGAGCGCCCTTTCCTTTACGACCATAAATGGATCAACGTATGACGAATGAATAAAATATACCTCATCTCCGTTGTTGACTATGAACCCGGTATGAATGTCCAGGCCCACCACATAAATCCCCGGGCCCCACTCCTTCACAGTCTTAACGAAGTCTCCGATCGGGATTCGACGAAATCGTTTGATTTGCGGTTCGGCAGTTAGACTCAGGATGATATTCTCCGAAACTTGCTGCGCT
>Ga0207684_10006091_pt1 | contig 11031 bp, 5 predicted proteins | sample KBSK5501metaG_FD_184342 | JGI IMG/M metagenome (GOLD analysis project Ga0207684, IMG submission 184342) | Corn, switchgrass and miscanthus rhizosphere microbial communities from Kellogg Biological Station, Michigan, USA - KBS K5-50-1 metaG... | ecosystem: Host-associated > Plants > Roots >... | reverse complement strand
CCTGGTGAAGGGCACCACCGTGCAGATTAACGGAAAGACGTACACTCTGGCCGTGGGCGCCCTCATTCAAGATCCGGGAGGAACTCCCGTACTGGTTCCCAATGGGCGACATCGACTCGCGGTGCGCTACTGGCTGGGGACCGGCCAGACGCAGACGCAAATCACGCAGATGATCGTCGAGCTTTACGGATAACCCCTGCTGTGAAGATGGACAGAAAGATGCAAGGAGCCTCTATGAAATTCCTCACGTTCATATTCGCGGTGTTTGTGACGGTAGCGGTGACCGCGGCCAGCTTTGCCGCGAACACCAATGCTGACTATGCGGGACTGCCTCCCTATGTGAGCGCTTCCACCAACCCCAATGTGCTCCTACTGTTGGATAACTCGGGAAGCATGGCCGCCCGGGCCGCGTGTGAAATCTATGTCCCCTTCGTTCAAATCTCCTGTCCGTCCACCTCGTGGGATCCGACGGTCGCGCGACTAGGCATGTTCGATAATCTGACCTGCTACACGTTCGATGCAGGCAATAGCCGCTTTGTAGCAGACATCCTCAAGGGGACCCTCGACGGTCTCTGTCCTGTGACCGAGTGGGACGGGAATCTGCTCAACTGGATTGTCACTCGGCGGGTGGATGCCGTGAAGCAGGCCTTAATCGGGGGCCAGTGCGCCGTCGCTCGCATCGCCGCGGACGGCACCTGTCCGCCCATTGGGGTGCCCCCGCTGATTACGATGACGGGCCAACCGGTCGTCGGTTTTACCCCAGGCCAACAAGACTCGGCATTCATCACCGCCGCGGCGGCCGTTGGGCGTGTGCCTGACGCAGTCCGGATAAATGGCACAACACCAGATCCGTTGTTCTTTGTCGTGGGCATTCCCTCGATTCCATCCTTCTGTGTGAATGATCACGTGGATTTCTTTTCATGCACACCCGGTGCCTTCACGACGTCGTCCTTCCCGATTCAAGTGGGGGTGGCTGTTGAACCGACAGGATCCATTCAAAATCTGGCGGACAAAGTCCGGTGGGCCCTGATGGTCTTCAATGACACGACTCCCGGAGGCACGGTCCTCACGCCCATGGGCCAACGTCAGGCCTTAAGTAAGCAAACTGGGTTGTGGACGACGTGGCCCTCCAACAGTCAGGCCATGATTGAAGGGATTCAATCGGAGTTTCCCCGGACCGGAACCCCCTTGGCGGAAAGCCTCTATGACGCGGCTCGCTACTTCGCCCAGCTTCCCTCCGCCGAGAATGTCGGGTATGTGTATCCAATCGCCTTTACGCCGGCCGGGGCGCCCTTTCAAGATCCTGCATTCGGACCAGGATCTATGGCAGGACCCGCAGAAATCAGCTCGCTCACAGCACCGGAAACCTGTCCGGCCGGGTACCTTGCCAACGCCTGCGGCCGGGATCCCTTTTTCTTTGGGAGCAATCATACACCCCCGTGGTCCCTCCCCTCGGCGGTGGTCGCCTGCTGCAGGAACTTCATTCTCATCATGACGGACGGGTTTCCCCAGGGTGATGTCAACGTGCCGGCAGCCATGCAGGACCTCGCGCATAGTGCGCCCGGAGATACGTCGGGCCATCAAGGGCATTGCTCCGGCCCGGATAGTTTTACCGCCTGTGCCCCTTCGCCACCTCCGTTTCAGGCCGCTGGACATAAGACCGATTACCCAGCCGCCGGACACTATATTGATGATGTGGCGTTCTGGGTCCACACCACCGACTTGCGCCCCGATAATGGCAATCCTGACCCGACGAAGGCCTGTAATACCGCGTTTGGCGCTATCCCGGCCATCGCCTTGATCGGAGAGACGGGGCACTGCCTGCCCGGCGACCAAAAGCCGATCATCTACACGTTCTTCGCATCCTTCAATATTTCCGTGGGGAGAGAGCCGCTGATGGAGGCCGCAAAACAAGGCGGGTTTCTCGATCAGAACGACAACAATCGACCGGACCTGGTGTCTGAATGGGATTCTCTCGACAATGTTACCGGATTGGCCATCCCCGACGGCATTCCGGATACCTACTTCGAGGCAAGTAATGGCGACGATCTCAAAGACAAACTGGACCAAGCGCTGACAAGTATCTTGAAGCGGGCGGCGTCGGGCACGTCGACCTCGACCCTCTCCTCTTCCTCCACGGGCATCGGCGCCGTGTATCAATCCTACTTCTTTCCTGCGATCTTTACGATTGGGACGCCTGCGGGGACTGGCGTCACGCCGGAGGTGGATTGGACGGGCTATGTCCAGGGGTTATTCGTGGACCAGTTCGGCAATCTCCGTGAGGATTTTTCGGCCGCCGGCTGCACTGGTCCCCCCGACGGCAAGCTCATCTTCAAACATGATTGTATTGTGAAGCTTCGTTTTGATCCGTCCACGAACGACGTGAAGGTGGATCGCTTCCAGGATCTCAATGAAGATGGGATCGCCGATACGGTGGCGCCCTTCCAGACGGTGAGCCTTAGTACTATGCAGCCGATGTGGGAGGCGGGGCACCGGTTAGCCCTGACCGCTCCTGGGGCAAGCTGTGCGGCCAATACCGGTGGCGTGACCTGTCGTCGCATCATCACCTGGGCAGACATCAACAACGATGGTGTGGTCGGCAGCACGCTGGAGTTCTCCGCGGCCAATAAGGCGACCTTGTGTCCGTACCTGGGCGGGACCAATGTGTCGACCTGCGTCAGCGGAGGCGGCGGAGGAGCCGGCCAGACCGAGGCGAAGAACATCATCAACTTCATCCGCGGTGTGCAGGACCCGAGCGTGGGTTATCGCAATCGCCTTCTCAATGTGGTGAACGACCTCGGCGCCACGGTCACGGCGGTCTGGCCCCTGGGCGATATCATGAACTCCTCACCGGTCCTGGTGGGCGCCCCGAGCGAGCGCTTCGATGCGCTCTACGGCGATGTGAACTATTCGACCTTCTTCCGGCGCTACAAGGATCGTCGAAAAGTTGTCTATGTCGGTGCCAACGATGGCATGCTGCACGCCTTTAATGCCGGCTATTTGACGGCCGGCGATGATCTCTCTACCCCCGGGGTCACCGAGCAGGAGCGGTTCTTGACGCAGCCTGTCCAGCCGGGAACCTCCACGCTGTGCGCGAGCTTGCCCTGCGATGGGAGCGCGGCCACGTATGCCTATCGCACGGATGCTCCGAAGCTGGGAGCGGAGCTGTGGGCGTTCATCCCGCAGGACCTGTTGCCGCAGCTCAAATGGTTGACCAGCAACACCTACAGTCATGTGTACTATGTGGATCTCAAGCCGAAGATCACCGATGTGCGCATCTTCTGCAATGATGACGTCGCGATCGTGAGCTGTATTGCCAATAGTAATCATGCAGACCATCCCGGCGGCTGGGGCACCATCCTGATCGGCGGATTCCGGTTCGGGGGGAGTTGCAAGAACTGCACCCAGGGACACGGAGGTCCGCGCACCGTCACGGCCAACTTCGGCTCTGGCTCGGAAACGCGGGTGTTCATGTCGTCGTATTTCGTCCTGGACATCACAAATCCGGAAACGGACCCGGCCCTGCTCTGGGTCTTCCGGGACCAGGACATGGGGCTGGGGACCTCCCAGCCGGCTGTGGTGCGGATCAAGCCGCCGAACACGCTTGCCGATCCCAAGACCAACACCACGAACGAGAAGTGGTTCGTGACCTTTGGGTCAGGGCCGACCAATTACGATGCGAACAGCAGCCAGCCTGCACAGATGTTCGCGGTGGATCTGATGCTGGGGCCGCGCTATCTCCCGTCTGACATGAATAAAACCGGCGGGACGGTCCGCAGCACACCCTGTACGGTGGCCTCGCCCTGTATCGGGACCCAACAGACCGGTCCGAACCGGGTCCGACTCTTTCCCACCGGGCTGACCGGGGCCTTCATGGGGGATGAGTCGACGCTCGATTTCGACCTGGATTTCCGAGTCGATGTGATTTACGCCGGGAGCGTGAAATGCACCGGCGCCACACCCAGTCCGTGTAATGGGACCGGCCCGGTATGGCAGGGCGCGATGTGGCGCCTCTTGACCAATGGCGACACCGATCCGGACAACTGGGGGGTCAGCTCGGGACCCGATCAAAAGCCCACGAAGTTGATCAGCACCTTCACCTGTGCCGTGGAAACGTCACCGTGCGCGAACAAGGTCGGGCCGGTGACGGCCACGCCAGTCATCTCCACCGACGATACCAATAACATCTGGGTGTTCTTCGGGACGGGGCGGTACTACTCGAGCCTGGACAAGGTGAATCAGGATCCTCAGCAGTTCTTTGGGGTGAAGGACTGTGTTCTCACCACCCCGTCTGTGTGTGTCCAGACCCACGAGTATCACAACCTCAAGGATGTCTCGAACGTGGTGATCTGCACAAGCTGTGCCCCGACGGCGAGCGTGAGCCTCGACGGGGGGGCGACGTTCACCGTCGGATTCAAGACCGGAGGCGGCAACCTCGTAAACAATATACAGAATATGGACGGCTGGGTGACCAACTTACCCAACGTCCGAGAACGGAGCCTCGCTCCTCCCACCCTGCTTGGTGGGACCCTGTTCTTCACGTCCTTCATTACGAGCGACGATCTCTGTGACATAGGAGGCCAAGGCCTCCTCTATGCCCTGTATTATGGAACCGGCACCCCGTTCTCGGATTCGATGATTGGAACATCGGTCGTGGGTGCGAACACGATTGCGAACGCGTCGCTCTCGCTCGGTATCGGCATGCCGTCCCAGGCGGCGGTCCAGATCGGCGCCCAGGGAACCGGCGCACATGGTACGACGAGCAGTTCAGGGTGCATTGGCCAGGTGACGGCCTTCGTCCAGGCCGGGACCGGCGCGATCAATCAGTTCTGCGCCAAACCGGCACTGTCGCCCTGGAGCCGAATGTTGTCGTGGCGTGACTTGTAACGAGACAGAGGACTTGTTGGAGAAGGCCGGGTGGGGGTACAGTAAAGGGGACATGCCCGGAAGTCGCCCCCACCCACGCCTTCTCATCTTGCTCCTAACCCCTCTCCTCATCGTGTCCTTGCCGTGGGGGTGCTCACCGGAACCCTCGTCCCAGTCAAAAGGAGATCGCGCCTCTCTGGCTGCCGGCGGTGGTTCTCCAGGCGACCAGCCTCCTGTCATCCGCTCTGCCAGAATTTTCCCGGTCGACGTGACTCTCGACACGACCCTGAGCGTTGCCGTGCAGAGCGAGGATCTGGGAGGCGGCCGCGTCACCTATCTGTACCAATGGTATGTCGACGGCGTGCGGATCCCGGGGGCGACCGCGCCGCAGTTCGTCGTGGCGCAGCTGAAAAAGGGGGACAGAGTGACGGTTGACGTGACGCCGAATAACGGAAAGAGGGACGGCACGGTGTACGGGGCCGATCCCGTGACGGTTGGGAACACGGCGCCCGCGATCGGGGACATCGTTCTGGCTCCGGTGCCGCTCCACCGGGGCGATCTGCTCAAGGTCACGGTCAACGCGGGAGACGCCGAGGGCGATCCGATCACGCTCTCGTACAAGTGGCTTCGCAACGACAAGGAAATCCCCGGCGCGCAGTCCGAGACGCTGGACACGAAAGACTTCCGAAAGAAGGACGTGCTGATAGTGCTGGTCACGGCGTCGGACGGGAAGGCCACGCGCGAGCCGCTGGCGGGCCGGCCGGTGACCATCGAAAACGCGCCGCCCCGCTTTACGTCGTCCCCGCCTACCGGCATCACCGTCACTCCGGTGAAGGAGGGGCCGGCCAAGGAGGGGGTCTATGAATATGCGGTCACAGTGGTGGACACGGACGATGACCCCGTGACGTTCGAGCTCACGCAGGGGCCGCCCGGCATGACGATTGACGCGAAGACCGGGAAGGTCCTGTGGAAGATGACGCTGGAGAGCTTGGGCAAGCATCACGTCATCATCGCGGCGAAGGACAACGACCAGGGGGTCACCCGGCAGGAGTTCGACCTGGACCTTCAGTCTCCCCCCCCGCAGGCCGCGCAGCAATAACCCACCCTTGTCTGTTTCGCCATTGCCTGTTAAAATGCATCACGGTGTTGCCTCGTTAACCGTTATTCGTTAAACGTAGCGACGATTCATGATTAACGTTTAACCGTCCTCAAGGGAGCCAGTCAGCGCGCTTGTCCAAGGTAGCTCTCCTCAAGGTCAAACTTAAAGAAGGCATCGATACCGCCAGCCTTTTCGGCAGCCGTGACGTTCATCTGAAAATGATCGAAGAGGCCCTGGGCATTCGGGTCTCGGCCCGCGGCGAGGAGGTGCTCCTCGAAGGGCCGCCTGAAGCCGTGCGGGGCGGAGAGCGCCTCATCGGCGGGCTCACGGATTTGATGGGCGAGGGCCTGGCCCTGCGCCCCGATGATGTGGAGTTCGCCATCCGCACCTTCAAAGGCGGGGCGGCCTCCGTCGATTTGAAAGAAAGCGTGCGCGGCAACATCGAGATCAGCACCGCCAAGCGCGTCATCCTACCGAAGTCTCCCACGCAGAAACGCTATCTCGAAACCATCCGCGCGTACGATTTGACGCTGGCCATCGGGCCCGCCGGCACCGGCAAGACCTATCTGGCCATGGCGATGGCGGTGGCCAGCCTGTGCCGGCGCGAAGTGAGCCGGATCATTCTGGCGCGGCCGGCCGTGGAGGCCGGGGAAAAGCTCGGGTATCTTCCGGGCGACATGATCGCGAAGGTGAATCCCTACCTGCGGCCGCTCTACGACGCGCTCTATGACATGCTGGACATGGAGCGGGCCAACAGACTGATCGAGCGCAGCGAGATCGAGATCGCCCCGCTGGCGTTCATGCGCGGCCGGACGCTCAATGATTCGTTCGTGATCCTGGATGAAGCCCAGAACGCCACCTCCGAGCAGATGAAGATGTTCCTCACCAGGTTGGGGTTCAATTCGAAGGCGGTGGTGACGGGAGACATCACGCAGGTGGACCTGCCGCAAGGACGGGTCTCGGGCCTGATCGAAGTGCGAGACATCCTCGCGGAGGTGCCGGGGATCGCTTTCGTCTATTTCTCCGAGAAGGATGTCGTGCGCCACCGGCTGGTCCAGGAGATCATCAAGGCGTACCAGCGGCACGACGAGAAAGTCCCCAAGCCCAAAGCCCCGCGCCGACCATCCTAAGACTTCGTGCCTGTCATCTTGCAGAACGATCAACGCGCCGTCGCGATCGATCAGAAGTGGCTGGGCCGGACGGCCGAGGCCATCCTGTCGGCTGCCCGCGCAGAGACCACGGAGCTGAGCGTCGTGCTGGTGTCGGATCGGCGCATGCGCGCGCTGAACCACCGCTATCGGAAAAAAGATCGGTCAACGGACGTGCTGGCGTTTTCTATAAATGAGCGTCGCTCGCCAGCGCCTACGGCTTCCGTAGCGGCGAAGTCGACGGGAAATGGACGCGTCTTGGCGCGTCCGGGGCAGACGGGTGAGAAACCGGGCCGCGTTCCAATGCTCCTCGGCGATGTGGTCATCTCGATGCAAACCGCGAAACGACAGGCGAAGGAATTGGGGCACAGCCTTCGCAAAGAGGTCGTTCGTCTGCTTGTTCACGGGATCCTGCATCTCCTCGGCTACGATCACGAGCGGAACGTTCGCGCCGCGGCCGTCATGGCGCGCAGGGAGCGGGCGATTCTCCGCGCGATCCGCTGAAAGGGTCTGAATGAGCGCGCTGAGTCAGTTCGGGCTGGGGCTGGCGAAGACCCGGGAGGGTCTGCTCGGGACCATCCGGCGTCTCCTTCCCGGAAGTCGCACGATTACTCCCGAGCTGTGCGAGGAACTGGAGGCAGCCCTGCTGGCCGCCGACGTGGGAACCGCCTCGGCGGCTGTCTTGATGGAGGCGGTGCGGAACTTGGTGCGACAATCTGGAGAGGCGGACGCCGACTCTGTCCGGGCTGTTCTGAAGAAGGTGATGACGACCCGCTTGCGGATCGCCATGATGGCGGAGGCGTCGGAACCCATCCCGCTCCGGGTCGTTCTGCTGGTGGGCGTCAACGGTGTCGGCAAGACCTCCACCGCCGGCAAGATCGCCGGCCGTTATCGCCGCGACGGCAAGCGCGTGGTGCTGGTGGCGGGCGATACGTTCCGGGCGGCGGCCGGTGAGCAACTGGAACAGTGGGGGCGGCGCGTGGGAGCGGACGTCATCGGGCACCAGGGAGGCGGAGACCCGGCGGCCGTGGCGTTCGATGGACTCGCCGCGGCCAAGGCGCGCAAGGCCGACGTGGTGCTGATCGATACCGCCGGCCGCCTGCACACGAAATCCAATCTCATGGACGAGCTTCGCAAGGTCACGCGCACGCTCGGCAAGGCGATGCCCGGCGCGCCGCACGAGGTGCTTCTCGTCCTGGACGCCACGGTCGGGCAGAACGGGCTGGCGCAGGCGCGGCAATTCCATGAGGCGCTCGGCGTGACCGGCGTGGTGCTGACCAAGCTCGACGGCACAGCCAAGGGCGGGATCGTACTGGCGATTGCCGGAGAGCTCGGGCTGCCCGTGCAATACGTCGGCGTCGGCGAGGGCGTGGACGATCTGCGGGCGTTTGATCCCGAGTCCTTCGTCGAAGCGTTGCTGGGTGAAGAGGCATGACGGTCGTTCGCGTGCTGGCCATCGTCCTTCTGCTCCAGGGATTGGGCGGCTCGACGATGCCCACGTCCCACACACCATCGACTGAATTTCCCGCAATCAGACTGCTGCGACACGATATCAAAGTGATGATCGACCCTTCGTCGCATCGGTTGAGGGGCCTGGATCGGGTGACGATCAAGGCGGGCGCGCGGGAAGTACGGGAGGTCGTCGTCACACTCAATAAGGCGCTCGTGGTGGCATGGGTCTCCCGTGAGGACACGCTCTTGCCGTTCTATTCGAGGCCGCTCCAGGCCTCCACGGAGCCGGATGCCGGCCGCGCGCACCAGGTCGTGGTGCGGCTGGACCGGCCGGTCAAGGCCGGTGAAACCTTCACATTGGATTTCGACTATGCCGGCGAGATCAACGATCCGCCAAAAGAACCGCGGCACCTGCGATACGTGACACCCAGTGAAACGTCCGGCTACATCGGACCGGAAGGCGTGTACATCAATGGACAGGAGACCTACTGGTATCCCGACGTGCCGGATTCGCTGGCGTCCTACCGGGTGGCGGCCACGGCGCCGCCGGGGTGGGAGACGATCGGGCAAGGCGGATTGATCGCCCGCGAGGCGACGCCTGGCGGGATGGTCACGACCTGGGAGGCGTCGGCACCGGCCGAAGGTCTGACGCTGGCGGCCGGAAGGTTCGTCGTGGCGACCAGAAAAAGCGGGAACACGGAGATCGCCACCTACTTCTATCCGGAGGAGGAAGCGTTGGCGGTCGAGTATCTGACGTCGGCCGCGGCCTACCTGGAAGCCTACTCGGCCTTGCTGGGCCCCTATCCCTTTCCGCGCTTCTCCATTGGAGAAAATTTCTTCGCCAGCGGGCTCGGCATGCCTTCCTACACGCTCCTGGGCGCCGGCTCCATCCGCCGCCATTACACGCAGCCGTACGCCCTGGGTCACGAGATCGTCCATTCCTGGATCGGCAACCACGTCTTCAACGACAACGACGGGAACTGGGTAGAAGGCCTGACGACCTATCTCTCGAACTACTACTGGTACGAACTGAAGGGAGACCAGCAAAAAGCCCGCGACGAGCGGCGCCTGATGCTGCTGAATTACGCCGTGTATGTCTCGCCCGATCAGGATTATCCGATCGCCCGGTTCAAGCGAAAAGCCGATCAACGCGACAGCGCGATCGGCTACAACAAGACCGCCATGGTGTTTCACATGCTGCGGCGCGAGATCGGCGATGAACGATTCTTTGCGACTCTCAAGAAACTGATCGCCGAATATGGCGGCAGGCGGATCGGATGGCGCGAGCTCGAAACGCTCTTCAGCCGGGAAGCGTCGCGGGACCTGCGCCCGTTTTTCGCCCGCTGGATCGAACAGCCGGGCGCCGCCGCCGTTTCCGCCGACGCGGACCCTGACTATCACGTGTTCCGACGGATTGCCCGGCGCGACCTGCCGGCCATGCTGAACCTTTTTGTGACGGACGAGAAGCGGCTCGTGATCGTTCCGGACGGCGAGCAGAAGGCCGTGGCGCCTTATCGGGAGCTCGCGGACCGGATGTCGAAGCAGGATTCGATACGCGTGCAGTCGGCCGCGCAGCTTGTCCAGAACGATCTGGGAAGGGCCTCGGTGCTGCTGCTGGGAGGGCCTGCCGCGGGACCCGCGTTTGAGTGGGCCAAGCGGGGCTTGCCACGCGATGTGGACCTCCGGCGCGACGGGTTTCGGGTCGGAAGCAAGGACTATGCGGGAAAGGGGATGGCGCTCCTCCTCTCCTTCCGTCATCCGGACGATCCCGCCCATGTCGTGAGCGTGTTCTACGGCCTCTCACCCGAAGCGGTCCAACCGGTCGCGCGCCTGCTGTTTTTCTACGGATGGAACAGCTACGTGGTCTTTGAGAACGGAAAGGTGGTGGCGCAGGGCGATGAACCGTCGGGGGCCGGGGCCGAGCGGCATCTGAAGAACATCCGCCAACTCACGCATGGCAGGCGGAACGCCGAAGCCTACTTTTCATTCGACGGCCGGCATCTGATCTTCCAGTCCACGCGGGACGGGCGGGACTGCTACCAGCAATACGTGATGGGACTGGACGGCGGCGACGTGCACATGGTCAGCACGGGCCTGGGCACGACCACCTGCGGCTATTTCCTGCCCGGCGACCGCCGGGTGTTGTTCTCATCCACCCATGCCAAGAGCCCGCGGTGCCCGCCCAAGCCCTCGACGCCAGGGCGGTATCTCTGGGCCCTGGACGATTACGACATCTACACCGCGAACGTGCGCGGCGAAGACCTTTTCCGTCTGACCGCGACCCCGGGCTACGATGCCGAAGCGACGGTCGCGCCCGACGGCTCGCGCATCGTCTTCACATCGGTGCGTGACGGAGACCTGGATATTTATTCCATGAAGCTCGACGGGACGGACGTGAAGCGCCTCACATCGGAGATCGGTTACGACGGAGGGCCGGTCTTCTCGCCGGACAGCAAGCGGATCGTG
>Ga0207684_10006090_pt1 | contig 11031 bp, 13 predicted proteins | sample KBSK5501metaG_FD_184342 | JGI IMG/M metagenome (GOLD analysis project Ga0207684, IMG submission 184342) | Corn, switchgrass and miscanthus rhizosphere microbial communities from Kellogg Biological Station, Michigan, USA - KBS K5-50-1 metaG... | ecosystem: Host-associated > Plants > Roots >... | reverse complement strand
CCTTTTTTGGCAAAAACCATGCGGTTCCTCAACGACCTCGACCAGAGGAATCGCCAGATTCCTGGCTTTTGAGATGACCTATCAGTTGATCAGCGACTTCTAAGTAGATCTTTTTAACTTTTTAACGACCCGACTGGCTCAATGGCCGCACCGTGCTATCATTGGAAAACGGCCTGCGTATGCGTATTCAACAGATCCTCGCTCGGCACAGAGTGCGTCGGATACGAAACGAAGGCATCGAATGAAACTCGACGAATGGCTCACGCGGCTCGTGGCTGTCCCACCCGGTCAGTCCCCGCTTGCCTACGGCCTCGCGATTGGCATGCGGATCGCGCTGTTCATCCTCGTCCCTTTGGGCATTATCGTCGCAGTCGCGATCCTTCTCCTGCACCGATGAGCTTAGCCGTTCCGGCAGACGATGTGCCGCTGCAAAGCGATGAATTTCGGACTTGCGATAGCCTCCTATTTGCTCCGCGCTGTGTAGGTCACTGAACCGGGCCTCGCGAAGTTCCGTTTTGCTCCAAAATGTGAGAAAAATGCCGTGAGCGTATGGGCCCCGTTTGCAGAGTCCTCTTGGCGATAAGCCTTCTGTGGAACGTCTCCGCGCTCGGTCAACAACCCAAGCCGATCCTGCCGGACCCGAAGCTCACACCGGGCGACGTGTTCGACGTGACGATCCAGGATATCTGCACGCCGGGATATTCGAAAAAAGTGCGGGCCGTAACCGCCAAGCTCAAGGGACAGGCTTACGCTGAATACGGGATCACGTCCTGGGAACAGGCGACTATGAGGTTAACCACTTGATCCCGCTGTCGTTAGGCGGCTCCAATTCGATACGGAACCTCTGGCCGCAATCGACTACCACCTCACCGTGGAACTCCCATGTGAAAGACGTGCTTGAGCGCAGACTGCATAATATGGTCTGCGCCGGGAAGGTCGACCTCAAAATAGCCCAGCAGGAGATTGCGACCGACTGGATCAAGGCCTACCAGAAGTATATCGCCAACAGTCCGCCAGCCTCGGAAGTGCACGAACCGCAGTTCGCGCCAGAGACGGCCACGGAGGGCGAGGTTTGGGTAAACACGCGCTCTGGCAAATACTGGAAGCCTGGGTCACGGTATTACGGCAAAACGAAACAGGGAAAATTCATGACCGAGATCGACGCTCTGGATAGCGGGTACTTACCAGCAGGCGGGACAGGCCGGTAGCCTATGCCAAGAAACCAGAAGTTGACCAGGGTAATCGGAGGCCGAACTGTTCAGGTTGCAACCAGCGAATCGGGAAAGCTTGTTATCCGCTTCAGCGATCAATCTACAATGCAAGTAAAGATCGCTGGGATCGCCGAAAGCTTACCGTCCGGCGGTAAGATCAAAGCAATCCAGGAGAACGACACCGAGTTCACTTTGCAGTTTGAGGACGATTCGACGATAAGAGTCGAGCTTGCGGATCCGGGTGCGTCCGTAGCGGTGAGGGATAAGAACAACGAAGTGGAGTATCTCGGTTGACCTGGCGCCTCGCCGTGCGGTACATCATGCACACCCGAGGAAGTGATGGTGGCGTTGTTCCGCGGTATATCGGCAAAGCTGAGACAGTCGGAAAGACTTCTCCTGATTGGAATCGCAAGTTCGATATTTCCCGAGCTTCTAAACCGCGAAGGCACAATCGAGGTTGGATTGCGTAAGCAACGGGGCACACCGCGTTCCAGGTCACCCTAGTCTCTCGGCAGCCAAGGATTTGGTCGCGCATAAGATGCCTCAAGGTCCTTTTCCGGCAGACGCGCCTTGCTAAAAATCGCCGTTGCTGGGGAGAACGAAACCAGCGATTCTTCACTCTCTCGATGTCACTAGTTGATTTTTGGAAATCATCGCCCGACCAAATTCGAAGTAAGACCATCGAGCAACTCTTAACATTTGCAGGCGACGGGAAGCTACGGGACGGTAATGAAACGTCTGCGGAGTTTCGCCAGTTCCTTGGTCATATACCATCTGACTTACTCTCAACGTACGCCGTCCAGTGCTTGACCTCGCCTTTTCACGACGGCGGGCTTGCACTCCAAGATATCGTCAACCAAGCCGGACGACGCCTGGGTTTCAAGGTGGAAGATGGTCGATATCGAGGGACAGCCGGTGAAGTGGGATTTGACGGAATTTGGCGGACTGCCGAAGGCGATGCAATCCTCGCTGAGGTAAAAACCACTGATGTGTATAGGCAGAGCCTTGAGACCACCGCTAAGTATCGCCGCGACCTGATAAAGAATGGCGCTATTCCCGAAGAATCTTCCTCAATACTTTATGTGGTCGGTCGTTCCGGCACCGGCGAACTAGAAGCGCAAGTACGCGGATCGCGCCATGCTTGGGATATTCGACTAATCAGCGTTGACGCTCTCTTTCGTCTCGTGAAGATCAAAGAGGAATTGGAGGATCAAAACACGATCGGTCGTATACGCGCCATTCTAGTGCCGCAGGAGTTCACGCGAGTTGATGACATTATCGACCTGGTCTTCAACGCGACGAAAGAGGTGCAGCCAGAGGAAATCGAGGAAGACGAGGAGGATGAGGGAGAAAGAACTGGCAAGAAGTTTACGTTTGTGCCGGTACAATTTCGCGATGCGTGTATAACCCGCCTCCAATCGCACCTCGGCGAATCATTGGTTAAGCAAACTGCGGCGGTGTATGCAACGCCGAACGGTGACACTGGCGTCTTGTGCGCGATCTCGAAGGAACACCACCGCAGTAACCGGGTCGGGTATTGGTTTGCTTTTCATCCTTCACAGCAAGCGATTTTACACAAATACCCGAAGGCATGGGTTGCATTCGGTTGCGGATCTGAACGCACAATCATTTTCGTTCCGCTCCAGGATTTTCTCGGTTGGTTGCCGCTACTCAACAGAACAGACCTCGAAGAGAGATTTTATTGGCACGTGCAGATCGCAAAAGAAGGCGAAAAATTCCGATTAAATACGAAACGGGGTCACGACGACGTGGATCTGACCCCATACTTGCTAAAAAGTCCTCCGGACGGAAGTTGGCAATGACTCCTCAAAGCTATTCTAGCGAGTTATTGAGACTTTGACCGGCGTTTACTTCGCTTCGATATTTTTCAATTTCGCCCTTATACTCTTTCTCCCCCTTCTTGTAAGCCTCGCTAGATATCAAGTGCTTCTGATACATGTCTTCCAACCGAGATCTTTTGCGCTCGGCTTCCCGTCGTTTTTTTTCGAGGTTTTTGCGAACAGATTTTGGTAGTTTTTGCTCCTGTTTTTTTGGCTCCGGTCGCTCTGCGTTGAGAAATTCGCTGTCACTGGCAAACGCCGTCGGCTCAGATTGAGGTATCGGTGCGGGACTGGGAATCGGACTCAGTGCAGGCGTGGGCGTTTGATCAATCGCCGAATGCTCCGGCGCGATCGTTCCATTATCGGCCTGATTCGTGCCAGGGTACGTCGTTACTCTACCATCGCCTTTTTCGGCAGGCGTGGTCATTTCGGCAGGCGTGGTCATCTTCGTCGTGGGGAAGACAGGAGCATCAATCAAGGCGTTGGAACCCACTGTCTTAGGTCTGTGTTTGCTGAGTGAAAATAGACAGATCAGGCCCATCGCAGACAAGGCAAGCAGGGTGCCCGTGACACCAACGAAAACTTTAGCCGGGGGCGAAGTCCAACGAGGCTTATTCAGTGAAACTTTCTCTAGTATCTTCACGGGCAGATTGCCAAGTTTGTTCATAGAGGTTCGGCGAAGATACACTACAGGATGTGGAGATCAACTGTCTTCAACACAAGGTCTTGGTGATTGGGTGTGCGTCGGGCTGGAAAATGATGCTTGACTTAGAGGCCAAGTGTTACTCGTCGGGGACCCTCGGGACGGAGTTGAATAGTTGAATACCTTGGCGTTCGAGAGATTTCGCGCCTGATTTCACGTCTGCGACACCGTCAATTTGGCGTGCTGGTTACCACCTCTGCAATCGCCCGCAGGGGTACGAGGAGGTGAGAGAAGACCGTCATCCGATCATTTTCATCGCTGGCAAAGACATTACGGGAATCCTCATCCAAAATGGACACAACTCGCCAGAAAGCGTTGAGGATCGGCTCTCGACCGAATTTCCTATCATTTAACCGGGTGACGTGACTATTGCCCTCTCGGTGTTGACGTCGATGTTGTACCCACATCGTACCCTTTTTTGATGGCTACGTTTCTAATTCTTCCATTCCTCTTTTCCGATTAGCGATGTGCCTTCTGATGGAAGGCGTTCATACACAAAGCCGGGCTGGGCCTGCATCCCGGCAAGTATCGAGGACCCGAAGTCGATCCGCCAGATGAGTTCTAAAGATCCTCCTTGGGTCTCTACGCGTCTGCGCACCACCGAAGCATTCTGGTCAGCCGTGAGTCAAACAAAGCTTTCGCGCTGCTTGGCGATGATGCGATCCAAGCCTTGTTTGATATCGCCAAGCCTTCCCAGGTTGGCGTCGAACAACCCGGCTCTTAAGGGTGGCCAATTATTTCCGAATTTTTTGATCTCCTCTTCGACGACATTGAGTATGTCTTGGGGCTGGCTGGGATTTCTGACAACAAACCAGTCGTGTTTTAGCTGAAAATTCCAAATCCCTTTTTCGTTTGTCTGCTTCTCATAGAAATCCGCTTGGGCCAGCGCGAAGATGTATTCAAAGCGGTCGAAGACGGCTTCAAATCGATATTTCTGGGGAATGGCTTCGTTGAAGAGCGGTCGCACCAAGTCTGACAGATAGACGCTAGGTCCTGCGAACTGTTTGTATTTGGGCAGGGCTTGGCCTAGCGCCTTCCCGAAGACTTTTGGCAGGGATAGTGTCAAGCAAAGAGATTTTTCGCCTTCGTGGTCGTGGCACTTTGGCCGATTCATGAGCGCGGCAAGCATGCCGTAGTTCTCGGACGACACGGCGGCGAGTCCACCTGCATAGAATAAAAGAAGAGTCGGGAAAAATCTGAGGTCATTCCAGAGGTCTTTATACATGCCGACCCCTGGCGTAGCGTAGTCGGTCGCAAGCTCGACGATATTTACTGCAGAAGTTTCGTGGCTTGTATTACCCCACTGGCAGAGTGGGACGACTATGTGCTGCAGCACTTCAGTTTCGGTTTGATAAACTTTTAATCGACGGAGGAATTCTTTGTCGCTGAAGTCCTCAATGAGGTCAAAGTTTTGCGCGCTGAGCCGCTCGGCGGTGTGACGGACAGCATTGCCAACCAAGTCAGTCAAACGGATCCGAAATCGATCCTCCGCCAAATAACGCTTCACGGTGGCTACCGCCAGAGCCGGAGGTAGAGGATCAGCGATTTCCAGATCCTCAAGCGCTTTGACCTTTGAAGCGAGATCGGAGAAAAAAGTGTCCGCGCCGACGATCCTGATTGTCCGTGCCTGGCAGAAGTTTATCAGCAGCTGAGCTTGCGCCCCTGGCTCACCGAGGCTAGCCCAGTAAACTCCGAACCGCCGCGACTTTCGGCGTTCAAGTGTTCTTCGAAGGGCCTCGTCCCATTCTCCAGACCAACCACAGATGATCAGCCCGTATTGGTCGAAGACCTTATCCAAGAGGTCGTTGACGCGTTCGTCGTAAACTGACAGCTCTTCTTGGGTGTTCCTCAACCGAGTATCCAAATAATCGCCATGGATCTTGACAACGGTACAGGCTGAGTGCGCGAACGGCAGCGCGCCTGTGGTGGCGTCGGGCGAAGCGATCACCGTCGGGGCTATACCTTTGTCACTGACCGTCCGTTCAATTAGGCGGTCGAAATTGGTCGTCAAAATGATCCGCACATATCCACCGGCGACCAGGTCCGCAATCGCCCGATGCGCAAGCGTCGGTGATTTGATCCCCCGTTCAACTTCGTCCGTCGTCGGCTCAAAATACGTCTTTAATAGCTGCTGTCGTTCCGCCGGTGTTACAGTTAGTTCGTCGAGCAGGCGCGAGTAATTAATCTCTTCTCCGTATCTCTCTTTGTACCATCTGGCGGCTTCCTCTCCCTCAATGTTCTCCCCCGACGCCTTGGCTAATCTACAGGCGAGGTCGAGCACAACCTCCCACCCAGTTGGTATTCTGGCTGAGCGCGACACGCCGGATCCGAGCAAAAGCGCATAGACTCCCTTTTGCGCATGCATTGAAACAGCCAGGGAGAGTAGCGGATCGATATTCATAGTCTATGTGGAATTGCTCGGGACATTGTGATGATCACTGTCTATTAGTTTATTCCTCACATGGGACGCCGGTCGGCTAGCTCTTACCAGCCTCGAAATCTGCTGACAGTTGGTCTCGATAACGATCTAGTATTTCATCATGCCTCTTGCATCGAACCTTGAACCATGAATCGGACCAACGCTCTTTGTGGATACCAAAGATGACTGCCGTGATCTCCACGCAGTCGCGCAAGTACCCGGTAGCAATCAATGTGCACCAAGGTATCCAAGGACCGTCGTTTGGGCCATAGCGGAACCTTGTCGCGGCCTTCTTTTCCGTGTCAAACTCCAGATACCCTTCCAGTTCCCTTACACCGGAGTGCGTAGCATTTGAAAGGAAAGCATAAGGACCAAGGTAATCTGTCAAGAACCCGCCTTTCTCCGCCATTCTTCGAATCGACAGAAGCTTCCCTTCAGTCCCCAAAAGGTCTCTTCGTCGGGCTTGTGCTTGGGCAATGAGTGTATCCCAATCCCTATTTGCTAAATCCCTATGAACAGGAAGCTCGCCAGACTTCATTTTTTTCAGACGCTTGACACGCTCTTCCTCATGCTTGGCCAACATCAAATTTGCCGCACTTGATTCCTCAGCCAAATAACCCAGTAGGAATTTGACCTCCAATAGGGATCGACAGGTGCCTCTCACTTCGGAAGCGAAGCCACGTCCTGCCAATAGCATTAGTGCTTGGTAAGCGGTGAGTGCGCGACCCAGGAGCGCCCCAGTCAGAAGTTCCTTCAAATCTTGAGAGGCGACTTTCAGCTTGGCCAGGTATTTGTGTGCCTGTTCGTTCGTCTCGGTAAGATAGAAAAATAGTTGCTTGTAGTTAGTCTTGATCTCCGCGTTGATGGACGCCGCTTCATCGCTGAGGAATCCATTATCTTGAAGACTGGTCGGCATGGCGACAATTTCTGCTTTTACAATCAGTGCGCAATCCTAGAAAGACGGGCCGACGAAGCTGGTCATCAGAGGTCCACTCCGTGAACTTAATTTGGGCGACCAGCACCGGCTCAACCCACATACAGCGTTTCATGGCCACTGGTGTGATTCCCTGGCCCCAGCGTCCTGATCTTTTCTCCGGCAGGTTGATAAAGGGGCACGACGTACGCCTGATCTTCTGCAGGCCCTCGTACAGCGCCGCTAGAGCTTTTGCGGAAAAGCCGGTACCGACTCTACCGGCGAAAAGGAGCCCGTCCGGACCGTAATAACCGACCAGCAGAGCGCCGAAATACATGCGGCTGCCTTCGGCCGGAGTATAACCGCCGATAACGAACTCCTGTTGCGGGGTTAATTTGACTTTGACCCAGGCACCGCTACGGCAACCGGGCTCGTAAATAGAATCGGTTTTTTTCGCAATCAAGCCTTCAAGCCGGAACTGACACGCGAGACCGCGAAGCTCTTCTTTTGTTCCCAGCAACTCCTCAGAGAACCGAATATTATCTGGAGCTTTGTTTAGGAGCTTTGCTAAGAGCTGGCGTCGTTCGGTCAGTTGGGGAGAGCGCAAATCGGTGCCCTCTAAGTTGAGTAGGTCGAACGCGTAATAGACCAGCGGGATGTCTTTGCGGATGCCGTACGATTGAAGAAGTTGGAATGACGTTCTGCCAGTCGGATCAAGCGCCGCGATCTCACCATCGATAATCACGTTTTTTGCAGTCAGCGATTTCAGGGAACCGATAAGCTGGGGTAATCGTTACTGAAATCTATTTGGTTGCGTGTTACCAGCCGCACCTCCTTCTGCCTTGAAGGCAAGCGCCCGGTACCCATCAAATTTCATCTCATAGAGCCAATCCCCAGCCGGGAGATCCCGGACTGGGAGCGCTTTCATCGGCTCAATAAAAGAGAAATTGCTGGCCGCGCCTTTCGTCATTCAATGAGTGGTGGCGAGCTAGTCACGGCCGGCCCAGTATGACCGGATCCAGATGATCTTTCTCAACGAGTGATGAGGCCCATGCGACTGAGATTTAATGTGACCTCGACGCTAGTGCAGCCGTTGGGTCGACGCGCTGTGACTTTCGCGTTCTCCAGCAACCGCCAATCGATAGAGCCGACTCAGGAAATTCGGCGACCAGAACTCGGTTGGTTTGCCAATCCCTGACTTCGGCTTTCGGTCTTCGTTTTTCTTCGCCTATAGTCTGACTGCCCATTTGCTTCCGAACAGGATTGAGACGATGAACGCGGTTATTACGCTTGGGATCGATATGTCCTCCCAGCCAAAGGGGACTGCTGCCTGCGCGGTCACCTGGGAGGCCGATCGAGCTGCCGCAGCGACCCCATGTCTCGGCTGCGACGATGGGATGCTAAGCGAGATGATTGCCAAATCACACGCGGTCGGCATTGATGCGCCGTTTGGCTGGCCCGCGGAGTTCGCTGTGGCTGTGGGCGCATGGAGCTTTACCTCCTGGACCACCCAGCTGCGCGAACGGCTCTGTTTCCGCGTAACAGATCGATTTGTGCACAAAGAATTGGGACCCTGGCCGCTGAGCGTTTCTTCGGATCGGATCGCGCTGCCCGCGATGCGTACATTCGCGCTGTTGGTCCGTCGACCAGGAAAAAATTCTTCGAGTTCTTTACCGTTCCCATCCGCAACGCGAACACCCGCGCCGCTGAACGGCTTGCTAAGGCGCGGTCGGATCTCTTCGTCCATTGGCAAAACGGTATGGTCGGAGTGTTCGCCTGATGGGTGCCGAGCGCGGCGCCGTCATTCTCGTTCACCATTCGAGTTCGAGGCCAATGCTGACTTCGCCTTTGGCTCGAAGCTGCACCGCGAACCCCCAAGCACCATACACGCCTGCATCACGCTGACTTTGATTCCGAGCGTTGCATTAGTGTCAAGATCGGCCATAGCGTACATGATATGGGCTCTGCATGAGCTTGCCGCTGGAATCCTTGACGGTGAAATAGCCGAAGCCATCGTAGTTGTTGCTGCCCCGATTGGATCGGTGCGTGCGCAAGAAGTCGCCCCAACGGCCATTCTTTGACCCGCTTGGGTCGTCCACAGTAGCTGTTGATCCGTCGCGGTACCAAACGACGTAGTCGCCCAAAATGCCGACTGCAACATCCGCTTCATCATTAGGGCCACCCCAAGCGACGGCAATGCCGATCTCAAGGTTGGAGTTGACGGCGAGCGCGCTGTAGCCAAAAGCGTATTTCGGATTCCAGACCTGCATCTCGCTGATCTTCGTAAATGAGAAGGAGCTGATGCTGACGACTCTGGTGTGGGGTTCAGGAAAAAACGGAGTCTCTCCTGACTTGCTCCTCGGTGCCATCCAGGAGAACCACAGCGCGCCGTTCTGCCAGGTTGCGCCGCTCACACGTGACCGGCAGCGCCCGCACCAGTCAACGCCGGAGGGCGTCTTTGAAGAGTAGTCATCGGAATCAGACCACTTCCAAACACCGACATCGTGAAAGTCGTAGCTCGTACTGCCATCGACCAATGCAAAGACCCTAATCGTTGACGTGTCGACATGACCAGCCATGTACGCCCCATCCGGCTGTCCGCCGCAAGGTGCGCTGAACTGGTAGGTATTACCCGAAATCTTGAGCGGAGCCGTGAAATCCCAGCCGACCTGCCCACCGAGGAGATCCGAGAGAGGAATGCGCATCACTACCCGTCCCTTTCCCTGGGCATCGACGGCAATGATGAGATTGCGGTTCGAATACGTCACGTGGGGTTGATCGAAGTCGGCACCGCCCACTCCGATGTCGCTCGCTACGAAATCGATATGCGACCACGCCGATTTCGGTTTGGCCTTCACATCGGCGGACGAGGCAAGGGCGATACGAAAGGCTCCGTCGCCAGTCGCCGCGACGGGGCCATGAAGCATGCACCACACGAAGCGATCAATCTGCGGTACATACACAATCTGCTGGTCGCCCAGTAGTCCCCCGGCAAAGTTCGAGAAAATCGTTGTCGGATCGAAGTACTTGAACGATGCGCCGTCGTCAGTGGAAACCGCGAGATACACGTTCCCGTTCATTGCAACGACGCCGTTTTCCGACGCCGCACCGCAGGGATCAACTGGAATCTTAACGTTGGAAAGCTTGGACGCATCAAGCGGTGTATAAGACTTAAAGACGACGGAGCGACCATCGTCAGCGGGACCCTCAGAAGGATAAGGCCGAGTCGGGTTGCTCTGCTCACCTCGGCGGTGAGGGCCGCGCGGAACTGGAGGCATTTCAGGTTCCTCGCGCTCTCGTTGGATGACCGGCCTCTTTGCATATCCGCCAGACTTAACTCTCCGGACCGGCTTGCGTGTACCGCGTTTTATTTTAGGCATGTTCCTGGCTCCTCAGTCGCTCTTATTCCTGACTACAGTGACCTTCTGCGTTGAGCGAGGTCACTGATACGACTTTGCCTTTGCGCGCCGCACGTACTCAGCGCTGCGCCGGGTGAGGGAGAATTGATTTTCGCCTCACCAAGCGTAGTGCCATGCTAGCAGAGCGCGGCCCGCGGAGTCAACGGGCGATCTTTTGCGTGTCTTTGGCGATTTTGGCTTTCTCTTCTTCTCGAGTCTGCCGTGCTCGATCAGGTTTTCGCCGGAGACCACGATCAGAAGCAGGGTGATCGCGAGCAGCTTATCGGCAAAGTCCTCATCCGACAGGTCGACGCCTTCGTTTCAACAGTCTTGAGATCGCCAGTGCTGGCAGACAGGTAGATTGGGGGTGAAGGGGGCTTTGCCGTCCTAAAAAAGCGTTCTAGTGTCTCTCGCCGCAGACGAAATGGCTGCTCTAAAAGGCTCTCTCGGCCGGCCAACATATCGAAAACAATGTAGATCGCTGGTGTTTCGGCGAGCTCGTGTCGAAAGCGGTCGCTGTTGGTTCGCAACCGGAGCCGGTTCACT
>Ga0207684_10006088_pt1 | contig 11035 bp, 10 predicted proteins | sample KBSK5501metaG_FD_184342 | JGI IMG/M metagenome (GOLD analysis project Ga0207684, IMG submission 184342) | Corn, switchgrass and miscanthus rhizosphere microbial communities from Kellogg Biological Station, Michigan, USA - KBS K5-50-1 metaG... | ecosystem: Host-associated > Plants > Roots >... | reverse complement strand
CGAACCGGTCGGGGGGGAACAGGCGGCGATCACGCACTCCGATCGTGTCGAGGACGAGGCATCGTGCATGAGGCGGAATGGGACTCAAGACTTCCCCGGAACGAACACCGACAGCCACCACCAAATCGGCCTGCGGGATCAGCGCCTTCTCGGGCGAAATCGGCTTGCCATCGCCAGTGTAAACACCAGCCGACCAAACACCCGTTTCGGGCAGAGCTCCCTTCGCGGCCGCGGTAGTGAAGACCGGGAGCGTTAACTCCGAGAGATTCTTCCGCCAGCGCGAGCGCAGCGCGAGCGAGCCGACGAGCAGGACCGGCTTCCTACGCCCTTCAAGGAATCGGACGACCTCGGCGAACTCGCTCCGGTACCCGCGCTCCTCCTTTTTCGGACCCTCTGGAACCTTGCGATCGGGGGCGAGATCGACATGGACCGGGCCGGGAAATTCGCGGCATGCCTCGCGCCAGCAGTCGGCGATAAACCCGGGGGCTGGGGAGTAGAAGTGATGTGCTCGAAGAAGCGCGCCCCCCGTGGCCGCATGATCGAGTCGCTTGTGGTCGCGCGAGGCGTCAAACGCGTAGGCCTCGGAGAACGATACGTGCGGGTACCCTTCATAGCTATTAGACAGCAGACCGGGCAAGAGGTTCGCGAACCCGGGTCCTTTGATTGAGATCGCCAATGCGGGCATCGAAGTCAGCCTCGAGAGCGCTCCGGCCATGAGAGCCGCGGTCGTCTCGTGCCCGGTCGTCAAGAAGTGGCCGCCCGAGCTCTCGATCGCGGCCACCAGCCGAAGGCTCTCGCCTCCCCCGGGAACGCCGAACGCGTAGCGGCCCCCTTCCTTTCGGAATCTCGCGGCCAGAGGTTCGAAGTTCACGAGGCGGCACGCGCACGAAAATATTCTCGGACCCGTCCGGCGGTGAATCGAAGGACACGTTCCAGAGCGTCGGGACTGAAACCGCCGATGTGCGGCGTGATCAATACATTCTCGTGGTGGCGAGCGTACTTCCAGAGCTTGCTGTTCTGGATGTCGGGCTCGCCTTCCAACACATCCACCCCGAGCGCGGCCGGGCGGCCCGCTTCCATACTCTCGATGAGCGCGTCCTCGTTCACCACTGCGCCGCGTGACGTATTGATCAGGACGGCCCCGTTGCGCATAAGAGCCAGCTCGCGAGCGGCAAGGAGTCCGCGCGTCGTCTCGTTGAACGGCACGTGGACCGAGACGAAATCGGACTCGCTCAAGAGGTCGTCCAGCGACCGAGGCGAGATCGCCGCTGGAAGCGTCGGGAGAAAGGGGTCATATCCCAGAACGGTCATTCCGAAGGCACCGCCGTAGCGCGCCATCCAGCTCCCTATCCGACCGCAGCCGATGATTCCGAGCGTTTTGCCGTTGAGCATCTGCCCGGGAAAGAGCTCCCGATCCCATCCTCCGGCCTCGACGTGGTGAAGCGCCGCCCGTAGCCGCCGGGCGCATGCCAGAAGAAGAAGCCACGACAGCTCCGCGGCCGGAGTGAGCTCTCGCAAAAAATGAGTTTCTCCCTGCATCGTCATCAAAGGGATGCCCCGAGCTTCCAGCAGCGAACGATTGATGTGATCGCTGCCGGTCGTTGCCGTGATAACGAGTTCAAGGTTCGGCGCTTGGCTCAACAATTTGTCGTCGAGAGGAATCTTCATCGAGGCGTCGAGCCAGACAGACGCCGCCGCCAGCCGCGTAGCAACCACCGCCGAATCGGCAGGAGTCCAGAACACCTCATAGCTCGGGCCCACTTCCTCTTGGATCATTTGAGTCAGCGGGCGCGGACCGAGATAAAGAACGTGACGGCGCTGCGTGTCCGCTAGAACGCCGACTCCAGTCGGCTGTTTAATCAACGAAAAGCCTCGTCCTTCGCCCGATTCCCGTCCGGGTTCACCTTCCGACCAAGCTTCCGATCTTTCTCTTGAGTCGGTAGGCGTTCCTCCGCAACCGGTCTCTCGCGTCATATGGAACATGCCCAGACGCGTCCCACTCCGCCTCCGTTTCACGAAGTCGGCGCACTTGCGTATCAATCCAGGTCGATGGCATGACGGCTGCTTCGGCCTGCGGGCTGCACGCTCGCAGGAGAAAGCCCACGTAGTGAGGACCGCAGACCGTGTTTGTCGAGACGATCTCGAAACCTGCCGAGCGAAATATCCCCGGAGCTGTCTCTTGGCACAGCCAAAAGCAATGGTCTGCTTTGGTTGTGACTTGGGGGGACCCTTCTTGGCGGCAGGCCTCGAGAAAATCCACACTGTCGCAGTAAAACAGGCCCCCTTCCCGTAAAAGGCTCCGGATCTTACTCAATGACCCGCTCAGATCAAAAAGGTGCTCGATTGTTCGACACATGAGAATCAGGTCAAATCTCTCTTCGGTATTCCACTCTTCGAGCGACCCCACGATCGCATCGAGCCCAGCCCCGCGCGCGGCCTCAGCCTCAGTTGGCGAGGGCTCCAGGACGGTTGCCTTTAGGCCGAAGTGGTCTGCTGCTTTTCGTGCCACCAACCCTACGCTTCCGCCGATGTCGAGCAGTTGTCCTCCGTTGCGCCGTTTAACATACCCGTCGATCGCCCCGACCAAATCGGCGGCATACCCGGCCTGAATTTCCCGGATCCCCTCGACGGTCCCCCGAGACCCGTTGTAGAGGGAGCTGATCGATCTGTAATAACCGTCGCCGTAATACCTGGCGTACCCCGCCGCCGTGAAGCGATCGATCAAATAGACGAGCCCGCAATTCGCACACATTGCCGTGCGAATAGGCAATCCGTATCGATCGCGTCGGGCAAGAACAATCGCCTGCGCCGATCGGCAGACATTGCAGGCCAGAACGACCTCGAGGGGCTCTCTTCCGAGCTTCGACACGAGTGGCCCGCATCGCGCGCGCCGCCTGCCAAAGTCAGTCGGATGAACTAAGAACGACATTTGATTCTTAACAGTCGACGGGTTTCGCTTTAGCGACCAACTCAGACCGGTAAGGCAAGTAGTCTAAGGTTCGATGCGCCATCTCACCTTTGGAGCTAGGTAACCCAGGATCGGTCCCCTCCCGGGCTGGCCGGCGACATCCAACATGATCGTGTCAGAGACGAAGCGTCCATTATTCGAAGTCAAATTGTTCGCGAAGAGCTTGAAATGCAAGCTGTAAACGCCTGGCCGCATCCACAGCCCGGGACAACGGACGCGGATTTCGTGAGACCCGCGTTCGTTGACGCCATGAAGTTCATCGTTGTCGGTGGCGACGACGATCACCTGATCTCCATTCCCGTCCTGGATGATGCAGAAGAGCCGCACACTCGGGATCTTTTCTCTAAGGTTCAGTCTGCACGCCGCTTCAAACGAATCGCCGGGCGAGATAGCGCCTGCGGGGCTGCCATCTATTTTGACGTCGGAAAAGGTCACGTCGCCTCTCGGAGAGTCGACCTGCCCTGCCGCTAGTAGCAGGTTGTAGTTGTAAACCGTGAGCTCAATGCTACCAGCAAATGCCAGAGCGCCGCCGTCCAGAAGGATCCCCTGGTTGCAAAGAGACCTCACGGCTGCCATGTTGTGGCTCACGAACAAAACCGTCCGGCCAGTGCGGGCCACGTCTTGCATTTTCCCCAGACATTTCTTCTGAAACATCGCATCCCCGACCGCGAGAACTTCGTCCACCAGGAGAATCTCGGGCTCGAGATGGGCGGCAACCGCGAAAGCCAGCCGCAGGTACATTCCCGACGAGTAGTGCTTGACGGGGGTGTCGATGAATTTCTCGATCTCGGCAAACGCGACGATCTCATCGAACTTCGCCTGGATTTCCGCGCGGCGCATCCCGAGGATCGCGCCGTTCAAGAAGATGTTCTCGCGGCCGGTCAGCTCCGAATGAAACCCCGTCCCGACCTCGAGCAGGCTTCCCACCCTGCCGTAAATCGTGGCCTGGCCGGTCGTCGGTTCCGTGATTCGTGATAGCACCTTCAGAAGCGTGCTCTTGCCCGCGCCGTTTCGACCGATCACTCCCATCACTTCGCCACGCCGCACGTCGAAAGAAATGTCGCGCAAGGCCCAGAACGTTTCGACCTCGGATGTTGCCGTCCAGAGCTTCCGCAGGCGACGCCAGGGCGCTGAGGGAAGAGCCATGATCGCCTCGCGCAGCGTTCTTCGCTTCTGGCTTTCCCCGATTCGATAGCTCTTCGAGAGACCCTCCACTCGAATCACAACCTCCGAGGGACGGCTGAGAGACTCCTGTGTCCTCAATCCCGTCTCCAGGGCCGGAACGGGCAATGGGGTGTTGCTCACGAGTAGCAGAGCCTTTTCTCGATTGTCAGCGGACGGTCCGCGAGCAAGGCGGCGATGCGTTTCCCCGCTCCCCCGTCGCCGTAAAGGCGGTCGCTCGGAAACCGGCCGTTTCCGGCTCGCTCCCGGATCGCTTCCGCTATTTCCGCCTGCCCGTATCCCACGTCCAACACGTTCCGGGCGCGGTCGCGGCCTCCCTGCCGGGTTCCGATGTTGACGACGGGCACGCCAAGAAACGAAGACTCTCGTATGCCGACGCTGGAATTGCCGACCAGACAGCGGCTATGAAAGATCAGACGCAAGAAGTCAGTCGGCGCCATGTTCTTGTAAAAATGGATGTTCGTCGGATTCTCGGTTTCGCGGAACTGCCGGATAGCTTCCGAAGTTCCGTCCGAGCCCGCGTCCACGTTCGGCCAGAACCAGAGCGTCGGCATGCCGATCTCGTGGACCGCGCGCAGCGTCGCGAGGGCATGGTTTCGCGCCTGGCCGTACTCGGTGGTGACAGGGTGCTGCATGACCACGATGTATCCGGCAGAGACGTCGAGGGGCGCTCCCACGCCGCCGTACTTTTCGAAGGGATCGAAGTCGAGCGTTGGATTGGAGAGGACCTCGGCGGCGAGGTCGATCGAAGGGCATCCCGTCACGAACACCGAATCCGGCCTCTCGCCCATCCGGAGGATTCGATCGGCCGCCGGTTGCGTGGACGGGAAGTGGAGGTTCGAGAGCTTCGTCACCGCGTGCCGGACCTTCTCGTCGATCGAGCCCGTGATCTCCCCGCCCTGCACGTGCGCGACGGGAATGTTCATGTAGGAGGCCGCGACCGCGGTCGCGAGGGTCTCGTAGCGATCGGCGACAGTCACGACGACGTCGGGTTTCAGATTGTCGAAGACCGTCGCGAGCTCGAGCAGCCCCAGACCGGTTGTCTTCGCCATCGCGGCGAGGTTTTCCCCCTCCAGAACCATGTAGACCCGGGCGGCAATGTCGAAACCATCGTCCTCGATGTATCGCACGGCCGTGCCGTACCGATCGAGAAGCGCCGACCCGCCGACGACCAACTGAAGCTCGAGGTCCGGATGCTGCTGAATCGCGCGGACCGCCGTCTTGATCCGGCTGTAGCTTGGCCGGGCCGTGACGACGACGCAGACCTTGCGCTTCACGAGAAGTGCTCCAGGTCGCCCTCGGAGAGGAGCTGGTCCGCAGCCACGGCCCGGGCCAGCCGGGCGCCGACGACTTCCGGCATCCGACCGGCCGGGATGCCGGTGCCCGGTTTCTTCGCCGCCAGGTGTTCCGCCTTGAGAACGGTTCCCGCGGGCAGATCGACACGAGCGACGACGCTCTTCGTGAAGAGGTCGTGCAGGGGCGCCGTCTCCCGCGCGCTCTCGTCTTTGTCCAGAGGATTCGCCGTCATCCGCTCGATGAACCGTATGCCGTCCGTCAGCTGCTTGAGCTCCGCGGGCGTGAGCGAGGCCGGCACGTCCGGGCCGAACATATCGCGCGACAGCGTCACGTGGACCTCGAGAATATCGATCCCGAGCGTGGCGGCCGCGAGCCCCGGATAGATTGTTCCCGAGTGGTCGGAGAGACCGACGGCGCATCCGTACCTCTCCCGGAACTGGGAAATGAGGTTCAACCCCACCTTCTCGGGCGGACAGGGATACGCCGAAGTGCATTGCATGACCGCGAGCGGCCGGCCGTGGGACTGGATGAGCTCCACGGCACGATCGATCTCTTCTGTCGAGCTCATCCCCGTGGAGAGAAGAATGGGCCGGCCGTCGCGGGTCAGGCGTTCGAGAAACGGCAGATTGCTCGTTTCACCGGAAGCGACTTTCCACGCGGCGACGCCCACCCGCTCGAGCAAGTCGATCGCCTCCACAGAGAAGGGGGAGCTCAAGAACCACAGGTTCCTTTCGTCCGCATGTTTCTTCAATGCGTGCCAGGCGTCTTCGGAGAATTCCATCCGCTTCCAGTAGTCGTACCGCGTCGCGTCCTGCGAGGAAAAACGCACGCGCCAGGGCTCGGAGGGTGTGCTTTCCGCCGACGCGATGTGGGTCTGGAATTTGACCGCGTCCGCTCCGGCTGCGGCGATGGCGTCGATGAACGCATGGGCAAACCCGAGGCTTCCGTCGTGGGCCTGAGCGACTTCACCGACGACGATGCAGCGCGACGGCGGGCCGCTAGCGCCCGCGCGGACCGGCAGAAGACTGCGCAGGGAGATATCCTTCTCAGGCGACATCGGCAAACGTCTTCTCCATGCGCCGAAAATAGAAGGCTCCGGAAGCCAGGAGCAGGAGAGCCACTCCGGCACTCGCGAGCACGACCCCACCCGGTTTCGCTCCGGTGCCCAGGAGAGCCCAGCGAAAACCCTCTACGACTCCGGCCATTGGATTGAGCCCGTAAATCCAGTCGGGCAATCCGATCTCGTGGAGCTTCTTCGTGACCCGGCTCATCGGATAGATCACCGGAGTCACGAAGAGCCAGAGCTGAACGAAAAAGGGGACGACGTATCGAACGTCGCGGTACTGGACGTTCAATGCGGACAGCCACATGCCGACGCCAAACGCCGTGCCGAAGGCGAGCAAAAGAAAGAGCGGCAGGTAGACCACCGCGGCCGTCGGCCATACCCGGTAATAGGCCATCATCCCGATCAGCACGAGGAACGCGATCGCGAAGTCGACGACCGGAGCGAGTGCCGAAGAGGCCGGGATGACGAGCCGCGGGAAATAGACCTTCTTGATCAGGTTGCTCGACCCGACCAGGCTGTCGGAGGAACCCGTGAGCGCCTGCGCGAAGAAGGTCCACGGCAGGAGCCCGGCGTAGGAGAAGAGCGGATACGGCATTCCGTCCGAACCCACGTTCGCCAGCCGTCCGAAAAACACTGTGAAGACGAGCATCGTCGACACCGGCTGCAGGATGGCCCAGGCCGCGCCCAGTATGGTTTGTTTGTAGCGCACCTTCACGTCGCGCCAGATCAGGAAGTAGAGGAGCTCCCGGTACTCCCAGAACTCGCTCAACTTCAGCGAGATCCAGCCGCGGCTGGGCCGAATGATCAGCGGCGCGGGAGGCGCTGCGGAGCCGGGAAGCGCTGAGCTCATCTTTTCTCCTTAGGAACGAGGTCCTCGATCCCGAGCGGAGCGATCATGCACTCGCTCAAGAGATGCCTTCCCGGCGCGCAACCGCATAGACCATCGGACCCGCCTTGATCAGCCGCGCGTAACGAGCTCCCGCCTCGTTCATGGCGTGCCACAGGGCCTCCTTGTAGTCGCCGCGCCGCCATTGCCGGAGCATTTCCCGTACGGGATAGGGCGCCAGATGGAAGCTACCGGTCGTCTCCACTTCGAGCCCGCACATCGACACCAGAGTGGAAAGCGCCTGCGATGTAAAGAGAAAGATATGCGCGTGAGGGGAAAGCTCTACCGTCCAGCGGCGACCCATCAGACGAAATTGGCCGGAGCGCATGTTCGGGGTGATCAGTACCAGCCGTCCGCCCGGTCTCAACGATTGGGCAACGCTGCGGAGGGTCGCTGGTGGATCGGTCAAGTGCTCGACGACGTTGTCCAGGATGACGAGATCGAGGGAAGAGTCCGCGACGCCGCTCTCGGTGAAGGCGCGATCGTGGAACTCGATGTCCGGGTACTTCTTGCGCGCACGCGCGACTCGGGTGCGGGAGAGGTCGAAACCCATGACGGACGGCCAGCCCGCCGCCTTCAGCTCCGCGCACAAGCCGCCCTCGCCGCAACCGATATCCGCGACCTTCTGTCGTGGACGGGCGAGCTCAGGAACCTGCTCGACGACTCTCCAGAACCGCGAGTCTCGTGTCGGCGCGTCGGGCCGCGGGGCAGCGTCCCCTGCGTTTGCCGACTCCCCCTTCGCGTAGTAGTCCGTATAGAAATGAGCGCTCTCTTCATCCCCTGAAATCGGCGGGGGATCGATGCGGAAACAGCCGCAGGCGGTGCACCGGACCAGGCCGAATCGCCGCGTTCGGAAGCGGGTGCGCAGCTCTCCGCGGCGGCACCAGCAGCCCAAAGGGGGCGGCGAGGCCTGTCTCGCGGAAATGGGGGAAGGAAGGATCGTTCGACTCCTAATTCTCGGCCGCAGGGGCCGGTGGCGAGGCGCCGAGCGCGTCGACTTGCGCGGCCGGCTCGCGTGTGGGGATCCGGGCCAACGGGGCGATCGCCGAATAGTGCGCTCGCGACTCGCCGATGCCGGCCGGCAGGGACCAGGCCGGCTCGAAACCGAAGCGCTCCCGCGCGCGCGTCAGGTCTGCGAGCGAGTGCAGGACATCTCCCGGCCGAGGGGGTTCGAAGAGCGGCTGCGGACCGCCCCCTGCGGCTTCGCGCACCCGATCCGCGAGCTCGAGTACGCTCGTGCCGCTTCCTCCCGCCACGTTGTAGGACGCTCCGCAGGCCGAGGTCGGCGCGACCGCAGCGAGCAGATTGGCGGCAACGGCGTCGGCCACGTACGTAAAGTCGCGGCTCTGCCGCCCGTCTCCGTAGATGACGGGGGGCTGACCCGACAGGTATGCGGCAAAGAAACGAGGGATGACTGCCGCGTAGGGGCCTTCCGGACTCTGGCGAGGACCGTAGACATTGAAATAGCGCAGCCCGATGAGCTCCATGGCGAAGCAGCGAGAGAAAGTCTCCGCCAGCTCCTCGTTCATAACCTTGGAGAGGGCATACGGGGAGAGGGGTTTGCCCTCTTCTCCCTCCCGCTTGGGCAGGCGGGAGCTGTCTCCGTAGACACTCGATGAAGAGGCGTACACGATCCTCCGGACTCCGGCTTCCTTCGCCGCGGCGAATACGTTCGCGGTACCGCCCACGTTGACGTCGATAGTCGTGGCCGGATCGGCCAGAGAGCGCGGCACCGACCCGAGCGCCGCGTCGTGAAAAACAAGATCGGCGTCGCGGCAGGCGCGACCGCATGTCGACAGATCGCGGATGTCCCCTTCGATCATCTCGATGCGATCGCTGCAGTGCGAGAGGTTCTCGCAACTCCCGGTCGAGTAGTTGTCCAGGGCTCGCACGATGGCTCCAAGGTTCAACAGCGCATCCACCAGATGGGATCCGATGAAACCCGCTGCACCCGTGACGAGCACTCGAGCGCCACGGAGGCTCGAAAGCTGGCCGTCGGTCGAGAAGGATTGCTCACTCGTCATGGTCAGTGCGCTTCTCATCGTTCGGTGGCTTCATGCCTTGATGACGTTGGGCAACGGGTCGCGGTAAATCCCGCGTGTGTCGATCACGAGCGGAGCATGGCGGGCCACCATTGCATAGTCCACCGCCGAATGGTCCGTGACGATCAGCACCGCATCACAAGCTTCCAGGGTCCGCGGCTCCAGAACCACCGAGTTCATCGCCGGCAGATCCGGCCAGGATCGCATGGAGGGAGCCTTTGGCACGTGTGGATCATGGTAAGAGACCACGGCTCCCAGCTCGAGAAGCGAATCGATGATCTCGAACGCCGGGCTCTCGCGCGGATCGTCGATGTTCTTCTTGTAGGCCAGGCCGAGCACCAGGATCTTGCTGTCCTTGACAGCCTTGCGGCGGTCGTTCAAGGCGAGCTGGAGCTTCTCGATGACGTATCGAGGCATTTCCTCGTTGACCTCGCCGGCGAGCTCGATGAACTTCGGAGTGATGCCGTACTCCCGCGCCTTCCATGCCAGATAGAAGGGATCGAGCGGAATGCAATGCCCCCCCCAGCCGGGTCCCGGATTGAAGCGCATGAAGCCGAAGGGCTTGGTCGAAGCCGCGTCGAGAACCTCCCAGATGTCGATCCCCATCCGGTCGAACACGATCTTCAGCTCGTTGACGAGGGCGATGTTGACCGCGCGGAAAATATTCTCCAGGAGCTTCGTGGCCTCGGCAGTCCGGGAGTCGGAGACGCGCACGGTCGCCGAGATGACGTGGTCGTAAAGGGCCTGGGCCAGGTCGCCGGAGATCGGATCCACTCCGCCGACGACCTTCGGGATGGTCGCGGTCCCGTAGCTCGCGTTCCCGGGATCCTCGCGTTCAGGCGAGAAAGCCAGGAAGAAATCCTGGCCGCATGTTAGTCCGGCGCCCTCGAGAATCCCATGGACCAGCTCGTCCGTGGTGCCGGGATAAGTCGTCGATTCGAGGATGACGAGCTGACCGGGCCGGAGACTCGCGGCGATCTGCCGCGCCGTACCCACGATGTAACTCATGTCGGGCTCACGCTGCGGAGTCAGAGGAGTCGGAACGCAGACGATCAGGACATCGGGCTCGGTCAAGCGCGCAAAGTCGGTGGTCGAGCCAAAGCGGCCGGAAGCGTTGCTCCGGGCGAGTCGATCTGGATTCAAGTGCTTGATGTAGTTGCGTCCGGCTCCGAGTGCTTCGATCTTGGCCCGATCGACGTCGAAACCGAGTACCGAAAACGCTCGTTCGGCGAAGGTCAACGCCAGAGGCAAGCCGACATAGCCGAGGCCGACGATTCCCACCTTCGCCGATCGGCTGTCGATTTTCTGGCGCAGCTCAACCGCATGATCTGTGACGGAGGCCTGTCCATGAGAGACCTCCGCTACAGCCGCTGCTTTCAACTGTCCCAGTTCGCCTTGCCGGCCTTGTCTTTCGACGGCCATGCTGCCTCCATTTCCATCCGTGACTTGGTCCAGATTGCAGTCGCCGGGCAAGCTCCGCTCCCTTCGGTGTACATACCGAATGAGGGACCTCCATGACTTTTCCTAAGCGCCGCCGACGAGAATCAGCAGACGGCGGCGCTTCGATCCTTCAACCGATTCGTCGAGTCCAAGCG
>Ga0207684_10006087_pt1 | contig 11036 bp, 10 predicted proteins | sample KBSK5501metaG_FD_184342 | JGI IMG/M metagenome (GOLD analysis project Ga0207684, IMG submission 184342) | Corn, switchgrass and miscanthus rhizosphere microbial communities from Kellogg Biological Station, Michigan, USA - KBS K5-50-1 metaG... | ecosystem: Host-associated > Plants > Roots >... | reverse complement strand
TACGCCGTCTGTCCTCGAGTGGCCGGCGCCGTCTCCGTCCCGCCGAGGTGCGGCGCGTTCACGAGAGCCTCCGCACGATCGTCGGTTCCGCCGCCGAAGCTTCCTCGGCGTAGACGTTTCGCAGAGCGTGCTCCGCCGAAGGAAACGGGCTGTTCTCCGCGAACTCGACGTCGCGGTCGACCTCTTCCGAAACACCGCGGTCGATCTCGGCCAGCTCCTCCGCCGTCGTGACGGCGTCGGCCGCCAGAACGCGTGCATAGCGCTCCAGCGGGTCTCTCGCGCGCCAGGCCTCGAGCTCCTCCTTCGGAACGTAGGACTGCCCGTCGTGCTCCGCGTGCCCCTTCATCCGGTAGGTCAGCGCCTCGATGAGCGTCGGCCCGCCATCCGTGCGCGCCCGATCGACCGCGCGGCGGGCGACGTCGTAGACCGCCAGCACGTCGTTGCCGTCGACGCTCTCGCCCGGGATCCCGTACGCGGCGGCCTTGTCGGCGAGACTCTTCGCCGCGGTCTGCTTCCGGAACGGCGTCGAGTAGGCCCAGCCGTTGTTCTCGGCGACGACGACGAGCGGCAGCTTCTGGACCGCGGCGAAGTTGAGACCCTCGTGAAATGCCCCCGTCGAGGTGCCGCCGTCTCCGATCCAGGTCATCGTGACGAGATCCTTCTTCTGCATCCGTGCGCCGAGCGCGATGCCGGCCATCACCGGGATCAGGGCCCCGAGCATCGAGATGGGGGAGATCACGCCGCGCTGCGGATCGCCGAAGTGAAGGTTGCAGTCCTTGCCGCCGGAGGGCGAGGTCGCGCGAGCCATGTACTGAGTCAGCACGTCGCGCGGGGAGTAGCCCATGACGAGGACGACGCCGAGATTGCGGATCAAGGGTCCGGCGATGTCCCCCTTGCGCAGGGCATACGCCGTGCCGATCGAGGTCGCCTCCTGCCCCAAGGAGCGATAGAGGCCTCCGACGACCTTCCCCTGCCGGTAGAGGTTGACGAGTTTTTCCTCGACGACCCGGTTCAGCCGCATGGCCCGATACAGCTCGAGCTTCTGTTCCCGCGTCAGATCCGCCACAACATCTCCGTCTAAAGATTATATGAGGCGGGGGCGCAGCGCTTATGATCGGACGGGTGGAGCCCGCCGTCTCGGTCGTGATCGCGTCGGAGCGCGTGAGGACCCTGCTGCCCGAGTGCCTCTCGTCGCTCGAACGGCAGCAGGCGGCGCCCGCGTTCGAGGTCCTGGTCGTATCCGCCGAGCCGCCCGAGAGCGAGGGAATTCGATTTCCCCTGCGCTGGATTCGCGACGAGGGGCGCAACCCCTCCCGGCGGCGCAATCGCGCGGCGCGGGAGGCGCGCGGCCGTTGCCTCGCGTTCGTGGACGACGACGCGGCGCCCGAGCCCTCGTGGGTGGCGGCCGGCGCGGCCGCGCTGGGCTCGGCCGAGATCGTCGGAGGTCCCGACCCTGGACCGGTGGACGCGCCCTACTCGGAGCGCGTGTCGAACTTGTTGCTCGCGACGCCCTGGATCGGGAGCGGGGTCCCCGCGCACGAGTGGAATCCGCGCGGCGGTCCCGTACGATCGGCCCACGACGTGGCGCTCTGCAATCTCTTCGTCCGCCGCGAGGCGTTCGAGGCGCTCGGGGGACTCGACGAGTCGCTCGGCTACGTCGGCGAAGACACCGCGTTCGTCCGCCGCGCGATGGATGCGGGCCTCCGCGTCGTACTGGATCCCGCCGTGCGGGTGCGCCATCGCCGGCGCGGCTTCCCGGGACCGTACCTCGCGCAGCGCTGGCGTTACCGCGTCAAGACGGGGCGGCTTCTGGTGCAGCGTCCGGGACTGCACGCCCGCGGCCGCGTCGCGGCGTTGCTCGCTGCGGGATTCGCGTCCTCGGCGGGCCTCGCGCTCTTCGGCCCTCGCGTCCTGGCCGGCACCGCCGCGGTCTATGCGGCCCTGACGTGGGCGCTCTCGTTTCCGATCTGGCGGCGGGATCCCGTCCTGTTCCCGGCGGTGCCCTTCGCGTTCGCGGCGCACCACGCGACCTACTTCGCCGGCCTGCTGGCGGGGATCGCCGGCGGCACGCTCGCGGCGGTGGCCGGACGATGAAGACCGCGGCGCTGGCGGCGCACTGGGTGCGAGGGCGCGAGACGCTCCCGCGCTACCTGATCCTCGGAATGACCAATCTCTGCAATTCGAAGTGCGTGACCTGCTTCTACTGGGACCACTTGAACGTCAACCGGCACCTCGAGATGCGCCTGGAGGAGTACGACCGCGCGCTCGCGGACCTGCCGAGCCTCTATTCGGTGGTCCTCACCGGGGGCGAGCCGACGCTGAATCGGCAGCTGCCCGAGATCACCCGGATCCTCTACCACCGCCACGACGCGTCCAACGTCACGATGCCGACCAACGCGATCATCCCGGAGCAGGTGGAGGAGATCGTGGCGCGTGTGCTCGAGTCGCGACGCGACGAGCGCCAGACGTTCACCGTCGGCCTCTCGGTGGATCATCTCGGCGAGCGGCACGACCGGATCCGAGGCGCCCCCGGAAACTTTCCCAAGCTCGTCGAAACCTACGGGCGACTGGCCGCCCTGAAGCGCCGGAAACGGGGTTTCGTCTTGAACGTCCAGACGGTTCTCGCCTCTTTCAACAAGGACGACCTGCCCGAGATCACCGCCTGGATCTCCGCGAACTTTCCCGAGATCGATTTCCACTCCTTCGAGCTGCTCCGGCCTCCGTTTCCCGACTCTTCGATCCGGCCGCTCTCGAGCGCCGAATACGCGCATGCGCTCGTGTTTCTCAAGCCGTACTGGGCGGGCTTCGACCGATACCGTCCGATCCTGCGCCACCTGAAGGTCGCGGCGCGCGAGGCGGAGCTCGAGACGTTGGAGCGGGAAGAGATGGTCTACAAGTGCTACGCCGGAACCATCTCCGGCGTGCTGAACCCCGAGGGCACGGTCTCCCTGTGCGAGGTGCAATGGGAGATCGGCAACATCCGGGACTTCGACTACTCCTTCCGCAAGGCCTGGTTCTCCGAGAAGGCCGTCGGAATGCGCCGGCGCATCGCCGAGCGCGCCTGCTGGTGCACGCACTCCTGCTTTATGACCTCGTCGCTGCCCTTCTCGGTGAAGGGCGCGGCCCACATCGCGCGGACGGCACTCGGGAAATAGTTTCAAGTTTCATGTTCCAAGCGGCCCACCTGAAACCCGAAACTTGAAACCTGAAACCAGCAGCTTTACGAGGCGGATACCGTCAGCCGATCCTCCACGCGCTGAACCCCCTGGGTCTCCTGCGCCACTCGGACCGCCTGCATCTTCTCCTCGGTGCTCTTGACCGTTCCGGTCAGGATCACCGTGTCGCCCTCCGCCTCCACCTGAATCGGGTCGCCTCCGACCTTCTGATCGGCCGCGAGGCGCGCCTTCACGGCGGCGGCGATCGGCGCGGTGGAAGCGGCTGAAGGCCCGGCGGGGGCGGCCGCGGCCGCGGCGGCGCCCGGATTTTCGCCCGCCGGCGCGGCGTTCGCCTGCGATACGGCGAGCTCGTCCTTGACGGACTTGACTCCTTCGGTCTCTCGCGCGAGCTTCAGGACTCGCTGGTGAGCCGCCTCGCTGCCCACGCTGCCCGACAGTGTGACGACCTTGTCCGTACTGGCAACCTGAATCTGACTGGCGTTCAAGTCGCGGTCCGCGTCGAGTTTGACCCGAATTTTGTTGCTGATGCTCGCGTCGGACTCGGCGCAGGCGAAGGCCAGCATGACGGCGAGAGCGAGCAGGCCTCCAGAGAATCTTCTGAGCATTGGACCTCCTGTTCTCGAGCACGGGTGGCTGGTGCTCCGACGCCGCCGCGCGCTCAGAGTCCCCGAATTTGCAGTTTTCGTGCCGAAGACGGCGCCGCGTCCCGCGCCGCCTGACCCCGGCGTATCATGCGCGCATGTGCGAAAAGGACCCACTGGTCGGCGAAGGCGTCGCCGAGGGGCGCAGGCGATGGGAGAAGAGGGCGAAGCGCTCGTTCGAAAAGGCCCCGCCCTGGAAGAAAGACTGGACGACCGTCTCGGGCGCTGAGGTGGGGCCGCTGGCGGCCCCGGACTCGCAGCCGGGCTTCGACTTCGAGCGCGATCTCGGCTGGCCGGGCGAATACCCGTTTACCCGGGGAGTTCATCCGACCGGCTACCGCGGCAAGCTCTGGACGATGCGGCAATTCGCCGGCTACGGAACGGCGAAGCAGACCAACCGGCGCTTCCACTACCTGCTGGAGCACGGCCAGACCGGACTGTCGACCGCGTTTCATCTGCCGACGCTCTACGGCTACGACTCCGACCACGAAATGGCCAGAGGAGAGGTCGGCAAATGCGGCGTCGCCATCGATTCGTTACGCGACATGGAGGTGCTCTTCGACGGGATCGACCTCGGATGGGTCACTACGTCGATGACGATCAACTCGACGGCGCCGATCGCGCTCGCGATGTACCTCGCGGTGGCCGACGCGCACGGCACGCCCTGGGCGAAAGTCGGAGGCACGCTCCAGAACGACATCCTGAAGGAGTACATCGCGCAGAAGGAATACATCTTCCCGCCCCGCCCTTCGATGCGGCTGATCACCGACCAGTTCGCCTTCTGCGCAAAGCACGTCCCGAGGTGGAACACGATCTCGATCTCCGGCTATCACATCCGCGAGGCAGGCTCGACGGCTCTCCAGGAGCTCGCCTTCACGCTGCGAGACGGCGTCGAGTATGTGAAATACGGGATCGAGGCGGGCATGCCGGTGGATGAGTTCGCGCCGCGCCTCTCCTTCTTCTTCAATTCCCACAACGACTTCTTCGAGGAGATCGCCAAGTTCCGCGCTGCGCGGCGCGTCTGGGGCAAGACGATGCGGGAGCGCTTCGCCGCCAAGGACCCCCGCTCCTGGATGTGCCGCTTCCACACCCAGACCGCCGGCTGCTCCCTGACGGCGCAGCAGCCCTACAACAACATCGTGCGGACCGCGGTCCAGGCGTTGGCCGGCGTCCTCGGCGGGACCAACTCGCTCCACACGAACTCCCTCGACGAGACGCTCGCCCTGCCGTCGGACTTCGCGGTCAAGATCGCGCTCCGAACGCAGCAGATTCTGGCGCACGAGTCCGGCGTGGCGAACACGATCGATCCGCTCGGCGGCTCCTATTTCGTAGAGGAGCTGACGACCCGAATGGAGCGCGGCTGCTTCGACTACTTCCGGCGGATCGACGAGCTCGGCGGCATGGTCGAGGCGATCGAGGCGGGATTCCCTCAGCGGGAGATCATGGACGCGGCGTACGCCTATCAGCGGGCGCTCGACTCCGGCGAGAAGATCGTCGTCGGGGTCAATGAGTTCACCGACGATTCGGAGCAGCCGCTGGAGATCCTCACCATCGATGAGTCCGTCGAGGAGGAGCAGAAGGCGGCGCTCTCGGCGCTTCGGCGGAGCCGCGACGGGAAGGCGGTCTCCTCCGCGCTGGCGGCTCTCAGGCAGGCCTGCGCCGACGGCCGCAACGTGATGGGCCCGCTGGTCGAGGCCGTCAAGACCTACGCCACCGTCGGCGAGATCTCGGACGTCATGCGCGAGGTCTTCGCGACCTACGAGGAGCCGGCCGTTTTTTAGCTCGTAGCTCTCAGCTCTCAGCTGTCAGCTGTAGCCGGAAACTGCCGCCGAGCCCGTCTGGCTGAAAGCTGATAGCTGCAAGCTGACAGCCATGACCATGAGAAAATGAGCGTGTGAGCGACAGAAACGACGTCCCCTTCGCCCCGATCGAGGAGGCCGCCCGGGCGCTGGCAGCCGGGCGCTTCGTCGTGATCGTGGACGACGAGGATCGCGAAAACGAGGGAGACCTCGTGCTCGCCGCCGAGCGCGTGACGCCCGAGGCCGTCAATTTCATGGCCCGGGAGGGCCGGGGCCTCATCTGTCTCGCCCTGACCGAAGAGCGTTGCGACGAGCTCGCGCTGCCTCTGATGGTCGAGGAGAACACGTCGAACTTCGGGACCGCGTTCACGGTATCGATCGAGGCGCGCGGCCGGACGACGACCGGGATCTCGGCCGCGGATCGCGCCGCGACCGTCCGGGCGGCCATCGATCCCGCGACGCGGCCGTCGGACCTGAACCGTCCCGGGCACATGTTTCCACTGCGCGCCCAGCGCGGAGGAGTGTTGAAGCGCGCGGGGCAAACGGAGGCGTCGGTCGACCTGGCGCGGATCGCCGGTCTGACGCCCGCGGCCGTCATTTGCGAAGTGATGAACGAGGACGGCACGATGGCGCGCGTCCCCGACCTGCGCCGCTTCTGCGCGAAACACGAGCTGCCGCTCGTGACCGTGGCCGATCTGATCCGGCATCGGATGCGCCACGAGCGCCTCGTCCACCGGATCGCCTCGCCCCAGCTGCCGACGCACCTCGGCGAGTTCCGCCTCCACGCGTACAAGAGCGACGTCACCCACGAGGAGCACATCGCACTCGTCCACGGCGAGATCCGCGAAGAGGAGCCGGTGCTCGTGCGCGTCCATTCGCAGTGTCTGACCGGAGACGTGTTCGGGTCGGCACGATGCGATTGCGGCGAGCAGCTCGAGCTCGCGATGGAGAAGATCATCGCGGATGGCAAGGGGGTCTTTCTCTACCTCCTCCAGGAGGGGCGAGGGATCGGCCTGCTCAACAAGCTCAAGGCATACGAGCTGCAGGACCAGGGGCACGACACCGTCTCCGCCAACGAGAAGCTCGGCTTTCCGCCCGACATCCGCAACTACGGCGTGGGCTGCCAGATCCTGCGCGACCTCGGCGTGCGCAAGATGCGGCTGATGACCAACAACCCGTCCAAGTACGTGGCGATCGACGGATACGGGCTGGAGATCGTCGAGCGCGTTCCTCTGGAGGTCCATCCGACCGACCGTTCCCGCAAGTACCTCGAGGCCAAGAAGAACAAGATGGGGCACCTGCTGAAACTGGTCTGATCGGTCCAAGGCGAGGCTCGTCCTGAAGGATTCGCACGGGTGGGCGGGAGCGATCTCCGCCGCGGCGTTCTTGCTCGCCGCCGCGCCGGCGGGAGCGCAATCCCAGGAAACACCCAACCGGGAGGCGATCGGCGCACCATCTCTGAGCGGCGCTCGACGCGCCGAGGGGAGCGGAGATTTTTCCTCGGCCGAATCGGCAGCGCCGATCACGCCCGTCCCCCGGCAAGCCGCCGCGGTCGCGTGGGTCGGCGGAGAACCGGTCCGAGGCGAGGATCTCGACGCGTCGGCGCGGGAAGCGGCCTCGGCTCTCGAAGCCGATCTCGCCCGCGCCAGGAGCGAAGCGCTCGAGGAGGCCATCCAGGATCGTCTGCTCGAGCTCGACGCGCGGCGGCTGGGCCTGAGCGCGGATCGCCTCTACTGGCGCGAGGTGGTACGGCCGATCGGGGCTCCGACCGAGGAGCAGATTCGAGCCGAGCACGCGGCGAGCAAGGACCTGCGTGGCGAACCGCTGGAATCGGTCCGCGATGTCCTCATCGGCGCCCTCGTGGATCGCCGTGAGTCGCAGCTGTTCGAGGACAGGACGGCGCGGAGCCAGCGGCGCAACCGTGTCGTCCATTTCGCCGATCCGAGCGCAGCCGAGCCTTCTTCGTCGGCGGTGCTCGCGACGGTCGCCGGAGAGTCGATCACGCGGGACGCGATCGAGGACCGCCTCCTGGCGCGCGAGGACGAGCTGCGATGGCGTGCCTTTTCGAGGCAACGCACCGCTCTCGAGAAGATCGTCCGCGCCCGCCTGCTCGACGCCGAGGCGGCGCGGCGCGGCACGACGCGAGAGGCGCTCCTCCAGGCGGAGGTGGAGGGGAAGATCCGGCACCCGACGGAGGCCGAGGTCGCGGATTACTTCGCGAAGAATCGAAGAGAGTTCCGGGGAGACCCGGAGTCCTCACGGGCCGAGATCGCCGGCTTTCTCGAATCCGACGCGCGAGGGGAAACCGAGACGGCCTTCTACGACCGCCTTCGCGCCGCGGCGGGCGTGCGCGTGGCGCTCGAAGAGCCGCCGACGGTGCGTCTGCCGATCGCGACCGAGGGCCATCCGGTCCGGGGACCGGAATGCGCGCCCGTGACGGTCGTCGAATTCGGGGATTTCGAGTGTCCTCCCTGCGGCCGCATGTGGCCGCTCGTCGAGGACATGCTTCGCGGGTACGGCGGTGACGTCCGGTTCGTGTTCAGAGAGTTTCCCCTGAGCATGCACCCGCACGCCAAGAGAGCCGCCCGGGCGGCGCTCGCCGCTTACGCGCAGGGCCGGTTCTGGCCTTACGCCGATCGACTCTTCCACAACCAGCACCAGCTCGAGGAGCAAGCGCTGCGCGGCTACGCCGCGGAGGCCGGCCTGAACGTCGCTCGCTTCGAGAGGGCGCTCGCCGGCGAGGCCGCCGCCGCCGCGCTCGTTCGGGACGTCCGCGAAGGACGCCGCTACCGGGTGAGAGGCACGCCGACCTACTTCGTCGACGGCGTCCGCGTCCGCGCTTATGGAGAGGCCGGGCTGCGACAGGCCATCGAGCGCGCACTCGCGGAAAGACCTCAAGGCCAAAAAGAACGAGATTGGCGCCGCTGAAGCTGGTCTAGAGTTGCTCGGGCAAGGAAGCCGAGGACAAATCTCCGCTTCCTTCGGCGCGTCGAGCGCCGCTCAAGGAGTCGAAAGCATGGCGATGAGGACCTTCGAGGTCGTCCCCGGGGGGACCGGGACCCGTTTCGTGCGCGGCGCGATCATCGCGCTGATCGTCTTCGTTCTGCTCGTGATCGGCGGGCCGCTGACCGTCATCCCCGCGGGGCACGTCGGGGTGAAAGACTTCTTCGGCAGCGTCTCGCCAGACATCCTTCCGTCCGGCGTGCATCTGGTCGTGCCGTTCACGCGGGTCCACAAGATGTCGATTCAGACGCAGGAGATCAAGGAGACCGCCGAAGTTCCCTCCAAGGAGGGGCTGGTCATGGACCTCGAAGGCTCGCTCCTCTACCGTCTGGACCCCGCGCGAGCGGCCGACGTGTACAAGACCGTCGGAACGAACTACGCGGAGATCCTCGTCGTCCCCCAGATCCGCTCCGCCATTCGCGAGATCACGGCCTCCTACGAAGCGAAGGTCATGTACTCGGCCGAACGCGAGCAGATCGCGCGCGAGACGTTCCAGCTCTTCCAGAAGATGACGGCGGGGCGCGGGATCCTCCCCGAGGCCGTGCTGCTGCGAAAGATCGGCCTGCCGCCGGTTGTCGCCAATGCGATACAGGAGAAGCTGAAACGCGAGCAGGAAGCCGAGCAGATGAAGTTCGTCCTGCAGAAGGAGCAGCAGGAGGCGGAGCGCAAGCGAATCGAGGCCCAGGGCATCGCCGACTTCCAGCGGATCGTCGCTCAGGGGATCAGCAGCCAGCTCCTCGAGTGGAAGGGGATCGAGGCCACCGAGAAGCTCGCGATGAGCCCGAACGCGAAGGTCGTCGTCATCGGCAATCCGAAGTCCGGGCTGCCGATCATTCTGGGCGGGGGAGAGAAGTGAGTTTCAAGTCCCAGGTTCCAGGTTCCAAGTTCCAGGTCAGGACCTGGAACCGGGGAGGCGGGGCTTGGGGCCGTAGTACCAGGCTCCCAGAGTCTCCGGTGAAATCCCCAGGTAGTAGCCGATCACGACCCTCCAAACCAGCAACACCTGCTTGAACGGTCCCCGTTCGAGGTAGCGACGCGGAGAGGTGACCGTGCGCTCCCGGCGGACGACGAACGGCCCCGCTCGCTTGAGCCGCCGGACCAGATCGAGGTCGTCGCAGACGGGCAGGTCGCGGAAGCCGCCCGCCGCCTCGTACGCTTCGCGGCGGCAGAAGAGGCCCTGATCCCCGAAGGGGAGTCGGAGCAGACGCGATCGGACGTTCGCCCACCATGCCACCCAACGGAGGCGCCGGTCCGCCGACTCGTATGCGAGCGAGAACGCGCCGGCGGCGGCGCCTCCCGCCAGGCTCTCGCGAATCAGCTCGATCGCGTTTTCGGGCGGCCGCGAGTCGGCGTGCACGAAGAACAGAGCGTCTCCGCGCGCTCGCTCGGCGGCGCGGGCGAGGCAGGCGCCGCGGGAGCCCTGCGCGGCCCGGGCGACGACGAGCTCCGTGCGGGCACAGGAGGCGAGCCGTTCGAGCGCGCCGAGCGCGTCGCCGGACTCGTCTCGGATCGGCACGACGATCGAGATGAGAGACGGCCGATCCGAGTCCATGAGCCGGACCGGATGCTAGCATCCGAGCCTGCATGCGGATCCCGATGCCGGCGGCGGTCCTGGCCGGTGGCGCCTCGAGGCGGATGGGACGCCCGAAAGCGGCGCTGCCCTATGGCGGCGCAACGCTGCTGGAGTTTCAGACGCGCCGTCTGGCGGAGCTCTTCGCCGAGGTCTTCGTCGTCGTCAAGGAGGAGCCCGCGTTCCCCGTGGGGCCGGCGCGAGTCCTCTACGATCGCGTCCCGCAGCGCGCCGCCATCTTCGGACTCGTCCGCGCGATCGAGGAAACCGATGATCGCGTGTTCGTTCTGGGCGTCGACCTCCCCGGCGTGTCGCCGGCGCTGATCCGGCTGATCGCCGCGCGGGGCGGCGCCACGCAAGCGTCGGCGCTGGTGCCTCGCGCCGACGGACGCCTGCAGCCGCTGGCGGCGGTGTGGCGCCGGTCGGCATTGGACGCGGCGCGAGGGACCATCCTGAGCGGGCGGCTGGCGCTCCAGCGACTCGCCGAGGAGTGCGGGGCAGAAATCCTGGAGGAAGCCGAGTGGCGTTCGGCCGCGTGCGAGGGGGCCTTCGCGAACCTCAATACCCTCGAGGACTACGCGGCCCACCGCGAGAGAGCGTGACCGAGTCCGAAGCCCCGAAGGACAAACCGCGCCGGCCCCGCGTCGGCGGCCCCCTGCGGCGAAGCGTCTTGCACGTCGACTCGCGGGGGCGGGCGAGGATGGTCGACGTCGGCGAGAAGGGCGTTACCCGGCGCGAGGCCGTGGCGCGCGGCCGGGTCGCGATGTCCCGCGCGGCGTTCGACGCGCTGCGAGGGGGGCGACTCGCCAAGGGTGACGCGCTTGCGGTCGCGCGGGTGGCGGGCATC
>Ga0207684_10006086_pt1 | contig 11037 bp, 9 predicted proteins | sample KBSK5501metaG_FD_184342 | JGI IMG/M metagenome (GOLD analysis project Ga0207684, IMG submission 184342) | Corn, switchgrass and miscanthus rhizosphere microbial communities from Kellogg Biological Station, Michigan, USA - KBS K5-50-1 metaG... | ecosystem: Host-associated > Plants > Roots >... | reverse complement strand
AGGAGCGTGCGGCCTGCCTGGCAAGCTGGGTCCGCTCACAGCAGGTGGACGTTTACGCGATCTCTATCTCGGCCGACGCCGGATGGCTGGCCTTGCCTTTGATCGAGTCGTCAACTGTGACGATGTCAATCGCCCATGCAGACGGTCCCGCTTTCTATGAACCTTTGAAGCACTACGCGCCTTTCATCGATGCCGCGGTGGGCGTCAGCGAAGCCATCCATAGAAAAATAGTCGGCGAATGTTCAGTTCCGTCTACGCGAGCACATCACATTCCTTATGGTGTTCCGTCCTTGTCGTCGTCGGAAATCGCTGCAAGGCGTGAGCGCCGGTTTGAGCCGAATGAACCCTTACGCATCGGTTACCTGGGACGGCTGGTTCAGGGTCATAAGCGTGTTCTGGACCTTGTGCCGCTGTCAAAAGAACTGAACCGCAGAGGGATTCCCTTCGAACTGCATCTGCTCGGTGACGGACCAGAGCGCCTTGCCCTCGAGAGTGGGTTTGAGAAAAGCGACGTTACGCGCCACGTCAAGTTCTGGGGCTGGCTCATTCCTGAAGCGGTCAGAAAGAGGTTGAGGGAACTCGACGCCCTGGTGTTGCTGTCAGATTCCGAGGGATTGCCTCTGGCGCTGTTGGAGTCAATGGGACATGGAGTCGTGCCGGTGGTCACGAATCTCGAGGGTGGACTGACGGAGGTTGTGAAGAACGGCGAGAATGGCTTTTTGGTGGACGTTGGGGACATCTTTACGTTTGTCGATCGGTTTGAGCTCCTGGCCGGCGATCGCGAAAGGCTTTCCCTGATGCGACAAGCTGCGTGGGAAACCAGTCGGGATTATTCCCTGGAAAGAATGGTTCAGTGGTATGTCCAAACTTTTCAAGAGGCAGCCGAGCGAACGTTGGGGCGAAAGCAGCGTGACGGCCTAACCAGTCAATATCCGGTTATGCCGTCGTGCAGATCCAAATATCCATTCTGGCTACGCAAGATAAAGAGCCGGGTTGTCAGTCTCGGATCCCCGAGTTTTCCGTAATACGACATCGGAGTGGAGCTTTATTCGTTATCGTCCCCGTTTCTGAAGCCGGGTAGTGGGTCACGTCGAAAGGTGGCATGGACGTACTGCCCGTGAATCTCGCCAGCAAGATTCCCGCCAACCATCGAACTGACCTGCCACTTGAACCCGGGTGTGTTCGACAACTTCTTTTAGTCTATGCATAATCTACTCCTTGCGATTCCAGCAACATCTCTTATGGGTTCAGCGCGACTCACCTGAAAGATTCCCCTTGTGCGATAGCGAGAAAGCGCCCGCTGCTTGCTCATTAAATATCTGAGGTCATTTGTGAAAATCCTCGTTACAGGTTCCAGTGGTTTGATTGGCTCGGAAGCGGTATTGCATTTCGAGCGTCAGGGACACGAAGTCACGGGTGTTGACAACAACATGCGAAGAGAGTTTTTCGGTCCTGGAGGAGATACTCGTTGGAATCTCGAACGCCTGCTTAAGCAAACCAGGAGATTTGCTCATAGGGATCTGGATATTCGGGACCGCGACGGGATCTTTTCTCTATTTAAGTCGTCTCCTTTCGATCTGATTGTTCATTGTGCTGCTCAACCCTCGCACGACAAGGCACGCGAAATTCCCTTAATCGACTTTGATGTAAACGCAGTCGGTACTATCAACCTGCTGGAAGCAACTCGCCAAACCTGTCCCGATGCGGTGTTCATCCATATGAGCACGAATAAGGTTTACGGCGATGCTCCGAATGAATTGCCGCTGACCGAGACAGAGACTCGTTATGATTATGCAAATCCCGAAGACTTCCATGGGATAGACGAAAGCTGTCGGATCGATCGTTCCCTGCATTCTTTGTTTGGCGCGTCAAAAGTAGCAGCGGACGTCGTGGCCCAGGAGTATGGGAGATATTTTGGCCTGAAAGTCGGCATCTTTCGCGGCGGCTGCTTGACGGGTCCCGCTCACTCAGGCGTCGAGCTGCACGGGTTCCTCTCGTTTCTGGTTCAGGTGGCCTGGACCGGAGAAACATATAACGTCTACGGTTACAAAGGCAAACAGGTGCGCGATCAGATTCATAGTTACGATGTCATCAAAGCGTTTGAAGCTTTTTGGCAAAACCCGCGGCCAGGTGAGGTCTACAATATTGGCGGTGGCCGTGACAACAGTGCGTCGGTGTTGGAATCGATCAAATTGATTGAAGAGCTGAGTGGTAAGAAAATGAATTGGACCTATGTTGAGCAGAATCGCATCGGAGATCATATCTGCTACATAAGTGATTTGCGCAAGCTTCGCTCACACTTTCCAGAATGGAACATCACGCGCACGCTGACAGACATCTGCACTGAAATAGTTGCGGCGCACCGCGAATCAGGGCGTCAGAAGGGGGCATAGTCCGAAGCTTGGTTGTAAATAAGAAGGGCTGGGGCTTTGTAGCTCTTACTTTACTCTGGCTGGCCGCGGCATATTTTTGGGTTGCGCCCCTGTTCAAACCCCGAGGGTTGTTCGGTTGGGGGCACTACCGCCTGGTTGATATCTATCTTGGCGTTCCCCTGGTCGTGATCGCGCTTTGCGCGACGATATTCATAGCCGGACCGGTAAGCCGCCGGCGCAAGCTCACCTTTCAACTGGCTGCGATCTCTGCCAGCGTTCTCATTACTGTTGCTCTCGCGGATTTCGGTTACGCGTTTGTGGTCGAAGGGGCCTGGACGCCGGCGCACACGGACGTGTGGTTTGATGGCGATTCCATTACTCGGAGGGACGATCTGCCGGACGAGGAACTCGGGTTCGTGCGGAAGCCTGGTGTCTCCTGGCAGGGCCGTCTTTCGCCCGAAGCTGGATATGTTACCTACCGGACGGACGAGAACGGGTTCCGAAATCCATCCGGTGTTAGCAAGGCCGGCGTTGTCTTCATAGGGGATTCTTTCACTGAAGCAGGCAGCGTTCCCGAAGAAGATACGTTCGTCCAGAAGTTTGGCTTAAGATCGAAGCTTAGTGCGGTCAATCTGGGCCGCGGCTACTACGGACCACAACAGGAACTGATCATTCTTAAGAGGTATGGCTTCAGGTATGATCCCGGTCTCGTGGTCTGGCAAATATTCGAGGGAAATGATCTCACCGACGCGCGCCGCTTCGCTGCGTGGAAAGCGAACCCGAGCCAACACGATTCAATATCATTGCGCTACACTAAACGGTCTTTGATTGCGCGATGGCTTGCCATGACAATACCGAAGGATCGCGGAGCTCCCCGGCTCTTTGAAGATAGAAATGGCCAAACTCGCCGGCTGTTTCTGGACTATTCTTACGTTCCCGACCAACCTGCGCGGGAACCGGTGGGGATGGCCGAAACGAGAAAGGCAATTGAAGAAGGCTATCGCTTGTGCCAATCGCGTGGGGTGAAGCTCCTGATTATTTTCGTTCCCATTAAAGTACGGGTAATGGCCCCCTATGTCCGTTTCAATGACGCGAGCGATCGTGATTATTACTTGCCGGGTGGAAAGCTCGACAGCGACTCGGATTTCGGCAGCGAGCTGGCAAAGTTCAGCAAAGAGTTAGGATGTCCGTTCATTGATATGAGCAGCGCTTTGCGGCGTCGTGCTTCGGAAGACAATCGTTTTGTTTACTCGACTAATCAGGATTCTCATCTTGATGTCGATGGGCACAACGTCGTGGCTCAGGTTTTGGCAGACTGGACACAAGTTAATGCGAGTAAAGGCTTCGCTTGTCGTTAACCTGGCCCCAGGCCCTAGAGGTTTTTTTGAAAGAGGGAAGTATGTCTGACATTCAGTTGCCATTAGTCTCCATCGTCACGCCGACCTTCAACCAGGCCGCTTTTCTTCCCGAAACAATCGAGAGTGTCCTCGCGCAGGACTATCCCAACATCGAGTATCTCGTTATTGACGACGGCTCGACCGACGAGACGCCTGAAATACTTTCCGCATATACGGGCCGGGTTGAGTGGGAGAGCCATGCGAACATAGGGCAGACCGCCACCATCAATAAAGGCTGGCAACGCTCGCGCGGGAAAATCATTACCTGGCTCAACTCAGATGATACATACTTGCCGGGTGCGGTCAGTAAAGCCGTTGACTATTTCCAGAAGCATCCTGGCGTCGATATTGTGTATGGCGATACGCTGCTTACGAAAGCCGATGGAAGTCCGATTGAGCGTATGAAGGCCGCCGAATTTAACTACGATGAGTTGGTGGCCAAATGTCATAATCCCATTCCCCAACCCTCCGCTTTTATTCGTCGGTCAGTAATGGAAGATGTCGGACTCCTCGATCCTTCTTACTATTATTTTATGGACTGGGACTTCTGGTTAAGGGCGGGCATCGATCACTCGATTGCCTATTTTCCAGAATTGCTTTCCACGTATCGTCTGCACGAGGCGTCCAAGACAGTTGCGCAGGCGGTGAGAGCTGCTCCCGAACTCGAGTATATGTATCGGAAGTTCTTCGCCCTGCCAAACCTGAGAGCTGAAATTCAGCGTCTCGAGAGAGACGCGATGGTGAACATGTTTTTTACCACCGGGGGATACTACCTGCTGGGCGGGAGTCGCAAGGCGGCCAAGGGCATGGCGATTAAGGCGCTGCGGGCCCGTCCAGGCGGAATTCTCCGTCCAGCCGTAATGCACAAGTTTCTCTATTGTTTCCTGGGCGGCAAGCCGGCCTACGAGCGCAGTAAGAGTATGTATTATCGAGCCAGAGAGAGCCTTGGCAATACTTGAGCCGGCCGCTTGGAGTTTTGTCAGCAGCCAAATAATCCGATGGTTAATAGCTTGCAATTTGCCGGTTGGATCAACTAGTTTAGGTCGTTGGGATCAGGCACAGAAAGTCGCTAAAAGCTGAATGAAACCTCAAACAAAAGTACTGGTGACAGGTGCGGGTGGGTTTATCGGACACCATCTGACTAACTATCTGGTGGAACGCGGTTATTGGGTACGCGGCGTGGATATTAAGGAAGCGGAATACGAACCCACCAGAGCTCATGAATTCGAGCCGCTCGATTTGACGAATTGGGAAAACTGCTTGCAGGCGACCCGCGGCGTCGACGAAGTTTATGGTTTGGCGGCCAACATGGGCGGCATCGGCTTTATCGAAAGTCACAAGGCCGAGATCGTTCGGGACAATACTTTGATTAATCTGCAATCGATCGAAGCCGCGCGCCAGAACGGCGTCAAGCGCTATCTCTATACGTCCAGCGCCTGTATCTATCCCGGTTACAAACAGAAGGACGCCGATGTCACTCCTCTGAGGGAGGAGGATGCCTATCCGGCCGATGCCGAAGACGGCTATGGATGGGAGAAGCTCTACATGGAGCGCGTCTGCCGGCACTACACGGAAGATTTTGGTTTAGACACTCGCGTCGTGCGTTTCCATAATATCTTTGGTCCGTTGGGAACGTACGATGGGGGACGCGAGAAATCTCCCGCGGCAATTTGTCGCAAAATTGCGTTGGCCAATGACGTTGACGAGATCGAGGTTTGGGGTGATGGCAAGCAAACCCGTTCCTACTGTTACATTGATGACTGCGTCGAAGGAATTTACCGCCTGATGCAGAGCGATCATCGTGAGCCGCTCAACCTGGGCCAGGACCGGATGATCTCGATCGATGAATTAGTAGACATCGTCGCGGAAATTTCCGGCAAACGTATCGGTAAACGCTACGACACGAGCAAGCCACAGGGCGTGCGCGGCCGCAACAGCGACAACACGCGTCTGCGCGAAGTGCTGCAATGGGAGCCTCAAATATCACTCGAAGATGGCCTGGCCCGCACGTATTACTGGATCGCAGGTCAACTTGCGCTTAACGCCGCTGGCCCGGTTGCAGTCAGTGTATAAGAAACGCTGACCACGGCGCGCGCGACGACCAAACGACACCGTTCGCTTCAAACGGGTAGACGGTTCGTCCTAAGGCGAGGGCAAGTGTGTTGCCCTTGCCTTTTCTCTCAATTGATGCAAACGCTACGTCACCTTCGTCACATCTTAGAATGGAATCTGCGCGGCAAACCCGTGCCGCCGCCACACGCGGTTAAGCAACGGATCGTCAAGCATTATCAAAAAGAGTTTAGGCCGAAAATCTTGATCGAGACCGGTACTTACCTCGGCGATATGGTTGCGGCCGTTGAGTCTTGCTTCACGGAAGTTTACTCGATTGAATTGAGCCCCGAACTTTATGAGCGCGCGCGTGCCAGGTTTTCCATGCGCGCCGGCGTGCACATAATGTTAGGGGACAGTAGCGAGGTGCTACCTGTCATTTTAGAAAAAATCTCCGAGCCATGCTTGTTTTGGCTCGACGGCCATTTCTCTGGTGGTATTACGGCGCAAGGAAAACTCAACTATCCGATTCTGGAAGAACTCGCGCAAATTCGCCGCCACGGAATCAGGAATCACGTGATCCTGATTGATGATGCGCGCCTTTTTGTCCCCCCCCGGCGGACCCGCAACAGAGCGGATTATAGAAAGCTTGCGATCCATCAATCCAGCCTATGTTATTGAAAAATGCAATGACATCATCAGAGCCTTCCCTCAGAATTGAGTCCCCCAACATGCTCATCATCGCCGACAAACCCGGACAATTAGGGAACATGTTGCTGTTGTTCTCTCACTTCATCGGGCGCGCGATCGAGAGCGGTCTAACTATCAGCAATCCGGCATTTGAGGATTATGCAGAGTGCTTTCCCACAACCAAACGAGATTTGTTCTGTCGCTTTCCTGCCCAGACCTCAGCAGTTGCCGCCAGTCCTTTTCGACGAGGACTTCTATATCGCGCGAGTAATTTCACTGTCCGGGCGCTGGCCAGGCTTGGCGGTAAACTGGGATTCGTCCGCGCCATCACGCTGCATGATTGGGAGGCTCAGTTTCCGCTTGATAGTCCTGAGTTTCTGAGCCTGGTCCGCAGCGGACGACTGATATTCGTCAGAGGCTGGGGCTTTCGCGACGCTGACAGCCTGAGAAAGCATTCCGATGAGATAAGAGCTTTCTTTCAACCTCCTGAGATTAACCAGCGCAACATCGACGAATTAATTTCCCGAGCTCGCCTGGATGCCGAGGTGTTGGTTGGCGTACACATCCGGCACGGGATTATTCATTTTGACAATACCAGAAAGCACTTTTACAGCGCGAAACGTTACGCAGAGATGATGGACGAGTTGGTTGCGATGTTTCCCGGCCGACGTGTCGCGTTCCTGATCTGTTCTGACTGGCCGCTGGATCCCCAGGTTTTCTCGAGATTTAAAGTAACATTCGGCAGCGGCGATCTGATCGAAGATATGTACTCTTTCTCGCGATGTGATTATCTGATCGGGGTGCCGAGCACATTCACTATGTGGGCGTCATTCTATGGTAAGGTGCCGCTCAACATTATCAGGCAGCCCGATCAACGTCAGAATATAACCGACTTTGTTGTCCTGGATGTGCTCTAATTCGCTGAAGACAGAGCCCCGAAAGCATTGGAAAAAAGCAATCTCGTAGATGCAGTCTCCGGCGTAGAACCATGGCGAGGGAATGAGGAAGACTCTTCGCGCGCACGTCTCGGCCCGCAGGTCGAAGACCCGAGGCCCGAAGAGAGAGTCTCGTTGATAATTCCCGTGCGCGATGAAGCGGAAACGATTCGGCCCTTAATCGAAAGCATTCAGCGGCAGACGAGACAACCCGACGAAGTCATCTTTGTGGACGGTGGGAGCCGCGATGGCACGATCGACCTTCTGCGGCAGGCCTGCAAACAGAATTCGAGTTTTCGCTTGATCGAAGCGCGCCAGGCTCTGCCGGGTCAGGGTAGAAATATCGGTGTAGCCAATTCCCTTTTCGATTGGATTGCCTTTACCGACGCCGGCAACCGGCTGGAGTCCGATTGGCTCGAGCAATTGATCCTGGCAGCTAGCGTAGATCCGGACACCGGCATCGTTTGCGGCAACTTCGATCCGGTTACCGATTCTTTCTTCACCCAATGCGCCGCAGTCGCTTATCTCTCGCACAGAGTGCCAAGGGAAAACGGTCTGGTCCGCGGACCATTCATCGCCTCTTCTTTGGTGCGCAGAGACGTCTGGCACGCCGTGGGCGGCTTTCCCGAATTGCGAGCTGCTGAGGATTTAATCTTTTTCGAAGAAATCGAGCGGAAGGGATACAAGTTCAAATGGGCTCCGAAAGCGACGGTACACTGGGAAATACGCCCCGGTTTATGGAGCACGTTTCGCCGGTTCCTGCTCTATTCATGCGTCAATGTCTGGGCCAATAGGCAGAATCAATGGCACTACGGTGTCGCGCGCTTATATCTTCTGGGCCTTCCTTTTTTCATACTCGCGGCGTGGAAGAGTGCCTGGTGGCTGCTGGTTCCCTTCATGGCTCTTAGTGTACGGGTTGGACGACGTCTGTGGCTTTGGCGGGAAGGCCGCGGTCTTTTGTGGCTGCTTAATCCTCTGCGGTTTGCCTATGTCCTGGTTATTACGTTAACGCTCGATTTGGCCACGTTCTCCGGCTGGTTTGCCGCTATCCTAAAACGGAGCGAGGCGAAGCGCATTAAGAACCACATGCGCACCAGGCGTGGCGACCGAAACCAATGAATTAAGACGGGTGAAAGAAAAGTTAAGTAGTCTTGTCTATCGAAGGCAAAAGAGTCCTGTATGTTTCTTACAATGGAATGCTCGACCCTTTGGGTCAGAGCCAGGTCATTCCCTACCTGAAGGAACTGAGCCGACAGGGCGTGCAATTCACGCTGCTTAGTTTTGAGCGAGATCAAGCTTATACACCTGCAGGACTGGCGCAGTGCGAAGAGCTGCGGCGAGAGTTGGCCGTCACGGGAATCGATTGGCACTGGCTGCGTTATCACAAGTGGCCCTCGTTACCGGCCACGTTCTACGACGTACTGGCGGGAATCAGATACGCCGGCCGGCTCGTGAGCAGCAAGCAAATTGAATTGGTGCATGCGCGGAGCTATATTCCCGTTGCGATAGCGCTGCGACTTAAACGACGCTTTGGCGCGAAAGTAATCTTTGATGTGCGCGGACTGATGGCTGATGAGTACTTCGACGCCGGACACTGGCGCAAAGAGTCACTGCCGTATCGCATCACCAAGGCTATGGAACGCCGCGCGCTGGCAGCAGCCGATGGCGTGGTCACGCTGACGGAAAGAATCTGGCCGATCATCAACACCTGGGACGGTCTCCGCGATCGCAGCGTCGCTCGCGAAGTTGTGCCCTGCTGTGCCGATCTTGAACTATTCAAATTCAACCAGTCCGATCGGGAGCGGCGCCGGCGCGAACTCGCACTCGATGGTCGTTTGGTCGTAGTTTATAGCGGGTCGATCGGCGGCTGGTATCTAACCGAGGAGATGGCCGACTTTTTTTCCGTGCTGCTGAAAGAGAAGCCCGAAGCCCACGCTTTGTGGCTAACGACGGGAGATCACGATCAGCTCAGGACCTTAATGCGAGCGCGCGGAATTGAAGAGAGGGATTATACTGTGGCGGCGGCCGCTACCGCAGACGTGCCCTCTTATCTGTCGGCCAGCGATGCCGGTTTGGCCTTTATCAAACCCTGCTTTTCGAAACTGGCTTCATCGCCTACAAAGTATGCCGAGTACCTTGCCTGCGGGCTGCCTTTGATCATTAACCAGGGCATTGGTGACTCTGATACGCTGATCACACGCGAAAAGACTGGGGTGCTGGTGCGTGATTTCAGTCAGACCGAATACCGCAGTGCAATTGCTGCTATTGAGGATTTTGTCGGCCAACCGGAACCGGTTCGCCGGCGAGGCCGCGAAGTAGCCGAAAGATTGTTTGACGTGCGGAGAGTCGGCGTCGAACGGTATGCGCATTTGTACGAAAGCGTGCTGGGAACCAGCAACTAAGCGTTGCATATGTCGCTTTCAATGGAGAGATTGCTGGAAGTTCTTCGCTGTCCCGAGTGTCATGGTCAGCTTTGTCTCAGCAACAGCAAAGTCGAAAGCAACGGCGACGTTTGCCTGGAGTGCCGGCGTTGCCAACAGCAATTTCCCATCATTAACAACGTTCCCCGGCTGCTGCTCTCTCCCTTGCGTGAAGCGTTGCTCGGAAACGGTGCGGCCAGCGGTGATTACAATCCACAGGTAAAGACTGCTCGGAGTTTTGGTTTCGAGTGGACTCGGTTTCCGGAGATGTATGAAGAGTGGGGCCGAAGCTTTCTCAGTTACATGCAGCCGCACGGTCCGGAGTTTTTTCGCGGCAGGAAAGTTTTGGATGCTGGCTGCGGCAACGGCCGTTTCGCCTACTACGCAGCTAAGTACGGCGCTCGAGTTTGGGCCATCGATTTGGGTCCGGCCGTGGAAGTCGCACAGCGGAATACTAAAGCGTCCGGAAATGTGCAAGTCGTCCAGGCTGATTTGCACCGTCCCCCATTTGCTATCGAGAGTTTCGATTTTATTTATTCGATCGGCGTGCTTCATCACCTTCCGGATCCTGAGGCAGCTTTCCAGAACCTCTTGCACTACTTGAAACCGGGAGGCGAAATTCAAATCTATTTGTACTGGAGTCCGGAGGGGCAACCGATCAAACGCACGCTACTAAAGATCGTTACAGCAGCCCGGAAGATTACTACTTGCTTGCCGCAGCAGGTCGTTTACGCGCTCGCCTTTCCGGCAGCCCTGGCCGCCTTCGCTTTTTTTGTATGGCCCTATCGTGTCTTCAAGCACATTCCGGGTCTCAAAGGTCTGGCGCGAAAGATTCCTATGAAACAGTACGCAGACTTTCCCTTTCGAGTGTGCGTTAATGACCAACTCGATCGTTTCTCTGCTCCGATCGAAAATCGCTACACGCGGCAACAGGTTGTTGACTGGCTAAGCCGCGCGGGACTGGAAGACACGAGAGTCAGCGCAGCTTATGGCTGGGTCGGTGCCGGTCGGAAGCGTGTCTCTTCTGTCCCCGTTCGCTGAGCCGTCTGATGAAGGTCTTAGCTTTAGCCTCATACCCGAAAGAAGCGGCAGCTACTCGGTTTCGTCTGGAGCAGTTCGTCACGCCATTGGCCGAGCGGGGTATCGAGTTGACGATCAATCCATTCCTCGACTC
>Ga0207684_10006083_pt1 | contig 11039 bp, 11 predicted proteins | sample KBSK5501metaG_FD_184342 | JGI IMG/M metagenome (GOLD analysis project Ga0207684, IMG submission 184342) | Corn, switchgrass and miscanthus rhizosphere microbial communities from Kellogg Biological Station, Michigan, USA - KBS K5-50-1 metaG... | ecosystem: Host-associated > Plants > Roots >... | reverse complement strand
GCGCGAGCTGGGCTACGTCGAGGGGCAGAACATCGCCATCGATTGGCGATATGCCCACGGTCGGGATGACCATCTGCCCGGTCTGGCAGCGGAGCTGGTACAGCGCAAGGTGGATCTCATTGTTGCCGACATTACCCTGAGCACCAGGGCCGCCATGCAGGCCAGCTCGACGATCCCGATCGTGATGGCGGCCAGCGCTGATGCCGTGGGAGGCGGGCTCGTCTCCAGCCTTGCGCACCCAGGCGGGAATGTCACGGGCAATTCGATCATGCTCGCGGAAACGAGCGTGAAGCGGTTGCAACTCCTCAAGGAAGCGGTGCCGACGATCTCGCGGGTTGGCGTGCTCTGGGACTCCGCGACTCCATTTCACAGGGCGATGCTCAAAGAGATCGCCGCCGCGGCTCCGTCCCTGCGACTCGAGCCCCTTTGCTATTGCTGTGAAGAACCGCGCCGATCTCGGAGCTGCACTCTCGGAAGTCACAAAACGGCGCGCTGATGCGCTGTTCGTGAGTCAGGGGATGTCTCCTGCTGCTCGACAACAGCTCTTCGAGTTCGCGGTCAAGAGTCGACTCCCCACGATGTTCATGAACAAAGACTACGTCCCCGCCGGAGGTCTGATGTCCTACTCCCCGAATTTCGTCGAGATGTTTCGGCACGCTGCCGCCTACGTCGATAAGATCCTCAAGGGCGCTAAGCCCGGCGATCTGCCTGTGGAGCAGCCAACGAACTTTGAACTTGTGATCAACCTCAAGACCGCTAAGGCGCTCGGGCTAACGATTCCGCAGACACTTCTACTCCAGGCAGACCAGGTGATCGAGTAGCCGAGCTCGATCAACGCGGCCGACTCCTGCGAACAGCCGTCGTCTGCTAGACTCCCGCCAGCCATCGTCCACCGAGGTGCGTATGCGGCTGCTCGGGCTCGCGGTCGTTCTCACTCTGGGCCTGATGCTTGCGCCGCTCACCGAGGCGCAGCCGGCGGGGAAGGTCCCGCAGATTGGATACCTCGTCCTGTCCCCTCTGGCTGATCCGCCCTCGGCGGAACGGACCGCCTTCCTCGAAGGTCTGAGAGGGCTCGGCTACGTCGCGGGCCAAGACGTTATCATCCAGTACCGATCGGCGAACTGGAATCGCGAGCTGCTGCCCTATCTAGCGGCGGAGCTGGTTGATCTCAAGGTTGACGTGATCGTTGCCGTACCAGGCGCGGTCGAAGCGGCACGAGACGCAACGAAGTCGATCCCCATCGTCGTCCCGGGCCTCAACGATCCGGTAGAGAACAAGCTCATCACGAGCCTCGCGCGCCCGGGCGGGAATATCACAGGGACCGGGGCCACCACCACGGCGGAGCTGAGTGGGAAACAGCTGGAGTTGCTCAAAGAAGCCCTTCCCAAACTCTCACGAGTCGCCGTGCTCTGGAATCCTGCGACTCAAGGCGCGTCCCGCCAGTTGCGGGAAACGCAATCGGCAGCGAAGCTGCTCAGACTGACACTTCAGCCGCACGAGGTACAGGATCCCAGCGATTTTCCTCGAGCTTGGTCGACGATGACGCGTAGCCGCCCCGACGCTCTAATCATCTTCGTCAGTCCCCTCACGACCGCGTACCGACCAATCATCGTGGAGTTCGCGATCAAACAGCGGCTGCCGACCATGTTCGGGGTCAAAGCCGATGTCGAAGCTGGCGGGCTCATCTCCTACTCGGCGGATCTTGCAGACGTATTCCGGCGGGCGGCTTATTACGTCGACAGAATCCTGAAGGGCGCGAAGGCTGGCGACCTTCCCATCGAACGCCCGACCCGTTTCGAGTTCGTCATCAATCTGAAGACCGCGAAGGCGCTCGGCCTCACGATCCCGCAGACGCTGCTACTGCGGGCAGACCACGTCATCGAATAGCGCGTGCTCGACCAACGCGGCCAGCTCCTGCGGGCGGCAATGGGATTCGCCACGCTCCCGCTGCCCTCGCATGACCGCGCCCTTCATGCCGCACGACGAGTTGGAGAGCGACTCCTCGACGCACCTACTGACGCACCAGCGCCCAGCCGTATTTCTGGAGGTCTGTCATGACGTCACGGCGACGCCGCTCGCCGTTGCGTCGCTCGGGCGTGGCCCGCTGATGAATTCGGCGACGATCCGACTTCCGGCGGTCGACGATCACCGCGTCTTTGGTGTCGGTGACAAGTTTCATGTAGGTATACGTGCCTGGTTTCGTAGGTGACACGATGAACAGCAAGCTGGCCATAAGCGCCTCCGTCGGGTTCCGATCGCGACACATACGAGCGTGGGAATTCCGACGACGCCGGAGGGCGGGGCTTGTCGCGCGACGACTTGGAGCCCCGTCGCAGCGCGTCGTGGAGCGGCAAGCACATTCCAGCACCCATGCCGTCGAACGGCGCCGCGGCGATCGACGCTCGTCCCGTAAGACCGATGGGTTACTACGCGCGATTGGCTGGGTCATGGCCCTGTGCGTTCCCGAGACTCATCGAAGCGCTGCCCGCTAATGTCGGCCGGGGGCGCGAGGCGGGGCGATTGCCGCGGTCGCGGCGCCGTCACCGCCCGCCCGGCTGCGGTCAGGTGGTAGACACGGGGCAACCCCACGCAAGGTTTGGGGCGTCGCGCGGCAGGGCGCTGAGTCAGCGCTCGGGCCAACGCGGCCCTGTCAGCTCGACGCGCCAGCGCGGGCCCTTCAGGAACATCGGCCCTTCGAGCTTCACGAACCCATGCCCGGGCCCGGTCGTGATCCAGTAGCGTATGTCGGGCGGGTCCTTGCCCATGAGCGACGCCACGACACCGGTGAGACCGCGCAGCTCCATCTTCACGAGGTAGCGGGTGGCCGTGCCCGCGACGTCGCCCACGAGGAACTTATCTTCGCCCTCGGCGCGCAGCTCAGTGTCGAGACGATACGGCTTCGGCGTGAACACGAGCATGTGCCCGGCAGCGGGGATGCCAGGCATCAGATTCTTCAGAATGCTGATGGTGATCCCGTTGTGCAGGTCTTCGGGCATGTCGATCTTGCCGTCGTCGGTCTTGTCGTCGACCTTGGCCCGGTACCGGCCGGTGTCGCGATCGAAGGTCACCTCGATCGACTCGGGGAAGGACGGACCGCGCTCGACGTGGTGATAGCTCATCAGCCGGAACACCTTCTGAAGCCGGCCGCCGCGAAGGCCGGCGAGGTCCGCGTCCTGCCCCATGGAACCTGCAGCTCGGCGACCGCCGTGCTGACGAGCGCGCCGAGTGGCAGTTCATCGGTCAGCCCTACACCACAGCAGGCGGAAAGTTCGCGCGCGTGCGCGTCAAGTCCGTCGGGCGCCAGGCGTCACCGAGATACGGATCTGGGTCGCGCACGAGCGGGTCGCGGTGAAGCGAGCCCGAACCTCATCGGCGCTATCATCCCGCCATGGCGTGGCGTGCTAGATGCTACGAGTGCGGACAGGATGTACCGATCACTCGACCGCTTTACGGGAAACAGTCCTTGTTCGCGGATGGGGATCTGGGGCTGGCCATCGCAACCTACGAGGCCCACCCGTGCAGCCCCTTTAATTCACAGTGCTTGGCATCGGATTCCTATAGTCTGCAGACCCGTGCACAGGCTGGATTGAGCTTCCTTCGCCAGGTTGTAGTCTAGCTCCTGGCACGCAATCTGCTGGAAACACCAACGTATGGAGCTCCTCCCTTCGCTCTTGGAGACGACAGTTTCTTTAGCGGTCGCCGTGGAGCTGGTTGTCGTTGGCCTTCTCATCTTCCGCATGATGCGATGACCGTCCGACACCGACGGCCCTGGTGTGTCTCGCTTGATCAGCAGGCCCGATTGGGTCTTGCGCGGGCTAACGTCAATGGCTACGTTTGGATGCGGATGCCAACTGGCTACGACCTGGTAAACGGGCGTGGTTGAGAAGGTGGGCGAGGTAGCTTGGGGTGGTGTCCCCAGTCATGTGGAAAAAGAGGAATGGCGCATTCTTCCGGTTGATGCAGTGCACGATCAACCGGCCGCCTGCCAGCGCGGCCATCGGAGGAACACGCCATGGGCAAGGGTATCAGGGAAGATGCGCGAGCGCATGAGCTTGAGCCCGTCTCGCTAAGCGCACTGATCCACCAGCACGTCCGCGTCGCGATTGAGACGGCCGTGCACGAGGAGCTGCGGGCCGCGCTCTGGACGACTCCCTACGAGCGCAGCGACGTCCGACGTGGCTACCGCAATGGCACCAGGACGCGAACCTTGACGGGACCGACGGGGCCAGTTGCGCTCACCCTGCCGCGCGCCACGCTGTTCGCCAGCGCGAGGGAATGGACGTCGAGAATCGTCCCGCGTTATCAGCGACGAATGCCGGAGGTCAATGAAGCAGTCGTAGCCACGTACTTGGCGGGCGGCAACACCCGCCGTATTCGCGGCGCGCTCCAGCCGCTGCTCAAGGCCGCGCCGCTTTCGAAGAGCGCGGTGTCGCGCGTCGTCGCCACGCTGAAGGACGGCCTGGAGGCGTGGCGGACACGCTCCCTGATCGACCTCGACGTGATCTACGTCTACCTCGACGCCTTCGCACTGCGCGTTCGCAGCGCTAGGAGGGTGGTAAGCGTGCCCGTCCTGGGCGTGGTCGGGGTGCGGTCCGATGGGGGCAAGCAGCTGCTGGCCCTGGAGCTGTGCAGCAGCGAGTCCGCAGCAGCTTGGAAAGGGTGTCTCGACGATCTGGTGGCTCGCGGCCTGCACGCGCCGCTGCTCTGCATCATCGACGGCAATCCCGGGTTGCGCCGCGCCGTTGGCGAGGTATGGCCGCGGGTGGCGGTACAACGCTGCTGCGTCCACAAACTTCGCAACCTCGAGCGGAAAGCGCCAAAGCATGCGTTGGCTGACATCCGCGATGACTTCCATCGCATTGTCTACGCGGCCAGCGCCGATGCTGCGCGCAGCGCGTATGTGACCTTCGAGCGGACGTGGAGGAAGCCGTGTCCGGGCGTCGTGACGAGCCTGCGGGAAGGCGGCGACGAGCTCCTGACGTTCTTTCACTTCCCCAAGGCACAGTGGAAGACGCTGCGAACCACAAACGTGATCGAGAGGCTCCACGAAGAATTTCGGCGCCGCGTGAAGACACAGGGTTCGCTGCCGAATGAAGACGCGGCGCTGGTGCTGCTCTTCAGCCTCGTGGCCAGTGGGCAGATCAAGTTGCGCAGGATCGACGGCTGGCGGAAGATCGCGGCGGTGCTTAGCCAACGTACGGCGGTGGTCGCCGCGTGATGATCATGCGCGGGGGAGGAGGTTAGGAGGGAGCGATGCCCGCGTCCTACCTGTCTCCGAAGACTCGCATCGGCGAGAGCCAAATAGAAGGCCGGGGGCTGTTCGCGCGCAGCCGGATCCGCAAAGGCGAGATCGTCGCCATCAAGGGCGGGCACGTCTACGACGCGCGAACGCTTGCGAAAGTGAAAGGGCGTGTCGCGGTCTCATACATCCAGATCGCCGACCGCTTCTTCATCGGCGCGCTCACCGCCGAGGAGGTGGTGCGTAACAAGATCTTCATCAACCACTCCTGCGCGCCCAACCTCGGCATCCGAGGGCAGATCATGTACATCGCCCTCCGGGACATCATGGCTGGCGAAGAGCTGACGTACGACTGGGCGATGGAGGCGAACAGTTCAGATCGCACGCGCTGCCGGTGTGGTACGCGGCGCTGCCGACGCGTGCTTACTGGACGCGACTGGAAGATTCCGCGGCTGCAGCGCCGGTATCGTGGCTACTTCTCGTCCTACCTCGAGGATAAGATTCGGCATGCCAAGCATTGAAGAGTACGCGACGATACAGGGCGCGAAGCGCGCGTCGGCAAGCCTCCCGCGCCCCGGGGAATGACGACCGGAAGAGGGCCGCTGAATTTTCCACACGAACCGGGACACGGCCTAGCTTGGTTTCGGGACTATCTCCTACACACAGTCAAGACTCAGTACTACACAGAAAGAGAAAGTGTCCCTCCTATCCCACCTCAGCCACCTTTGCCACCCGTGACGGAGTAAGGCTACTCATTGTTGGCTCTCATTCCCCACAGCGCACCGGGAGCCTGAATGTAAACGTCGAGCCTACGCCAACTTGACTCTTGACCCATCACGAGTCAGCCGTGGCACCTGTGAGACCGTGGATGAAATAGTCGATGAAGAAGACGTAGAGGATCGCGACAGGCAGGCCCACCAGAAGGCCGGCCGCCATCAGAGAACCCCAGTAGAAGATATCTCCGCGAATCAACGCCGTCGCGATGCCGACCATCACCGTCCTCTGATCCCGGGGCCCGACGTAAACGAAGCCATAGAGCAACTCCTGCATCGAGAGCGTGAACGCGAAGATGGCTGCGATCATGATGCCCGGCCGGCTCAGCGGCAGGACGACCCGCATGATGCCGCCGACCAGCCCACAGCCGTCCACCCAGGCCGCCTCTTCGAGACCGCGGGGAAGCGTCTTGAAAAAGCCCACCATGAGCCACGTGCAGAATGGGATGGTGAAGGTCGGGTAAACAAGCACGAGCGCCCACCAGGAGTCGAAGAGCCCGAGCATGCCGACCACCCGCGCCAGCGGTAAGAACAGGACGATCGCCGGCACGAGGTACGTCGCGAAGATGGCAATGCCGAGGATCTCCGCGGCCGGGAGTCGTAGGCGCGCCAGGACATAGCCGGCCGGTAGCGCGGTGACCAGAGTAATCAGCACCACACAGCCTGCCAGCAAGGCCGAGTTGACCAGTTGCGGGCCGAAATACGTCATGGAGAAGAGGATCTTGAAATTCTTGAGTGTCGGCGGGAGGTGGAACCAGAACGGGAACTGGTCCATCCGGTAGAGGTCGGCCTCCTCCTTGAAGGCCGTGATCACCATCCAGAAGATCGGGAACAACGCGATGAGGACGAAGGGAGCGAGCCCCGCGTGGATCAGGAGATGTCTCCGGATCTCCCGCAGTGTCCGGGGGCTCATAGCGGGGATCAGCTCAGTCGCCGCGGCGCACCGGGATCGTGAACGTGAACGTCGAGCCGACGCCCACCTGGCTCTTCACCCAGATCCGTCCGCTATGGAGTTCGATAAACTTCCGGCAGAGGGTCAGCCCTAGCCCCGTACCTTCTGCCTTCTTCTCTGCCGTCCCGACCTGACGAAACTCCTCGAACACGGCTTCCTGGTCTTCAGTGGCGATGCCCACCCCGGTGTCGCTGACCGACACCTCGACCGACCCGTCCACCGGCACCGCCCGCACTTCGATGCGCCCGCCCTCCGGAGTGAACTTCACCGCATTTGACAGGAGGTTCAGGACCACCTGCCTGATCTTTCGCTCGTCCGCTCGAACCTCACCCAGCCTCTCATCCACGCTCATCTGCAATGTGATGTTTCGTCGCCCAGCACGTTCGCGAACGAGTGTCAGGGCATTGTCGAGTGCCGTGGGGAGATGGAAGTCCGTGAGTTCCAGTTCCATCCGCCCCGCCTCGATCTAGTCCCATTTCCGGAACCTTTCCAGATATAGGAACTTTGGTTCTCGGATACTAGGGGTGGGCAGCGCCCTTGTCAAGACGAGTTGAGGCGCGATAGGTTGGGGAGAACGCAAGACTTGGGAGGGGCAACAGACGATGCAACTCGCACGCAGAATCTCACAAGTGGCTTCACGATCGTGGAGTGCGGACAAGTCTGGGCCTGAGCGCGCTTAGAGGCGTCGGGAGGTTAGATGCGTCGGCATAGCAAGCTGGACGGCTCAACTGCTGCACGAACGGGAAGACTCGGTGAAACTGGCGAACAGCTCGCTGGCAAGGTTCTCGATCGCGGCGGCTTCGTGAATATTCGTAATCTAAACCGGGAAAAGATGAATTTCCCGTTTGCTGACATCTATGCAGAGCGCAACGGAAGAAGATATGTCATCAGCGTCAAGATCCGTTACAAGCTCGAGGCACGCACCGGACGACTCAACAGCCGGTACAAGCTAGGGGCACAGTGTTACGAGCTTGCGAGGCGGGCGGAAGAGGCCATGCAGGCGGAAGCTGCTTGGCTAGCGATCTCGCTTGAGCCAACGGTGTTCAACGCTTACTTCGGTCTACTCTCCCAACTGGGCGGGCGTCGCGGGATCACAATGACGGCTTTGGCGATCGCGAACTACGAATGCCTTTGCGGCAATCAAGCACACGATTTTGACTACGCCGCTCTCAAGAACGTCTACGAGCCTCTTCAGAGGATGAGCAACCGGGAAACATGGGTAACACAGAATAAACCGGCAACATGAGTGACGCTTTTCCTACTCCTTGGCGCTCGAGCTGTTCACGCGCAACAAACGAAGGCTGGCCAAGATCGGCGAGCTCGTGATCGGGCGCCGTGCCCTGGATTCGTACGGCCCTAGGCGAAAGCGGAGCGAACGCATCAGTTGGACCCGGTTCTCCGAGATGATGGACAAGCTGGCGTACGGAGACTGAGCGCGAATGTCTCGGACATCGAGCAAACGGGCTCCCTGGCGCTCGAAGTTGTATGCGAAGACGTACACGATGCAGGCGTGGGATTGGAAGGAAGATCCACGCCGGTATGTCCGGGCTCTGTGTCGCCCGTTTGGAATTCGGCCTCGGCTCACGGCTGGCTGGGAGATGCAGCTCGTTCGATTCGAACCGGGAGCCCGGTTTCCGGTCCATACGCACGAACAGCCCGAGTTCCTTTTCGTCCTCGAAGGCGAATTGGTACAAGCCGGCAGACGCTTGGGTCCGGGCTGGGCGAGCGTTGCCAGTCCCGGAAGTGTAGACGCCGACGTCTACTCAGAGGCCGGGTGCGTCTTCGTGCTCGTGGATCGCGCATGACCCACCAGCGGCGAGATGCGGCCCAATCCGCCGTGGCGCAACATGATTGATTAACGGGGCCATCTTCTGAGAGCGGCACTCGGATTCGCCGGGTGCTCCATGCCCTCGTATGACCGTGCCCTTCATGCTTTCCGCTCCTGGCTGGACTCGTGGTCCGGGATTGGGCATGTCGCGGTGGGGATGCACCGCCAGGGCTACGATTTGCAGTTGACTCAGTACGATGAGCGAGGCGCAACGAGCTCGGCGTCAGACGCCCAGGGACAACCGGATCAGCGGCACCTTCTCGTCGATGCCGAAGGACAGCTCCCGGCGCAGCGCACCCGGGTCCACGTAGGTGCCGAACATGCGGTCCCACACGGTGAACAGGGCCGCCAGGTTCGCCACGTAGTGCTCCGGCTGATCACTGTGATGAATGTGGTGATACCGGGGGGTCACGAGCAGCCACTCGAGCCAGGACGAGCGCCAGGTGACGTTCAGGTGCATCCAGTCGTTCTGCACCGCGTGCCCGGCTCCGATCGCCAGCGCCATCCACCACGGCGAGAGATCGACGAACGAGTAGGCGAAGATGTAGGGCAGGTTGACCAGCACCTGTTGCGGCAACGTCGTCCGGACCCCCATCAGCCAGTACATGTAGTCCGGCGCGTGGTGCCACTTGTGGATGCGCCAAAAGACCTTGTAATGCATGAGTCGATGGATCCAGTAGTGGCCGAAGTCGGCGACGACCAGGTAGCAAAGCGCGCGAACAGCCAGGGGCATGGCCAGGAGCGCTGCGGGCAGGTGCGGCCGCACGGCGATCCAGTGATCGATTCGCAGAGCGGCGGGAAAGACGAGCGCCTGGTAGACGGCGAAGACGGCCAGGTCGTACAGGATGACTTTCCGGTAGATCATGGTTCTCGCCGGGCGCAGGACCTCCAGCGCGGTGAAGCCGATCAGCCGGGCGACAAACAGCAGGGGAAAGAACAGCCCGTGGGTGATGATGAACCGCCGAGCCTCGTGGCTGATTAGCCAGTCCATGCTCTTCCGACTGTAGGGTCCGTCGACCTTTCGTACGCCCTTAAAAAACACGGCGGCCTTCGTCAACGGACGCTTGGCGTCGGAGTTTCCAGTGCCGTATCTGAAATTGAATGGATATCGAGTGCTTGGGAGTCCCGTTTTCCTCTCAGGTCCTGCCGCCGGGTGACCAGCGTGAATCGAGAGGCTGAGGCGGCTTGACGGCGGCTCTCACGCCACGCCGGACGGCAACGGGTGCCAAAAACTCACGCGTGTCTGTAAGACTCACGCCCGCTTCACGCTCGTCCGCCGCCAACGATCCTCCTCGACCGTCCAGTCTTTCTGCTTCACCTTCAACCACCGCGTCGTGCACCCGCTCTCGTACGCGCTGGCCTCGTCTTTGGCGACCAGGCCCTCGTAGCAGCAGGCGGGCAAAGTCACACGGCTCGGCGTGCTTCTCTTCGGTACGCCCGCCACCGATCCCAATCTGGCCGCATTCGTCGCGGGTCTGCGCGATCTGGGTTATGTCGAGGGCCGGAACGAAGGCCAAGCTCAAGTTCGCGATGGTGTAGGACACCGTCGTGGCCTATCAGCTCATCGCCCGCCATGCTGCGCAGGGGAAGGATCTCGACGCTTACCTACGGATGATGGCCGACGAGGCCGACGAGGGGCGGACCCCGATCTCCGCGCGGTTCGTGTTTGCCCCTGACACGCCCGAGCCCCTGCGCGAGGGCGAGGAGGCGCCGGCGCGGGCGGCCGCTTCCTCGAGACCGAACCAGGGGCACCAGTCGCGGTGCTTGGCGGCGGGGCGATCATGACGCACGACGGGAAGGTGTACGAGTGAAGAGCCGATGCATCGCGTGGGGTGGTCGGTCCGAGGTTAGCGTTCGACCACTCGCTGGGTTCGGAACTCGTCGCGGAGCCGGTCGCGGAGCGCCGTCGGAATGGTGACCGCATTCGGGTCGCCGTCGCTCACAAACCGCTCGCCGGGATTCTTATCGAAGTAGGTGAGCCAGTACGCGAGCTCGTGCTCGACCGCCTGGATGCGGGGCAAGCGCACCGGATCGAAGGAGCGCGAATACGGCGAGGGTGCGGCGCCGCCCGCCACCATCAGCACGGCGTCGTGGCTGTAGCTCATCCCCTTGGCCGAGCCGCGCAGCACCCAGCTCACATCCGCTGGATACGCGCCGTGCGGTAGTGCCAGGGTGCGTGTCCGGTACTCGGGAACGTGGCGCTGGATCCATACCTGGGCCACGTTCCCGAGTACCGGACACGCACCC
>Ga0207684_10006076_pt1 | contig 11049 bp, 10 predicted proteins | sample KBSK5501metaG_FD_184342 | JGI IMG/M metagenome (GOLD analysis project Ga0207684, IMG submission 184342) | Corn, switchgrass and miscanthus rhizosphere microbial communities from Kellogg Biological Station, Michigan, USA - KBS K5-50-1 metaG... | ecosystem: Host-associated > Plants > Roots >... | reverse complement strand
TGGCCGGTCCGTACGCATACAGATAGCGCCTGACGACCTCGGCGAGGGCGGTCTGTTCATCGGCAGGCCGGAATCCGGGCAGCCACCGGCGTGGGTTGGTGTAGGTGACCTTGCGGCCCCGGTTGGAGCCAAAACACAACGCGCCCCGCATCCTCGCTGGAGACAGGCCTAGACGCCACCGGGGCCACATTCCGGAGAACGCAGGTACGACAAGTTCCGCAGCCCAGGGTCCGGTGGCGGCAATCACCGCTTCGTTCAGTTCGTCGATGGTCAACTCAGCGTCGTCCAGCACGTCTGCAATCGCCTCGACGAGCTCATCGGTCTGCCGGGGTGTTAGTCGCACGTTCTCCGGATGACTGCTCGACGAAGATGGGATCGCCGATAGCGCCCCAGTCCACATAGGCAGGTCCTGAGTGGACAGCAGATGCACGGTGCCGCGTGGACCGAACATCTTAACCAGGCTATGCTCGGTCCACAGGGCTTCCTGGACATCCGTACGCGTGATGCCGGCGATCCGCAGCCCGATGGATAGCTCGGCGGCAGACAACACCTGGGCGTGCGCGCCGCACATGGTGCCGACGATGCCGGCAGGCCGGGCGTCCTGCGATGGGCTGGACAGCGCATGCCGGTCGAGGCGCCTGGCACAGACCTCGGCCCACGACAAACGCGACACCTCTGCCGTACGGTTGGTCATCGGACATAACTCCTTCCGTGGTTCCTGGCCTCGATGAGGGAATACCCGGCAATCCTGCCCGACTACTCATAAGTTCGAACTCAGGCGAGCCTCAGGCAAGGTCGGCTCGAACAGTTCGATGGGGTTGCCGGAAGGGTCGTCAACGAGAATTTGCTTGCCGCCAATGCCGGTCACGATCTCGTTGCGAAAGTGGGCTCCCGCCTTGCGCAGCGCCTCGACGGTAGTGGCGAGATCGGAGACTTCAATCGAGAAGCGGTTCCAGCCTCCAGGCTCGGGCTTGGTCCCATCGGGCATCGACTGGCCTCCGCCGCCCACCGGATTGGGCGCGCTGAGCACGAGACGCAGGTCACCTCGGGAGAGCATGGCAAAGGCCGGAGCTGGATGCATCTCTTCGTGGAAGCCCAGATGCTGACAGTAGAACGCAATTGCGGCGTCGACATCGTTGACAATGTATCGAACCTGAACGGTGGCCATTGAATCTTCCTCCTTGTCTCGCTCTTGAGAACAATCGTTGTAAGTTTGTTCTAACACTAGCTCAGAGTAACAAAGACAAGCACGAAAAGCCAAGTGGCAAAATGACTGGAAGTTGTTTTGTCTTCGGTCTGCCAGTCGCCGACCAATTCGTTTAAACGCTTTTGTGGCGGACTTCGTACCGTATGAGTATGTTCTCTGAGTCATCCCACTTGCGCATGTCGATAGGCCGAAGTGAAACTGCCGGCTTGCCCTCGAATATTGGCGTGCCTGCGCCTACTATGACTGGGCCGATCATCAGGTGTAGTTCGTCAACCAGATCATGAGCCAGCAGATCATTCCAGAGTATGTGGCTGCCGAACATCAAGATGTCTTTGCCGGTTTGGCGTTTGAGTTCGGCAATCTGGGCGTTCGCATCTGCACGCCTGATGATGCGAGTGGTATTATGCCACGGTTCCGTCTGTTCTCTTGTCATGCTGTCTGATATAACTACTTTATCTATGGCATTATCGAGTCGTGATATTTCCCGATGGATGGGCCTCCATTGAGGGGAGGGATCATCCGCTATAGACGGCCAGAAACCCCTGAACCCATCGTATGAAACACGTCCCAGTAGCAACGTATCGGCTGCGCGCAGCCGTTCGGCGTTATAGGCGTCGAAGGCTTCGTCCATCGGCAGGACCATGACATTGTTACCTGGCCCCGTGTAATAGCCATCCAGTGACATTATGTTGCAGACGATTAGTTTACGTATGACATACCTCCTTTGTTACGTTGGCTCACACGGCTGCAAAAGCCGTGTGAGCCACTAGTGCAATTTAGTGACATTTCTATTTTTTGAGATCGGGTTTGAACCCTACCGTTCCTCCTTCTTATAGAAGCTTTGTCCAGGCTGTCTAAGCTCTGGCGGGAACTCCTGCAGTAGCCACGAATTGCCATCGGGGTCGCTGAAGCCGGCATACTTCACACCTTTAAGATCTGTGATCTCGCCGACTTCAAGTCCACGTTTCACGAGTGCCGAACGCGCTGTGTCTATGTCCGCTACCACCAGGTGCAGCCCCTTCACCGATCCAGGCTTCATCTCAGTAATTTCGCCCATACCGGTCCCGAAGACAATGCTACAAGCCGACCCTGGCGGCGTGAATTGTACAACCCTCATCGTGTCGGTCGGCCGCGTATCAACCTCTAATGTAAAGCCAGCCTTCTCATAGAAGGCCTTGGCGCGGTCAACATCAGAAACCGGCACAGGCACCAGCTCAAGTTTCATATCAGGCACGGTAATGTTAGCCTTGTTGTTATCTGCCATACTTTACTCTTCCTCCTTCATATAGGATACTAATTGACATCCTCCCCACGGGCTAGAAGCCAGGGGACTCCCACCCTCACGAGTGGATACTTTCTGCTTCCCTGGCGACTGGCGTGCACCGTTCCATCGGTGGTTGCTCTTACATTCGCCTCCACAGACGTGATTTCCCGCAAGCCCTGCGGTAGATGCGAAACCGTCTTTCAGGCCCCGACTTACTACGTATCTCTTCTTACACAGGCAGGCACAAGTGGAAATCCCATCCACCCTTCAAAAGACGGATTTTGCTATGAGGAGGATTGGGTAACTTTTGATCGCGGATTTGCTCACTCAGCATTTTTTCTGCACAACAGCTCTTTCGCTCTGCTCAGACGCTTCCCGTGGGATCAATTCATAGTGCTGTGGATCGAAGTGGCGTGTCCTGCGCCGGAACTCAAAAGTAAACCCCGGCCACAGCGTTGTGTTGTGGCCGCTGGCATCGAGGTACCAGCTAGCACACCCCGAGGTCCAGACGGTGCCCCGCATCCGCTGCTGCATCTCCTTCTTGAAGGCCTCCTGGATCTCGGGCTGCACCTCAACGGCCGGCAGCTTGCGCTGCTCCATCATGCGCAAACAGTCGAGGATATAATTGATCTGAGATTCGATCATGAAGATCATCGAATTGTGACCCAGGCCGGTGTTTGGGCCGATGAGCAAGAACAGATTGGGAAACCCCGAAACGGTTGTCCCCAAATAAGCACCGGGGTCTGGATGCCAGCTCTCATCGAGTGATCCGCCGCGTCCATGCACGTAGCGAGGGAGCTGTGCGTCGGTCACGTGGAAGCCGGTTCCGCAGATGATCGCGTCGATCTCGTGCTCTCTGCCATCCTCGGTCACCATGCTGTTCGCCCGCACCTCGCGCATCCGGTTGGTGACGAGTTCGACATTGGGCTGGGTGAGCGCCGGGTAGAAGTCATCGGACAGCAGGATGCGCTTGCAGCCCATGAGATAGTGAGGCGTCAGCTTTGCCCGCAACTCAGGGTTGGGCACCTGCTCCGCCAGGTGCCGCTGGGCGAGCCGCATGGCGCTCTCCATTATGTCAGGCCGGTAGACGAATCCGAGCGCCAATAACTCTTGCCGCCAATAGATCCTCGTGCGTACAAAGCGCTGGGTGATGGGCAACAGGCGAAACAGCGCACGCTGCCAGGAGGGGATCGCGTGATCTCGCCGGGGGAGAATCCAGGGCGGTGTGCGCAGGAGCAAGGAGAGGTGGGCGACGCGCGGCTGGATCTGCGGGACAAACTGGACAGCCGATGCCCCTGTCCCAATCACCGCCACGCGCTTGCCCGCCAGGTCATAGTCGTGATTCCACTGCGCCGAGTGGAACACGACCCCCTCGAAGCGCTCAATACCTGGAATGGCCGGAAGCGACGGTTCGCTGAGTGGTCCATTGCCAAGGATGAGGATATCGGCAATAAGCTGACCCTTCGCTGTAGTGATGTGCCAGGACTGGTCGTCTTCGTTCCACGAAGCGTCCAGCAACTCGCTGTTGTATTGAATGTAGGGAAGGATGCCAAAGCGCTCTGCACAGCGCCGGAGATAATCCCAGATCTCGGGTTGGGGAGAGTACGCCCGGCTCCAATGTGGATTGAGCGCGAAGGAGAAGGAGTACAGGTGCGAGGGGATATCGCAGGCGCAGCCCGGATACGTGTTATCGCGCCACGTCCCACCGACATCTGCCGCCTTCTCGATCACTACAAAGTCTCGTTGACCGCACTGCTTGAGCCGAATCGCCATCCCCAGCCCTGAGAACCCCGCTCCCACGATGGCAATACGGACATGACGGATAGGCCCTTGCCCGTGAGACGACTCACCGGGAAAAGCTGCTCGCTGGTGGTCGTCGGAAAGCGTCTTGCTGCCGCCGCTGCTCGCAAAAAACCGGAACATGATGGCTTCCTCCCAGGATTGATTGCCGGATGGTCAGATAGGTCTTGACTAAGAGTATATCATACCGATTTTTCTGGAGCTCTGGCCTGCTCCGAGCATATTACACTGCCGTTGGCCCGCCCGGTATTGCTCTTTGTCGTCGTCATCGCGACGTCGAATGCACTGACGTTGTTCGCCCAGCCATACCTTCTCACACAAGGAGGCCCTGCTGATGCAACCAGGCCCCTGGCCGAACTCATCGTCATTTCCGACTCCCATTCTGCATAATGTACCGGTTGTTGTTCCGAACACTTGCTACTACTCTTTTTCTATGATAGGATGTCGATGAATATGTTTAGGAGGGAGATACATCTCATGGCTCCAGTGGCCCAGTAAGTCCTTCAGTTCAAAGCATGGTTTGCAGAGAGCAGGTTGTATGTGGACAACCTGTATGGGCGCGTGGATTCGTTATGCAACGACATGTCGACAATCCACGCAGCATCTTTCTACCCTTGATACATGCACTCTCAACTGATGGCGTGGGCGAACGCTGAGAACCGCAGGCACATAAAACCTTCGCTGCCTTTTCTCTCTCTAGCGCCTTGAACGCTTGCGTGGCCGTTCAAGACCTCTGCTAAAGAGGCCTCTTCTCACAGTGATGTCCCGCCTCCATCTCCTGTTGAGTGTGCTCCTCACCAAACGGAGCAATAACAATGAGCCGAAGAACCGAACGGGACAGGCGATATACCCGGCGCTCTTTTACCAGCAGACAGACCCTATGGTCTTGGACCAGTCGGTGGCTGCTCATCCATCAGCGCGCGTGGCTCAGCCTGTGTGAATGCGACCAGCGCCACCCACCCCATCATTACAACCTGCATATTCAACCTGCTTGTGGCGGCCAGGACTACCACAACTACCATATTCGCTACTTGGGGGTCCAGGATGCCAAATATGTCTGGTCTGTGGTCGATGCTCCCTCCGGCAGAGAGAGGAGCCACAGAGTGTACACCTTCTCGCAGAGACACCTCTTCAGGGATGTCATTGATGCTGCCAGTAGCTCGCTCGTCACCGATATTCTTAATGATGTCGGAGACAGTACGATGTGGCTCCCACTGGTTGAGTACCTTCCTCTTGTCTTGTTCGATTTATATCGTCACGATCTTGAAAAAACATCCAGGAGGTCACCATGAATCAGCGATGCCGGCCCTTGCCCAAAGAGGTGGTTCTTGTGCTTCCGCACCATCGGTGACGTGATATACTGAAACATGAACATGTTTTCTACCGAAGATCTCCCGGACCAACTCTCGTGACGTGGTGCGTTCCTCGCAGGTCGGCGCGACCATCGTACACAGAGGGCGGGAGGATCCAGCATCGATTGGAGGTTCGTCTTGACGGTCTACCGCTTTCTCCCTTCGCCTCCCCTTTCGGCCTCTGTTGAGGCTTTCTGCTTCTCTGAAGGAGAGGCATCGCTCCAGACGAAAGAGCGCCGCCTTCCTGATGGTCGAGTGGCCTTGGTGATTAATCTGGGACATGAGATGCTTCGGGTCTCTCACCGAGAGCATGCCGATCAGTTCCAGAGCTTTCATGGCGGCGTGGAGGGAAATCTTCGAAAGAGACTGGCCTCTCGTTTTCACCTCCCGCCTCACATCGGCTCTGCTGAAACGCGCGGCGGTGTCAATTCGTTGCTGCTCTGGGATGCTCCCTCACTGCTGCCAACTGGCAGCAGTGAGGGAGCCTGGTCGAGGCTCGTGCAGCCTTAGCGTTTCTTGGCTGCTGTCTTGCTGGCCCCCTTGTGAGCTTCCGCTGCTTGCGAGAGGGTCGTGCCCACTGAGAAGCCGACGCGCTTGTGGGCGGGCAGGGACACGTCCTTGCCCGTGCGGATCGACTTGACTTTGCGCGCAGCAATCTCGCGCAGACTCCAGGAGCCAAAGCCAATGAGGCGCACCTCCTTACCGCGTGCCAGATTCTCAGGCACGACCTCGGTAAAGGCATCCAGCGCCTTCTCGGCGTCCTTCGGGCTGAGACCCGAGCGAGCAGCAATCTGGTGGACCAGCTCGCCTTTGCCCACAATCTGCCCTGTTGCCATCTGTCTCTGTTCCTCCTTTGTGTTCATGGGAAGGACAAAGCATGTTCCCTGTCCTTCCGCTGTTTTGCTCGCTTTTGTGCCCACAAAGCCATGTTACAAGATCGCCCCGGTCTTTGTCAAGGGTCGTTGTCTCCTGCTGGATATATCCCGGCTTGGCATGTTGGTGCTGGTGACCACCTGTGAGTAGTATTTCTCTTTTGCTTGACATACAAATTTCGCAACGTTTATTATCATCATCAAACAAACGAAATAATCGTGCCGTCGCCCGTCTGCGGCGCGATCAGCGTTAACTGAGAGGAAGCGCCACATGTTCACCCTTCGCCGTTACGCGACTGGCGATCTGGCAGCCGTAGCATATTTGCACGTTTTTGCCATCCAGCAGGCTGGGGCCTACCTGGGGCGTGGTCCCTGGGATGACGATGTGTATGCGATTGAGGAGGTGTACCTCAACAATCAGGGAGAGTTTTTGCTTGGCGAATGGGATGGGATGTTTGTCGCCATGGGCGGCTTTCGTCGTACAGCCCCGGAGCGCGCGGAAATCAAACGTATGCGCGTCCATCCCGATTACCAGGGGCGCGGCTTCGGCCAGATTATTCTGGACGAACTCGAAACCCGCGCTCGCGCTATGGGTTACAAGACCTTGCATCTGGACACATCGGTTTTACAGGTTCCTGCCCAGAAGCTTTACGAGAAGAACGGTTTTCGTGAAGTGGGTAGAGATATCTATCATCAGCTTGAAGTAATCCTGTATGAGAAACAACTGACGTAAAGAGTATGAAAAGAGATCACGACGGAAGCAAGCTCCGCCGCTACATTGCGGGTGGACCATAGGCGAGCTATGGTCCACTCAACCGGCTCGACGTACCGGTTGAGTGCGAATGCAGGCGTGGATTGATCACTGGTGAGGTGCACGAAGGACACCCGGCCCGCAGGCCGGGTCAGAGAGCTTGCCTCTGCTCTTAGAGCAAGGAGCGCGCCTGTTCGTAATGCCCCATGGCGTCGTCGACGGCAAAGACAGCCACCGCCTCAACCCCGTCCTGCACATTGTAGCGAGAGGCGGCCTCGCCGGCCGCCAGCGCCTGATACGCCAGTTCGGCGGCCGGGGCTCCCTCGCTTGAAAGCCTCGCCAGGGCACGCTGGTGCAAGACCTGCCGCCGTGCCGTGCCCAGCTCAGTATAGACCACGTCGCGCATGAGCTGATGCGCGAAGCGATAGCTGCCAGGCCTGCCTGCCCCTGCGTTCTCCTCGTGGAGGAGGCCACTGCCGACGGCCTCCTCCAGGGCCTCCAGCCCTGCCTGCACCCCCAGCTCGGCCACCTGCCACAGGTGCTGTGCGCTCACCTCTTTCCCCAACACGGCACTGGCCATCACCAGCTGGCGCGCTGGCTGGGTGAGCTTGGAGAGGCGTGTCAGAATCATCGCGCGCACTGACGGCGGCAACAGCTCGCGCCGGGCCCGCTCCTGCGCAACGACGGTAGCCATCTCCACCGCCATCTCCAGCCGCCAGGTGCCATCGGCCCCCAACCGGGGCACCAGCCACTCCCGCTCTCGCAAGAGCTTGAGCGTCTCCAGCAGGTACAACGGCTGCCCCCCCGTCTGCGCAAACAGGAAGTCGCCTAGCGCGACCAGCGGCCTCTCCGACTCCTGTGCCGGCCATATCCCTGGCACGGCTCGCGAAGGCCAAGCAGGATCGTGTTCCCCCTGCCCGACGAGGGCCTCGATGAGCTGGAGGGTCTCCGCCTGGCTCAGCGCCTGCAACGGCACCTGGCTGACCGGCAGGTCGCGTCCCAGGTCAGCCAACTGGGCGACAAGCCGCGACTTCGTCTCCAGCCCCTCACAGCGTAGCGTGCCCAGCAACAGCACGCGGCTGCCATGCCGGATCCAGTCCCGGCCTAGGTAGCGCAGCAGGTCGAGGGAGGCCTCATCCGCCCACTGCAGGTCATCCACGAGCAGCATCAGCGGTGCGTGCTGTGCTAGGGCATCCAGCAGGCGCGCTACCGCTTCGAAAAGCCGGACCTTGGCGGTCAGCTCATCCTTAGTAGGGTCCGGCAGGTCGGGATAGCGCACCAGCAACTCCGGCAGCAGGCGTGCGAGCTCAGCCAGCCACAGGTCCTCCAGCAGATCCTCCGGCGCGTTCTCCGCCTCCAACCGCTCTCGCAGGGCCTCCACCAGCGGCTGATAGGGCAGCCGCCCCCCGACCTCGAAAGCCTGCCCGCGCAGCACCTCAGCCCCCTGCGCCATGGCCCAGGCCACAAACTCGCTAGTCAGCCGCGTTTTGCCAATGCCCTCCTCGCCCACCAAGAGCACGGCCTGCGGCTGCCCCTGCTGCGCCTGCTGAAAGCACCCGACCAGCTGGCGGAAAGCCCCGGCCCGTCCGACGAGCGGAGCCACCAGCTCGCTAGGCGAGTTGCTCCCCGCTGTGGTCGGTCGGACAGCGGAGCTCCTGCGTCGCGCCGCCAGAGCGCGAATATGTTCAGCCAGGGCGACCGTGTCCGGGGAGGGCTTGACCTGCAACGCCTCGGCCAGACGTGCCCGGCAGGTAGCATAGACCTGTAAGGCGGCGCTCGCATCGCCCAGCCCCAGGTGCACGCGCATGAGACGCCGGTAAGCCTCCTCCGCGAGCGGATCGAACGTCAGCCAGTGAACGAGGGTGGCAGTGGCCAGCTCCAGCTCCCCGCCGGTCTCCTGCCAGGAGGAGAGCCGATCGAAGAGCAACTGCAGGCGCATTTGCCACTGGTGTTGCTGCAACTGGAGCCACTCGTCAAAGGCGGTTTCCTCACGCAGCCAGAAGCCGTCGAGGAAGGGACCGCGCACCAGGGCAAGGGCGTGCTGAAACTGGGTGACCAGGGAGGCGCGTTGCTCCTCAGAAGGGGTCGTGGAGTACAGTTGGGCCTGGTGGTACGCCTGCTGCACCACGTCCAGGTCCAGCTCGAGGGGGGCCTGCGGGTCCAGGCCGAGCAGATCATGCTCACTGAGCAGATGGCTGTGCGGAGCAGGAGAGGCATCGAGATCGGCGAGCAGGCTGCGCAGCAGCGCAATGACGTTACGCAAGGCTGTGCGCGCATCATGGGGGTCGCTGTCGGGCCACAGCAAAGCCGCCAGTTTGCTGCGGGGGTGCATGCCGCCTTCAACCGCCAGGTAGAGCAGCAAGGCTTGCGCCTTGCGTAAGGCAAAGGTGAGGCGACTGCCGTCATGAAACACTTCGGGAGGGCCGAGCACGGCCACACGTAACAGACCCATGGCATGTTCCCTTCATCTCATGTTCCCTTCATCTCGAGGGAAGAGCATCCTGCTCCTCCTCTTCCCAATGAATAGTTTAGAAGGATGTTCTGGAGAAGTCACTCTCCATCAGATGGCATCTCACTTCCCACTTGCTTCACTCCCGGGGGTCACGCAAGCAGAGCGGGATCGGCGGCTGTCTGGATGAACTGGGAAGGAAAGGAGCGCGCTGACGACGGGTGAGGCGTCCTGCAGATGAGCAGGCTGGATGAGCTGTGCAGGCTTTCCCTCCTGATTCACAGACGCGGCAAGCTTGAGCAAGATCCTGGTCGTCTGTTAGCAAATCTGCTATCATAGAGGGAGGAAGTCGGAAGGGGGTCTGGAATCTCTAGCCATTCCCCAGGCCCCGCAACCAGCGTGGACCCGCGTGGAGCGCATCCAACACATACCAGTATACTGAGAATGCCTGGGGAAGACAGCGTCCATCAGTTGGCATGTCACTTCCCATTACTTCCCATTGCTGGCTTGGCGCCGGTGGGTCGCGCGGCAGGAAAGAAGCACGCTTATGAAGCGGTTCTCCTATCGTGAGCGAGACTATGCCTTTGGTCAGGCCATGCTGACCCTGCGGACGACCATTGGCCTGACGCAAGCGGGCTTAGCCGAGTTCTTGGGCGTCTCACGAAAAGCGGTGGGAGGGTGGGAGTCCGGCGGCAGTTATCCCAAGGCCGAGCACCTCAAAGCATTGCTTACGCTGGCCGTCCAACAGGGGACCTTTCCAGCCGGGCGCGAGGAAGAGGAGATCCGTGCTTTCTGGAAAGCGGCGCACCAGAAGGTGCCGCTCGATGAGTCCTGGCTCTCCGCCTTGCTGAACCAGCCGTCTCCCCCACCTGCGCCGGTGCCGGTCGAAGAGGCCCAAGGCGCTGCAGTGGTGAGCGCTCCTCCTCCTTCTCCGACCAGCTTGGCACAGGCATCGCAGCCAGGACACAGTCCGTTGCCAGCCGGAAGAAGAGCACCTTCTGCTCGTAGTCCGCGGGTGGATTGGGGCGACGCGCTCGATGTCCCAACTTTCTATGGGCGCGAGCGGGAGTTGGCCCTGTTGACCCAGTGGGTGGTCCAGGAGCGCTGCCGGGTGGTGAGCGTGCTGGGCCTGGGCGGCATCGGCAAGTCGGCGCTCGCGGTCAGTCTGATGCACCAGGTCGCTGCACACTTCAAGGTGGTGCTCTGGCGCTCGCTGCGCGATGCCCCCGGATGTTCCGCGCTGCTGGAGGAGTGCCTGCAGGTGCTCGCCCCGCAACCGCTGCGGGAAGTGCCTGCCAGCCTCGAAGGACGCCTCAGTCTCCTGATGGAGCACTTGCGTGACCAGCGTGCGCTT
>Ga0207684_10006072_pt1 | contig 11051 bp, 9 predicted proteins | sample KBSK5501metaG_FD_184342 | JGI IMG/M metagenome (GOLD analysis project Ga0207684, IMG submission 184342) | Corn, switchgrass and miscanthus rhizosphere microbial communities from Kellogg Biological Station, Michigan, USA - KBS K5-50-1 metaG... | ecosystem: Host-associated > Plants > Roots >... | reverse complement strand
TCCGACTACCTGAAGTGATCAGGGAACCCAGCGAACGGGGCGACCTAAGGACGGACCGGCGTCAACGTGAGACGATGGGATGACCTACTCGGCGCGAGCGTGCGCCGCGTCGCGCACGATGGTATCCCTGGCGCAGCCAGGATGAACTGAGAGGATTGTTCTTGGGTCAACAGCTAACCCGATGGGGAAACCCAGACGGGACAACAGCCTGCTGGTAAAGCGGTGATCGACCGAAGGCGTGCGAAGTCGGGGTGCCGCAAGACCCGCACGATAGGGGTAAGACTGCATTGTTTGAAACCCAATCTCCAATCGGGGCGATCCGTTCCCCCACCGGCATCACGTCTGAGGTCGGTGCCATGGCGTGCGAAGGGAGAGGGCTCGCGCCCATCGCAACCTCTTCGCCGTGGGCGGTGGCCGATGAGGTCAAGCAAGGAGATGAGTGGGTGCCCTACGTCGGTGGCTAGTACGTACCATCGTGACGAAACGCGGGATCGCCTTCCTTCCGCGAGGGAGATGGCGACGGAGGACTGGTAGTAGTCGTGGGAGTGATGCCCCACCGGGGAGCGTGGGAAGGCCACGTACAAGGCGAAGCAGTCCAGGCGGACAGCCTTGCAGGGGGAAGCGCACGTGATGTGCATTGGCTGAACTGACGCAAGGCTGCTGCTGGAGAGCCACGTGAGATGGAAACACTCATGCGTGGTTCGGAGAGGGACGGAGGGAAAAGGACCAGCGATGGTACCTCGCCCGCCGTCTACTCTACCGCAAGGTCACAGAGTACCCATAGTACCCAAACGCTTGAGGTAATGCTCAGGACAGGGGGAAGGGGTGCAGGGCTGCTCAGAGGGTAGAGTACCCGTGCTGTACCGGAGGGTACATCAGGCCGGGGAAGATGAACTGAGGGCCTGGAGAGCCGTGTGCTATGAAAGTAGCCCGCACGGTTCGCGGAAGGGGCGGTTGGAAAAGGGCCATCCGGTGATACCATCAGGAGACCTCAATTGGCGACTCTTGATAGGTCTAAGGAAAGCGTGGCACCTCGCTGGCCGCCTACTTCATCCGCCGAAAGGTGAGAGGGGACAGTAGCATGGTGTTAAGAAGGCCGAACGGGATAAGTACCTAAACCGTGTCGGTCAGCTAGGCCGTATAAGGTGAGGGCTGGATTGCCCGAACCCCAGTTGTGCGTTGTTGTGGAGCTACCAGGTCAAGGAAACGCATGGTACTATAGGACCTGCGGAGTAATTCATCGGTGACTTCTTCCCACCGATGAAAGGCACCCTACTCCGGCTACCCGAACTGATCGGGGAACCCAACGAAAAGGGCACCTAAGTACGGACCAGCGCAGATGTAAGACGATGGGACCACCTGTAAGGGGCGACCCTCATGGTGGCAGAGCGGCAGTAGTACTCGAATGCCTGGGGTAATGCCCAGGACAGGGGGAAGGGCCGCAGGGCTGTGGAAACGTCCGCGACCGTGTGCCGGAGGGCGCGAACCGTAAGGGAATAAGCGGTCAAGGCAGACTACGTTCCAAGCCTGGAGAGCCGTGTGCTGTGAAAGCAGCCTGCACGATTCGGGAAGGGGCCGTTGGAAAAGGGTTGTCTTCAGGAAACCACCAGAAGTTTTCTGGTAGGTCGGAAGAAAAACAGTACCTCGCTGGCGGCCTACTTCATAGAATGGATGCGAGACCGTGCCTTTCTCCGCGACTTGCTGCGACAACACCCTCAGGCCTCCCCCCAGGAGTTAGCCCGCATGACAGGACGCTCAGTCAGTTGGGTGAAGAAATGGCGCAAGCGGCTCACAGAAGGTGATCTCCATGACCCCTCTATGTTGTGTTCTCGTTCGCGGGCGCATCATGCCCCCTCCTTCCGCTGGGATGTCCGCGTCATCCAGCGGATTGTGGAGATGCGTTTTGCGCCGCCAGAGAACGCAGACCGCGTGTGCCTGGGCCTCGTGCCCTGCTCTACTCTCTTCCCCGTGACCCGCAGTTGCAAGCAGCACACGTCCCTCTGCCCCGCTCCAGTCGAACGATCTGGAAGATCCTGCACGCCACGGGCTGCTTGGTGACACGTTCCAAAGAGTCGCCCCATCCCAACGAACTGCGAGAGCCATTGGAAGAGATCCAGATGGATTTCAAAGATGTTGGTGCTGTTTCGCCTGAACAAAGCCCGGCATCAGCAAGCGCCAGCATGTGATCGAGGTCTGTAATGGCTGACCGATGCGGGCACCTCGATCGCCCTGTGGGCCCAGGCGCGCGAGGATTTCCACGAGTCATTTCGCACTGGAAACGGTGATCACTTTCTTGCGCCGCTATGGACGTCCGCGTCAGATGACCTTTGATCGCGATCCGCGTTGGGTTGGAGGGGTGTCAGGCCGGGATTTCCCCTCGCCGTTGCGTCGGCTCCTGTTGTGTGTGGGGATTACGCCTCATGTCTGCCCGCCGCATCGACCCGATAAAAACGAGTTAGTTGCATACTGCACTCCTTCCGCATAGTTAGCGTGTTTTTGGATATTTGTGGGCATACTTCTGAGGAGCATGCTCATCGGGCGGCGAGAAGACCGCCATCCCATGATCATTGATCCGATAGGTAGGAAGCACTCCTGCTCGTCCCCAGGCCATGATCGTTTCCCGGCAAACCCCATAGGCAGAGGCCGCCTCATCGGCGGTCAACAGCCCGCGTTCGCGTAAGCGCGTTCCATGATCTTTCAATCGGTGATCGCGTCGTAAAGACAAGACCCGCCTGGCGTCAAATGGTTTCCCTTTAAAGGTGCGCCACCCACGTTGGTTGAGTTGCTCAGCGACTCCAGCATCAGTGTAGTCCTCAAGCAGCTGATCGATGAGCGCCAGCAGTTGGGGTGGGTGGCGCCGCCCGCGACTCACCGCCACAGTGATCGTCTCGGTCGCTCCCCCCTTGAAGCGCACATGAGCGGTAATCACCTCCTGCTGTTGAAGCAGGGTCACATCTTCCAGCAACAGCCGCACCATGCGTTTGCGGTCCCGGTCTGAGGTGCGCGGGTCATGCCATACCCGTGGAAAATCGTTCACCAGGTCGGTAATCGCCTGCTGTTCGAGCGCAGTAAGCCTGCGCTGTTCTGCGACATTTTGCCGCTCGGCCTCCTCCTGGACCTGCGTCAGTTCGCGCAAGCGGGCATTCCAATCTGCTTCCAGCACATCAGCGACTAACCGATTCGCCGGGTCGACCCGTAAAAAACGGCGTTGTGCCAGTTCGGCCGCATAGCGGGCACGCTCCACCTGTTGGGCACGTAACCGCCGCGCCTCCTCGGCCTGGGCATGCAATTCTTCGTACACCTGCAGGCTCGTATCGATGGTCAGAGGAGTGAGTTGTGCCAGCAACAGGTCAGTGATCGCTGCATCCAGACCTGCACCAAGCACCTGCTGACAGAGACGGTCCCCAGCCTGCTCGATCTGCTCTTTCTGACACAGATATTCTGGATACAGACGTATTCCGTGCTTGCGTTGATAGTAGCGCAGCGTCATCCGATTCCCACATCGTCCACAGATGACCAGCCCCTGGAGCAACGCAGGTCCTTCCCGCGCAGGACCGTGTCTGCGATCGTCTCCATAGGCAGGACGATTCTGCTGCAACTGATGCAGATTCGCTTCGTACTCCTCCCAGGTGATATACCCAACATGAACGTCTCGCAAAAGAAACTGCCATTGATCCTGCGGAACGATCCGAGTACGATGCGAACCGCCAGGCTGTTTCATCGTGCGTGTGCGCCCAAAGCAGAAGGCCCCAGCGTAGCGAGGATTACGAAGCACTTTGAGCGTTGTGCTATGCAGCAATGGTCCCCAGTGGACCTCACCTTTGTGCAGGCCAGTGCGCACCCGACGAGGAAAGAGGAGGCCCTTCGTACGAAAATACTTCACAGTAGCGGTAGCCGAACCAGTGCGTTTGCACGTCGCGAAGAGCAACCCAACAGAGGCTCGAATTTGCGCGTCAGGATCAAGGATGATCGTGTCATCGTCTGCATAGGCCAGGCCCATCGGTAACGGCAGTTTCAACGCCGCGCGACTGGCTTTATTGAGAATCCCGCCTCGCAGTCGGGCTCGCAAGACATGGAGTTCTGCTTCCGACATCGTGCCTTTCAAGCCCAACAGCAACCGGTCGTTAAAGGTCGCTGGATCGTAGAGCCCATCTTCATCCAGGATGAGGGATCCCGTCATGGCATACATTTCCAGCAAGTGATGCCAATCGAGCGAACTGCGTGCGAGCCGGGAGACTTCCAAGCCCATCACCAATCCGACACGACCAAGTCCCACTTCCGCGACCAAGCGTTGAAATCCCTCACGGTCAGCGGCGGAAGCTCCTGATTGGCCTAAATCTTGGTCAATGACGACAATCTGCTCGGCAGGCCACCCCAAAGCGATTGCTCGTTCGCGTAAAGCATATTGGCGAGCCGTACTTTCCGTATTTTCGAAGACCTGGTGCAAGGTACTTTGCCGCACATACAACATCGCCTCAAGCTGAAGATGGCGAGCGGTGATTTTTTGCAGCGCAGCTGGTTGTGGTGAGATCATGGACATACCTCCGCAATCATAGCTGCCACAAGCGTGAGCAGCGGAGAACCACTGAGATGAGCGGACCGAGGCGAGGGAGACGCAGAGACCATCGGTGTCTGCCTCTCTTGCACGAAGCCCGCCATCCCACTGCGTAAGATCTGAGCCCATCCAGGTGGTGGATGAGAGAGGGGATGCAGTGCCTATGTTCGTGCTGCCTCATAGGCCGCTTCCTGTCCTGAGAGCTTCATGATACCCCCCCTTTTTTCGCCGCCCGCATGAGGGCGCGTTCAATGCTGCGAGGATGTACCGAAAGGCTCCGCTGCTCCCGCAACCAGACGGCAAGCTCGACAGCTGACATCGTTTTCGCCAGAGGCTGGAGCTCTGCGATGATCTCATCAGTCAATTTGTGCCCATGGCGCGGACCGGTCGGCTCAGGTAACAATCCGAGCAGGCCGCTGCGTTCCCAAGCGGCTTGTGCCGCGTAAAAGGTAGGACGAGAGAGGGCAAACAACGAGGTAGCATGGGAAACCGAATCAGGATGGGGATGAAGGGCATGAGATTGACGCAAGGCCTGAAGTTTTTCATCCGACATGATCGACTCCTGAGACGGAAACATTCTTCTTGCTAGTATGCCCATTTTCTGATCGATTGTCAAGGCAAAATGAGACAGGATTCCTGAGAGAAATGCGCTATGCGCAACATGGAAACGCCACATATGCTCGATATATCCGGCGTAATTTCCTTTACACTTGCGGCAAAATTGGCTTAACACTCTGCCTGCTCCTTTCGCCCCTCTTCGATGCGCCTAATGAGGTGGGTAAGCTGCAGCAGATCCACTACCCGAAAGGCGGCACGACTGGTGGCGAGGATCACACTGGGATCAGGAGGCGCAAGGCTGGTCCAGGCTGCCGGCAGTATCCGCACGTGGTCCGCAGTCTCGTAAAAGGTGACCCGATATTCTCCCCAACTGTGGCGGTAGCTGAGGATCTCAAACTGCTGGCCGTACAAGGGATGAAAAGGGTGGGTGACCGTGAAAACTCCTTCCGCGAGAGAGGGAGACGGTGTAGTTGACGACTTAGTCCAATGCTTACGTAGAGCGATATCACAGAACCTACGGACAGGAGTGCTTACAGATTCACCGACCCAGCACGCTCCAGGAGGTGCGCGAGGTCACAGCGGCGTTTCTCAAGCACTACAACGAAGAACGTCCCCACCAGGGCCGGACCTGTGGCAATGTCCCGCCTCGTGTGGCCTTTCCGACGTTGCCTCCCTTACCCGCTCTCCCAGAGCGGGTGGACCCGGATGCCTGGCTGACTCCCCTGAATCGGAAGCTGTATCTGCGCCATGTGGGTCGCGATGGGTGTGTCGATCTCGATCTGGCGACCTACTACATCGGTCCTCAGCTGGCCGGACGTACGGTCCTGCTCCAGGTGATAGCCGAGAGCCGCCAATTTGCCGTGTGGCATCAGGACCAGGTCGTCAAGCTGCTTCCTCTCAAAGGTCTGATCGGGCAGGAGATGGCCCTCTCCGACTATCTGAAGTCTATCCAGCAAGAAGCGTTGGCTGCTCCGCGGCGTTCTTCTGCCCCTGTGCACAGGAAAGTCCGACAACCTTCTCTTTGGAGCGAAGGAGCCTAATTGCTTGCTTTCCTTCTTCATCTGCTTGCTTTCTCAGACGCTTGCCTCGCACTCAGGCAAGTGCGGGAAAACCGTTGTTTCCCTGTCGGGCAAAGACGCAGAGGAACCAGAAACAATCTGCGACGTGGGCAGCTCTCGCATCTGATGGCACGCTCCTCCTCTTCACCCACTTCTTTTTTCTCTCTCCTACCTCAGCTTTCCCTTCTTCAACCCCTGCTATTTCGATGAGGCTACTCCGCCTGCGGTGTCGATGACGGAAAGTCGTACACAACGAGATGGTGCGCCGCATCAGCGGCAGAAAGTGAGTGTATCGGAAGATATCAGAGTTGTTGGAAGACTCTGTGCACACCCGACTGATCCCTGCCACCTGGCTTGAATTCCGAAAGGAAGGGGGGAGTGTAGCATGTCGGGACCAAAGACCGCGTAAGAGGGAGTCATCAATCCTCTGGGCGGCCAGTGCAAGGCGTGTATGGTTAAGCCTAGACTGGTTGAATTCCAGTCCCTCTGGCCTACTTGCGGACGCCAGCGAAAGATGGCTGAAACGCTGGACCAGAAGAGAGAGGGATTTTGCATCTCTTTCCCTCTCTCCAACTCTTCTGGCAGACCCTCTCTACGAGGGAATAGGGACGAACGGAAGACCTGGAGCACGCTGCATCTCAGTTCTGCTGAAAATGCGGGATGACCTAAACAGGGAATGATCCCTGCATGGTTACGGAGGCATGGTATTACTCGACGTACGGCTGTAATGGCTTGTGCAGACCCCTCTGGGGTACCGACAGCAGGATAAACCCAGGCAACTGAGGCGAAACCAGTGCTGTTTGGGAGGAAGCATGCTAGCGGAGCCTAAGAGAAAGTGTGAAAGGAAAAGTGGGGTGTGCTGATGCTGCCCCGAAACCGAGTACACGAGTATCCAGGCGAAGGTGAGAGCCGTGTGCGCGGAAACGTGCCTGCACGGTTCGGAGAGGGGGGTACGGGCGATCCCGCAAGGGACGACCGGCCCCTACTCTACCACATCTGGCTGAAGTGGCTCCACAGGCTCACTCAATGCTCTCGCTTTTTTCTGGCAAGAGATCAGAAATACCTCTGCCCTCTGGAAACAGGAGGATCAGAGAGCATGCTCTCAAGCCAATTTACTGATGAGCTAAATCTCGTTGCGCATCCCGTTGGCATTGCGAACAGCTAACAAAAAGGGGTAGGATACAGGATAGAGAGAACAAGAACAACGAGAGAGGGAGCTATGCAGCTCAGCGGTCTCTTTGTGGGACTGACCACCATCGATATCCATTACCGTGTTGACGCGTTTCCAGCGTCAAATGCCAAGACGGTCGCAGGAGCCTTTGCGATGGCAGTCGGAGGCCCGGCCACCAATGCGGCGATCACCTTCGCGCATCTGGGCGCGAAGAGCCACTTGCTCTCCGTGATCGGCCAGCACCCGTTCACTTCCTTCATCAAGGACGAACTGCACCAGTATCACGTGGAGGTGACTGACCTCTCCCCGGCAGCCATCCAGCTTCCTACCGTGTCGTCGATCGTGACAACGTACGGAGGCCACCGCGCCGTTATTACCACCAGGTCGTCCCCCACGTCCAGTATGAATGATGCCGTGTTTATCACACACCACGAGGACTATGACGTGGTGCTTGTTGATGGATTCAGCATGGACACCTGTTGCACAGTGGCCCAGCAAGCCCGGCTGTGCGGGATTCCTGTTGTGCTCGATGGCGGGAGTTGGAAGGATGGCATAGAGCGCTTGCTGCCCTTTGTTGATATGGCGATTTGCTCCGAGCAGTTTCGTGCGCCCGATGGGAACGGTGAAGAGAGCGTCCTGGCATATCTGGCTCATCAGGGGGTGCGCTACCGGGCAATCACCCGTGGTGAGCGGCCCATCATTTATAGTGCTCCTGAAGGTACCGGTGAGATCGCGATCGAGGCCGTGGAGGTGGTTGACACCCTGGGCGCAGGAGACATTCTGCACGGCGCGTTCTGCTATTATTATGCCAAAGGGAACCATTTCGTGTCGGCGCTGTTGCAGGCATCACGGGTGGCAACCGTGTCCTGTCAGACCTTTGGCACGAGATCCTGGATGGAGAGATAGGGTCAAAGGATATCCCTCTGTCCCATTGGAGAAGGCTGAGAGAAGGTATCTATGGAACAAACTGCAAAGATGGCACTCGTGACGGGAGCCAATCGTGGCATGGGTCTGGAGACCTGCCGACAACTGGCACGGCTGGGCTACCAGGTAATCTTGACCAGCCGCGAGGAGACGAGTGGAAAGCAGGCCGTTCAGTCACTCGCACAGCATGGGCGCACGGTCCTATACCAGCAGTTGGACGTTGCCAATCCGGAGAGTGTGAAACAGGTGCAGCACACCATCCAGGCAGAGATCGGCGACATCGATGTGCTGGTCAATAATGCTGCCGTCTACCCTGACGAGGGCCGCAGTGTGCTGGAGGTGGAGCTGGATACCTTCCATGCGACGATGGATACGAACTTCTTTGGCCCTCTCGCGCTCTGCCAGGCCTTTGTACCGGGCATGATACGGCGCGGATACGGGCGCGTGGTGAACGTGTCTTCGGGGGCAGGGCAACTCTCAACGATGGGCGATTTCGCTCCGTCGTACTCGGCTTCCAAGGCGGCCCTCAATGCACTGACCCGCATGGTGGCAGACGCGGCACGGGGCAGGAATGTCCTGGTGAATGCGGTCGATCCGGGATGGGTGCGAACGCAAATGGGTGGCTCTGGAGCACCCCGATCCATCGAACAGGGGGTGGATACAACTGTATGGCTGGCGACGCTGCCTGATGGAGGACCGACCGGCGGCTTTTTCCACGACCACAAGCCGATCCCCTGGTGAATCGTTACGAGGATCGAGCCGATACACCAGGGGTGATGATATCGAATCCTGAAAAATGTACGTTAAGCAAATGGAGCAGCCTGTAGACCTGTAAGGGGTCACCATATTTTTGATGCTCCTATGAAAATAGGGGTGGGGCAAGTCATTTTCATGGGCTCTGGTGCACGGGCAGGGCATGAATTACTGCTGGCGAATCCTCCTCAGTCCTCTCAATGATGTCAAGCCGCTGGCTGCTCAAAAGCTTCTAATCGTCCGAAACGAGAGACACGAGTATGGGCACGAGGCTTCTCCATGAGCCAGGCTCCCATTCGAACCAGATTACTGATCTCGGCAAAAGGAAGTAAAGTGTGATAAGGTAGGAGGGAACTGGAACCGAGCCCCTTGCAGTTCGTAACGGTTCTCGTCACTATTTCAGCAGGAATGCTTTCCAATAGGCTCCGCTTCAGTCAGTGGTTCGGGCCAGCATGGGCAGGGCATGTCTCTTCCTCCCTCGATCGAATCAACCTGACGATCCTCGTCCTCGCCTTCTTCCTCTTCCCTGATAGCCGATGTTTCCCCCTTTTTGGCTTGCTCCTGCCCCAGACCCCCTTCCTGCTCTCGCCTCACGTCGAGACGCTCTCGGCGAGAGCCACGATGTCGACCTTCCAATGGCTGTGTACACTCAGCGGTTTTTAAGCCACATTAAATGTGTCATCAAAAAACACCCAGACCCGTAACCGATCGCTCGCCACATGCAACTCTCCCTCTAGAGGGTTGACCTTTCAGCCAACCTCTCCGCTCTTCTCGTCCGCAGAGGCAACGATCTGAGCGGCGCCGTACCGTGGGGTTGACGGATGGGAGGAACAGGAAGTTGGAAGACCGAGGAGGAGCAACAGGTCAGCAGCGACGCCAAAAAGCCGAGGAGACATCACTGTTCAGCGTTTCTTGGAGGGTGAGCAGACCTCAGCGCTCCCGTTTGTGCTGGCTCTTCTGCTGCTACTGTCTGCGCAACCAAGATCCGCACAGTGGCCTCGCTGCTTGTTCCGTTGCTGCTGCGGGTGCTTGGGGTGAGCACGCCTTGTACCCGTTCTGCTCGCCCTTTGGGCGACGTTCCTCTTCCGACTTCCTGTTCCTGCTCGACGCAAACCCATACTAGCTACGCGTCTTGTACGTCTTGCTAAGGGAAAGGAGGAAAACGTCAGCATGACTTACCGACTGCCAAGCACCCGACACGCCTTTCAACACCCATCTCCCCACACGACCTCTGTGGTGGAAAACGTGGGGCCAGACGTGGATCAGCACCTCGCAGGTCTCCTGGAAAGTCTCCCCGAGGCCTTCGTCTGGCTTGATCGGCAGGGGCATGTGACGTACCTGAACCAGCAGGCCGCATGCTTGTTGCAGCGCCCACGAGAAGCACTGCTCGGCCAGACGCTCTGGGAAGCGTTCCCAGCAGCTGTCGGTTCAAGCTTTGACCGGCGGTCTCCCGCCGCCGGAGCACCACCCACTGCTTGCCATTTTGAGGCGTTTTCTCCTGCGTTGCACAAGTGGTTGGAGGTCCACACCTCCCCCGCAAAGCATGGCATGGCCGTGTCTTTCCGCGATATTACCCCGTACAAACGGGTCGAAGCCGAGCTGTTCACCCTGGCGGCGATTGTCGAATCGTCTGAGGACGCCATTTACAGCAAGACGCCCGATGAGCTTGTGCTGAGCTGGAATAAGGGAGCCGAGCGTCTCTATGGCTACAGTGCGCACGAAATGATCGGCCAACCGGTCCAGATGCTTGTGCCACCTGAGCGCAGATCGGAATTAGCCTCGATTATGAAACGGCTGACGGAACAACAGCGGCTAGAGCATTTTGAGACGGTGCGCAGAAGAAAAGATGGCCAGCTCATTGATGTCTCGATCACGATCTCTCCTGTGAAGGATGCCAGCGGCACGATTGTGGGGGCCTCGACGATTGCACGTGAGATCACGGCACGCAAACAGATGGAGGCCCACCTGCGCAGGAGTGAACAGCGGTTTCGTGCGCTGATCGAGCAGAGTGCTGATGGCATTGTCCTCGTTG
>Ga0207684_10006071_pt1 | contig 11053 bp, 7 predicted proteins | sample KBSK5501metaG_FD_184342 | JGI IMG/M metagenome (GOLD analysis project Ga0207684, IMG submission 184342) | Corn, switchgrass and miscanthus rhizosphere microbial communities from Kellogg Biological Station, Michigan, USA - KBS K5-50-1 metaG... | ecosystem: Host-associated > Plants > Roots >... | reverse complement strand
TGGTGGCGGCCGCCATCGTGATTCGTATCATCACCACCCCGCTCGAGGTGAGCGCCAACGTCAGCGATGGCGACCAGGCGGTTCCTCGGACCGCCACCATCGACCTTCACTTCAACCAGGACATGAAGCCTGACTCGGTGCAGCACGCCTTCACCATCAGTCCGTCGGTGCTGGTCGCCTTCAAGACCGTGAGCCCCCGGGAATTTCAGTTCCGGCCCAAGATGGCGCCGAACACCAGCTATCACGTCAGCATCAAGGACGCGCAGAACACATCCGGACGCGGGGTCACCAACGGGTTCAGCTTCAAGACCGAGCCCGCGCCGTCGATCGCCGCCGTCAAGGTCGATAGCAAGGCGGTCACCGACGGCCAGCAATCCCTCAAGCCGACCGGCGACGTGACGATCGATTTCGCCCAGCCGATGGATGGGGCCCGGACCCCAATCATGGTGAACGCCAAGCCAATCGACGCCGGCCAGGTGACCTGGGCCGGCGACGGCAAGAGCGCCACGCTCAACCTGAAGCTGGGACACAGCCGCCAGTACCAGCTGTCCATTCCCCAGACCGCGGTGAACCGCAAGCAGGATCCGCTCGCCGCCGATTGGAAGTTCAGCTTTACCACCGTGATCGAAGTCCCCTCGCAGGGCGACCCGGCACGGATCGGCGCGGGCGCTCCAACCATCATCCAGATCGAAAACAGTAGCGAGGCCCGCCCGCAAGCCGGCATGCAGCAAGCGGACATGATCTACGAGTACATCAGCGAGGGGTCGATCCCGCGCCTCAGCGCCATTTACTGGCACCCGCTGCCCGACCTTGTTGGGCCGGTCCGAAGCTGCCGCCTGATCACCATTCGCCTGGTGCTGATGTACAAGGGGATGATCTACTGCTCGGGAGCCAACGACTACGTCCTCGGCCTGGTCTGGCAGCACCCGAACCTGATCAACGACTACAGTCACGGCGCGGGCAACGTCTTTTACCGCGACAACAACACCCGCTATGCGCCGCACAACGTGATGATGCATGGGATCAACGTCACCACCTTCACGGCGCAGGCGAATCTCCCCGCGCTCCAGTACGACATCGCGCCGAAACACCCGGACGCGACCTTTACCGGTGATGCCGCACCGACGGTTTCAGTTCCCGATCATGGTGCGACCTGGCAGTACGATCCGGCCTCGAAGCAGTACCTGAAATCGCAAGATGGCAGGGCCTTCATGAACGTCGGCACCGGTCGCGTGCACGCCAAGACCGTGATCGTCGAGTACGTGACCTCTTACCTCGACAAGAACCCGGCGAACCGCTTCCACGGCTACTACACGGAGGCCTACGAGACCACCGGCGATGGGCGGGCCGACATCTTCGTCGATGGTGTCGTCATCCATGCCACCTGGCACCACCCGGATCCCAACGTGCCGGCGGTTTACCTCGATGCCAGCGGCAACCCGATCGACCTGGACAACGGACTCACCTGGGTACACGTGATCGGCTCGGAGAAGTGGAGCGTCCTCGGCTGATTGCCGGCCCGCCGGCCCAGGCGCGCGTTTGAGCCGTTAGTCCGGCGACAATAAACGCGTGCCTGACCCCGCGCGGACGACAACTGTCTATGTCGTTCCACATACGCACTGGGACCGCGAGTGGTACGCGACCTTTGAGACCTTTCGAGCCCAGCTGGTCGAGCTCTGGGACCAGCTGCTGGCGCTGACCGAGGCCGACCCCGATTTTCATTTCTTGATGGACGGGCAAACGGTCGTGATCGACGACTATCTCGAGGTTCGTCCGCAGGCGCGGGCCCGGCTCGACGGCGCGATTCGGCGCGGGCAGATCCAGGTCGGGCCCTGGTATACGCTGCCTGATGAATTTCTGGTCAGCGGAGAAACGCTGCTCCGGGACTTGCAGCGCGGGATGGCGGCGGCCGAGGCGCACGGCGGCTCGATGCGGGTCGGTTATCTTCCCGACTCGTTTGGCCACGCCGCGCAAATGCCGCAGCTCTACCACCAGCTCGGCTTTCGCTATGCCGCCGTCTGGCGTGGCGTCCCACTCGAGATCGATCGCGTCGCCTTCATCTGGGAAGCCCCCGACGGGAGCCAGGTCCTCACCGCGTACATGGGGAATTCTTACGCGCAGGGCGTGGATCTGCCGACCGACCCAGCCGCCCTGGCGACGCGGGTCGCCTCGGCGCTCGAGGCGATCCAGCCCTTTCGTCCGACGACAACCGTGCTGCTCATGAACGGCAACGATCACGTCCTGCCGCAGGCCGCCCTGAGCGCCGCAGTGCGGGGCGCCAGTGGCCGCCTCAACGGCACCGTCATTCGGCTCGCCCGCCTCGATGATTACCTGGCGACGCTTCCCACGGATGGATGGCCACACTGGCGCGGAGAGCTGCGCTCCTCGGCACGCGCGAACGTTCTGATGGGAACGCTTTCCGTCCGGGTGCCCGACAAGCAACGTCACTTCGCGGCCAGCCGGACGCTCGAGCGGCTGGCCGAGCCGATCGCGGCCCTGACCCGAATCGAGGCGAAGGACGCGCTCGACCAAGCCTGGATACTGGTGCTGCAGAACGCCGCCCACGACACCGCGTGCGGCTCGGGTATCGATGCGGTAGCCGAGGCCGCGCGGCGGCGGAGTGTCTCCGCGTTGCAGATCGCCGAGGGCGTCGTCGAGCGCGGTCTCACCAGGCTGGCGGGCGAGGGACAGGTATGGAATCCCAGCCTGTTTCCCCGGCAAGGCCTGGTGGAGGTCGACGGATCCCTGGTTTTGGCGCCCATCGTTGCCGGCGGTTCGGTCGCGTCGTTGACGGCGCGAAGTCCCAACGTCGCCGTCACCGCCACCACCCGCCGGCTGGAAAACTCGCGGCTTGCCTGTGAGCTCTTGCCAGACGGAACGCTCGCGATCCTGGACCGGCAAACGGGCCTGCGCTACCCGGGATTGCACCGACTCGTGGACGAAGGCGACGCGGGCGACGAGTACAACTTCTCACCGCCCGCGCTCAATCCCCAGACGGTCGATCCAATCCGCAACCTCAGCAGCACGATCGCGGAAACCGGGCCCCTGCGAGCCAGCCTCGAGGCACGCTTCGGCCTTGCCGTGTACGACGGCCTGCGTGGCGACCGCCGCGCGCGCAGTGATCGCGAGATCACGCTGCCGGTTCGTCTGACCCTTTCGCTCGAGGCCGATACGCCGCGGCTCGACATCGAGCTAGAGATCATCAACCGGACGCCCGACCACCGGCTGCGGGCACACTTCCCGCTCCCGTTTCAAGTCAGCGAGTCGGCTGCCGACACGCCCTTTCACGTCACCCGCCGCCCCGCCATCGGTGCGCGGCATGATCCCGGCGCCGCAGAAATCGAGCTGCCCACGTACCCGATGTGGTCATTCGTCGACGTCAGCGATGGACGAGCGGGGCTGGCGCTGATCGCCGACGGCCTGCACGAGTACGAGGTGCTGCCCGGCAATCCAGCGGAGCTGGTCCTGACCCTGCTGCGCTCGGTCGGCTGGCTCTCGCGCGAAGACCTGACCACCCGCACCGGGCATGCGGGCCCAGGCATGGAGACACCCGGCGCACAGGTGCTGGGCGGACACCGGCTGCGCTACAGCCTGTTCTTCCACGAGGGTAACTGGGAACGCGGTGGCGTTTGGCGCGCAGCGGAATCGACCCTCACGCCGCTGGTCGCGGGGCGCGGCCCGGCCATCACCACGGCACCCCCGCGGATCGAGCTCTCCCCTGACACCATTCAGATGACCGCTTTGATCCCGCGCCCAGATGGGTACGAGCTGCGCGTCGTCAACGCCTCCGACAGCCCACGCGACGCCAGCATCCATCTCGAACCGCAGCCTGCCGAGGTCACCTCCATCACGCTCGCCGGCGACCCGCGGGAGTCGCTCGCTCCTGCGGACCGCGCGGTCAGGCTCTCGCTGCCGGCCTGGGGGATCGCGACGCTTCGGGTCCGGATCTAAGCGGCGGCGAACGCTTTCTCGCGGTTGATCCAGCGCGGCATGGCGGTGAGCAACGCGCTGCCGTCCACCTGCGTTTTGATGACGTACTCCAGCGCCCCGAGCTGGATGGCGCGCTTGATCAGGGTCGGCTCGCTGAAGTTCGACATCACAACCACCGGGGTGCTCTTCGTTTCGTCGGAGGCGCGCAGCGTCTGCAGCACCAGGATGCCGTTCTGGCGCGGCATCATGACATCGAGCAGGATCACTTGCGGCTGGACTCGGGTGCACAGATCGACCCCCGACACGCCGTCGTTGGCGATCTCGACCCGGTAGCCGCTGCCGCGGAATAAGGTCGCGTAGTAATTCGCCGCCGTCTCATCGTCCTCGATGATCACGACGGTGCCCGCATCCCCGCCATCGCCGGAGTCGGTCGCCGGGGTCTCGGGGTAGCCGACCGCGGGGGCTTCGGCCGCATCGGACTTGGCCGGTTCGGATTCGGCAGCTGAGTCCGAAGCAAACGACGACTTCCACGGCGCAACTGGCTCGGGCTCATTGGCTTCGGCGGCTGGCTCAGTCGCGGGTGCATCCTCGAGGGGCGCTGTATCCTCCGCGACCGGGTCGATGGCTGCCGGTTCCGGCGCTTCCTCCCCCTTATCGGGGGTCCACGCCGTCTCTTTGGTCGGCTCCCAGCGGCTCGGGCGCCAACTCCAGTCCGCCGACTCCGGTTCGGGCTCGGATTCAGTTGCTGCAGGGGTTGGCGCGGTCCCAGCCGCAGCCTGAGCTTCCTCGCCAAACAGCATGTCGCGCATCGACTTTCGAGGTTCGGGAGTGGGCGGGGCCGCAGGTGGCGTCTCCGCCTCGACCTCGGCAACCGGGGTCTCGTCCTCGACGGCGGTGGTCGGTTCCTCGCCATCGGTAACGGCGATCGGCGCTTCCATATCACTGGTTATTGCCGGCTCTTCGGCTTGCTCGGCGACTGCCGGCTCCTCAACGTCTTCCTCGAGGTCGGTCGGGCTCTCCGGCTCGATCGCCTTCGGCGGGTCGTCAGCGTCTGGGCCGAACGGCAACGGCAGCGCCTCCGTCGGCGGCTCCTTGACAGGGCTGACGCCTTCGGGCGCCGGCGCAGGCGGCAGGGCGATCTTCAGTTCCGGGGGCGCCCCGATCGGCGCGACCTGAGGGAACGGCGCCACCGGCGCCCCGGGCGCTGCCGCCGGGGGTTGCCACCCGGTCGGCGGCAGGGGCTCGGACTTCGCCTGCACGATCTTCTCGAGGTTCTCGAGCACGTTGAAGTTGAAGCGACGCCGCTTTGGTTTTCCTCGGCGGCTTCCGTCGGAAGCGGCCGGCTCGGGAGTGGGCGCCGCAGGAGGCGGTTGGTTGGCGAAGGGCGGCACCATGGGCGGCCCGAGGGGTGCGACGGGCTGGGCGATAGGCGGCGCCGGTGCGCCCGCCGGACCACTGGTCGCTGGCGCGAAGGCGGGATGCGAGAATGCCGGGGTGCTCGGCGGACCGAAGAAGCCGGGCGCCGAGGGCGGCGCATTCATTGGAGGCAGCGGTGCCGGCTGCTGCTGTGGCTGTGGTGGTTGAGGCTGGTAGAACGGCACCGGCCCCGGCGACTGTGGAGGCCGTCCGGGACCGCCCGGGTAGCCCCAGGGCGCTTGCTGCTGTGGTGCCGGCGCACCCCATGGGGTGTTGGGCGGAGGGTACGGCGCTCCCGGTGGCGGCTGACCCATACCCGGCTGGCCGGCATTCGAGCTAGGCGCCCAGCCCTGCGGTGAGGGCGGTGAGTAGATTTGTTGGCTCGACGAGATCCCAGCCTTCGACAACGCGTTGCCGAGGTTGCGGGCGTAGGTGCGGCCGCCCTTTACCGGCGGCAGTCCCCCACTTTCAGCGGGAGGCTCTTCGGTCTGGAGGCTCGGTGCATAGCGACGGCTGCTCGAGCCGGACGGAGCGGACTTGGCCGCGGCTAGGTCGCGTTGCAGGCGTTCGTTGCGCCAGCGAGCGACCAGAAGCTGGATCGTAAACCAGCCGAGAAGGATCCCCAGCCCGACGATGGCTTTGTCCCGGTTGGCAAAGAGGAGGTGGCTGAAGGGCGCGAGGAAGTCCTGAAGGCCGCTCATGCCTGACGTCTGACTCCATCCGGGCGACCAGATACGGCAGGACAGGGGCGCTGGCTGGGCGCAGGCACGCTAGTAGAACGGAGAGTGGCAGAAAGGCTGTCACTCGGCGAAAGCGGAAGTTACCGGACCGTCACCCGGAACGGTCAGCCACGCTCGGCAAGGCGGCGATAACCCTCTTGCAGCCGCGGGATCAGCTGGCCGAAGTTCAGGGCCCAGCCGATGCCAACCACGCGGTCGGTAAAGATGCGCGGATCGTCGGGATTCCAGTAGGCGTCGCGGAAGCGCTTGAAGGTGGGAAAGCGAAAGTCATAGGGGACACCAGCCACCCGCCCATGCCAGGTGCGCTGACCCTCCGGCTTATTCAGCTCCTGCGCGACCGCGGCGAGCGTGAGGAAGAGAATCGCGGCGCGCAGCAGACGATTGATCCGCATCCTTAATTCCCCCTTCGTCCCTGGAAGCCCAGGCTGGGCAGGTCCTCGCGCAGGCTCTCCATCGATTTGGCGTAGATCCAATAGTCGAGTGCGGCTTTGGAAAAAACGGTCCGATCACCAACTTTCGTGAAGGGAATGCTGCCTTTCTCGACCATTGACTCGATCAAATCCGACGGTACGCCGAGATAGCTCGCGGCCTGGAGCGTGTTCATCACGTAATTGACGCCGGTTGGATCGAGGATCACGTCATATCCTCCGAGTGCGAGAGTTTCTCTACCTATAATAGGTGCCGCGCTGCACGGCCCGTTCGTCTAGAGGCCTAGGACGCCGCCCTCTCAAGGCGGAGATCAGCGGTTCGAATCCGCTACGGGCTATGACCCCTCAAATCAACCTTCTCAACGATCCTTCGGTGATATCGAACTTATCGGCCAAGCTCGGGGCCTGCTGCTTGAAGGAAGGGCTCCTCGGCGCGCGTTGCAACTCCTAGGACCCCTGCCAATGAACAACAACCCGCGCTTCGTTCTCTATCTCGGACTGGTCGGGCTCCTCACGGCCTGCAGTGCTGGCGTCTCGGTTCCAGGCGTCTCACCTAACGCCGCTCTCGCGCCCACAGCAGATCCCGCGGCGGACGCCCGAGCGGTTCAGCAAATTCAGCTAATGACAAGCGAACTGCAACCGCTCGTCAACTTCTCCAACGCTCAGGGCCAACGCGTGCGCGTCGAACCGCTGGCTTGGACCATGATCGACGACAGTCCGATGGCACTCACCTCGATCCAGCCCGGCTGCCTTGCTCGCCTTCCACATTACCTGGCGGGCCGGTACCGCGAGTTCAGTTACGGACTGGACGCCAATGGCTTCGAGAAAGGACACGCCCTTATTAGTGTGATGGCAGGCGACTCCGCCACTGATATCGCCCGCGTCCAGCAAGATGTGGCCTCGATTACGTATACCGATTGCTTTGAGAACGAGATTCGGGACGACCTTGCTGCGATTCGGGGCGTCACCCTGACCGGGGATACCATCAGGACGCTGCAGACAAGCGACGTCGGAGTCCCCAACCTGACATTCGTCTTCAGGACTCCGTACCAGTTCAACGGTGCAAAGGTTTTGAACACAACGGTGAGCTGGATCTCGTATAGCCGCTACCGCGCCATCATCCGGGTGCAGGTCTGCGAATGTACAGGGCTGACGAGCGTCGAGAATGAGAATGTGCGGCCCGATATCATCCTCGTTGCACAGCGAATGCAACGGATCGCTGACGGCCGGTAGCCTCGGAGCCGCCGACTTAGTTGCCCGGTACACAGGCCGAGGAATCGGTTCGTCTGGACAGGACCTGACTCGGGATAGACGGCTGCGATGCCAGAGGGTGCGTAGTTTGGTAGCTCAGCTGGTGGGCTGACGTGATTGAGGCGGCTCCCTCTCTCGGCACGTTTCTGGTCCTCCAAGACCTCGACGCAAAGCACAGTGCAACCTTCGCAGGTCTTAATAAGAACTTCTACAACACCTCGTCGCCTGTAGTAGAATGTCCTCGTGGACGGGATGGCGCAGGACGAGTTGGATATCAGGGATGCTGCCCGGCTCACAGGTCGGTCAGCCGAGACTGTCCGTCGCTGGGTTTGGGCGGGACGGGTACGTGCGCGGAAGAGCGGAAAGCGGCTGCTCGTTCTTCGGGGTGATTTAGAGGCATTGGCCAGCACTGACCGAAAGCGCCTTTCCCTTAGAGAATGGCGAGCCAGCGCGAACAAGACCCTGAGGCGCCCTACGGTAGGACGGTCCGCGAGCGACCTGGTCCTCGACGATCGGAAGGAGCGTTAAAGCGAGAGCGATGCCAGTCGTTGACGCGAGCGTCGTGATCGATTGGATAGCGCCGGGAGTTGCGACCACCACCCCGGCTGTCAAGCTCCTTGATCGTTTGGCTCGTCGATCGGCCGAGATCGTGGGCCCACGTTTGCTTTTCGAAGAGGTTTCGAATGCTCTCATCACCGGCGTTCGCCGGCGGCGTTGGAGTGGTGCGGCTGCAGACGGCTCCCGCAGTTTGCTAGCGCGCCTCCCAATTCGAGTCACTGACGATCAACGCGATTTGGATCGGGCATGGGAGCTCGCCCGCCGACACGATAACCACCCGATTTACGACATGATCTACGTGGCACTGGCAGAGCGAATACGGACGGAGTTGATCACAGCCGACGAGGCGCTTCGACGCCGGCTCGCCCATCTGGCTTGGGTCGTTGGCCCAGCCCAGGCCGCCGTCGACTCGCCTTTCTCCGAGCGCTGAATTCAAGCTCGGGAAGTTCGAAGCGCTTCGCCTTGACGGCCCGGCCCCGCTCGAGGATGCTTCCCTTATGGGAGGGGACTTAGGTCGGATAACGGTTCGAGAGCGGATCGACCCAGAGATCACCGCCACGCTGTTCGCTAACTACCGGTCTTCGGCGGACGCCCTCCTGGAGTTGGTCGATAACGCTCTCGATTCCCGCCTGCCCGGAAAACCAATAAAGGTGGACATCACCCTTCATGGCGATGCAGTCAGCGTGACGACCGAAGGTGGTGAGGGCATGGGACCCAAGGACCTCGAGCGCCGGTATCTCCGTTGGGGCAAGTCCGCCAAACGCGGGAGGGAGTTGCTCGGACAGTACGGCCAGGGTGGCAAGGCAGCCATCGGTCACCTCGGCCACCGCTTCTCGGTCGAGTCCAGTCGTCCTGGCGACCCCGTAGGCTGGCGTTTCACAGACCCGAACTACCGTGACCGGAGCCGATTGAAGACCTACGAATTACAAGAGGTCTCCAAGCGTGTTCCGTACGAGCTTGGTTACGTACGGATCCGGATCGATGAGGTCGATAAGCGGATCGATCTGAAGCGGCTTGGCCTGCGGCTCGCGGACACATACTGTCTACTGCTCGACCGAGGCGATCTGCAGATCATTATGAACGGGACGCTCCTGAAGGCAAGGTCGCTGGGGGAAATTGCGCGCAAGGATTTCCGGGTCCGGGCTGCTGCGACGATCATTGGCGGCTGGGTCGGCACCGTCGATCCGACGAAGAGGACAGCAGACTTTGTTCCCGGCCTGCGGTGCTATCGGTTGGGGCGCCTCGTCAAAGATGGTGAGTTCTTCGGACACCCTACACCGGCCCAGGAGCCGGGAATGGCTCAGCTGATCGGCGAGGTTGAAATCCCCCGAGTTCCGCTGACCATCAACAAGAGCGACTTCGACCGAGACAGCGAACCCTGGGTCGACATCGAGCGCCGCCTCCATCGGCTGCTCAAGCCCCTCGTCCGGAAGCTCTCGCGGCAGACGGAGAGTCCGCCTCCTCCGTCCGCTGTCAAGCTGGCCCAGCAGGTGCGCCGGTTATTGAGCCAGGCCCTCCGCTGGGCCGACCGCCCGGAACTCTTCCTCGGCACCGCACCCGCGCGTAACCAAGTCCGGCCACCTACCAATGGCGAGCGATCATTACGCGAGCACCTTGCTGAGGAGAAGCCGACGCCCGTGCCGCAGCCGGCGTCGGAGGCCAGTCCGAGGCGCACGGGCTTCGGAGATATCGTCATCAGGCCTCTTGGTCCGGCCATCCGAAGCCAGACGGTCATCGAAGACGCCGTCAAGGTGGTCGTGATCAACTCGCAGCACCCCCTCTTTCGAGAGCGTAGAGGCGATATCTGGTACCAACTCGAAACGGCAGCAAGCGAAATCTGCAAATCCATCGAAGGCGTGACGGTCGCCGAGTATGAACGCCGGGTCAACGAGATCGTGCTGCTCGCTTTCCAACTCCGCGGGCGCCGCCGTAAGGCGCGGACGGGAGCCGCTCAGCTCAAGATCTTGCAATAAGACTTCGACCAAAACGGCAAGCGTCAGGCAGTCGCTTGGGAGAGCGCGGGAAGGAAGCGGTAGCCGCGGCCCGGAACCGTCGCGATGAACCGTGGTCGCCGCCAATCGTCCTGCAGTTTCGTCCGCAGATTACGGACGTGACGGTCTACGACATTGCTCCCGGCCGCATAGTCGACGCCCCAGAGGTTGTCCAGGATCTGTTCGCGAGTCACCAGCCTGCCGGCGTTGGCCGCTAGGAGATAGAGCAAGCTCTGCTCGAGCGAGGTGAGGTGCAACTCGCTCGAACCCGCCCTTACTCGACGGTGGAGGATGTCGACCTCCAGCTCACCGAGCTTTATCACGGGACTGAACGCAATCGTCTCCCGATAGGTTCGGCGCATGATGGCCAGCGTGCGAGCGACGAGCTCCTCAGGCGAGAAAGGGACGACAAGAATGTCGTCGACGCCCCGATCGAAAGCCGTCAGCTTCGTTTGCAGGTCGCCACGCCGCGTGAGGGCGATGACTGGGATCCGGCCGGCGGCCGTCGGGGCAGCACTCAGGCGATCCAGGAGCTCCCCTTTGCTGACGTCCATGTCGATGATGGCCAGATGCGGTTTCCACTCGGCAAGCATCGCGGTCGCCTCCGCCTCGTCCCCAGCGATGCGAGTCTGGAACTGGCCGTGACTGAGAGCAAGCCGGACGACCTCGGCGAGGACGGGTTGGGCTAGGACCGTCAACACCCGGGCCGGGGTCCGCAACTAACGGGGATCAGTACCCT
>Ga0207684_10006070_pt1 | contig 11053 bp, 8 predicted proteins | sample KBSK5501metaG_FD_184342 | JGI IMG/M metagenome (GOLD analysis project Ga0207684, IMG submission 184342) | Corn, switchgrass and miscanthus rhizosphere microbial communities from Kellogg Biological Station, Michigan, USA - KBS K5-50-1 metaG... | ecosystem: Host-associated > Plants > Roots >... | reverse complement strand
GATCCGTGTAGACGAGCGCAAAGTCTGGGGCCGGCGCCTGAGCCTGGATCACGTAGTCGAAGCCACACGGCTGAGGCCGGATGTTCTGGTCGGGAAATGTGCCGAGGCGCGTTTCCCCGACGAACACCCGCACGTTGCGGTCGGGGAGGAAATAAGCGATTGACGCGTCCCTGACCAGGGTGCCGTACCCGCTCGCCGGATCGTCGATGAGAACGTTCGTGCCGGTCGGCACCGCTGATGCGATGCTGGCGACGCCGAGGTCGGTCCTGGAGATGGCGGCCGGTCCAATCACCCACAGGTGCACCATGTCGCGGGCGGCGTTCGCTGACGTAACCAGCACGAGAACGACCGAGAGCGTCCCGCCGGCGGCGACCAGGTTGCGGACGCGTGCTGGTGACACCAGCGACATTGCTCTGGCGCCGTAAACGGCGAAGGCGCTGGTGAGCGGCACGATGTATCCGATCGACTTCACGAAGCCGTATGGGTAGCGCGCGATCAAGCCCTCATACGCGGCGAAAAGGAGACCGGCGGCGAGTATCGCCGCCTCCGTCGCGTGCTTCTCCATCAGCGCTCGGAGAAGGCCGGCGGCAATGAGGACGAGGAGGAGGGCGGAAGCAAGAACGATGAACGGCCACGCGAGGCTCTCGAGGTGACCCAGCGGCTGCGGGAACAGCTCCCAAACATGAGCGAATGGCATCGTGCCCACCAGGTAGGTCAAGGGAGGGAACTTCGAGATTGCGCCCGCGGCCACGCGGGATCCCAAGACCGAGGTCCAGATGTCGAGACCGCCTCGGAACAGCAGCACGTACAGTGCGGCGAGCGACCCGGTCACGAGAGCAGCCGCTGCGGCGCCCACCGGGCGTACAAGCGCTTTCCAATCGGTACGGGGTGCCACGAGGAGGCCGGCCAGACCGCACGCCAGGCCGCAGATGACCAGGAGTCCGGCCATCGGCAGGTAGAGCCCGACCAGCGCGGCTGCCATCAGACCCCCCACGACACCGGCGCCGGTGCTGGCCTTGCGAACAGCGAGGGCTAACGCGTACGCACCGGTGGTGAAGATCGGCAGCGCGAGGCATTCCTGCTGAAGGCCCACTCCGATCACCCAGTAAAGGAGCTGGTTGGTGGCGAGGAGGCCCGCGGCCGCGGCTGCGGCCCACCATGAGCCGCCCAGCCCGTTCCGGACGAAGGCCCACACGGTACCGACGGTGATCGCCAGACCAAGCGCGTTTAGTGGATCGAACACGGCGTAAACGGGCAGGCCTGTCAACACGCTGGCGGCGGCATCGATCGGTCCGACGCTGTTGGGAAAGGACAGTCCAACTGACGTGAGATAGAAGCTTCCAGGGCTGGCTACGGCCACGCCATGCAGCGCCGAGGGCATCGGGTGGTCGCGAAGATATTGACCCGCCTGCACGTAGATGAAGATGTTGTCGGCGGGAAAGGATCCGAGCGTCAACACGCCGCGCTCGATGACAATCTGAAGGAGCGCGACGTAGTAGACCGCGGCGACGGCGCCGGCGCCTGCGAGGTCGCGCCAGCGCGATACGAGAATCGAACGGCGCCGCCAGCCCATCGCCGCCGTCAGCGGTATGAGGACGACCGCCAGTGTCAGCGCTACCAGGTGCGGCGGCACCAGGATGCTCATCCACTGAAATGCCAGTGCGAGAGCAGCCACACCGACCGCCGGCGCGAGTAGCAGATGCAAGCCGTCGACCGGCAGCAGGAGCTCGGTCAACCCAAGGCCGAGTAAAGCGAAGAAGACCAAGAGCGCGGCGCCAAGTGCAAGCGCCTCAAACGTCAGGAGCAGCGTCGTCGGCACCTCGTCACGAAGCGTCCAGATTAGCTTCTGGGGTAGAGCTCAAGGTTCCGGGGAGGAAGCCTCTGGTTAAATACGCATCGCTTGGATCTCCACACATACGAAATCCTCTACAGGACCGAGGAGACGCATTGGTGGCATGCGGCGCGCCGCCGCATCGTGCTCGATTGGATCGAGCAGCGGTATCCAGGACGAGACGATCTCTCCATCCTCGACGCCGGCTGCGGTACCGGGCTGATGCTGCAGCAAATGGGCCACCTCGGGCACGTTGAGGGTGTCGACATTGCCGACCAGGCACTCGATTTCTGCCGCAAGCGGGGGCAACTGAACGTCCAGTCGGCCGACGTCCTCCATCTGCCATTCGATGACCGCACCTTTGACATCGTGACGGCGCTGGACGTTCTCGAGCATCTCGACGACGATGCGGGAGCCCTGGTGGAATGGCGCCGTGTGCTCAAGCCAGGGGGCAGGGTCTTCATCTTCGCGCCGGCCCACCGCTGGCTCTGGAGCCTGCAGGACGACGTGTCGCACCACAAGAGGCGGTACACGTTCGCATCGCTGCGTGACGTGATCGTCGGCAGCGGGCTGACGGTCGAGCGCCAGAGCTACGTATCCGCATTCTTGCTGCCGGTCATCTACCTGGGCCGCCAATGGCTCAAGGTGCAGCGGCGCTTTCGCGAGATGAACACCGAGAACAACCTTCACCCGGAGTGGTCGAACGGAATCCTCCGCACCGTGTTCCAGTCGGAGATTCCGATCCTCCGACGGACGAACATGCCCTTTGGCGCCTCGCTGCTGAGCGTCGCTCAAAAGCCCGCATGAAGCCGCGGCTGATGGAGCTCCTGGCCTGCCCCTTGTGTGGGGCGGAGCTCGAGCTCCGCAACGCGCAAACCGATCAGGCCGGGTCAGACGAGATCATCACCGGCGACCTCGAATGTCAGTCGTGCGGCGCCAGCTTCCCGATCGTGCGCGGAGTCCCGCGCATGGTGCCCGCGGACCTGTCCGTCGCAGAGGAAAAGACGGCCGCCGCTTTCGGCTGGCAGTGGCAAGAGTTCGTGGAGATGCACGATCTGTATGAGGCGCAGTTCCTCGACTGGATCCATCCGATCGAGCCCGGCTTCTTCATCGACAAGGTCGTCCTGGACGCGGGGTGTGGGATCGGCCGCCACACGTACTACGCCGCCATTTACGGCGCGCGCGACGTTGTCGCCATGGACCTCAGCGCGGCCGTGGAAACCGCGTACGCGAACACCGGCTCCATGGCCAACGTCCACGTCGTGCAAGGTGACATCAATCGACCACCGTTCAAGCGAACCGACGCAGGTGGACCATTCGACTTCGTTTATTCGATCGGCGTCCTTCACCACATGCCCGACCCGGAGGCCGGGTTCCGCTCGCTGGTGACGCTGCTGCGTCGAGGTGGGGCGATCTTCGCGTGGGTCTACGGCCGCGAGAACAACGCGGTCGTCCATGGATTCATCAATCCGCTGCGCAAGACGTTTACGAGCCGGCTCCCGCCGTCGGTACTTCCAGTGGTCGCGTGGCCTTTGTCGGTGGTGCTGCACGCCACCGTCAAAGGCGTCTACGGGCCGTCGCGTCGCACCCCACTGTTCAAGGTCCTGCCGTCGCACGACTATCTGGGCAGCCTGGCGCCGTTCAACTTTCGCCAGAACTACAACATCGTGTTCGACCACCTTGTCGCGCCGGTTGCCTTCTATCTACGCAAAGAAGAGTTCGAGGGGTGGTTCGATCGGAGCGGGCTGCGCGACGTCAGAATCAGCTGGCGGAACCAGAACTCCTGGCGGGGCTTCGGCCGCCTCTCGGAGATGCCGGCGAAAGCGCGGCGGGAGCGAGGCTGAGGCTGAGCAGAGCCCAGAACTCGAGGCTGAGGTCGTTCTTCCAGTAAGGGACGTCGACCAGGCCGTGAATCAACACGGCGACGAGGGCGAGCATCACTCCAAGGTGGACCGCGCGCCAGTCGGTGGCGCCGTGACGCCATCCACTCCAGGCGCGTACGAAGCCGGCCACCATGATCCACGCGAAGGCGGCGAGCCCGAGCAGGCCGGTCTCGGTCCAGAAGTTGAGGACGATGTTGTGCGGGTAGGTGAAGCGGTCGGCGTTGGTGGGATTCCAGTAAGGAGCGAACGCGGCCGCGAACCCAGAAAGGCCGGCGCCAAACACAGGATGGTCCCGGAGCATGTGCAGAGCCACGGACCACAGGTGAAACCGCCCGACGAGCGTGTTGTGTCCGTTGCTGAAGTCGAGCTCGGTCCGGATGCGGTTTCCGATCACTGGAATGAACAGCAGCACGACTCCGGCAGCGACGGCCGCGCCCAGTAGAAACCACCGCTTGGCGTGGCTGAGGGCGAGGCCGAGCGCGACGACGACGAGGGCGAGATAACCGCCTCGCGAGAAGCTCAACAAGACGCAAATACTTCCCACCCCCGCGAACGCCCAGGCGATGAGTCTCACCGTGCGATTGCTCCAATGGAGCGCGACCGCGCCGGCGGCAGCAATGATGGGGACGAGATAAAGCGCGACCGCATTGGCCGTGTTGTAGATGACCACTGGAGGCGTGTTGACCACGTCGTACGTGTGGTGCCGCAGCGCCTGAATCACAACAGTGGCGTTGGCGAGCCCGGCGGCGCCTCCGCCTGCGGCGAGACCAGCGACGACGGCGGCCGCGCGGCCTGGGGTCGAAACCACGTTGATCAAGACCAGGCCGAACGCCATCGGCTCGATGAGGTAAGCCCGGTAGATGCCAAGCGCCGCCCGATGGTCCGGAGCGACCAGGATCGAGATCGCGCCGGCGACGAGAAACAGGATTGCGGGCACTGTCACCGGAGTGCGCCAGATCGGGACCGCCTTCAGTCGCACCGACTCCACCGCAAAAGCCGCGGCCGTGATCAGAATCGCGTTCTCCAACACAGTCGTGGGCAGCGGACCGAGATGCCAGCGCACCACGTATGCGGGAACGAGAGCGCAGGTTGCGACCGCGCACGCGTGCGTTATGCGGTAGCGACCGGCGCGATCCATTCGGGGCCTAGGGTACAGTCCAACAAGTTGGACCGCATTTTCCGGATCGGACTCGACGCCCACATGGCCGGTGGGCGCGAGACCGGCAACGAAACCTACGTCCGAGGGTTGGTTTCAGGCTTCGCTCAACTCGACCGAGATTTCGAGTTGAACGTCTATCACGTAGGACGCCCATGGCAGGGTCCCGCTCGTCACGTCAACTTCCATCGCCTTGTCACCCAGAGTCCCTGGGTGCGGCTCACGGTCGACCTGCCCGCGAGGATCGTGGCAGACGGTCTCGACGTGCTGCACACGACCTACACCGCTCCGCTCTGGGCTCGATGCCCATTGGTGGTGACGGTGCACGACATCTCCTTCGTCTCACATCCCGAGTGGTTCTCTCGGCGAGACATTCGCGTGCTCTCCCGCACAGTGCCGTGGTCGATGCGCAGCGCCAAGCGGGTGATCACCGTTTCGGAGCTGTGTCGGTCCGAGATCATCGAGCACTACGGTGTGCCGGCCGAGAAAGTCGTTTGCGTTCCCAATGCGGCGGGCCCCGCCGCCGATCCGATCAGCGATGTCGATGCTGAAGCTGAGATTTCAAAACTGGGCCTGGATTCGGCGCGCCAATACGTGCTCGCTGTCGGCAACCTGCAGCCTCGCAAAAATCTGGTGCGTCTGTTCAGCGCGTTTCGAAGCGTGGTGGCATCCGGTCTCGACGTCGACCTCGTGATCGCCGGCCCTGAGCACTACAAAGCTGCGGACGTGTTGGACGCGGCGCATGAAGCAAGGAGCCGCATCCGTTTTACCGGCTACCTGAGCGATCGGCAGCTCGCGGCCTGTTATGCACGCGCGGCCGCATTCGTCTTCCCGTCGCTGTATGAGGGCTTCGGCATTCCGGCTCTCGAGGCGATGGCGCATGGAGTCCCCGTCGTCTCCTCGCAAGGCGGCGCTCTCCCGGAAGTGTGCGGCGACGCCGCGATGTATTTCGACCCGATCAACGTGGCCGCGATGGCCAACGCCATACACCAGGCCCTCACTGACACGCAGCTCAGAGAAAGACTCATCAACGCCGGTCGCGCCAGAGTCCAGGAGTTCACGTGGCGGCGATCCGCCGAGAAGACGCTCGCGGTTTACGAGGAAGCCGTCTGAATGGCTGGTTGGTACCTCGGCCTGGCTCCCACGCGTACCGACGCCCTCGGGGTGTGGGGAGGGGGAGTGGCGCTCGCGCTGCTGCTCGGGGTGCTGGCTTCATTCGCACGTCCGTGGGCGGCGGTCGTGGCAGCGGTCGCGGTCCTCGTTTTGGCGGCGTACTACGTGCGTGCCCTGGGGCGCGAAGCGGGCCTGGTCGTTCTCTTGATCGTGGCCAGCGTGGTCGACCACTTCACATTTTCCGTCGGGCCACTCGCACTGCGGGCAGAGCAGGTCGCCGCGTTGATCGCGGTTTGCGTGCTCGTCTTCATCAAGGTGCGCGAGGGCGAGACTTCATGGCTGAAGCCGAACCTTGCGGAAGGTCTGCTCCTCGCCTGGTTCGCGATCAGCGCCGTGAGCAGCCTTCTTAGCTCGCCCGACAAACGCCTGAGCGCCAAGATCCTCGCGCTGGTCGTCATCTGCTCGCTGGGGTTCTTTATGCCAAGGCGCATTACGGGCAGTGCTTCGCAGCTCGAGGTTGTGACCCGGTGGCTGCTGATCATCTTCGCGACCGAGTCGGCTTACGGTGTCGTGACGTACTTGCTCCATGTGTTCGGTCCGACGATTTCGATCGGCCCCAATCCCGCAAGCGGCCATCTCGAGTCCTACGGCACCCTGTGGGAGCAAAACGTGTTCGGAAGCTTTGCAGCGGCAGGCGCCGTCGCGTGGATCTACCTGGGGCCGGGTCGGTTCCCGCGACCATGGCTCGGCCTGGCGGCGTGCGTTGGCGGTCTCTTCGACAGCTTGACTCGTGCTGCCTGGCTGGTGGCTGCGATCCTGGGTGCGCTCGGTGCGGCGCTCCCGACCCTGCGCCGCCGCATCGATTGGAGGATGGTCGGCCTTGGTGGCCTGGTCGCGCTGGTCGTGGTCGTCGCCACGATCGTCGCCGACCGCGTAGGCGACTACACGGCCTTTGACTTCCACGGGGGAGGGAGGCACGTTCGATCCAATCTCTTGACCGCTCTACTCAACGTTGTTGACCTCATCGGAAGGTTGAATCAGTCCGGACCGGTATGGAGCGACATCCACAGCCGGCTGCTGCTGGGGCGCGGCACCGCCAGCTTCGAGGCGCTGCACCAGATCAACGGTGTGCCGCAGCACGTAGCGAGCCTGCCGCTCCTCGTGCTCAACGACACCGGACTTCTCGGCCTCGCGGTCTTCGCGGGATTCGCTGCAGCCGTCTTCGCGCGAGCGTGGGGCCGGCGGCAAAGCCCGACGGTCCTGGGCATGGGCCAGGTGGCTCTGGTTGTCGCCTTGACCAATCTCGCGACCCAAACCACAGAGCTCATGGTCGGATGGCTGTTGATCGGCATCCTCATGGCGGCTGCGGACCTGGTACCTGGCGGTCGGCCGGTGGTCCGAGAGGGTGCGAAACGGTAGGCTTAGCCCATGGCTCGAAGCCCACAGGGAGCCATCGTCACACCTGACCCAAACGCTGCTGGTGCGCCCGCGGCTTTGTCGACCAATTCGCGTCCCGACAGCCGCCTCGTCTTTCTACCCCCGGACTGGCTGCCTGTCGCTCTGATCGTGGGCGATGCCATCATCGCCGCGGCCTCTGTGCCCTTCGGCTACTGGGTCCGCTATTTCAAGGCAGAGCAAGTGTTGCCGTTGGGGCCATACCTTGCTGCGATTCCGGTCGTCATCGCCCTGTACCTGTTTGCGCTCGCGGTCAACCGCCAGTACTCGTCCTGGCGCGGCCTGACTCTTGTCGACCAGCTGCTCAGCCTCTATGGCGGCATCGGTCTCGCGACGGTCCTCATGCTGGCAGCAACCGAGGTCGGAAACCTTGGGACGAACTACTCTCGCCTGACCTTCATCCCCGCGGTGCTGTTTGCAACGGTCCTGATGACCGGCGAGCGTTACTTGCTTCGCCAGTATGAAACGCGGCTGCGGAGGCAGGGCATCGGGACAGAGAAGGTTCTGATGGTCGGCACCGGAGCCGGGAGCGAGCTGCTGATCCAGCGAATGAACATGTTTCCTCAGTACGGCTTTCACGTCGTCGGCGTCGCCACCGATGACGCCACGCCTGGCGAGGCCTTCGTAGGAGTCCCGATCGTGGGACAGGTGTCCGACCTGCCGAAGCTGGTTCGCGACCTGAAAGTGGACCAGGTGTTTCTCGCCCTTCCGGCCAGCCAGCGCGATCGACTGCTGCACCTGGTCAAGCTGTGCGAGGACGAGAATCTCGAGTTCAAGATCGTGCCCGACCTGCTCGAGGTGATGAGCACTCGCGTGGCCGCGAACGCTGTCGACGGGCTGCCGTTGGTGGGGATCCGTCACAGCCAGCTGCGAGGGACTGCGGCCGTCGTCAAGCGCGCGATCGACGTTGTCGTGAGCGGGATTCTCTTGATCGTGCTGAGCCCGGTGCTGCTCCTGGTCGCAATCCTGATCAAAGTGTTCATGCCCGGTCCACTCCTGTTCCGCCAGGAGCGGATCGGCTACCAGCGCCGGCCCTTCGTGATCTACAAGTTCCGCTCGATGATCCCCGACGCCGAGGCCAAAACGGGGCCGGTCGTGGCCAAGCCTGGCGACACGCGAGTAACCTGGCTCGGCCGGGTGCTGCGGAAGTCCAGCCTCGACGAGCTCCCGCAGCTCTACAACGTGCTTCGAGGGGAGATGAGCCTCGTGGGTCCGCGCCCGCAGCCGACGTTCTTCGATGAGCGCTACAGCGGAGAGGTCCCTCGCTATCTCGAGCGGCAGCAGGCGCGGCCGGGCCTGACCGGGTGGGCCGAGGTGAACGACCTGCGCGGTGCCGCCCCGATCGCCGACCGCACCCTTTACGACGTGTACTACATCGAGAACTGGTCTCTGAAGCTGGACGTCAAGATCGTCCTGCTCACCGCCCTTCGAGTGTTCACTCAGCGCAACGCGTACTAGCCGCCTACGACCGGGTCGCGTTCTCCTTCGGCTCTATCAACGGGTGTTTGCCTGCCAGCTCCCGCTGGCGCCCCCGGTGATATTCCTTGTCGGCGAGGCTGCCGAAGAGTCGTCGATTTGAGCTGAGGCGCAGCCGAAGCAAGGTTCCGAACGCGCGTATCCCGTCCCGCCACGTGAGCTTCTTGCCCTCCTCGCGGCTGCGGGCGTAGTAGCGAATCGGCACCTCGTGGATCCGGTAGCCCAGCCGCAGGGTTCGCGCTGTGATGTCGGGTTCGATATCGAAGCGCGCACCACGCAGGTTCAGGCGCCGCCAGAGGTCCGAGCGGATCACCTTGTAGCCCGTCTCCATGTCGGAGATGTAGCAGTCGAAGAGGAGGTTGGTGGCGAGCGTAACGGCCTTGTTGCCGAGCACGAACCAGAAGCTGTAAGCGGTCTGGCCCGCGAAGCCGCGGACGCCGTAAACGACGTCGGCCCGCCCCTCCTCGAGCGGCGCAAGCAGAGCCGGGTAGTCGCGCGGGTCGTACTCGAGGTCGGCGTCCTGCACCAGCCCGAAGGGCATTCGCAGCTCGGTGATGGCCCGTCGCAGCGCGGCCCCTTTGCCAAGGTTCCGCTCGTGCCGAAAGGGGCGCACGCGTGAGTCCGACTTGGCGATCCGCGTGAGGATCTCCCACGTGCTATCGGTAGAGCCATCGTCGACGGCGATGACCTCTCCAACCTCGGGTCGTTCGAGCACGTGCCCGAGAATCACCTCCAACGTCCTCTCCTCGTTGAAGGCCGGCATCATCACCGACAGGACCGCGCGTCCGCCCATCGGGTCTCAACTCTAATGGCGCCCGACGATCCAGACCCGCCCAGGCCGTACAGTGATGCCTCGAAATCCAGCCTGAAATAGGAGTGCCAAATGTCGACCCTCGCCTTCGATCCCGAAGAGACCACGCATTGGGAGCAGTCACACCCACGCTCGATCGCACCTGAGCAGTGGAAGAAGTTCGAGGGCTATGCCGCCGAGATGTTCTCCGCCTTCGGGATGAACCTCGACACGCCCGGTACCAAGACGACGCCATTTCGCTTCGTTCATGCGCTCTTCGACGCCACCAACGGGTATGAGGGTGACCCCAAGCTGCTCACCGCCTTCCCGACCGAATGCCGCGGCGGCGCCGACTGCAACATCGCCCAGACGATCGAAGGCCCCATCGAGTTCTTTTCGCTTTGCGAGCACCACGCGCTCCCGTTCCACGGGCACGCGTACATCGGCTACATCGCGCACGAGGAGATCATCGGCATCTCCAAGTTGACCAGGCTCGTGCGCGTTTTCGCCCGGCGCTTCACCGTCCAGGAGCGGGTTGGAGTCGAGATCGCCGACGAGCTGGTCCGCGTGCTGCAGCCGCACGGGGTCGCTGTGCACCTGAACGCGATGCACCTTTGCACACAGATGCGAGGGGTGCGCGAGGCTCACTCACGGACGTTCACCTCGAACTGGCGCGGCAACTATGAAACGGATCCCCAGCTCAGGACCGAGTTCCTCCAGGCCGCCATGGACCGTGGCGACCACTGACGACACGACCCGTGCTCGCGCCATTCGAGGTCTTCGTCGAGGCGGAGAGGCCTTCCTATGCGTTGCCCGAGGCGCTGACCCGCGTCTACGGCCGGCTGGGATTCCCGGATCGGGTCGTGTACTCGAACTTCGTCTCGTCGCTGGACGGGGTGGTCACTGTCGGCTCGGGGATCTCCGCCGGCTCGGTGATCAGCGGCAAGTACCCGGCGGACCGATTCCTGATGGCGCTCTTACGCGCCTGCGCCGACGCGGTGGTGATTGGCGCCGGCACGATGCGCGCGACCCCCGGCCACCTCTGGACTCCCGCTCACGTCTATCCCGATCTCGCCTCCGAATTCGCCACGTTGAGGCAAACCCTCGGTCTCGGCCTCGAGCCGCGGCTGGTCCTCCTGACCGCCACCGGCGACCTGGACATGAAGCATCCCGCGCTGGTGAGGGGCGCCGTCGTACTGACGACCAGGTCCGTCGCCGACATGATCGGCCACCGGCTGCCCCCCGCCTGTGAGGTGATCGCGCTGGGCGAGGGCAAGACGCTGGAAATCAAGCACGCCTTCGGCGAGCTCACCAAGATGGGCATGGACGTCGTGCTGACCGAGGGTGGG
>Ga0207684_10006065_pt1 | contig 11058 bp, 8 predicted proteins | sample KBSK5501metaG_FD_184342 | JGI IMG/M metagenome (GOLD analysis project Ga0207684, IMG submission 184342) | Corn, switchgrass and miscanthus rhizosphere microbial communities from Kellogg Biological Station, Michigan, USA - KBS K5-50-1 metaG... | ecosystem: Host-associated > Plants > Roots >... | reverse complement strand
CCGAGTCCATCCCGGAGCCCTTAAGCCTGGCGACTTCGACGGCGATCTGGGCAAGCGTGAGCATCGCGTTCGTGTGCGAGGAGGTGTAGGCCGCGGAGCGCTCGCGCTCGACCGTGCGCAGGACCAGCTGCGAGCCGGGGTGCTCCGCGCTCAAGCTCCCCACCGACAGCACCGTCGCCCCGGCGGAGGTCGCTCGCTGCAGCGCAAGCGACGAAAAGCTCTTGGTCCCGGTGTGGGCGAGAACGATGACGGCCTCGTCGCCGCGCAAGGGGTAGCTGCCGGGATAAGCCGCGAAATCGAGCGAGTTGACGGCGCGGGCGTCGAGACCGGCCCCGCGCAGCAACCATTCCCCGACCAGGGCGGCGTGATAGCTGGTCCCGATCCCGACCAGCCAAACGCGAGCGCAGTCGCCGATAAGCCTGGCCGCGCTCTGCGCGGGCTCCCAATTGCGCTCCAGCGTGGCGGTGAGGTCGGCGGGCTGGCGATGCATCGTCTGGTACATCGCCGAGTCGGTGGTCGGAGGCGGCTCGCTCATCGCGGCGCCCCGTCCCGAGCATGGCTCGCCGGCGAGGGTGGCTGGCGAGCGTAGGTCGCGCTCGCCTCTGCCACGTGCTCGGCGATGGCGCGGATGGTCCATTCCTCCCCGGCGTCTGCATCCCAGCTCGGGCGCAGGGCCAGCAGGCGGATGGCCAGAACCTGAGCCAGGCGCCGGATGCGGGCGCTGGCCTCGTCCAGGTCATGCTCGGTGAAACGGGCCCAATCCGAATCCAGGGTCACGGCTCGACCGCGCCATGGGTCCGGTACGGGGGTCACGCCGGCAGACCGTGCCTCGACCTGGCACAGATGGTCCACGAGGTGATCGGTTATGCGCCGCAGCGCCTTGTGCGGTGTCCAGGCGTTGCCGAGTGACATCGAGGCGCCCGCGCTCCAGCCGATCCAGCCCTCGGCGACCGCGAGGGCGTCCTCGGCAGCCTGCAGGACCAGCTCATCAGGATCGGGGTGCCCCGGACTGCGGACGGCTATCTCCCGCCGTGGCCGGCCCGGTTCTTCGCACCCGCAGATCAGGCACATGACCGCTCCTCCATCACGGGTGATCGACCTTGGTCGCGGAGGCGTCGCCGGCCGGCCAGGAGTGAAATACGGCATCCAGCTCCGCGACCAGTCCGCCCCGCAACCTCAGGTGCTCCATTCCACGGCCCATCATTCTCGCCCCGGTGTCGGCGTCGACCCAGGCGCCTTCCCAGGTATCGACGACCACGTCGGCCGTCGCGACCGCCAGAGCCTTGCTCGGCCTGTATCCCTTCTGGCGCCCCAGCCGGCGGCGGAGGTGCTCACGGAGCTCCTGCTTGCCGTTCAGCGTGGGTTCGCCGGCGTAGCGCGCGACGACGTCGTCTGTGAACAGCGAAGAGATGGCATCCAAGTCCTGAGCCGCAAACGCGACTTCAGCCCGTCGCAGGAGGGCCCTCGCTGCCTGGTCTGATGCGGACGAGCCGCTTCCGGCCGCTCGCACGGCACGCTTCATTTGAGCCAGGTGCGCGAGGTCATGGCCGGCCAGCTTCACCAGCATGAGGCTGACGTTCTCCAAGCCTTGCTCACCGTGCATCGCCTGTCTCGAAAGCTGCTGCCCGTCCAGCGATCGCAGGAGCTCCAGGTTTGCCGAGCGCAGACCGCGAAAGGCCTGTGCGAGCGGTCCGACGTCGAGCTTCGGTAGGCCTGCGAAGCCCTTTTCGTTGTATCCCGGGTAGCTGGGGACGTCTTCGGTCAGCGCCAGCCGGAACCTGAAGCCGTAAACGATGTCGACGTCCAGCAGATGTCCGAGAACGTCCCGAAAGGACCATGCGCGCCCTTCCGCGGTGGCGAGAGCCTGGGCGTCAGCCGAGGCGATGATTCGGTCGACTTCAGAGGGCGTGCCCTCCAGGACTTCCAGGGGATCTCGATCGCCGAGGACATTGACCAGGGCCTTGACATACGCGGCCGGTTGGGTCGTGGCGTCCGGGATTTCGACCTCGCCGAGATCGATCGAATCCGCGCTCATGCTCATTCTTCTCCTCCTGGCAAAGCCGTCAGCCCGCCCTGTGCGGTGGTGTTGAGGTACTCACGGACAAGGGCTATGCCGGCTCGATCCAACCCGCCGTCCTCGACCACTATCTCGTGCTCGGGCGCCAGCGCCGCCAGGCGGCTCGCGCAGTCCCTCGAGGTGACCAGAACCGCGCAACCCTCCAGCACCTTCGCCAGGCCTTTTGGGTCGTCGATCCTGGCCTTTCGAAGCTTGATGCGGATCAGGCCGGCCTTGTCCAGCGACTGCTCCAGGTTGTCGGTGCCTTCCGAGTCCTCGCAGACCACCCCGACGCGGGTGCCGGGCGGGAGCTGGATCAGCCTCATGAGGGTGTTCAGCGAGGCCTCGGGAAGGAGCGCGATCACGGGGATCCGTGTGTCGTCGAGCAGTGCCTCGACCTCCTCGACGTGGAAGAACGTGGTGACGGCGAGGCTGTATTCGCTGAGGAACCGCAGCTCATGCGCTCGGCCTGCCAGCTCCGAGAGCAGGCAGGTGTCGACATCGACTTGCAGCTCCTCCTGCAGGTTCCGCCTGTAGAGGCGCAGATTCGGTCGATTGCATTCGACCAAGACGATGCGCGCGCGCGAGCGCGAAGCGCGTTGCCATGGCTTGGTGAGCAGCGCCAGCGCCAGCGCTTCGGGGTCGACGCGGCGCGCCACGGCGCGCGCGATGGTTTCATCCACGAGAGCCTCGAGACCGGCCGCGTCTTCAGTCAGGCCGGGGTTATCGGTGACGAACACGCCTTTGCCCTGATGACCGCGGACGTAGCCGTCTCGTTCAAGCTCGCGCAGCGCCCGCAGAACGGTGTTGCGGTTGACGCGCAGAAAGCCGGCCAGCTCGCGCACCGCCGGCAGCTTGGCGCCGGGTTCGAGCGCACCCCGGCGGATCTGTTGCTTCAGCTGCTCGCGAAGCTGGACTGAAACCGGGAGGTAGCTCGTCGGGTCGATCGCGACACGCACTGGCCTAGTAGTCTAGGACAGTATCCCCCGTTGTTTCATGACCGGTGCAGTCCCTTGCCTGACCTGCCCGGGCGGCGCGGCACTGGCTGCCAGCCGCCCGAGCTGACGTAGGGCCGGAGGACGCAGCCCACGCCGCCCTCGACCAGCGCCAGATCATCGCCGCGGTCATCCTGGGCCCGCGGCCACGTCTCGTCATCGCTGGCGCCGCCGGCGACACCGTCACGACTGTGATCATGAGCGCCTTCGGCGGCGTCTTTGCCCGGCAGGGGCTCGAGCCGGACATCGAGACCGTTCATCCTTTCCAGGCTGGGGACCCTCACGGCGTGATCCTCTTCTTCGTCGTGGTCGCCATCCTGATCTCGAGCCTGGTTGCGGCGGCTGGTGGCGGGGATCCGGGCCGGCGGCGGGATGGCCGCGCAGCTCATCGGGCTGGCAGCGTACGCGGGGCTCGGCGCTGGCGCGGCGATGGGTGTTGCGACCTGGCTGACCGGGGCCTATGGGGACAGCTTCTTGGCCGCGGCCGGCCTACTCGCGCTGACTTCCATCGGGGTGGGCAGCGTGGTCGCCGGAGCGGCGGCGCTGGCGGGCGCACCAGGCGTCGCTCTCACTGGTATAGGGGTGGTCCTGCTTGGCCTGGTTGCCTCGGGCGGCCCAGTTGGAAGCCAGGTGCTGCCGGACTTTTATCGCGCCGTAGCACCCTGGCTGCCGGCGGGCGCCCTGCTGAGCGCGCTCAAGGGCGCCCTCTTTTATGGCGGCGTGGGCACGGGCGAACCAGTCGTCGTTCTGACATGGGAATCTCCTCGCGGAGAGTCGATGCTGAGCGTGCTCCGCTCGGTCGTCAACAACCCGGAGGCGGCGGCGCTCCTGCGCGCCTTCGTGTCACGCGAGGTGCTGGCCCGCCTGGCTGCGGCACTAGAAGTGGACCAGCCCGAACTCCGCGCGGCCCTAGCAGGCAGTCAGCTGATCGGCGTCGCTTTTGCGCGCTAAGTGGTGGGCCTGGAACCGTTGGCTTCGGCGCCGGTCGCGGACGTAGCTCGCTGGATCGGCCCGACACTGCGGCGCTACTTCACCGACCGTACCCCGGCCTAGCTGCGCTGCACGCACGTTCAGATTCGCGCGCTGCGTGTCAGACAGGAAATGTGAAAAGCGTTGATCGCGTGCCGGTTCAGGCACAGTCAAGAATCGAAGATCAAGGGTTTTTGTGACCGAGTATCGTTCGTTTCGAGTTCAACCCTGGTTCTCGTAGCTGGGGGCCAAGGGGTCGCGGGTTCAAATCCCGCCTCCCCGACCAGCCTCCCGGAGAGCCGTTGGCTGAATTCGAGTCGAGTTCAGGTCAAGGATCCGGGTGAAAGGGTCAAGTCAGCCTCAATCGGACGAAAAATCGTCGGACAAGGGGCGTTGAAGGCTTTTTGCAGGACCCTTGGCTCGCTGAAATGAAGGAGTGACGGCCATGGCTTCGCCCGCGCTGAAGGTCCTCCCCGGTGGTTCTGCCGGGACCCCTACAACCGCTTCTGGGACGCCCGGGAGTGGTTCAAGACCGAGAAGGAGGGCGACGCCTGCTAGCCCAAGACCCTCGAGTACTACCGCTACCAGGTGGTGCCCTTCCTGGAGTGGCTGGAGCGCGAGCACCCCCAGGTCCTGGACTTCCCCCAACTCTCGGCCGACCATCTCCGCTCTTATCGCGCCTGGCTTTCGAAGCGGCCGAAGCGGAACGGGGGTCGGCTCGACCCCACCAGCCTGCTCACCAGCCACAAGGCGCTCCGGGCCTTCCTCAAGTGGATCCAGGCCAACAACCGCCAGCTGCAGATGGATCCCGCCCTGCTCGAGTTCCAGCGCCCGCGCCAGCCCTACAAGCAGGCGGTTCTCTTCGACCTCGGCGAGCTGCGCCGGATCCTGAAGGTCTGCGAGACCCCGGCCGAGGAGGTGGCGGTCCGGCTTTTGGTCGGTGCGGGGCTCCGGGAGGCCGAACTTTGCGGGCTCCGAGTAAAGGGGCTTGATGGAAATCCCAACCTCCTGGCCGACCCCAGCGAGCCCGGTCGTTTCCTGCTCCGGGTCTCTGGGACGCCGGCGCCAAGGGCAAGAAGAGCCGCTACGTGCCCATCTCAGCCAGGCTGGCGGCCCAGATCCGGCGCTACCAGGCCAGCGGCCGGCCGCCCGACTGCCCGGAATCCTCCTTGCCGGTTAGGGCGCGGCGTCGGCATGCGCGGACACTGGAGGTGCTGGGATGAGCTGATGATGCTAGGGCGATGAAAGAGGCTTGGATAAGAGCGCTTGTCCTCGTAGTCGGCGCTCAGCTCGGTGTGGGTCGTAGGGGGTCGAGCTCGCGCCCGAACCCCTACTACAAGCGAAACCTAGGAGACGAAGAAGTGGTGGTCAACCTCGTTCGTGATCGGCAGCTTGTTGCTGAAGACCGCGTTGTTGCTGGAGGACATCACCTTGGTGTCGAACGCCATGTCGACCACCATGACGGCGAAGCCCCTCGACATGAACGTCAGGACGTTCTGATCGTTGTTGCTTAGGTTGTCGCACCAGAGGAATGGATTGTCCACGCAGCCGCCGGGGGAGATGCCGATGCCCTCGAAAAGGCCTGTGGTGCCGCCGAACAGGTTCACATCGTCCTGAGTCTTGCAGCAGTCTTGGCCTGTCAGCACACCGCTGGCAGGAATTCCCGCAAGATTGAATTGTTCGGCGTCTGTCCCAACCGGTGAGAAAGCTTCATGGTTGAGGCCGATGGATTCGAAGTACGCGTCCCCTTCACTCTCGGCCACCTGAGAAGCCTTGTACACCCGATTCGGAAATTTCTCCGAGGCCGTGCGAGTGAACAGATCCGGCCCTGCGGGATCGAGCACGCCGACGACGTAGTTCGGCGTGGCAGTGACGTCAGCGTCGAGGTCATACCCGATGTGGCTCAAGTCGTTCGAGCTCAGATGGCTCACATAGTAGTGGGAGCCCAGCTCTCCCAGTTCCTCGCCACCGAACCAGATAAACCGCAGCTTGTTAGTTGGAGTGACGTTCTGCATCTCCTGTGCTATGTCGAGGATGGTCGACGACCCCGAAGCGTTGTCGAGCATTCCCTCGCCGTAAATCGCATCCAGGTGGGCGTCCACGACCACCACGTGGTTTGGATCGCCGCCTTTAGATTCAGCGATGACGTTGTAGTCAGGAGCGTTCGCCTTGGTGATCGCCGGGATGCTCAGGCTCTGCACCGGTGGTGTGCCAGCGTTGTACGCGTTGAAGAGCGTCTGGCCGATGGCGAAGGACGTGAAGGCGACCGGAATTGTCGGAATGATCGGGTTGCCATTGGCATCGACGAGGCTGCCTGAAAACACGCCGCTGCGTGCGGGGGTGTTGCCCTCGTTGAAGATGACGACACCCGATGCTCCTGCGGCCTGGGCATTCAACACCTTGACACCGAAGAAGCAGGTCCCGCGCTGGATGAGAGCAATTCGGCCCGGCACGAAGCCCGTGAAGTTGCTTGCGCTGCAGCCGCTCGTCGAGCCGCCGGGCGAGGGGATGATGATGCCGCCCGCCGGCTGAAGCGTCGCACCGCTGACTGAGCCTATGCTCTGGCCGGGGTTCCAGTCAGTGGTGAGAGCGAAGGTCTGGGCGACTGGTGACGCTTCGCTCCAACTTGGAATACCTGTGAACGCGTAATAGGTGAACGTGTAGGTCTGGATCGTCACGGTGTAGCCGGCCGCGCTCATCACCGAGGCGACGTAGTCGGCCGACGCTTTGTATCCGGGCTCGCCAGAGTTGCGTGAAGGATGTCCATCTGCAGGACTTGGGTTGGCCTGCGCGATAGCCTCGAAGTTCCGCATGTGGTTCATCAGATCCCTCGTCTGCACACACTCCACGAGCTTGCCCGGGGTGTCGTTCACGCGCGAGAGGCATTGAGCTGAAGTCGGTGGCTTGGTCGAATTGCCCGCGTGAACGCTGGCAGCCGGAAACAGCGCCAGGGCGGCTACGCCGACCGCGGCCAGCCGCGAGTAGAGCCGCCGTGACAACAAACGCCGAGCCATGTCAAACCCCCTTCCCAACGCCGGCCTAAGACACTGATCGGTGCGCTTAGCTAATCCTAGGGCGGGTGTTAGAGGAAAGACAAATCCTGACGTGGCCGCAAGCCAAAGGCGGTGGGGGCGTCATTAGTCGAACCCGCTCCCGGTATCCCGGAGGCCGGCCCAGACCAAGAACTCTCGGGCACGGGCTGCTGGATGCGGAGGGCGGTCCCCACGCTGCTCTGGATGAACGCTCTCGGGGCAGCCGCGCCAGCTCGTGTGTCGCCTCCAGCCGGTGCAGTGGCCGGGGATGAGCAGCCCCGAGAATCGGTCCACTTCTTGTAAGTTTGGGTTTCCAAGCCCATTTGCTAAGCGAGCCAAGAATGGTTCGTCTTCATTTCACAGTGAGCCTCTGCACCGCCTGAACGAGTGCTTGCTGACCGCGTCGGCGATGACGTAGTACGTTTCGCCGTTCCCGGTGAAGTCTTCCTGCGTGCAGTCGATCACCCCATCGGCTCCACACCTGGTCCGGTGGGAGGGCAAAGCTCGATCCATTGGGATCGGCGATCCGGCCTGGATGCTCGAACTCCTCCGCATTTTCCTCCCCACGCTGGCACAGCTCTACCAGAAAGCGGCCCGACCTCCTGGTCGAGAACCTGCTCCTGCCGCACCCACTCCAAGTCGAGCTCCGTTCCCGTCCTCGGCCTGACCTCAAGACCAGAGACCGGTTCTACTGGCTGCTGGTCCGGCGCCTCTACCCCGACTGGAAGCAGCATCCTCAGGCGATCTGGGCCGCCGACCAGCTCGTCGTCCAGACCCTGACCTTCCAGACGCTCTACGCTCTTCGGGCCGTCAGGTCCGGTTCGAATCCCGGGCCCTGCCAGTTTTTCGTTGCCCGAGCGGCGTATCCAACGCCCATCATGGGCGACATCCACGATGAGAACGATTCGGAGGTTCTCTGAGCTCTCCGACGGGCCCTGGGAGATGATGGACCACTGGTCCAGTGTGGGCAAGATTCGTGAGCACGCGAATGGGCATCCAGCATGAGCAATGCGCTGTTGGGCCGCGAGCCGGAGCGGGCGATGCTGGGGGACCTCCTCGACGCGGCCCGTCGGGGACGCAGCACCGCGGTCGTGTTGCGGGGTGAGCCCGGCATTGGCAAGACCGCGCTCCTGGAGTGCGCGGTCGGATTGGCGACTGGTTTTCGGCTCTTGCGGGCGCGGGGCGTCGAGTCGGAGTCCGAGCTGGCGTTCTCGGGCTTGCAGGAGCTGGTGCGGCCGGTGGTGGGGTTGATAGAGGCTTTGCCGAAGCGTCAGCGCGCCGTCCTCGAGGGGGCGTTGGCGCTGGGCCCACCGGTTACGGGCGATCCCCTGGCGGTGCGCGCGGCGACCTTGAGCCTGATAGCGGCGGCGGCCGAGGACATGCCTTTGCTGGCAGTTATCGATGACGCCCACTGGCTGGACCCGTCCTCGGCAGAGGCGCTGGCCTTCGCTGCGCGACGGCTCCACATGGAGGGGGTAGTGGCTTTGTTCGCAGTGCGCGTGTTGGAGCCGAGCTCGTTCGACCCGACCGGGCTGCGTGAGGTGACGATAACGGGACTGGGCGAGCAGCCAGCCAGGAGGCTCCTTCGCGAACGCACGGGTCGCAAGCTCGCTCTGGAAGTCGCGGAGCAGCTGATCCGGCTGGCGGCTGGAAACCCGCTTGCATTGCTGGAGTTCTCGATGGCGCTCAGTCCGGGGCAGCTCGACGGCAGCGAGCCCCTGGAGCAGCCATTGCCGGTGGGAAGCGGAATCGAGCGCGCCTTTACTCGGCGCCTGGGTCAACTCCCACCTGATACACGGGAGGCGTTGCTGATCGCAGCCACCAGTGAGCTGGACGAGCCGGGGACGGTTGCCGCTGCACTACGGACGCTGGGAGTGAGCAGGTCGGCGTTCGACGCCGCGGAGCGGGCCGGGTTGATCTCGCTCACGGACGGTCGGTATCGGTTTCGTCACCCGCTGGTGCGCTCGGTCGTGTACCAAGCCGCGCCGAGTGAGCGCCGCCGTGCCGTGCACTCCGCGCTCGCGGCCGGCTCAGAAGATGTCGTGGATGGGCACGCCTGGCACCTCGCGGCTGCCGCGTCGGGACCCGACGAGCACGTTGCAGCTGCGCTTGAGGAAGCCGGCGAACGGGCGGCGGCCCGCGGGGGACTTCCCACCGCGACCCGCGCGTACGAGCGCGCGGCTGCACTCACCCCCAAGCCGGAAGCTCGCGTCCGGCGGCTGCTTGCGGCCGCGACCTACGCCGTGCTGAGCGGCAGAGTCCAATGGGCCTCAGAGCTGATCGACGCCGGCTCGGCACTGACTGACGGCGCATTGATCCGCGCTGACTTCCGCCATCTCTCTGGTGTGGTTGAGCGACTCCTGGGATCGGCCTTGCGGTCGCACGAGATCTTCTGGGATGGCGCCGATGCGATTGCCGACCTGGACCCGGCGCGCGCGACGTTCATGATGATCGATGCGACCACGACGGACATCATGATCGGCGACCTTGAAGCGGCGATGGCCAGCGGCCGGCGGGCGCGCCAGCTGGTCCAGGTCTGTCCTCCGGCGCTCCGGCGATTGGCAGCCTATGCGGCGGACACCGCCGCGGCCTATCGGGGGGAACTGCCGCCTGAAGAGCTGGGCACGGAATCCGCGCTCGTGGCCGCAGCGTCACTTGAGCTGCCTGCGATCGCGGCAGCGGCTATCGACCTGAGCCTGACCCGAGGGCTGGTGGCCGAGGGCCAGGTAGAGCGCGGCGACATCCTCGAGCGCGCGATCAAGGAGGCCCGCGACCTCGGCGCGCTCGGCAAGCTGCCGTTCGTGCTCGGACACGGCGCTCACGCCGACTTCCAGGCGGGGCGATGGGCGCGCGCGCGGGCGCGGGCGAGCGAGGCGGTCGAGCTCGCCGGGGCAACCAGCTATCGCGCCTGGGGACTCGTCCACCTGGCTCGGGTATCGGCCGCCGAAGGACGTGAGGAAGAGTGCCGGGCGGCCGTGGAAGAGGCGTTTTCTCTCGCCAGGGCGCGAGGTCACCGTTCGCTCGAGGTGCACCTCCTCTCGGTGCTGGGGCTGCTCGAGCTGGGACTCGGCAACATCCGCGCCGCGGTTGAAGTGCTGGTGCGGTGCGCCAGGGAAGCGGAAGCCGAAGGACTCGGCAATCCGCCCACCGTTCCCTATGAGCCCGATCTCGTGGAGGCGCTCCATGCCGCGGGCCGCGATGAGGAAGCCCGGATGGCTGCGGAGCTGCTCCAACTCCGTGCCGAGCATGTCCGCTCACCCTGGGGATTGGCAACTGCCGCGCGCTGTCGCGGCCTGCTCGCGGGCAAAGGCGAGTTCGAAGTCGAGTTCCAGGCCGCGCTCGCGCTTCACAACCGCGTTCCGAGCAGGTTCGAGCTGGCTCGTACACAGCTCGGCTACGGCGAGCGGTTGCGACGTCTCCGCCGCCGAACGGAAGCCCAGGAACAGCTCTCCGCCGCGCTTTCCACGTTCGAGCAGTTTGCCGCCCAGCCGTGGGCCATCCGGGCACGACAGGAATTGCGCGCGGCCGGGTTCCTCACGCGCCCGCAGCGGGGCCGCAGCAGCGCTGAGAAGCTCACCCCGCAAGAGCTCCGCGTCGCGCTGATCGTCGCGGAGGGCGCCAGCGTCCGCGAGGCGGCCATGCAGCTCTTCCTCAGCCCTAAGACGATCGACGCGCACCTGAGCCGCGCCTACCAAAAGCTAGGAGTCCACAACCGCGCCCAGCTCGCCATGACGTTCGCCCACCAACAGACCGGCTGACGCCCCCGCGGCGTCACTCGGGCACGGCCGAGAATTTAGGGGAAACACCTGATTCGTCTTTCGCCGGTCCGGCTTACGGTCGCGGCAGTGAAGCTCATCCATGGCCTGTCCGGGAGATCAATCAGATGGTTGACGTTCGTGGTCGCACCGCACGCGATTCTCCAGTGATGCGCAAAGCCATGCTGACGACGATCGGAGTCCCGCTGCTGGTGGCTGCCACCTCCGCAGAAACCATGCGGAGCGACCTG
>Ga0207684_10006063_pt1 | contig 11058 bp, 16 predicted proteins | sample KBSK5501metaG_FD_184342 | JGI IMG/M metagenome (GOLD analysis project Ga0207684, IMG submission 184342) | Corn, switchgrass and miscanthus rhizosphere microbial communities from Kellogg Biological Station, Michigan, USA - KBS K5-50-1 metaG... | ecosystem: Host-associated > Plants > Roots >... | reverse complement strand
GTGAGACTGACCACGCCTCCCAACCATAAGCGCGTCGAGACCATCATCGCTAAGCCCATCCAGGCAATCAGCTGGCGCCCTTTCACCCGGATCTCATCGGCCTGCACATGCACCAGATCCAGTTGCCCGTGTTGCACCAACGCCTGGTGAACCTGTTGGCAGTGTTTCACCGCTCGATCTCGCCCACTGGCTACCGTGCGTTCGTCCAAGCCAAACGCCTGCACAATCGCCTGGATTGGACAGCCATAGGCCAGGAGCGTGACCACGATCACGATCAACTCCTTCGGCTTGCGTAGCCCTTCAAACATCGTGCCTGCCTGCGCGCTGAACGTCTTCCCACAGGTCTTGCAGCGATACCGCGCACGTGCCTTCCCATGGCTCACGATGGTGCCCTCTCCGCTTTTTCCTCTTGCCACGCAGGCCAGATTCGGGCAAAATACCTGCGAAGCATCGATCTGCTCTGTTGTTGTTTTCATAGTCACAGATTACAGATCGATGCTTTCTTATCCCATCCTTTAGGACTTCCGTCCACCAGTTAATGAGGTTCTACCGGAAATCTTCTTGCTCATTTAATTGAGGTGAGCATTGGTTAAATGGAAAGAGAATGCCTCTAAGTTTAGAGAATCTTCGATGTATTACCAACCGCTTCTGGGTTTCGATGGAGAGATTCGGCATAGGTTGTTCGTCGTTGTTCACTCACGCTCTTTCTATGCTCAACTCGAAAGTGTCTTGTTCGCTGCGTATTACCTTTTTTCGCTATTCATCCCCCGTGTTGCTACATTCATCGCTACATTTTACTACGAGGAATTGAGGTCACTTTAGTCAGGATGATCTGCTCTAAAATGGCAAGCTGTTAGTCATGTGATATCGAAGGATACATAGGTTTACAATACATTGTTATACTTTGCCTTGTGGTTTCCTGCCAATGAACCGTGCAAGTCCATGATAATGCGGCTCTCCGTGAGAATCATCGTACTTCATGAATTCCTCGTACGTGAGAGTCTCTAACGTGGAGAACCAGACTGCTAACTCATCCTCGTCAAAATAATGCTGCACAAATGAAGCCGTTTCGCTAATCGTCTCATGTTCTTTCCTGGCTGTGTTTGCAGCTGGGTCGTGAACAGTAAACGCTTCGATGAACACAAAACCGCCTGGTTTGAGGGCATCAATGAGAGCCTCTGCAACTTTTTTGCCTTCTTCCTCGAGGATGTGGTCAAGGATCGTCACTGCGACAATGGCGTCATAACAATTGGTCGTGAGTTGTACGGTTCTGACGTCAGCAACTTCACCGTCGATCGTGTCTAAGCCTTGTGAGTGAGCGTATTTTTCCAGCTTTTGAATGCCCTGACTCGATGAATCTACGGCATGGACGTGATACCCGTAGTGGGCTAAGAGCAAGCTATTTCTCCCCTCGCCACATCCCAGATCTAACGCTTCTCCCATTAGTGGATGTGTCTCGTTCAGGAAGAGCTCAAGTTCTTCTGATGGTTTGAGTCCATAATAAAATGGATCGTCTGGCTCGCCATAGACGCGGTTAAAGGAATCAGTCACGGTGAGTTTCGTCCTGTGGATAGGTTTGCCATAATACATGCATAATCATCCACTTGCCATGGTATTTTGCAAGATGCATGTAGTCGATGCCCCATGCTGCAATGAGTTTCACACTGGCTGTATGATCGAGTACTTCATAGATGATGATCTCTTTTGGCGCATCTGGCGGAAATTGGCCGTCTTTGTTATAGGTCTTCGCGTGTTCAAGGAATTCCGTAAAAGACATCGTACTTTCTGTGGCTTCTTGGTCATATACGAAGAAACCACGCTTCGCCAGCTCAGGGTGAACGCTCCGCTCAATCTTCGCAGGGTTTGCTTCGTACACCCCTTCCACATAATCTAAGACTGCTTCTGTGACAGCTTCTCGGTCTGTTTGAATGAGTTCTTGCATCTCTCTCCTCATGTCCTATCTGTGTGTTATTTCTTTCCATCAGTGCGCATGCTCTAAATTTCTCGATTTCCTTTGCCAAGTGCTTCGCGGAGTGACACCCCGATTTGCCTGATCTCCCGCTGCTTTCGAAGGTAATACTCCTCTTCATCGTCTAAATACTGCTGGATATTATAGACACGTTCTACGAAGCGTTCTATTCCGGCTGCTCGGCTCTGGCTTGCTGCGTCAATGGCAAGCTGTACGCCGATGCGGAGTTCACCGTCTTTGATGAGGAGTATGGCCCGCGAGATCATTGCTAGCAGTTCCCAGAACTTGGTTGATGGGAGCTCGTTTTGTGCACGTTCCAGATACTCCATCGCTTTGTGTGTTTGCCCAAGATCTGTATAACTTCGACCGTATTCTTCGTACACCATGCCAGGACCGTAGTGCCCTTGCGTACTGCTCGTTGTCGGGTCAAAGGTGTAGGATAGTTCTTCCGCTTTGGCCATGGCACGTTCAAAATCCTTCATCTTTTCGGCCTCTCCTGCGAGGACAAGACGCAGGTAGGCACGTCCTAGCAGCTGCATCCCGTTTCCTTTCGCGGCGGTATCAGCCTGGGGTGTCGTGTCGCGTGCTGCTTCAAGGTAGGTTATAGCCTTGGTGAGATTTCTCAGGCGGCGGTACATATCGCCTTGATACGTGAGAGCGATATTGAGTAACGTGTGGTCATTCAGTGTGCGTGCTACCTTTTCCATCTGTTCATACTGAAGGATGGCTTCATAGGATTCACTCGCGCGGGTCGCTTCAGATATCACATAGCCTGCGGCATGATGAGCACGAGCAAGGCTCTGCAAAAGCTTCGGATCCTCAGTCGTAATCTGTGTTTGCAAGGTGTGGGTAAGTCGCCTGCTAATCAAGAGCGCTTCTTGCAGTCGTGTTGCTTCGACAAGTGACCAGACATGCGTGATGACTTCTTCAATGTGTGCAGGTGTCCCCGGAAGAGAGAGTGAGGAGGCTATTCCTATGTGTTCTGGTTCGATGCCCAGCAAGTCAGCGATACGTCGTAGCTCATTGATGTTATTGAGTTGCCTCTCACCATTTTCATAAGCACGAAGAGCTCGAGGTTCGATGTTGAGATCGAAGGCAAATTGCTCTTGAGAGAGGTTTCGGGATTTTCGTAGTTTTTGAGGAATTGCCCTGCGAATGACGGGGGAGTTTTTGGGTGTTGCATAGCCACGTTTTGTCCTCGTGTTGTGTTTCCTCCTATGCTTTTGCAGCACAGTATCGCCACAATTTGGGCCTGTAGAGTCGGACTCCTTTGACTAATAATGAGAGCAGATGAACCAATTCAGTATACCATATTCTCTAGAAGGAGGATGGCCTATGGTACAGAGTAATCCATTGATGGCTCATGCATTGTACCTGCATGAGGTGAGGCACACAGCTCAATTGACAAGCGATGAAGAAGATCGCTTACTTGCGTATCTTGTATCTGGGAGAGATGTCCAACAATCCCGCGATCGGCTCGTCGCTGGGTATCAGCCGCTCGTGATCGGACTGGCGAAACGGTTCGTACGACAGTGCCAGGGCGTGGAGCTTCTTGACCTGGTGCAGGATGGCAATGAGGCCTTGCTTCACGCGCTGGAAAAGTATGATGTACGTCGGGGTGAATGCTCGTTCCGCACCTTCGCCTTTACCTGGATACGCACAACGATGTTGGTGGCTGTCTGGAAGTACCAGGGAGTTATTCGCTTGCCGATGCATAAGTTGCGATCGATCAGGCAGATGGGCATCGTTCAGACAAGATTGCTTTCTGAACTTGGGCGTGAACCTACGCTTGCAGAGACGGCACAGGGAATGAACCTATCTGAGCATGAAGTTCGGCAGCTTGTCGTACTCCAAGAACAACAGATGGTGAGTCTGCATATGACACTTGATGACGATGGTGACACACAGCTTGAAGAGGTGATTGAAAACGCTGCGGCTCCTCCTTTTGCCGATGATGGTTTTGTATCGATTGAAGATGTGCTTACGTACTTGAACGAACGTGAGCGGGTAGTGATACAGCTGCGGTATGGGTTTGTCGATGATCGGGTCTATACGCAAAAAGAAGCTGCCGAGGTGCTGGGAGTGGCTCTCTCGACGGTGCAGATGATCGATCGTCGAGCCAAAATGCGTCTGCGCAAAGCATTAGAGGGGCGTGCGAGTTAACATGCTACGCCCTTCATGCTGTGTTGTTCTACGGGAAGAGATACTCAATCTTGAGTGTCTCTTTCTTTGTTGAGGGATTGTGTGGATGTAGGGTATTCGTGCAATGAAAGGGAGGGATAGGTATAGCACTGTTGACGAACGAGTTGAGGGAAATACTTCCTCCACTCTATTCACAGGAACAGGTGGAAGACCCTCTGGTCATCTGCAAGTTTTTCACCCCAGATAGCAATTGGACGTGGTATGCTTCTGAGTTTGACGGAGAGGATCTCTTCTTCGGTTGGGTCGTTGGATTCGAGCACGAGCTCGGCTACTTCCGGCTCTCGGAGCTGGAGTCGGTTCGCGGTCCGCTGGGTCTCTCGATTGAGCGGGATCTGCATTTCCGTCCCACGAGACTCTCAGTGCTGAAACAACTGCATGAGAGGAGGTGAGGAGGAGAGATGAACGAGATTCAGAGCACGGCAAGAGACAGAAAGGATGAGCGTCAGTTGGAGTCGAATGAGGGCGTCATCGGATACAACGGTGAGCACTTCGTCCTGATTGCTAGACAAGTGGGGATGGAAGAGCATGCGCTGGGTGCTGGAGATGTTCTGGAGCTTAGTGCCAGTGGTCGTCGTCAAGCGGTACGCGTGGCATCTGGCGGGTATCGTGGCTGGTATTACATCACAGCTGATGGACATCGAGCACGGTTTGCGTTATGCAAGCAAGCTTGCTTGTTGATAGGCCCTGCATGACTCAGTTTGGTGAGGTGTGGAAGAACAGATGGAAGAACAACAAGGCTATTGGGTGTACACCGAGGATGGGTGGAGCTACCAGTACGTCCCAGAGCGGACGTACCGCTCAGCGGCGGAGTTTCGACGGAGATGGTTCAGGCATGCGTTTTGGATTTTTCTCGTGCTGGCGGGGCTCTATACCTGCTATTGGCTGGCTCCTTTCCCACCTGTTGAGGTGTGGGGCTTCGTGCTCCATCCCTAACAAGGGAATGGGTGGTGCTTGGAGCAGGTACCTACGACCAGAGAGAAATACCTGGTGGAGGAAGGAGGTGTGTCATATGGGTTTCAGGGAGCAATGGTGGCATAGAGCGGTGGAACAACCAGAAGTGTCTCATCCCGATCGTGTCTCCTGGTACTGTGCCTTGATTCAGGAATGGACGACGCAGGTACCGCAGGTGTTGGTGGTGGATGAGGAGACGGTCGCGGCGTGGATTAGACCCAATTCACCGGTGTTTGGGGTGCGGCATTACGCTTCGACGCAAGTCTGGGCGAGGTCGGTGGAAGAGGCATTGGAGGGATTATGCACCCAGATCTACAAAGAGGTGCAAGCCGATCTGTGCAGCGTGTGTCCTGAGGCGGGAGCCGTGAACGTGCAGGAGTGGGAGCCATGGGTGGTGAGTCACGAGTCGTCGTGCCCGTTGTCGATCCGGTGACGGATGGGTTGATCGACGCCATCAATGCGGTGCTGGTAGAGGGGCAGTGGGAACAAGTGGCGAGGCTTTCGCTCTCGTTGTGGGAGCATGCGGTGGTGATGGGTGATGGGGAGCTCGCAGCGTTGGTGGCGGATATTCGCTCCATTGCCCTAGATGCGGTGGCGTATCCATCGGGGGATGATGGGATCATCCGGGGTGGTGATGGGAGGGAAGAAGGGGAGAGGTGGTAGTGGCACATGGGATCGGTGTACAAGCCGCTCTTGTATGGTGAGCGCACGCCGGAGCGGGTGCTGGAAGTGTTAGAGGATTGGATCGATTGGCATGCCTACCGACTGGCGTCAATGGCTCCCGGGCAGGTAGATAATCTCTACTACCAGGATCTGGCGCAAGAAGGCAGGCTCGCGGTCTATCGCTTACTGGAGCGGGAACCAGAGATCTGGGCACCCAAGCTCTTACGGCTTGCCATTTTATACATGTATGCGGCGCGGCGCAGGGTCGCTCGGTCTTTCGGGCTGACCCTTTCCATCGACTGCGCACCTATGAACAGGTGTCGTGGGAGATGCTGGTGGGTGGGGTTGAAGTGAATGAGGAGCGTGAGGTGGCTGGGAGGTGGGTCGTTGGAGTTTCCAACGATGAGTTTTGGGAAGAGGGGATGGCTGGTTCAGTCGTTCCCTCTTGCTCTAATGATGATGTCGTTGAAGGAGACGAGAACCATGGTGATGCATGGTGGCATGATGTGTTGTGAAGACGGGAAAGGAAGCGTGAAGCATGCTCTTACAAGGCTTAGTGTTAAGTGGACAGGTACTCGAAAGTACCTTTTATGACCAGGTGACCGGGCAGCCCAAACCAGGCTACTCAGTGAAGTTGACGGTGCTGGATGCCGAGACCGATGAGAAATACGAGTGTCAGCTCAGCGATGGACTGCCCTCGCTGGAGCAGCTCCAGGAGTTGAAGAAACAGGGTCAACCTACCGACGTCTTGCGGCAAGTGGCGACACAACTGCAAACGGAGCTGCCCCCTAAGATGTCGCAGATTGCGCTGCAAGTGCGGCGCATTAAGGGCAAAGGCAGTTTCCAGACGCTGGTGTGTCGCTTAGCGACGGCTGCCTAGTGCTCCTGAGGTGAGCGGAGAGGAAGGAGGAAGCGGGTCGTGCAGGTGATGCAAACATTCCGTGGGCAAGAGGTGTGGGTGCGCAAGGTGGAGCACATCGTCTTGCGGGTGGTGTCGTTGGGGTTCTCGCTGGCATCGGCGCACGCGATCAGGTGGTTCTTTGCGCCCTTAGATGGGATTGATACGCTCCAGCCCATCATTACCTGGACGGTGGCGATTGGCTTTGGGGTGCTTGGCTATATCGTGAGTCGAGGTCTGGCGCACCGGCTGATGAATAAAGAGCGCATCCGGGCCTATGCGCCCATTTGTGCGGTGGTCGAGATTGTGGAAATCTTCTGTAACTATGCGCTGGCCGCGGCGGTGATCCAGCGAGCGACCTGGTTGCGAGTGATCCCGGCTGATCAGCGCTCGCTCTTAACGGGTCTCACCTACCTGGTGCTCTCGATCATTCCGTTGGTGTCGCTGCTGTTAGCGGTGGTGGATATGGACATGGAGCGCTCGAAGCGGGGAGTTGGCCCTGTGGGGAGCGGGATCGGCAGTCCGCTCTGGAATGGCAATGGCACTCGTGGGCCTGCCTATGGGCCTCCGGTGATGCAACCTCTGCGCATGCAGGCACAAGGGCAGCCCAAAGACGCGAGTCTGGCGGGTGTGTCAGGGTATCCTGCGTATGGCCAGGGGTATGGAGGGAGTGCACAAATGACGCCTCCTGGTATGGTTGCCGGGGCACCACTCCAACAGGTGCAACCACAGGGCGTACACAAGCCAGGAGGGATCTTGAGTGGAGTCCCTTTCTTCAACAAGCGCCAGGCGGAAGTCGTGGCTCCCACGACGGTCTTGCCATCGACCCAGTAACGGGGGTCTTGGTGGTGGCTCCTGGTAACGGTCGGCGGCTGACACGAGCAGAGGCGGCTCTCATTCGAGCTGCACTCGCCCAAGGGCACCCGGTCCAGTTCGCCGATCGGCACCAGTGGCGACATTTTGAGCTGCGTCATCCCTCGGCTTGAGGAGGGGGTGATGGTGAGCACACAAGGCCTGGACAGGGTTGGTGCTGCGTACTGGCTCTGTGCATGTGTTGTATGCTGTCGATGTGAGGAGGATGGTCGATGGGTCTGGACTCTGAGCAGATCAACTACGAACAGATCAAACAGTTAGCCAGGCAAACCGGGCAACGGGTCACTGATCTTATTCCTCTGGCTCCGCAAAATGATCCCTTTTATACCGGCACTCCCGGCGATTGGGCGCTCGCGGAGTGGTTCGCGCAGTTGTGGCACGCGTTTCAGTACACCAACAAAGTGCACATCCGGCGTGTGCATTACCAGATTGTGAGCCAGAATCCCCCGGTGGTGATGCCTAACGGTTTGCCATATGCGAATACCGAGAGTTGCTGGAATATTCTCAACCTGGCATCGAAGGCGGCACGCTACTTGCAGTTGGTTGCTCCGGAAGCCTTTGTCGACCGGCGCAACCCGGAAGCGATGGTCTATGCTTCGAGTCGCATCCCTGAGCCAGAGGTGTGGGCGACCAGTCGGCTGTGGGGATCGCAGCTGCGGCTGCCGGACTTTCCTGACCTGCCTGCCTACCGGGTGAGCGGGTATGAGCCAACGCAGGCCTTTCACCTGGAGTGTTGGTGTGAGAAGAGTACTATGAATGACGTGTTGGAGCCACTGTGCCAGCACTATGGTATGAACCTGCAAACAGGGTTGGGAGAACTCTCGATCACGGCAACGCTTGCGTTGGTGCACCGGTTGCAAGAGGCAGGCCAACCGGCACGCATTTTCTACGTCTCGGATTTCGATCCGGCTGGCCAGAGCATGCCCGTCTCCGTCTCGCGCAAAGTCGAGTACTTTGTGCGCACGCTCGGCCTCGCGGTTGATGTACGCGTGTTTCCGGTGATCTTGACAGCTGAACAGGTGCACGCCTACCGCTTGCTCCGTACCCCGATCAAGGACACGGAGCGGCGACGTAGTGGTTTTGAAGATCGTTATGGTGAGGGGGCGGTAGAACTGGACGCCCTGGAAGCACTCTATCCGGGGGAACTCCAGAATGTGCTCAGCCAGTGCATCGAATATTACTTCGATCCGACGCTGGAGCAGCGTACCAAGGACATGCGGACACGCTTAGAGCGCGATCTTGGCCTGATCTGGCAACAAGTAATTGCTCGCTTTGCAGGGGACATCGAGGCGGTGCGTGCGGTACATGCCCGGCTCCAACAGGAGTTTGGCGCTCGCATGGCTGTCTATGGGGAGCAGGTGCAAGCCCTCTGGCAAGCCATGCGCAGCGAGCTGGATCTCTCGGTGCCACATCTGGATGACTACCCACTCCCGACACCGATCTTCTCCGATGAGTTGGCAGAGGGCCTCTATGACAGCGCGCGGGACTACCTGGAACAGATCGAAGCCTACAAACAGTTCCAAGGCAAGCTCTCGTAGCTCGTCTGATGAGGAGAGAGTGAGCAAGAGGGGTGAAGTGGTTGTGCGTGGAAGAAGGTGGTTCGTGTTGACGTGTTGTCTGCTCCTGCTCTGGTACTGGTGGCAATGCTACCTGCTGATGACGACTGGAGGTGGATTCTTGGCGCAACGGCCCTCTCCCTCGCGCTTCTCGGTAGCAGCAACCCAGGGGTCTCAGATTGATGATCCTTCCTTTATGGTAGCAGGTGCTCCGACGATCAGTGCTGACTTCATTGATCGGGTCCTCTCAGCCTATGGTTCTCCCGCGGCTGGAAGTGGTCAGGCGCTCTACGATCTCGGAGTACAATCAGGCATTGATCCGGTCTATGCACTGGCATTCTTCATGCACGAGGATAGCTTTGGGGAGACGGGCATTGGTGCGGCCAATCATAGCCTGGGCAACATCCGCTGCTCGGCTGGCTATAGCTGTCAGTCAGGGTTTCGCTCCTATGCGACATGGCAAGATGGCTATCAAGACTGGTACAGTTTAATCCTCAATGGGTATGTGCGGGGACAGGTGACGGATTCCATCGTGGGACATCCTTGTGTGACGGTGGATGAGATTGTGCCGGTGTACGCACCCAGTAGTGACCACAACGATGTGGCAGGATATCGTGCCGCCATCAAGCATGCGGTGAACACATGGCGAAGTGGAAAACTCTGGGCATAGCGGTGTGGAGCAAAGGGTGGTGAGGGATGAGAGAGTGTTATCCACAAAAACGAGAGCGGTTATGCACATCCTATCCACAGGGTAGAGTTATAATGGAGAAGGGAAGTGCTGGTGCTTGGGAGTGACAACGAGAGGAACTGGGGAAGCTGAGAGGTGTGTGAGGGTGCAAGATCGAGCATGCAAGTAGGGAGAGCAGAGATGACGAACAGTGATCGACGGGAGAAATGTGGTGAGTGAGCTAGCTCCTGAACTGCTAGCAGCATATGCGTTGCTATTTGTGCACAACTGGCAGCACTATGCTGTACAGCAGCGCAATGGTTCCTACTGGCAGGTAGCAGAGCCACTTTCGTTGCAGTACGTGGCTGCGCACCTGGCAGGGAGGTGGACGCTTGGGACCTACCTGTTAGATCGCTCCAGTCAGTGCGCCTTCGCGGTGTTTGATGCAGATCGGGAGCAGGGGTTGGAGTGCCTGGCAGACCTGGCGAATGAGCTGCTCGGGCAGGGGGTACCAACACTTCTCGAGGCGAGTCGGCGTGGTGGACATGTGTGGGTGCATCTGGTGGAGCCGACTCCTGCACAGGTGGTACGTGCGTGGCTCTTGCCCTATGCGCAGGCTTCTGGGGTAGAGTTCTACCCCAAACAAGACAGGCTGGCACCTGGTGGATCGGGATCGCTGATCCGGTTGCCACTCGGCATTCATCAGCAGAGTCGAGAATGGTATCCCTTTGTCCAGCGGTCTGCCTGTTGTGAGTTGACACCGGCAGGAGAAACGGTGGCAGCGTGTTGTGCCTGGGTGTGCCAGCGGGTGCAACGGGTGGCGGTTCCTGACGTGGTGAGGCGTTCGTGTGCTGAGATGTCTGCTGTGCATCGTGAGGACAGGATGGCTCATGGAGTGCATGAGGTGGAGGTTCCTGGGTACATGGCCCATCCTTGGGAGTATAAGGAGTATAGGAGCATCCGGGAGTGGTGCCGGTCACAGGATATCAGCGCCGTGATTGGCCGATATATCCCTCTGGATCAGCGGGGGGTCGGGTCGTGCCCGTTCAAGCAACACCATTATCGCGGTGATCTGCGTCCGAGCTTCCAGGTGTTCGGGGGGAATGACCCACACTGGTATTGCTATGCGTGGAGGAAAGCGGGTGATTTGTTTGATTTCCTCTGTTTGTATTACCAGCTCACCCCACAGGAAGTGTGGTGGAGGATGCAGCAAGGAGCGTTCTGGTAAGAGGTGGTGGCGTAGCCTGGGGCGAGGGTGTGGATGTTGGGCCTGATCTCT
>Ga0207684_10006062_pt1 | contig 11061 bp, 9 predicted proteins | sample KBSK5501metaG_FD_184342 | JGI IMG/M metagenome (GOLD analysis project Ga0207684, IMG submission 184342) | Corn, switchgrass and miscanthus rhizosphere microbial communities from Kellogg Biological Station, Michigan, USA - KBS K5-50-1 metaG... | ecosystem: Host-associated > Plants > Roots >... | reverse complement strand
TGCTGCGGCACGCCTGCGTGAACAATCTCCACGGCCGCCCCGCCTGGCGCTTTTTCAAAAGTCATAATGAGGATGGACAATTCGTTTTTTTTCCAGAAGCCTGCCCGCCACGCTTGAACAATTTGCTTTCCGGGAATGATTTGCAGGTTTTTGCCGCCGATCGCCCCGCCGTGCGCGTGCCAGGCTCCGCCCACTTTGCGGCTCAGCTTCGCAGGCGCACCGGTTGCGGCAGAGTGCATCCCGGAATCCATGTACATTTCGAAAAGAATTTTCGGGGACGCGGAGAACTTGACGCGCTGCAGGATAATCGGTGCCATGGGTTTGAATCCTCAGAGGCCTTCGAGCAGATGGCCCATTTTACTTTTCTTGGTCTGCAAATAAGCGCGGGAAATTTTCGAGACGCGGGGCTGACAGGCGACGCGCTGCACTACCTGAATTCCAGACTGTTCGAGCTGTCGAACTTTCTCCGGATTATTTGAGAGCAGGCGGATTTTCTTCGCCCCGAGTTTCTTCAGAATTTGCGCCGAAAAATCGTAGTCTCTTGCGTCCGCCGCAAATCCCAACGATTCGTTGGCCTCCACCGTGTCCATCCCTCTATCCTGCAGCTCATAAGCGCGAAGTTTGTTCATCAGTCCGATCCCGCGCCCCTCTTGGGGCAAATAGAGCAAGATCCCGGATCCAGCCTGCCCGATTTTCCTCAGCGAAAGCTCGAGCTGCGCGCGGCAATCACAACGCAGCGAGGCCAGAACGTCGCCGGTAAGGCATTGCGAATGGACGCGGACGAGCGGCGCCGTTTTTCCGTTAAGTTTGCCGCGCACCAGCGCAATAGCTTCTTCTTGCGCACCGCGCCCTTTGAAACCATAAATAGTAAAGCGGCCGTAGCGTGTGGGAAGAGCGGCCCTGGCGACGAGACTTACTGTTGCGGCTTTTTTCGATTGGTTGCTTCTGCGCGAATCCCTTGGCATATGGAACGAGAAGTATAACAGGTACGTCACGGAGCGCTTTACATCGCGCCTGCGATTGGCTAGCGTTAGCCAAGACGACCTCCTAATCCAATTATGGACACGGCTACGGCAGTTCGCGACCTCCTCTTCACCTTGCTGCTGAAGGTAGGCGTAGCGTCCTCCATCGCCGCTTTGCTGGCCCGCTGGAATACTTTCCGCCGCGTCATGTTTACGGAAGAGCGCGACCCCGACCAAAAACTCAAGCTGATGCTGTTCATGACGCCGCCTCTCATTGTGGGAGTGACGCTGCGGCTTGTGAATTATCAGTACCGCTTCGCGGACCTTTCGCTCGAGGGAGCCTTCCTGATGGGCTTGCTCGGCGGCCGCGTGGTTGGCCCCATCGGCGGCGCGATTATCACCATTCCCGCGCTGATTTCTCACGAGTGGCTGGCGATGCCTGCCGCCTCGACCGCCGGTTTGCTCGGCGGATTGATCCGGCAAGCGATTCCCAACAAGGAAGATCTTTGGAATTTTGGTCCGTTCACCTTTTTAAATATTCCGAAAGCCGCCGTGCGTCTGTTGAAAAAAGCCCAATTGTCCTGGGAAATGGCTCCGCTCGGCGTGTGCGTCGCGCTCGAACTGGGCCGCGTGGGGCTTGTGCACGCCACGAATCCGAAATGGCTTTTCGCGATTCATACGCAGTGGGACTGGTGGCTGGTATTGACGGTGATTGCTACGCTCATGTCCGTCGCCGCGCCTCTTAAAATCTGGAATAACACCCGCATCGAGATGAACCTCGAGCGGCACCAGCAACTTCTCTTGAAAGCACGCATGGACGCGCTTTCCCGGCAGATCAACCCGCACTTTCTTTTCAACACCCTCAACACGGTTTCCGCGCTCATCCGCTTCGATCCCGATAACGCGCGCGGGGTGGTTCTCAAGCTCAGCAATATTTTGCGGCGGCTGCTGCGCAAGCACGAAACATTCGTTCCGTTGCGCGAGGAACTCGAATTTATCGACGACTATCTCGACATCGAGGTTGCCCGCTTCGGGCGCGACAATCTGGACATCATCAAGCACATCGATGAAGAAACGCTCGAAGCCTTCGTTCCCAGCATGCTTTTGCAACCCATCGTCGAGAATTGCCTGAAACACGGACTGGCGCCAAAGCTCGACGGCGGCAAAATTCAACTTCGCACAACAAACCGCGACGGACGGCTGCACATCGAAATCGAGGACAACGGCGTGGGTATCTCCGAAGAGAAAATGCCCCACGTCTACGTCGAAGGTATCGGCCTTAGCAACGTCCGCGAGCGCTTGCGCGTGCTCTATGGCGCGGATTTTCATTTACAAATCGAAAGCCGCACCGGCCTTGGGACGCTGATCAAAATCGACATTCCAGAACTGGTCTCCACGATGCAGCCAGTAGGATAGGTGGAATCACTCAACGGGCAGTAAGGAGTGAAGTAAGGACGAGGCCCTTTTCTTTATCAGACGGACTTCCATAGTGCGCCGAATCTTGGCTGTTAGGCTACTCTCGGACTCCTCTCCAGAAATCTCCCGCTCCGAGGCACTTCGATCATTCGCTCCTCCTGCTCCACGCAAAACCCCGCAAGTGCGATTTATGCTAGATTGAGGAAGGGGACCGTCTTGGGCCAAATTTTTCCCGCGCGGAGTCTGGGAATTTTTTTCCTTCTTGTCGCCTCGCTTCCGCTTTATGGACAGTCCGAACAAGGTTACGTAGGCGCGGAAGCCTGCGCGAAGTGCCACGCGAGCGTCCATCGCGAGTGGGCGGGGTCGCTCCACGGCAAGATGATGCAACCCGCGACGCCCCAAAGCGTCAAAGGAGATTTTGCGCAGGGCAAAGTCGTGCTGCACGGCGCGACTTATCTCTTAAAATATCGCAACAATAATTATTACATCACCGAATCCGATTTGACCGGCAAGCCCTGGGAACACCAAGTAGAATTCACGCTCGGCGAAAGGCGATTTCAGCACTATCTCATTACATTGCCCGATGGCCGCATCGTTGTCCTCCCTCCGACCTGGGACATCCTCCGCAAAAAGTGGGCGTTCGATCTTGACGTCGGCAATCCGGAAGAGGGTTCGAGCGATCCGATCCAGGTGTGGAACAAAACCTGTTACTCCTGCCATGTAAGCCAGGCGAAGAAGAATTTTGACCTCGAGAACCTTCGTTACCGTACCACGTGGCAAAACTTTGGGATCAATTGCGAAAGCTGCCATGGCCCAGGGAGCGAACACACCGCCAGGGCGGCGGCCGCGAAGGTTATAGACGCGGATACACGCGCCCGCTTAAGAGAAGCGATCGTTAACCCTGCCCGGCTGCCCGCGTCACGCAGCGCAATGATTTGCGCGCAATGCCACTCGTTTCGCGACATCTACGCCGATAACTTCAAACCCGGCGCAAATTATTATGATTTTTTTACCCCAGTGATGGAATACCGCTTGCCGGCCTCAGAGAACCCTGCCTATTGGCCCGACAGCCGGCCGCGGCAGTTATCGAATGAAGCCTTTGGATTGTGGCAGAGCCAGTGTTTCCTGAAGGGCGGTGCTACCTGCGTCACCTGTCACTCTCATCCGCACACTCCCGATGTGGATCGCAATCCACAGCTTCGCCAGAACAACAATGCCCTCTGTACTGGCTGCCACTCCAAGATTGCTTCCAACCTTTCTGTGCACACGCATCATGCTCCGAAGAGTTCCGGCAGTTCCTGCATTGATTGCCATATGCCAGCCACGGTTGCCAGCCTCACAGCCCGGATGCGCGACCACTCGATGAGCATTCCTGTTCCGGAGAATACGATCCGGTATGACATTCCGAATGCGTGCAATCTTTGCCACCGCGATAAAGACGCGGCCTGGAGTTTGAAGCAACTGAACGGCTGGTACGGCGACAGATCGCGACAGAAGTTTATTCGCCGCGCCGATGCATTCACACAGGCTCGACAGGCCGATCCGGCAGCCATTCCTGCCTTGCAACAAATTCTATCCGATGTATCCGGTGGGCCCTTGATCCGGGCCAACGCGGCCGGATACCTGGGCAACTATCCAAACGATCCTTCAGCCTATGAAGCGCTGCTCCATGCTTTCGCCGATCCCGAACCGCTCCTGCGTGCGACCGCGGCCACGGCAATAAAACCTAGCGCGGCGCAGCGGGAAGCACTAGCTCCTGAACTAGTTACGCTGCTGAGAGATCCGATACGCACGGCTCGTATGAGCGCGGCGATCGCCATGGTTGCAATGGGAGTGCGGCCCTTTCCGGGCGAAGACGGTGAGCGCTTTGAGCGTGCAAAGGAACTTTATCGTGAGCGTGCCGAACTGAACTCCGACGATGCGCAACAACAGTTAGCGGCTGGAAAGTTTTTCTTTCTGGCGGGTGACATGGCAGGCGCGGCGAATGCTTTTCGCGCCACGCTAAAACTCGATCCCTCCATCCCCGCGCAATACTATCTGGGCCGATCCCTGGCGGAAAAGGGCGACTACCCATCCGCTCGCGAGATTCTGAATGCCATCCCGCGTGACGACCGCCAATACGACGTTGCGCAGCGATTGCTTGCCGAAATTGCAGCGAAAGAGCCTGGTCATGGCGAAACGCAACCCGAGAGCGGAGCGAATCATGAAGCCGCTGACGCCCAAGCGCAATTTCTTGACGGCCAAGTCCGGTTTCAAAGCGGACAATATGGCGCGGCCCTGAAGACTTTTGAGCAGGCGCTTCAGCTCACACCAAAGGCGGAATGGACGACCAAAGCGCAAATCTATCGTGCCATCAGCCTGGAAAAGTTGGGACGCACGACCGAAGCGGAGAAAGCCATGCAGGCGCTTTCTCAGCAGCCCGAGGCTCGCGAAAATGTTGATCTTCAGCTCTCGTTTGTCGAGTTGCTCTACGAAACCGGGCGCGCGGAGGAAGCGTTGAAGAGAGTTGACGAAGTCATCGCGAGAGTTCCGAACACCCCAATTGCCCAATTCTGGCGCGCCAAGGTTTTGCTAGAGCTCAATCGTACCGGCGAGGCGGGGAGTGCGGCGGAAGAATCCATACGCCTGCTTCCTGAACTTCCAGAAGCTCACAACCTGCTCCTCAAGATTTATCAGAAGCAAGGCCGGACCAAGGAGGCGGCTCAGCAAGCGGAATGGCTACGCGACTACGAACGGCGCATGGAATCACACTAATCTTTCTGCTCGCCGCGGCAGCCGCGGGCGCGCGAGCGCAAATTCGCTTCGAAGAGGTGGCCGCCAAAGCGGGGCTCAAATTCGAGCTGCGCAACGGCGCCATCGGTGAATTTCACCAGCCGGAGCTGATGCTCGGAGGCGTGGCCGCCATTGACTACAACAACGACGGCTGCATGGACATTTTCTTTACCAACGGCGCGGCGATGCCCTCGCTCAAGAAAACCGGTCCGCATTATTTCAACCACCTGTTCCGAAACAATTGCGACGGCACGTTCACGGACGTGACCGAAAAGACCGGCGTGGCCGGTGAAGGCTATTCCATGGGAGTAGCTGTCGCCGATTATGACAATGACGGTTATCCGGACATTTTCGTCGCTGGCGTAAATCGAAACATCCTGTATCACAACCGTGGCGACGGCACGTTCGAGGACGTCACCGAGAAAGCGCACCTCGGCGGAGTCGATTCGCGCTACGGCAAGCTGTGGTCAGTTGCTGCAGCTTGGGTTGACGTGGATAACGATGGCTGGCTTGACCTGGTCGTCAGCAATTACGTTCAATGGGACCCGAAACTCGAGCCCAGTTGCGGCACCCCGAAAAAACCTCTCTATTGTCATCCCAGCGCCTACCACAACGCGCCCAACCAGCTCTTCCGCAACAACCATGACGGCACGTTTACCGACATCACCGAGTCTTCCGGTCTCGGCGGGCAATTCGGCAAGGGCATGGGAGTGGCGGTCGCCGATTATGACGGCGATGGCTTGATGGACATCTTCGTGGCCAACGATAGCGTGCCCAATTTTCTATTCCACAATCTGGGCCACGGAAAATTCGAGGAAGTCGGAATGCTCGCCGGCGTGGCCCTCAATGACAATGGACGGCCCGTCGCCAGCATGGGAGCGGATTTTCGCGATTTTGACAACGACGGCCGCCCTGACCTGATCTTCACGGCCATGATCAACGACACTTACCCGCTCTTTCGTAACACCGGCAAGTCTCCTGTGTTCGAAGATGCCACCGCGCGCGCAGGCCTCGCTGTTGCCACGCGCGCTCTGACCGGCTGGGGAATTGGCTTGTATGATTTTGACAACGATGGCTTCAAGGATGTCTTCGCGGCGAACGCCCATTTTCCGGCTCTCGAGGAATCCCTCGGTTCGGACGTAGCCCTCCCGAACTCCTTGTTTCGCAACAAAGGCGATGGCCGTTTCGAAGACGTCTCCAAATCCGCCGGGGTTGATTTTCAGCTTGCGGGCCAATATCGTGGCGTGGCTTTTGCCGACTTCGACAACGATGGCCGTCTCGATGCCGTGGTTTCCAATGTGAATGGGCCCGCGCGGCTCTTCCGCAATGTGACCGCGAGTACTGGCCACTGGTTGGCGCTGAAGCTGACCGGGACACGCAGCAATCGCGATGGGATTGGCGCCAAGGTCGAACTCACCTTGCCGAGCGGACGCAAGCTCTACAACCATTGCGCCACCAGCGTGGGCTACGCCTCCTCCAGCGAGCCGTTGGTGCGCTTTGGCCTGGGCCAGGAGGCGGTTGCCAAGCTAATCGAGATTCATTGGCCCAGCGGGCAGGTGCAGCAGCTTCATGACGTAAAGCCCGATCAAGTTCTAAAAGTTCGCGAGCCCTGACCACTTCGCATTGACGCGCCAGCTCCGCTTAGCCGGCAATAGGCCAGGCATTGAATTAGTCGTGAACGGGCCGCGCCGGAGACGGTGATCGACGCCGTTGGGCGGGAAGCCGCTGCACACCACCCACAACTTTCTGCGCATGGGCTATAATGTAGGCGAAAGGCTTAGGTTACGCGCGCGTTAAGTGCGGGGGGATTTCTAGCACGGGAGCCAATAAGAGACTGCTGCCAGCGTGCAACCTGACTAGCCGCGTGCAGGCTTTTTTCGTGCGGTTTTTTTCGATGGACGAGGTCTCATGTCAAAGGGGGGCCTCATGAAACCGATCGGCAACATCGTGCTAGCCGCGACGCTTGCTTGCGCCTCCCAGGCGGCAATCGCTCAAACCAAGCCAGTGCGGGTATGCACCACGGAGCTCGATATCCATCCGGACGAAGACTTCCGCCCCGGACCTTATGGACCGCCCCCCATACATATGCGGCCTCAAGCTTTGCCACCAGACTTCTCGGGGGAGGCAACGGCGCCCGGCACGGTCATTGTGACCGTCCCTGTGGCGTGGACTAAAGAAGGCTTCGAAGCGCGCTTGCGGCAGGAGGAGTGCGATTTTGTCGTTTTGACCTGGTGGGAGTACAGAGGGCTCGACGTGGACCCCACTCTGTGGCCCCCGATGCTCAACGATGACATAAATCCCGCTTGGTCGATGCCCATGCAGGCCGTGCCAGTCGATAGCCCACCAATAGCCGGAGCAGCCGCGACGGCGGTGCCCATGATGGTCGCGCCAGCCAATATCCCAACACCCCCGTCAGCCGCGAAGTGGTTGAGGCACTTTGAACTGGACGGACCCGGCTTTCAACGTGTGCTGACGACGAAAGGATACCCTTATTCCGCTGCTCCCGAGAAGAAGTTGATGGACATTGCGAAGCAGATGGGAATGGAGATCTTGCGCGTCATAGATAGTCGGCCTCGAATCGAGAATCTGCCCGCAGCAGCTAGGCCTTCGATGTTCCTTCCGTTGGGCGCACCACCCGCTTCGCCCGAGCTTCCGGCCAGCGAGTCGGCAGGGACAACCGGCGACTCACACGGCCACCGCACGAAGATAACTCTTTCAGAACCTACATCACACGCTGTCATAAACGGACATGACTGTACCCCAGGCGATTCGTCGGATGCTTGCAAGAACGTTTGCGGCGGCCTGTTCGGGCCCTGCAAAGATGTAGAGCAGAAGCTAAGGCTGCAAGAACAGCATTTCGTGCTCGCGCGTAGACTCCTGCTGGAAAAGGGGGTTCCTTTCGAGCCATTCACTCTTTTGCGGCCGGGCGGACTTGCAAGGCTTAAGCCCGTTCTGGATCAGATGCCTGAGATGCGCCAGATTCGACGCGAGGCATCGCCCAGCGGAGTGATTTTCGCGGACACATTGTATCTGCCAGAAGGCGCGAGTTTCGGAGGCCCTACAGTGGTGATCGTCAATCACATCGTATACGAAGGCCGATGTCCCATATGGATTCGCACGCCCTGGGGCAATATTTGGGAAACCAATGGTCTCTACTTGTTTCCGCGCGGCGAGTCTAGAGCCCTCGACATGAGCTTAGAAGCAGCCTTGCAGAAGGGCGGAGTCACCAACTATGGAGAAAGGAATCCGCCTCCTTTTTCCGTGATTAAGGACCTCGACATCCCAAACTCCTGCAAGGAAATCCACATCGGTAACGGCGCGCCAATCCATAAGTAGGTTCCATATCTCTTGATGAAGGAGGAGAGCATCGCCTGTCGCTGGTGCACCCGAAGTAAGCGTCAAGAAGACTCCTTGGATCGATTTTGGTCCTGCCCCTAATCCCAGAGCTCCAAAATTGTCTCCCAGGGCGCGCCATTTCTTCGTTGATTCCGCTTCAACGAGTTCCGTTGACGACGTTTCGCTTTGTTTATGTTCTACCGCGAGCCTCAGCATGGACCACAGCGCGCCCGACACATGCGAAAACAAACAACACGACTCCTCCGACCCAACCGCCCAGACTGAACGGCTCAGAAAAGTGCATTCCAATCACAACGCCACTGCCAACCAAAATCGCGGCCAGAACATAGAACATGCGCATCCCATACATAAAAACAAAAGGAAGATAGTGCGCTCCCAGCAAAATCATCAACGCGGGATAAAACAACGTCAAGCGAAGCTCGGTTACAGGAAACAACAGAAGCATGCACAGCGGCAACGTGAACGCGACCTGCATCCCAAGACTCCCCAATCGATTGCCTTTCGTAAGATACGTAGGGCCTCCCGCCAAGCGCAGTAACAGTTGCGTTAACGGAAAAATAAAAAACCCGGCAATTAGGATTTCGATGATCGCCGCGCGCGGACTGACCCACGTACCGAGCCCTGCCGACACCAACCAGATTACCGACGAGACCAGTTGACCCCAAAAGCCGCCGACGAAGACTGTACGCACTTCGCGTTGAGCGTCCTGCACTAGCATGTTCCAGCCTCCGAGGAAGATGTTGGATGATGGGAAATGCCTGCGAAGTCTAACTTGCCACGGGTGTGTGGCAAAGACGTTTAATCCGAGATGATTTTGTGTAGCAGGTGGCGCAGACGCAAACCTTCGACGATTTTGGGTGAGTTTCTCCGCCTGAAACGCTCCCTCCGGCTTCAATCCAGCGGCAGCAGGTATCCGGGCGTTGCGCCCAATCGTCCTCCAAGGGCTTGGGCGTCCAGCACAGCCATGTCCCACGTGGTCCACGAAACAGGCGTGAGTCGTATGGTGACATCATCAAACGATGCAAACACAGGTCCAACGTGAGGATCGGACAATGCTCCTGCACTCAAATACCGGCTGTGTATGCGCAGATTAATTTCTCGGGACTGGTCGCCTGAAATCACTTCCACTCTTCCTGCAGCGGTTACGCCGCGCTCGGTCCCCGGCTTTCTTAGGTCCACCATCAACGAAGCCTTCGGTCGCGCCGCCAGATTACGCGCTTTTCGGCTCCTGGAAGACGTCGCAACGAACAAGCAGCCGGACTCGAAGAGATACCATACTGCCGTCAGGTGGATGGTCCCATCCGCGTTCTCGGTCCCGAGTGTTGCAATGTGGCGTCCTCGCAGGAATTCTTGCAGAGTCGCGTCCAGTGTTTGAGTCGGCATTTCTCCTCCGTTGCGCTTGCCTGATTCGGCTGAGGCAAGATTCTCTCACTTCTTCAAGAACTAGGAACCAGAAATGACTCCTGCTCGAGCCTTGCATCGGATTTCCGAAGGCACACGTGCCCGTGCGAAACGTTACCCGCCCGCACTGACGATTATCTCCGCGATGACTTCTTAGTTTTGAATTCTTCCTTGAGATGCGTTGGGGCGGCCAAGCGCCAGGCGGCGGCCATGGCTTTGCGCACTGTGGTCTTTTTGGCGGCTTTGAGGTTGACGGTGGTACTGCCCTGGCGTCCCCAAGCGCCCTTCGCGGGGACAAACACATTGGGTTCGGCTTCAACTAGCATTTCTTGTTCTACCGGCGTGACCCTTACCATGCCCCACTCCTTGTTCGGGTAGCCGAGTGTGGCGAAAATCTTGCCGGCCACGCGAAAGTCGGGATGGTTCATGTGGGCGCGCTCCGCGGTTTCCGGGAGGCTGAGGGCTAACTTGCGAAAATCGCTTGGAGTCATTGCGCATCTCCTGCTCTGCAATTATTCATCACAGCACGAATGGCTCAACGCGACAACGGATTTTCCGTGTTGCGACAAATTTCAAACCGTGGGGGCGATCTCCCGGCGCTACAACCACAGTCAGACCGCGCGTCCTCCAAAAGACTGGCATAATGCCTGCCGCCGAGTTCTCATCTCCAGAGGAACTCGGGTTTCCCGCGCTAGTGAACGAGGTCGTATGAAAGCTGCCGTCTTACATGAGTTGGGGAAGCCTCCCCGGTACGAAGAGTTTGCCGAGCCCGCGGCGGGGAAGGATGAAGTTATCGTCAGAGTTCGTGCCGCGTCGCTGAAAGCCGTGGACAAGCAACTGGCCAGCGGCTCGCACTTCGCCAGTCCGCGCGAACTCCCCGTAATTTGCGGTACGGATGGTGTCGGCGACCTCGCCGACGGAACCAGGGTCCTCTTTGGCGGGCCGCGCCGTCCCTTTGGCGCGATGGCGCAGCGTACAATAGCGCCCGCGGCGTTTTGTTTTCCCATTCTGGATAGTCTGGATGACGCGACGGCCGCGGCGCTCCCCAATCCAGGCGTATCTGCTTGGCTCGTGTTGAGTCAGCGCGCAAAGGTAGCAAAGGGCGAGACCGTGCTCATTCTTGGCGCCACGGGCGTTACAGGAAAGTTGGCGG
>Ga0207684_10006061_pt1 | contig 11062 bp, 18 predicted proteins | sample KBSK5501metaG_FD_184342 | JGI IMG/M metagenome (GOLD analysis project Ga0207684, IMG submission 184342) | Corn, switchgrass and miscanthus rhizosphere microbial communities from Kellogg Biological Station, Michigan, USA - KBS K5-50-1 metaG... | ecosystem: Host-associated > Plants > Roots >... | reverse complement strand
CACTCGATCCACTCGATCCACTCGATCGGACGCGATTTCACGCTGTGCGGTGCAAGAACTGCTCGCGCGGAATGCGGCTCTCCTTGTTGGCATTGGCCTCGATGAAACTGCCATCCACCGACAGGTTGTCCCCTTGCACTGTCAATGCAAAACCGTGGCTTCTTCGCTTCCTGTCCATGGTCTACCCGTTGCTGTGTGCGTTGAAAGTGCCACTCCTCATGAAGTGAAACTGGCTACCTCCACTCTCGTCCAGATGATTGTGCCGGAGGCGCCACAGAATCTGATCGGTGACAATGCTTATGACTCCGACAAATTGGACGCAGAACTCCGGCGATACGGAATCGAACTGATCGCTCCCCACCGACGCAATCGAAGAAACACAACACAAGACCTACGCCGCATGCGACGGTATCGCCGACGCTGGAAGATTGAGAGGCTGTTCGCTTGGCTGCAAAACTTCCGTAGGTTGGTCGTGCGCTACGAACGATAGGCAGAGAACTTTCTCGGGATGCTTTATCTCGGCTGCTGTCTTTGCCGAGATGAAGAGCCCGACTAGGATACCGAATCCGCCGCTGTCGATGTAATCCACGCCATTCAGGTTAACCACAATTTTCGGGGTCCCGGACAACATATTTATGACTCTGTCGCGCAAGACCGCGCCTTCATCGCCAAACACGATACGGCCGTCGCAACGGAGGATGAACACGTCACCAGATACCTCTGTCTGTACTCTTAACAACATTCAAGCTGCTCCACGGTGACGAGCCCAGGAGGCGTTTCCCAATCTACCTGGGGAAGTGCGGTCACCGGACGACATTTCTCCTCCCCCGTCTTCTCTTACCAACCAGTCCATCGCCTCCTCCCGCGTCTTGAACCTTAGGAATTCGCGCCGGGAAAAGGTCTTCAGAGCGTCGTAGAAGACTTTGGGTAGACTCTCAGCTCCCACCATCGCTGCCCGCTTGACATAGGGCCTATCAAATACGGCAACTTCCTTCATTCGGGTGACCGCAGCACGGATGAGCTGCGCACCCGTGAGGTCGCACAAAGTGAGCACCGAGTTGCGCGGTTGCGTGGTCACAATGCGCTGTACTTGAGTTAGCAGTTCGATTACCTCCTCCGCGTTACAGTCAGTCAGATCAACGAGAAGGATCTGCTTACTTTGGTGGGTCATAAAGCGAACCCGATCCATACAGGCCCCCTCCGGCTGGCTGCGTTCAGAACATCCCCCAGCGGAGATTTCCACGAGAAAGCCTCAGGCAGCGGCCAGGAAGCGCTTTACCGTCTCTCCCCACTGTCCGCGCGAGGCGTCATCGCTCGCGACTTCACTGGGCCAGGTACGCGACAGGTACCTTGGGGGGCCCATCAGGAAGGCGAACTCCTGCCGGGGACTTGCGCCCTTGATCTGTTCGTAGAATTCGAGCGCTTCCGCCGGGGAGTACCTGCGAACGTCGAGCATCACGAGATCGTAGACATGGGGTTGCCAGAGAAATCGCGCGGTAGAGAGTTCCTCGGCTTCATGCACCTCGACTCCGCGACTTCGCAAGACAGCAACGCGCGCCTCCCGCGTTGCCTGGAGGCGGTCGATGAGGAGAATTCTCTTGCCACGAAGATTGCAACGTTTTGGAGATGGCTGAAGCATAGCACCCTCCGCGTTTCGCAGCGGCAAATCGCTATCGAATGCCGGCTGCCTTGTCTAAATCGGAAACGGCGAGAACCACAGTAGTCTTCCTGGAACCCTCTCTGCCGGTCGCGTAGCCCATGGTGATGTTGATGTTCTTCTCGGCGAGTTTGCCAGTGAACTTCGCCAGCGCTCCAGGCGTATTTGGGAGTTCGACACAGAGCACGTCTGCTTCGATGTAGACCAGCCCGGCATTCGCAAGCGCCTTTTTTGCCTTGTTGACTTTGTCGACCACGAGGTACGTGGCACCTTCGGTTCCCGAAGTGGTGGTGAGGCAATTCAGTATATTCACTTTGGCGTCGCCGAGGACTTTTGCGATCTTTGCCGCCATCCCGGGGCGATTTTCATGGGAGACCGTGACCTGCTTTGCTCGTGCCATATGTCTGCTCCGCTCTAGCGAGCTCTGGCCGGCTCGGTCTTGGGCGCAACCTCTGCCTTATACATCGCGCCCGCCACGGCACCCTCGATCGCATGCGCGATTATCTGGAAAACGGATTCCGCCGCCATCAAACCGACCGACATATACGTAACGCCGAAGTACTGGTAGAGGCCTCCAATGACCGGCGACAGAACAGCAACCAAGAGGCCGAGTTTCACCCCCGCCATTAGTCCCCCGCCAAGCGCCGCTCCAACTTTGACGAAAAGATAGGTAAAGGCGAGCGCAAAAACCAAATCGGTCAAAATGAAGCCGGGCACGACTTGGCGAAATACGCCGGGGTGAGTGGCGGCGATTTGCTGCGACTGCTGGCCTATCACGCGGGTGTAGAACGTCCAGTTAAGCGCTACACGAACCAGCCATACCGCAGCCGCGGATGCGAGAAACCGACCTGCGTTCATAGTTCTGCTCCTTCTTCTTTTGCCGGGGAGGCTTTTCCTGTTTGGAATGTCTAATCGGATTCGCTCAGGAACCGGCGCCCGTCGCCTCAGGGGGTGTTGCACTTCCGAACGGTGGAACCTGCTCTTCGGAGAAGCGATTCGGGCGGATTGTGACCCTTAGATAACGGGAAGTCAACTGGATTCTTTAAACCTATTTTGGAAGCTTTTTAAGCCGTGAATCATTTGGCAAGGCTTACTTGACAGACCAGCTATTTCGTTCCGTGGTAGTGCCGCTACTGCATTCGCGCCCTGCTTAGCTTGACGCCTTGGTAGGCAAGGTAGCCCGCGATTGCAAGCCCTATCCAGCTGACCCAGAGGGGCACCACAATGTCCCCGATCGTTACCTGCCAGCCGCGGAGAAGGTGCAATGCGTGGAGGAGAGCTATCAATGAGAAAAGCGTCGCGGTGATGAGGGAAAAGATTCTTGGTGTCATTCTGACCTCTATCTATAAAGAGCAACCGGCTAGGCCTTTAAAACGGGTTAATCATTAATCCCCTGATCATATGGCTTGGCGACCACATCTGAAATCGTAAATCCACATTTAGTGGACTATTCTCAAACGAGGTCACGCAAGCAGAGTCGTCACTCTGCTCGCGTGCCCAAGCCGTAAGGATCAGAAGCTAGAAAATTCGGCCGTGCGGCAGATGTGCTTTGCCTGTGAAGACGTGTGGCTTCTTCGGCAGACCTTCGCACAGTCCGGCATTTGGCACTGGCACGGACGATCCGAGGAATTGCGGTTGAGCCCGGGCCTGTAATTCTTGCTCGAGATCGTAGGCGAAGCCGATCAACTGCGCTTCATGCAGGAACGTGCTGTACATGAGCATGCCGGCGGGCTTGCCCGACGCTCGAATCCCGACGGGCATCGAAAAATTCGGGTAACCCGCCACTGCCGGCCCGGTCGAGTTCGTCAAATGCGGCGCCACAATCGCGTCGAGATTGTCGCGTGCCATCGCATCATCGGTTTCTGTTCTTTTCGCACCATTTGCGCAACTGAGCCGAGGCGACGTATTGGTCAGGTCTTAAGCGCAATTGCTTGACCTGCGTTTCGAACGCCGTCGCCATAGCTGGAGGGAACCGACCTGAACGTCCCCAGTTCGGGTTTCCGCGTTTGCGAAGCATAAAAATATGACCCGCCTGCCAATACTACTCCCGGAACCAAAGTCCCCGCTTGAAATGACAGTAGAGCGTCGGGCCTTACATGAAAAAAGCCCCGGATCGGGACCGGGGCCTGCCTCACTTTCTGGCTGGGAGTGTGTGCACAAATCAGGCGGAGGCGGCGCGGAATTTCTTGATGGTGATCTCCTCTTTCGCGCGGTACCAGTCTTCCATTTCGTAACCGTCCTCCCTGCCGCGTGCCTCATACAGTTCGTACGCGCGTTGGCGGATCAGATGTTCGAGTTCTGGTGGTTCGCCTGTTACGGTCGCTGGTTGTTTCTTCGGGGGATTTTCGTTCATGGGGGAGACTCCTTTGAGGCAAACGTACGCGCCGTGAAAGAATGGAGTCAATTACCCAAGATTGGTGCAGTGAAGAGTGCGAAGGATCTGATGTGCTGCATCGGCGAGAGCGTCGAGGAGTGGGAATTGTGAGGGCGTCTGGGCAGCGAACGCGGTCTGTTACGGCATCGGATGTGCTGAGGTTTTGGAGTTCGGGCAGGCGAAAGCATGTAACGACTACGCTCATGAGTTCTATTCGATCTCAATCCTTCGTAAGAGTTTGAAGTTGCTGAGAACCTTGCTAGCGCCCAGCACCACGCAGCACAACGGATCATCGGCAATGTATACCGGCAGCCCGGTTTCCTCCCTGATTCGCTTGTCCAAGTTTTTCAGTAAGGCACCGCCTCCGGCGAGCACGATGCCGCGGGTGATGATGTCGCCGGAGAGCTCCGGCGGGATCCGCTCCAGTGCCACCCTAATAGCGCTCACAATGCTCAAGACGCATTCGCTCAACGCCCCGCGGACCTCGCTGTCGTCCACGGTGACCGTCTTTGGCACACCCTCGATGAGGCCCCGACCTTTGATCTCCATGGTTAGCGGCTCGTCCAGCGCATGCGCCGAGCCTATCTTGATCTTGATCCGTTCCGCCGTGCGCTCTCCGATCAGTAGATTGTATTTTCGCTTTAGATAATTCACGATAGCTTCATCCATGTGATTGCCGGCGATGCGCAGCGAGCGCGAATAGACGATACCGAGGAACGAGATGACAGCGATGTCGGTTGTGCCACCGCCGATGTCTACCACCATGTTGCCACCGGGCTCGAGGACGGGCATACCGGCGCCAATGGCGGCCATCATCGCCTGTTCGACCAAGTGCACCTCTGCGGCCTTGGCTCGGTAGGCCGATTCCATCACGGCGCGTCTTTCCACCTGTGTGATCTCGGAAGGCACGCTGATAAGGATGCGAGGGTGCACGAGTGTTTTGCGCTGATGCGCCTTTTGTATGAAGTAGTGGAGCATTTTCTCAGTCACTTTGAAGTCCGCAATCACGCCGTTCTTCAAGGGCGTGACAACTCGGACATTGCCAGGAGTGCGACCCAACATTTCCTTGGCTTCCTTGCCGACGGCCTGCACTTCGCCGGTAGTGTCGTGGAGAGCGACGGCTGAGGGCTCGTTGACCACTATGCCCCTACCGAGGGCATAGACCCGCGTGTTAGCCGTCCCCAAGTCAATCGCCAAGTCCTCAGAAAACAAGCTTAACAAGGGGCGCAGATTGTTGAGGGAGACTCGCGTTAACCAATCGAAGCGCATAATGCCAACTGATTTGATCGGGCGAGTCGGCTAACGGCAGTTTGAGTCGCAGCTCCGTTTCTTGCAGAGCCGGTCAAGAGGACCGGCTTGCGACACGTCATAGAGCGCTCGATTGTGCCGATGATGGGCCGCGATATAAACGGCGTCCAGAAACGTTGCCGGGTCCGGCTACGCAATTAAGTGTAGTGCTAAACTGCGGTCGTGTGCGGGGGAGCGATTCGGGGACGCCGGCGGATGTTCGGAAATAGAAGAACGTTCCGCTGTGCTGCAGAATAAGGTGCCTGCTTAGTGGAGATACGCCATGGCCAAGGCCGCGGCAGCGAACATGCTCATTCGGTAGCCGCCGCTCTCCCAGGGTTTCCGCTTCGGCGGCAGATTCTGCTCACAAACGGGAAATTGCCCGGCTACCAGCCGGGAGTTTTCGCGCTTATAACCTCTCCTTCTTGATCGGGTCTTCGTATGGGTCAATGACCATAGAGTGAAACTCCACGTCAAACCACTCCCAAAACATCTCTTTTGTCCTTTCCTCCGGCCACCAATCCTCGTTTGTACTCCAGCCCAACAGCTTTTCTTCAAATAAGTCTTCCCACATCTCGTTGATGTGTTCTCTTGCTTCTTCCTCGGTATCATATTCCGCTATCAACAACGCAAAACAATCTCTTTGAAAATCATCAAGCGAGACTTCCGAATTGGCGTCCGGAAGTTGGTTTGCCCAATCTACATATGGCTGTTTGGGTTTAATTATCGCAATTGACCTATCTATGATGTGCATAGAAGTGGAGGATTCAAAACAGTGTCTTCTTCCACGAGCTATAGAAGGCGGGCCCGACAGATGAGAACTCTGCAGCAATGAGGGGAAGCACTCCCCACGCTTAGGTCGGATTATTTCGAGACTGAAGCGATGCGAGGGTCGTCCCATGAAGTTGTGTAGGACTCCGCAAATGTAATCTCGGCTTCGTATTCCTGCGGCTTGCTTTCTCGAAGCCAGAGGAGTTTGTATACATGGTCGACCGCATTCTGCATGATCAGTTTTACGTCTGCATCAGTGAGACGCGAATACCCCTGCCTGCTTCGGCAGGTGGGACACGGTTTACCCGCATGGACGTCTTCAATCGGCCCGTTTCGGAAGGCCAGCGCTACAATCGCCTTTGCCTCCCTGGCTAGTTGAGGGTCGATAGAATTCATAGATGTTAGATCAAAGAATTATGTGTATGTAACGTGTCACTCTATTGTTTTTTGCAGTGTTGCGCTTCTGTCCAAGACGGTCAAAGCTCTGCGCATGATTGGTAAATTGTTGACAGGGGACAAATGACGTTTCTATAACTCGTTCACCTAGCGATGCGGAATGTGGAGAAACGCCATGCCTGTCGCCGCGGCGTTAAACATGCGTAATTGAAATGGTTCGGCGTGCCCGAGCTTTCGTACTTCAGGCAAGCGCAGGCTGAGTTCAGGATAGCGCTGCGCGACAACGCGGGCGACATCGAAACGCGACGGCTGCTTTGATGATCGAAATGCATCTTGCACGACGGTTCGGGCAACGCAAAGGAGCGGCACCTTTTCATCCCGCGCCAGCGCCTCAACCATTGCATACTCCCGCCGAGGGGCGCCTTCCCGGATAAGGAGCCGCATCGGTTGCCACAGGTCGACGAGTCGGCTGAGTTTACTGCCGGCAGTTTTGAGTTGCCGTGACGGCCACTTCCGCAGACCCCAATCCAGGAGGTCTGCATTTTTAAATACCGCGTATCCGAAACTCCGCGGATGCAGATCGAGTGCCAGAATGTGGTCACACGGCGCTTGCTCCGTTACGATCCCAACATTTCAGTTTCTGGGTGGTTGAGCGGTTGAGCAGAGAGGCCAGCCCTAAAATCGAGCTGGCCTTGTTCTGGTCGTCTGGGGGAGGGCCTCTAGCGTGCGACCAGTCCGCTAGCGGACGACGGACTGCCCGTCACCTGCGTCAATGGAGTTAGTGAACCATCAGACCGGAGCGAGAAGCCCTGGATGTTGTTAGTGCCCGGGGTAAGAACGTACAGGAAACGCCCGTCATTGCTAAACCCCGCATCCAGTGGGGTACTGCCCACACCGGTGGAGGCGGTTACTCCGCTGGCATTAAGCAGCTGTAGCCCGCCGTTAAATCCGATCCTGTAACCGGAGACGCTTCCACTTCCTGTATTCGTCGTATAGGCAAACCGACCATCATTGGTGAGAACCACCCAGCATGGAGCTGATTGATTGTCATTTGCGACGCCAATAATGGTTTGGAGAGTGTTGCCGGCAACCGCATACGAAGAGAGCGCGCCCGCGTTTGCCGCTCCGCCAAAGGCGTCGGAGATGAATACCTGATTGCGCTTGCCAAAGGCGAAGCCGAACGGCGTCGTGCCCGCGGAAGGTATCACGGTTGGGCCGCTTGCGACCCCACTTGCGTCCACGGAAAAGACATCGAGATTGTTGGTGTTCTTCTCGGTGACCAATAACACGTTACCATCCGGGGCAAACCCAATCTGGGCGGGGCCAACGCTGGCGCCACTCAGAGTCAGGCCGCTAATGATCGGAGCGAGGTGGCCATCATGGCTTACCGAGAAGCCGGCAATGGTGTCGCTACTTCCCGCCGCTCCGCCGTTGTTGAGTACGTATAGAACGCCACGGTTTACGGTTAGGCTGATTGGGAAAACACCCCCGGAAGGATCGGCTTCAATCCACTGAAGACTGTTCTCCTGAATCCGAAACACCGTGATGCTGTTGCTTGCAGGATTTACGGCGAACAAGAAGCGGTTGCCTTCATCTATAGCCAGAGCGCCCTGATTGCCCAGACCCTTGCCACTGCCGAGTCCGCCAGTCGGGAAGGTCCCCGCCGGCGAGAGCTGGCCGCTTGCCGCGCGATTGAAGACCAGGACCGCATTCCCACTGCTCGAGTTGTTAAGCGTATAGACTGCCCCTGTTGCCGCGTAGGCTGCAATGCTGCTGAGAACTACCGCGATCCCTGTCAATAACCCAGAACCTAGTTTGATCTTCATTACAGCGCATCCTTCCTTTGAGTGATTTGCTATGCTCACAGTGAGAGTCGAGCAGCCTTCGCTTGGACATACGTGGAAGCTGCCTTACACGGACGCAGTGAGCCGCTTCTGATGGATATGTCGCTCTCGAACGAAGAATCCCCCTTTGCCTGTGTGGAATCGATGCGCTGGAGTGCGTGCGCGTCCGCCAAAACCCGACACCTGCGACTGCTGGCCGCCTTGCTGTTGCTGGGCTTCATGCCAAACGGGTTCGCTCAAAACGGGCTTTACGGAGGACTGCAGGCTGGAGTTTCTACTCTGTCCGGAGACGCCGCCTCTACTCTTAGCACCAACGCCGCAGATTTCTCGTCATACAATCCACAGAACGGAATCGTTTTGAGCGCAATCTTCGGCAGGGACCTTTCGGAATATGTCAGCCTGCAGGCGGATTACATCTACAACCGCAACCCGCTCACCCTTGCCTCGGGAGCGTTCACGAACGGGACGCTCAACAGCTATCGGGAACAGCGAAGCAGTTCTCAGCAGAACGTCATCGGTGATGTGCTGGTTTACTTTCGCGGCCGGCAGAGCCGGTTGAGGCCATATCTATCCGTTGGCACCGGCCTCGTGCATTTCTCCAGCTTCCGACAGAGAGTGGATTTGGTTGCCGGATCACCGTCGCTTCCACCACAAAGTTTTTCCGCGAACCTAATTGCACTTCATGTGCCGGTGGGAATGGACGTGAAACTGCGTGCGGGCTGGATGTTTCGCTATTCATTCAGCGAGACCTTGACAAAGAACCCCATCAGTGAACTCTCGCCGCCGGGACCGCACAGCTTAAAAAACTTCCAGAATCTTTTCGGAATTATCAGGCGATTCTAAGTCCGGCCTTCACGTCTTTTTCAATTGCACGTAAGCACATCCCTTCCAATAAATAGGCGGATGTTCAAGGTGCTCGGCCAGCACACGTGCATGGCAGACCCGGCAAATATTGAGAGATTCGATGCGCTCGCTCACACTCCCAATCCGGACCAGTTCCTCAAAAACGCACAGCCTGCTGCCTGCCGCTTTAACTTCTGTGAGCCCCATCAGCGGGCCAGTCTCAGCCTGGCGGAGCGTCAGCGCCGAGTAGATCTTCGCTTTCAGACAGGAGGGCGCGGTTCTCCTCTCTTCCGGCTCAGTAGTCTCGGCGATCCGTTCCATCAACTCGTCATCGCGGAAGTCTCTAGCCATGGTTCCACCTCTGTCGGAATTCGGCGCGGGCGCGCGCCAGCAGGCGCTCGATCGCCTTCTCCGTCTTTCCGGTCTTCGCCGCCATATCGCGCGCCGACGCTTTTTCCCAGTACCGCCAGATCAGCGCCATGCGATATTGTTCGGGAAGGCTGGACATCACTCGCCAGGTGTTCTTGCGAATCTGTTCCTGTTCCAGCATCTCCTCGAACTCAGGGAACGACGCCAAAGCGCCGGAATCGCCGTCCAGGTCGTCAATGGCTCCGGGAGAGCGTAAGCGCGCACGATAATGATCTTCGACCTTGTGCCGCGCTATTCCCATCAACCACGCCTGAAGCGGGCTGGTACCGCGGTACTGCTCCAGATTTTCCCAGGCGGCGAGGAACACCTCTTGCACGAGATCATCTACAAGATCATTCCGCGGGAGCAGGCGCGAGAGTACGTACGCATAAATTCCGTTGGCAAAGCGGGTCACGAACTCTGCTGTGGCCTTACGGTCTTTTCGCAGGACAGCCGCAGCCAGCTTGGCATCCTTCTCGTCCGCCGGGCTGCCCTCTAGTTGGATATCCGGCTGCTGGTTCCCCGCCGCGCTCAAACCTTTGACCTCTTACCACTGTAGTCGGGATTCTAACGTCTCTCCCCCTCGTGGAATCTGGTTGATCCGGGATATATAAAGGATCTACTTTGGGGGTGGTTGCGACCCATCCAGCAAACGCGCCACAGTCGGAGGGTCTGCTGTGGGCAGGTTACAGACATAGTTCTCGCAGATGTAGGCCGTCGCATGGCCCTGCTTGCGTTTCACAGTCGCCAGCGAAGGCACCCACTGTGCGAGCTGTTTCTGTCCTTGAGCACCATCAACCAGGAGAAGCACCCGGTTGGGGAGGTATCGCTGCCATACCAGGCGCAACAGGGCGCGAGTATCCTCGGCACCAGGCACGCCGGCGATGACGATTTGCCTTGGCTTCGCCAAGCTGAAGTCGAACGCCGACATCATGTACGGCACAGCTTCCGGCGTCTGCTCAAGGCGCGGACCGAAGGATGCCAGTGTTTTAACAGCTTTGTCCTTGTAACTCTGCTGATCTGTGATCTGCCAGAGGCGCAGTAGGTTCATCGCTGCTACGGAATTCGGGGAAGGTTCGACACCGTCGTAAGCTTCCCTCGTACGCATAAGGATCGATCGGTCCCGGCCGCTCGTGGTGAAATACCCGCCCTGCTTCTGATCCCAAAACAGATGATCCTGCGTCTCCTGAAGCCGAATTGCCCAGGAAAGGAGTCGCACGTCGAACGACGCCTCATATAAGTCGAGAAGACCCTGATTCAGAAATGCGTAATCGTCGAGGTAGCCATCGATGTCCGCGCTTCCCGCACGATAGCGGCGTTTCAACTTGCCCGAAGCCGGCTGGTAAACGCGACCCTCCAGAAACCACCTGGCGCGATTGGCGGCCTCCAGATATTTCGGTTCGTCCAGAACCTGGCTGGATTTCGCCAAGGCGGAAATCATCATCCCGTTCCAGGACGTGATGATCTTTGTGTCCACCGGCG
>Ga0207684_10006059_pt1 | contig 11064 bp, 6 predicted proteins | sample KBSK5501metaG_FD_184342 | JGI IMG/M metagenome (GOLD analysis project Ga0207684, IMG submission 184342) | Corn, switchgrass and miscanthus rhizosphere microbial communities from Kellogg Biological Station, Michigan, USA - KBS K5-50-1 metaG... | ecosystem: Host-associated > Plants > Roots >... | reverse complement strand
AATGACAAGGAGGGGAACTTCCGGCTACCGACTACTGACTTCTTCCCCCACCTCCAGCACTCCCTCCCCCACCCGAATCACTCTTCCGCCCATCGTCACCTGCTCGATCTCCGCGCCCTTCATTCGTACCTCGATGAAGATGGTGGAGGGACGGGACAGGCAATGACCTTGCTCGATGACGAGTGAGGTCACGGGCTCGACCGGCACGGCGGCCTGGGAGACGAGATAGGCCGCGAGAGCTCCGGCCGCGGCTCCCGCGCCGGGAATCTCGACGGACCCGACCGTGTCGAAGGCGCGTGCGTGGGCAGCCGAGCGGGAAGCGCGTGTCTCTTTGGTAAACGCGTAGACGATCGTCGGCTCCTTTCCCTCCCCGAGTCCGGAAGAGAGGCCGCCCGTGATTTCGCGCAGATCTCCGTACCGCGGCCGCGCCTCCGCCAACGTGTCGAGCGTGGACACGGGCACGATCAGGACGGGCAGTCCGGTCGAAGCGACCCGCACGGGCTGGTTGGTCGCCTGCACGTCCTCCTCGGAAAGCCCCAGCGCGCGCGCGACGCGGGAGACTTCTTCCGGCTCGAGCTTGCGCGAGATCTCGGGGGGCTGCTGTCTCAACCGGAGAAGGCCGATCTGGCCGTCTTCCACCTGCAGCTCGACCTGGAACAACCCCGCCGGTCCTTCGTGAGCGACGCGCGTCACGGGCGACGTCAGCGGCAGGCGGCTCTCCGTCGCGTGGACGAAGTGGGCGCCCAGGGCAGGGTGGCCGGCGAAGGGAATCTCCCGTTCGCGCGAAAAGATCCGCAGGGCAAATGCGGCCCCCTTCCGGGTCGGGAAGAACAGGAAGGCCGTCGCGGGATGATCCATCTCGCGAGCAATCGCCTGCAGGGTCGGGTCGGAGAGGCCGTCGGATTGGGGAAAGACCGCCAGGGGGTTGCCGGCGAAGGGCCGGTCGCCGAAAACGTCGACGAGGACGAAGCGCCGCTTCACTGACGGCGAGCGGCGAGCAGGAGCACGTCCCGATCGCCCGGCCCCACGCCCGCTCGCTTCCACTCGGAAACGACTCGGGCGAAAGCGGCGGCGAGCGGCTGGCCCTGTGCTTCGCGGGCGAGCTGCTGCACTGCCTTTTCGGCGGGAACGGGCTTGCCGGGGAACTGCATCTGCGACAGACCGGTCGAGACGAGCACGAGAAGGTCCCCGGCTGTGGTCGGGCATTGCGCTGTCTTCAATTCCTTCCGCTCGGCCAGCGGAAAGGGGACCGGGCGGCCCTCGCGGAGGAGGTAGGGGACGGTCGCCCGGCGACCTCCGGCCGCCAGCTCGACGCGCTCCTTTTCCCAGACCGCGGCGCTCACCGAGCAGGCGGGATCGACCACGAGCGCGTGCTCGACGGTCTCCGCTGCGGAACCGGAGCCCAACGCCGCCTTGCCGGCATTTCCGGCCTTGAGAAGCGCGCCGAAAGCGGCGTCCGGGGAGAGCCCGCTCTCGAGCAGCAGGAACGCGATCCGGCCGCTGGAAGCCGCAATCGCGTAGGAGACCAGATTCAATTCCTCGGAACGCCAACGCAACGGCGCGGATTCGAATCCCGGAGTCTCCGGCCACTCGTGCGGAGCGAGGAACTGCTGGGCGGTCTTCAAGACCGACGCCGCTCCGTCGCGCCGCGCCAGGGCCACGGCGGCTTCGTGCAGTCGGACGTTCTCGACGGCGAGCGCGGAGTGCGTGCCCACCTCCGCCAGGAACTCTTCGTCCTCCTTAGAGAAGACGCGGTGGCGCTTGTTCAGAACCTCGACGACTCCGACGATCTCCCCCTTGGGAGTGCGAAGGGGCGCGGCCAGGATCGTCCGGGTGCGAAAACCGGAGGTCAAGTCGGTGCGCGAATCGAAGCGCGAGTCTTTGTAGGCGTCCGTGATGTTGATGATCTCGCCGGTCTTGGCGACGGTTCCGGCGATTCCGCGGCCGACCGGAAGGTGGATGGGCGCGACGGCTCCCCCTTCCAGGATCTGGCTGGACAGCTCGTCGCTGCCGGGCTCGCGCAGAAAGATCGTCCCGCGCTCGGCGTCTGTCTCCGACGTCGCGGTCCGCAGGATGATTCGGAGGACCTCCGTCGGGTCGAAGGTGGCGGCCAGCGCCTTGTTCGCCTCGAGGATCACCATCAGCTTGACCATCTTGGCGCGCGTCACGGACACCTCGGCGAGGACCCGGTCGAGGACCTTTCCTTCGAACGCGGAGATGGCGTCGGCCAGGGAGTCGGCGTCCAGAAACCGCGCCGCGGGGTCCTTGGCGATTGCCCGGTCCAGGATCCCGAGCAGCTCCGGCGGAAGGTCCGGCCGAAGCGTCTCGGCCTTGGGCGGGGCTTCGGAGATCACTTTGCGGACGAGCCGAGCGGTGTCGGGATCGTCGAAGGGGACCTGACCGGTGAACATCTCGTAGAGAAGCACCCCCATGGCATAGATGTCGGTTCGCACCGAGGGCGCATCCCCGCGCAGCAGCTCGGGCGCGAGAAACTGCGGCGTGCCGGGGACCGTGTCCTCCTTCTCCCCCTTGTAGAGGCGGGTTTCGACGGCGATGCCAAAGTCCATCAGACGCGGCGTCTCGTCATCCGAGACAATGACGTTCTCGGGTTTCAAGTCCCGGTGCAGGATACCGATGCGGTGCGCGGCGGCGAGTCCCCGGTTGATTTTCTTGGCAATCGCGAGCCCGCGTCCCAGCGGAAGGACCTTCTCTTCGTCCTCGATCTCCTTGAGCGTGCGCCCGGGCAGGTACTCCATTGAGACGAACTCCTCGCCGTTCAACTCGACGAGGTCAAAAACGCGGCAGACGTTCTCGTGCGTGACTTTGCGGGACAGGATGATTTCTCGCTTGAGAGTCTCCCGGCGCTCCGGGGAGACCCGATCGGGCCGGATCCGCTTCAAGGCGATGTCCTGGTCGAGCTTCATGTCCCGGGCGCGGTACACGATTCCCATACCGCCGTGACCGAGAACACCCTCGATTCGGTAGCGGCCCCCGAGCAACGTCCCCCGGGTCAGCGGCTTGTCGGAGACTCCGCCCGGCGCGGATCGGCCGCCTTCCTGGGTGGGAGTTTGGCTCTCGCGCGGCACGGTCAAACCAGATTATGCATATGGAAGCGCCCTTTCCCGATTGTATGTTGACTGTGCGAGCGTCAGGGGCGTAGATTGCCCCCGAACCGGCTCGCACAACTCGCCTTAACGGAGGAGAAAACCGTGACAAGAGGTCATCGGGTCCGATTTTGCCGTTATACCCTGGCCTTCGCCTGCGTCGCGTTCCTGTTTCCCCTTCCCGCTTCTCCCTCCGGTTTCCAGATCATGACTCAGGGCGCCCGCGCGACGGGCATGGGGCTCGCCTTCACCGCGATCGCGGACGATCCTTCGGCGATCTTCTACAACCCCGCGGGGCTGGGATGGCAGAAGCACTTTGAGGTTCAGGCGGGCGGCGCCTTCCTCTCCAAGGTCAAGGGGGAGTTCGACGGGGCCAATCCCTACCCGGGCGTCGGGGACCACGAGGTCGAGCACAAGACGACGTTCGTGCTCCCGAACCTCTACGCGGTCGTGCCGCTGACTCCCGAGATCAACATCGGGCTCGGAATCAATGCTCCCTACGGTCTCGGCTTCCGCTGGGACAACGCCGAGACCTTTTCCGGCCGCTTCGTCGGCCAGAATGTCGTTGTTCAGACGGCAGATCTAAACCCGGTGATCTCCTTTCAGATCACACCGCAGATCGCGATTGCGGCCGGCGCCGACTACAGACTCTCCAAGGTCATGCTGGAAAGAAACCAGGCTGCGGTCAATCCGTTTACCAACTCGGTCGTGGATATCGCCCACGTGAAGTTGAACACCAACAACGTGACGGACAACCACGGCTGGGGCTGGAATGCCGGAATCCTGTTCCGCCCGGTCCCGCAGTTCTCGATCGGCGCCGCCTACCGGAGCCACATCAAGATCGACTACACGGGCGATGCGACGTTCCAGCAGCGGCTGACCGGGAATGCGCAGTTCGACGCGGTGGTGGCGGCGCAGCTGCCTCAGGGTAAGCAGAAAGTTGCGACGTCTGTCGACTTTCCGGACTCGGTCAACCTGGGTGTGGCGGTCGGGCTTCCAGCCGACCTCACCCTGGCTCTGGAAGGTGACTGGACGAAATGGAGCCGTTATAACGAGCTCTTGATCACGTTCCCGGGTACCGCGATCCCGGCCGCGGACCGCGTGACCTTCTGGAAGAACTCCTGGGCCTACCGCGTCGGCCTTGAGAAGAAGTTCTCGAAGCTCGCGGTTCGCGCCGGGTATTATCGAGACAAGACGCCGCAGCCCGTCCAAGACACAGGCCCGCTTTTCGCCGACAACGACAGGGACGCTTTCACGCTCGGCCTCGGCTACGATGCGGATCGGTGGGGCGTCAACCTCGGGGACGTCTACGTCAAGTTCAAGAACCGCGACACCCGGGGACAAACGTCGACCGACAATTTCTTCGGCGTCTATCGTGAGTCGGCCAACGTCTTCGTCCTCGATTTCCGGCTCTCTTTTTGAGGAGTAAACCGATGAAAACGCAGATTCGGCGTGTCGCAACGCTGCTCTTCGCCTCCGCGGCTCTGGCCGCCGCGCCGCTCTCGGCGCAGGTGAGCTTTTCCAAGTATGTCGCGCTCGGCGACAGCTACGGCGCCGGCTTTTCCGCCGGCTGTCTCGTGCAGCGCAACCAGCAGTTCTCCTATCCGGCGACTCTGGCTCGGCAGTTCGGCATCACGGACTTCCAGCAGCCGACGGTGTCCGATCCGGGCCTCCCGACCTGCACCGGGTTGAAGACGATCATTCCCTCGGTGACATTCGGCCCGATCTCGACCAAGACCGGAGTCCCGACGAACCTGACGCTGGCGCGGTCGTACGACAACGTCTCGGTCCCCGGTTACAAGATCGCGGACGTCTCCGACAAGCTGACCGATGGCGGGGGAGTGGCGGACCTCATTCTGCGCGGCAAGGGCTCCGCCTTGAACCAGGCCCTGTCCTTGAATCCGAGCTTCATCACTCTGGGCATCATCGGCAACGACATTCTGAGCGCGGGCGGAGCGGCTCTTTTCTTAGACGGCGTCACGGTCACGCCCCTGCCGCTCTTCACCGCCAAGTACAACGCGGTCGCGGCGTCTCTCAAGGCAAGCGGCCGCAACGGCGTTTTCATCGGCGGCCCCGACGCCCGTCTCATACCGCTGGCCTCGACGATCAAACCGGTCCTCACAGACGCAACAGGCGCCGTGGTGCTGGTCGGCGGCAACCCGGTTCCGCTGCTCGGCCCCGGCGACGCGGCGTTTCCCTGCCCGACCGGCGTCACAGCTTGCCCGCTGCCCGCCGGCACGCTGGTGACGCTCGGAGCGAACGCTCCGGTAGCGGCGCTGGGGGGCAAGTCGCTCCTTGCGCTCGGCTTTGGGATTCCGTGCGCGGTGGCCCCCACGCTGTCCCAGTGCGGCAAGCCGCTGCCGGTCGGAAGCTTTACGCCTCCCGCGACGGTCAACGTCGGCGTGGTGCTTTATCCCGACGTGGTCGCCAAGATCGACACGCGGATCAAGGACATGAACGCGGTCATGAAGGCTGCGGCCGACGCGAACGGCTTCAAGTACTTCGACTTCTACGCGTTGTCGCAGGATCTCATCGTCAACGGCCGGACCTACGGCGGGATCCACATCTCCAACGCGTTCGTCACCGGCGGCATGTTCGCCTATGGCGACGCGGTTCACATGTCCAACATCGGCTACACGATCCTGGCCGACGAGATCATCCAGTTCATCAACGCGACGTACGGCACTTCGATCGAGCGTCCCAACATCGCGGCGGTGCTCTTCACGCCCGATATCCCGGCGCCGGGCTCGACAGCGATCGGCGCGCTTACGACTTCGGACTACTTCACTGAGGAGACGTGGCGCGGTTTGTTCGAGGAGTTTCCCCTTCAGGACGCCTCTATGAAGGTGGAGCTTTCTGTCGAATCAGCCCTCGAGTCGGCCGACCGGGCGCCAGTGGTGAGGGTCAAGCGATAAGCGATCGGTGGACTCACGCGGTTAATTCACGCCTCGGTTTCTGCCGGGGCGTTTCCTTTTGAGGTCCAAGTGACAAGTGACGAGTGATTAGCGCGGCGCCCTTCTTGTCACTGGTCACTCATCACTTGTCACTCATCGGCCCTGTCTGCTAGATTTCGCCGTCCTCTCGAAGGAGCACGAACCTCACATGATGATTCCCGCCACCCAGATTCGCGTCGGCACGCTTTTGATCCACAACGGCGAGCTGCATCGAGTCCACGACATGATCCACAAGACTCCCGGCAACCTGCGGGGATTCGTCCAGGTGAAGATGCGCAACCTGCGCAACGGCTCCATGGCCGAGCAGCGCTACGGGTCCACCGACCGGGTCGAAAAGGCTTCGCTCGACGAGCGGGAGATGGAGTATCTCTATTCGGACTCGGCGGGCCACCACTTCATGGACCAGCAGAGCTATGACCAGGTCAGTCTGTCCGACGAGGTGATCGGCGATCAGATGAAGTATCTGCTGCCCAACACGGCCATCCACGTGGACTTCTACGAGGGCAATCCCGTCGGTATCGAGCTCCCAAACACGGTCACGTTGAAGGTCACGGAGACCCAGCCCGGAATGAAGGGAGCGACGGCTTCGGCCTCCTACAAACCGGCCACTCTCGAGACCGGTCTTCAGGTCATGGTTCCGCAGTTCATCGAGGCCGGCACGCGAATCAAGATCGACACGCGGGACAACAGTTATCAGGAGAGAGCGTAGCTTTCAGCTTTCAGCTTTCAGCTTTTCGAGCCACGCCTTCCGGCCCTAACCTCGTCCCTCGCTTCCCTCGGGATGACAAAACAACTGACACGACGTCGGCTCTGGGTCGGCTTCGGCGTGAGCTCGATATGTCAGGACTGATATACGCCTTTCCTTCTGGCTGAAAGCTGAGAGCTGTAAGCTGATAGCTCTTTGCTTATCCCTCGCTTCGCTCGGGATGCCAAGACGTCGACTCGTGGTCGGCTTCGGGCATAAGTCGATATATCGGATTTGACATACGCCTTTCCTTTTGGCTGAAAGCTGAAAGCTGTAAGCCGACAGGTCATATGCTCTAACGGCATAACCGCTCGTCCCTTTTTCCTTGACCTCGTCTTCATACGTCCAGAATAATCCGCCCGTGCGAAAGGCGCCCCTTCTCCTGGCGGCCATCGTGGTCGCCCTTCTTTCGGTAGCGCTGCCCTCGAGTCTCGAGGCGCGTACGGCCCATCGGAAAAAGGCGGCGCACAAGCACTCTCCCGTTGCCGGCCGACACGGGTCCATCAAAGCCCGTCACGCCCGGGCCGCGAGCGGCTCTCGGGCAAAGCATTCGCGCCGTTCCTCCCGAGCCGTGATCTCCCAGGATGCCGCAGGAAAAGTGGTCCTGGACCGCTATCCCACCCCCGCGGTGTACGGCCCCTTCTACCCCGGGTCTCTCCAGAACTATCCCGAACCGCTCTGCGAACCGGCCGATGCCGTCGTGGAAGTCCATCTGCATGAACCGGAAGGGACGGCCGAAGGCGAGGGGGAGCCCGCCGAAGCGGCGACGACCGAGGTGCCAGCGGACGCCCGGGCCGCGGAACCGGCGACGCTTTCCCGGATCGCCCGGAAACTGGGCTCCTTCTTCAGGCCCAAGTCGTCCGAGGCGGTCGTCAAGCCTGACGACGTGGATCTGGGGGAGCTGCTCTCGGCCGGCTTCCAGATCCCCGTCGAGGGCGTGGACGCCGAAAAGCTCCAGGATTCCTTTCTCGCTTCCCGGGGGCGTCATAACCAGCACCTGGCTATCGACATCGGCGCGCCCCGAGGCACTCCTATTCTGGCGACGACCGACGGTGAAATCGTTCGCGTCTCTCGCGAGCGGCGGGGAGGCAAGGCGATCTACCAGAAGGACGCCAGCGGCCGGTATCTCCTCTTCTATTGCCACCTCTCCCGCTACGCCGAAGGTCTGTCGGCCGGTCAGAAAGTCAAAAAGGGAGAGGTGATCGGCTACGTCGGCTCGACCGGGCACGTCATCGGGGGACCCCACCTGCACTTCTCGATCACGAAACTGCCGCAGGACGACTCGAGCTTCAAGAGAGGGCTGGCGATCAATCCTTACTTGCTGTTTCTGGCCGGCGTGCCGTAGGGAAGTCGACAGTCGACAGTCGACAGTCAACAGGTCGGGGGTTTTACTGTCGACTGTAGACTGTCGACTGTTGACTTTCTTCTAGACCACCCTCACACCCTCCATCGCCAGCAGCCTCTCTAACCAGAGATTCGTGAGCTTCTCGCTCACCGTGTTTTGCCTTAGGCGGGCGGCGAGGTTTTCCCAGTCCACTTCGTCCAGCTTCTGGTCCTGGTTGAAACAGGAGAAAACGATCTCCTTTTCCTGACCGGTGGCGGGGTCGATGTGCCGCTGGAGGCACTGAGCGCAGACCTCCTTCATCATGCACTGCATCGGGGAGTTGATCGACGCGATCCCGACGTGATCCGGCTTGAGGTACGGCGCGAGCACGCCGTGGCGGGCTCGCGCGACGGCGGCCATCATCCGGTCCGAGCCGATCGCGATCACCCTCTCCACCGCGGAGAGCGGAATTTCGGGAGCTCCCAGACGGCCGGAGCCGTAGGCCACCATCGCCTCGATGATGTTCCCAACGAACTCCCGGTCCGACGGACGGCTGGCGGGAATCGTGGCGCCATGATCCACAGAGAGGACCAGAACGTCGGCCGCCGCCTCGAGCTCCTCGCGCTTGTAAAGGTCCTCGGCCTTTTTGTAGCCGGCGAAGTAGATCACCCGGTTGCCCAGCCTGCGCGCCTTCCTCCCGATCGAGAAGAGAACGGCGTTGCCCAGACCCCCGCCGCAGAGCATCACGGTCGAATCGCGTGGGAGCTCCGTCGCGCTCCCGGTTGGCCCCATGGCCAGCACCGGCTCTCCGGGCTTCAGGACGCTGCAGAGGCGGGAGGACCCTCCCAGCTCGAGCGCGATCATCGACAGCAGCCCCTTGCTCGCGTCCACCCAGGCTCCCGTCAGGGCCAGAGGCTCGATCAAGAGGGGAGAGCCGCCAACGACCGGCGCGTGCGCTTCCAGATTCTGGAGCCGGAAGAACTGCCCCGGCTCGAAATTCTCGGCAGCGGCCGGTGCGCGCACGACCACTTCCACGATGGTCGGCGTCAGGCGGTTGACCTCGACGACCCGGGCCGTCAGCCGGTCCTCGAGCCTTTGCCGGAACGTCTCCCACTCCGAGGCCGGAGCGACCGGCCGTTTCCCCGCGTTGCCGAGGAGAACGGTCGTGATCGGGCCGTACCCCTTGCGCGCCGAGGCCATGGCTTTGACGACGTTGCCGTTGTAGGCGGGATGGTTGTCTCCGAAAAAGGTGATGAACTTTCCCCCGCGGCTGTAGCCGGTGAAGAAGGCCGTCTCATCCGTCGGGGACGAGGGCTCCAGCCTCCAGCCTCCCCGGCCGTCGGAAGTCGCGCGGTGGGGGAGAAAGAAACGCCGGCGCTCGTCCATGGGGAAACTGCCGGGCCGTTCCTTCTCATAGGTGATGTTGGGCGTGGTGCCGGCCGCGATCCAGCAGGAGCGGGCGGGAAGCTCGACGACGTCGCCGCCGTGAGAGCGGCGGAACCGGACGGCGGCCAGATGCCCGTTGCCGCCGGCGACGGCCTCTTCGGGCTCGAGGTTTTCCGTAAACGAGATCCCCTCTTCCAGGGCCTTGATGACCTCTTCGTGGTTGAGACGATAGGCGGGCGATTCCTCCATCGCGCGGCGATACACGATCGAGACTCCGCCCCATTCGCGGCAGAGGCGCGCCAGGGCGGGGGCCTCGCCGGCCGCGCGCGCGCGGGCCCGCTCGCGACGGATCTCCGTGCCGTGCTGGAGGAGCCGGTCGAGAATCTCCTTTTCCTCCGAGTCGAAGAGGGCGCGGACCCCCATCTCGCCGCGCTCGGCCGCGATCTGCTCGTAGCGGGCGAGGCTCTTCTCCGCGAGGAGGGGGTAGTAGGCGAGGAGCTCCGTGGCCGTGTCGATCGCAGTCAGCCCGCCGCCAATGACCAATGCCGGCAGCTCCACCTGCAGGTTGGCCAGGGCCTCCTCCTTGAAGGCGCCCGTCAGCTGAAGGGCCATCAGAAAGTCGGAGGCCTTGCGGACGCCGCGCAGGATGTTGTTCTTCATTCCAATGATGGTCGGCCGTCCGGCCCCCGCGGCGATCGCGACGTGGTCGAAGCCCATGTCGAAGGCCTGTTCCGCGTCGATCGTGCCGCCGAAGCGGACCCCACCGAGAATCGTGAGCCGCGGGCGGCGCGCGAGCGTCAGATGGACGAGCGTCAAGAAGTTCTTGTCCCATCGCACGGTGATTCCGTACTCGGAAACGCCGCCGAAGCCCGCGAGGGGTCGGCGATCCAGCGGCTGCGCGATCTCGGACCAGTCGCGGATCGGACGGATCCCTCCGCCGTCGGCGCCGGTCCAGTCGGCTGGCAGCGGCTCGATCTTCAAGCCGTCGATTCCGGCCACGCCGAACCCCTCGTTGAGCAGGCAATGAGCGAGCGTGTACCCCGCCGGCCCGAGCCCGACCACGAGCACTTTCTTTCCGTTGTACGGGAGGGGATAAGGTCGAGATGGGCTCAACGGATTCCAGCGCGTCAGCAGCCCGTAGATCTCGACCCCCCACGGAAGCGACAGAACGTCGGTCAAGACTCCCGTCTCGATCTGCGGAATGTTGACCGGCTCCTGCTTCTGGAAAATGCATCCCTTCATGCAGTCATTACAGATCCGGTGTCCGGTGCCGGGGCACATCGGGTTGTCGATCGTGACCAAGGCCAGCGCTCCGAGAGAGTCTCCCTCCCGGCGAAGCTGGTGCATTTCGGAGATCTTCTCGTCCAGCGGACAGCCCGGCAGCGCGATGCCGAGAGGGTTCTTCTGGTAGGTGTTCGTTTTGGCGTCGAAGAATCCCGTCGAGCAGGAATCCTTCTCCCGTTCGTGGCAAAGCAGGCAGTAGTGTGTCTGGCCCAGCACCTGGCGGCGCGTCATCCGGGGATCGGTCAATCCGAATCCGTCGCGCCTGCG
>Ga0207684_10006056_pt1 | contig 11065 bp, 8 predicted proteins | sample KBSK5501metaG_FD_184342 | JGI IMG/M metagenome (GOLD analysis project Ga0207684, IMG submission 184342) | Corn, switchgrass and miscanthus rhizosphere microbial communities from Kellogg Biological Station, Michigan, USA - KBS K5-50-1 metaG... | ecosystem: Host-associated > Plants > Roots >... | reverse complement strand
AGGATCAGCAGCGCGAACACAACAGCGAAGACGATCCCGACTGTCACGGACAAGAGGCCTGGATTGTTGAGGCCAAGGGCCGCCATGAGGCCGCTGCCGAGCGAGTACCCTACCGATGTGCCCAAAAGCACGACCGCAACGTAGTAGAAAAAGTATGCCAGCACGGCGAGCACCAGGCCAACCACTAATCCGAGGGTCCAGCCAGTCGTCGTCCCCAGGAAGTTCTGCCCAAAGAGCGCGGTCATGCCTGCAGCACCGAGATTGAACCCGGCGAAGAAGCCCCAAACAGCTATCAGAATCCGGAAGAAGCGATAGCCGGCAAAGCAGAATGCTGCTCCCACTAACAAGACCAGCAGGCCGATGAGAACATCTTGAAAAGCCATGATCCCTCCTAACAAAGCACAAAGCATATAGCTTGACCACCCCTTGCCGTTGCCGACGAGGAGCCCGTAGATTGCTGCTAGTAGCATACACGCTACAAGACGAAAACATAGCCTCTGAATGCACTATTTTTAGGTGCATCGACATGCGATCGGAAGCTGGGTGAATCCTTGTCGCATAGTGTATTTACACTACGAGCTCATGCCCTATGAGCAAGCCTCTTGCCGTATGTAAACAGGTGGTGTAAATACACTACGAGCTACGACCACCTTGTGGTGTTCAGCCAGCTAGCGGTGCGCAAAAATAGTGTGTTTACAGCATGTGTTTTCGTCCTCTGGAGGCTATGCTGGCAGTAGTGGCTCAAGTTCGTCTGGTGCGCATGCAGATGCTGCTGACCGCGCTCGACTAATGCCACCCGGCCGGGTTTTGTTGCAGCGAGGTGAGTACTGCCCTGCACAGGTGGTGCGAGCCAAGTCAATTTTAACGCACAGCTACTTTCAAGGCGAAAGGGGAGGGAGTCATCACAGAGATGAAAGCAGTGGCAGTTTTTCCACGAACCAAAGAGGTCAGGGTCATTGAGCAGGAAGTTCCCCGTATGGCTGAACCCGACCAGGTCAAACTTCGTATCCTCGATATTGGGTTATGCGGCACAGACAAGGAGATCTGCGCCTTTGCATATGGGACTCCCCCTGCGGGCTCCGACTACCTGGTGATCGGCCACGAGTCACTCGGTGAGGTGATCGAAGTTGGTCCGGCGGCAAGCCGCGTGAACGTGGGTGACCTGGTTGTGACAACCGTGCGTCGTCCTTGCCCCCACCCGGAGTGCCGTCCGTGTCGTGCAGGGTACCCGGACTTTTGCATCACCGGTGACTATACGGAACGCGGTATCAAGGGAGCGCACGGCTTCATGACCGAGGAGGTGGTCGACCACGAGCGCTACATGCATGTTGTGCCGCCAGAACTGCGTGATGTCGCTGTTCTGACAGAGCCATTGACTATCGCGGAGAAAGCAGCCAATCAAGCCCGGCAGATCGTGGATCGTCTGCCATGGCTCAAGCGCGATCTCCAGGAAGAAGCGCGACGCCACAACCCGACAGCCGTGGTCCTGGGTGCCGGTCCTGTTGGGCTGTTGGGTGCGATGAAATTGATGGCGGCAGGCTGGCAGACCTTTGTGTACGCGCTGGCGCCTGCTCCCAATCCGAGTTCAGACATCGTCGAGGCGATTGGAGGGCAGTACGGCTCTCAGGGAAGGATAGCGGTGGAGAAGCAAAAGGCACTGTTCGGTCACATCCACCTGATCTACGAGGCGACCGGTGTCTCGCGCCTCGCATTTGAGGCGTGGAAGCTGCTTGGCCCAAACAGTGTGTTCATTTTCACCGGCGTTCCCAGTCTGAAAGGACCAATCGAGGTGGATACCGATCTCTTGATGCGCAACATCGTGTTGAAGAATCAAATCATTTTTGGCACTGTGAACGCCAGTTCTGAGCACTTTGATGAGGCCATCAGGGACATTGGTGTCTTTCACCAGCTCTGGCCTGGGACACTACGCGCGCTCATCACGAGCCGTTCTGCTCCTGAAGAGGCTCCAGGCGTTCTGCTTGGCAACATCGGTGGCATCAAGAATGTGGTTACCTTTGAGACGTCCGGTGGTGCAACTGAGAGGGAGCAGAGCAGATGATACACGACTGGATTGATGTTTGTGTACCACTTCATTCCGGCATGGTGCACTGGCCCAACAATTCACCAGTGCGCTCGGAAATGCAGAGAGCATACCTCTGCATTTCCTGGTGAGCCTTCTTCGATCCTCCATAGATGGGTCAATCGCCCAGCGCTTCATTGAGGAAGTAACAGGCTCTGATCAGCGCGAGGTGCGTAAAGGCCTGCGGAAAGTTCCCCAATGCCTCACCGGTAGGCCCTACCTCCTCTGAATACAAGCCGAGATGGTTGGCATAGGTAAGCATCTGCTCGAGATATTCCCGTGCCTCTTCCAGACGTCGCGCGCGGGTCAAGGCTTCCACGAACCAGAAACTGCAGATACTAAACGTCCCTTCCGTCCCTTTGAGTCCGTCGTCTGCTGCCGCGTCGATGCGATAGCGATAGACATGCGGCGCATGCGTCAGCTCCTTCTGAATACGATCAAGCGTCTTGAGCATACGAGGATCAGTCGGGGCCGTGAAGCCGGTCAGCGAGATCAACAACGCGCTCGCATCAATCGCGTCGCTGCCGTAATACTGCACGAAGCTCTGCTTTTGCTCACTCCATCCTTGTTCCATAATCTCCTGGTAGATGGCATCGCGGGCATTTCTCCACTGCTCGACCGGAGCGGGAAGACCTTGATTTTGCACCATACGCAAGGCGCGATCAAAGGCCACCCAGCACATGAGACGCGAATGCACAAAGGCCCTGTCACCCCCTCGTACCTCCCAGATGCCCTTGTCCGGCGTTTGCCAATGTTTGCTCAGCCAGTCCATCGTGCGGCTGATTTGTGCCCAACCCCTATAGTACAGACCTCGGTGCTGTACCAACAAGGAAAGCGCATCAAACATTTCTCCGAAGACATCCATCTGCACTTGTTTGGCCGCGCCATTGCCGATGCGCACCGGCCGGCTCTGGCAGTAGCCATCCAGGTGGTCGAGGGTGAGCTCCGGCATGTCTAGACCAGCAGTAATCGTGTACATGGGTTGTACCAGTTTATCTGGCTCGAACTGCTGAAAGACGGTCAGCAGCCAGTCCGTGAAGGCATTGGCTTCCTCTTCGAATCCCAGGAGAGATAAACTTTGCAGTGTTAACCCGGCATCGCGCAGCCAGGTAAACCGGTAATCCCAGTTGCGTTCCCCACCAATCCCTTCTGGCAAGCTGGTCGTAGGTGCAGCAACAACAGCGCCGGTTGGAGCATAGGTCAGCAGTTTTAAGGCCAGCGCCGAACGGCGCACCATTTCCCGCCAGCGCCCCTGGTAGCGGCACTGCTTTAACCAGTTGCGCCAGTAGTCCTTGGTATCAGACAACACCTGCTGGTAGCGTGAGAACTGAGGGTGAATCTCATGCTCCGCAGCGCTTTCCAGCAGGAAATAGGCCCACTCATCATCGGAGAGCGTGAACGTGGCATGGACTCCACCCCGGCCGTCTTCCTGTAAAGGAACAGTAGAGAAGAGTCCAAGATTGAGACGGGCACTGCGAAACAGAGCAGCGCGTTCTGAGAGGTGAACGCTATGAGCATCGCGTGCGTAGTTAAAGGCGGGACGACACGTCATTGCGAAGGAAAGCGAGCCATGCACGACGTGGACGGCTCGGATGATGCCATGCCGATCGACCTGCTGGGTGGCTTGCTGAATGGGCATGAAATCGGTCACTTCTCCCACGCCGGTTTGCGTCAGAAAACGGGTCACGAGGATATTGGTATCCGGCAGATACAGTTGTTTTCGACTCTCTACAGACGTGTCCTGCGGCTCGATCTGGAAGTACCCACCCTTTTGAGCATCGAGTAATGCGCCAAAGACGCTGGGAGCATCGAAGGCGGGGACGCAGTACCAATCAATCGACCCATTTTTACCGACGAGCGCAACGGTGTGTAGATCACCAATGATCCCATAATCTTCGATCGGCAAATAGGTTCTTACGCCGGAGAGACTTTGCTTTTGCTCCTGAGTCACCATAGATTTGTCCTTTCATGTGGCGCTGCAAAAATGCAGTGGCAAACAGAGCCCTGAACCACATTGAGCAGTGTACCTGTTTAAAGCACTCCTGTGTGTATACACTGCTCAGCTCTACTGTTGCTTCCTTACATTCACAGTATCTCGCTCGAAAAGCAATGTATGCCTTTGCTTACAGTTTAATAGCTTGAGGAGCGAATCACATCCTCAGAACACACTAATTTTGAGTACCGTGTGCTTCTCCCATTACATGATGTGGTTGGCCCATATAGTGTGTTTACACTACTGTGGTGACCAGAAAAGATTGAGCTTTGCGCACCATACACCTGGGGGAAGAAGCATCCCTTTCAGCAGCTACCAGTGTAAACGAACTGGTAAAATCCGAGCGGGTCTCATGTCATCATCTGTGGAAGCGAGTAAAAAACAGTGTATTTGAGTGATGAATTTTCGTACCCAGGCCAGTACACTAACAACGATACTGAGTGTTTTTTACGCCTGGAGGCACGGAAAAAGGTAAAAACCTCCAAGAATTCGGCCAAGTTGAGTGTGCTGCCGCACACGCGTTTTCATCTATATCCTGCTACCGTCCATTGTCACCTGTATCCACTAAACAGTCACCATTTGGGCTGTAAAGCAGCTCGGGCAAAAGGAGTACCAAATGCAACGAGATCCACAACACTTACGCAGTCAGCGCCTCCGCACTGTGAACCACCAGGGCGATGCGCTTCGCCTGGGGATGAATTGGACCGAAGAAGACCTTGCCAAGCCACAGGTGCTGGTTGATAGCGCCTATGGCATGGGTCACCCGGGTACGTTCCACTTCCGGTCGCTGATTGAGGAGGTCAGCAACGGTGTCTTTGAGGCTGGTGGGAAGCCGGGCGTCTTCACAGTCAGTGATATCTGTGATGGCGTGGTCCAGGCGACAGAGGGCATGAGCTATTCTCTCATTTCTCGCGACATCATGGCAGCCATGGTTGAGATCCACGCGTTGGGCCATCCACATGATGGCATGGTTCTGATCTCCGGCAATGACAAGTCGGTGCCAGCGCACCTGGTCGCTATAGCTCGTTGCAACCTACCCGCCATCCACCTGCCGGGCGGCACGCAATTGAATGCACCTGATTACGTGACCTCGAACCAGATGTGGCCCATGGGCGTTGCCGTCGAGCGAGGAGAGATCCCGCGAGAGGATCTCGAGCTTGCACAGCGCGGAGCCTGTCCGACGTGCGGCGCGTGCCAGTTTATGGGCAGCGCCAGCACCGGTCAGGTGCTGGCTGAGGCACTTGGGCTAGCGCTGCCTGGCTCAGCGCTAACTCCAGCACCGCTGACAAAACTCTTGCGCTATGCCCGCGCTACCGGCAAGCAGATCCTCAGACTGATCGAGGAGGACATCACTCCCCAGCGCATCTTGACACGTGAGGCCTTTGAGAACGCCATCACCCTGCACGCTGCCGTTGGCGGGTCGACGAATGCGCTGATCCATCTGCCGGCGATCGCGCGTGAGGCTGGGGTCGAGATCACCATCGACGACTTCGACCGCATCCATCGCCGTGTGCCGGTGCTGGCGAATGTGAAGACCACCGGCCGGTATCCGGTCGAGTACTTCTGGTATGCGGGCGGCGTCCCAGCCGTGATGCTCGAACTACGCGACATGCTGCACCTGGATTGCCTCACCGTTACCGGCAAGACCCTGGGAGAGAACCTGGAGGAGATTGAGCACAGCAGATTTTTCTTTGGCGAGAGGCGCGGTTACCTGAACAACGTCAAGGTAGCCAGGGACGAGATCATTCGCCCACGTTCAAATCCTTTCGGCACGGATGGCGGCGTCGCAGTGCTGCGCGGCAATCTGGCTCCTGATGGGGCAATGATCAAGGCCTTCTCGGTGCCCAAGGAGATGCACGTCCACGTCGGACCGGCGCGCATCTTCGACCATGAGGAGGAGGCGATCGAGGCGCTGACGAAGCGGAGTGTGACGCCGGGCGACGTGGTGGTGATCCGCTACGAAGGGCCGCGCGCCAACGGCATGCCTGAGATGTATTTCGCCTCGACGATTATCTCATCCGATGCCACCCTCAATACGACCACTGCCATTATCACCGACGGGCGCTATTCCGGTGCCATGAGGGGTCCGTGTGTCGGGCATATAACGCCAGAGGCACTGGATGGCGGTCCCATCGCCCTGGTCGAAGAAAACGACCTGATCGAGATCAACATACCCGAGCGGCGGCTGGCAATTGTTGGCGTGGAGAGTCAGCGCCTCCCCGAGGATCAAGTGGAAAGAGTGCTAGCAGAGCGTCGCCGCCACTGGACGCCGCCACCGCCACGCCACAGCACAGGCATCCTATCCCTGTATGCTCGCGTCGCTCGCGGCTCGTCCGATGGGGCGTCCATCACCTAGAGCCGGACTGAAAGCTCGGGTGTCACACAGAGGAGAGGCTACAGACATGGCCGATGCCGCCTTTTCGCCGGCATCGGCCTCAAAGGGAGTGGGAGCGCATCTCCTTACGAAAAAAGAGAGGCACTTTATGCAGGAGAACGAGAAACAGACAGTCGTCATTGCTGATTACGACTATGGCAATGTCGATATCGAGCGGGCGATCATAGAGGGCGCGGGCTTCAAGCTGGTCACCGCTCAGTGCAAGAGCCAGGACGATGTGATCGATATAGCCCGAGACGCACACGCCGTCATCGCACAGTATGCACACGTGGGCGCGAAGGCGATCAATGCCTTTACGCACTGCCGGGTCATCGCTCGCTACGGCACCGGTGTTGACATTGTGGATGTGGACGCGGCCACCCGGCGCAACATCCTGGTCACCAACGTCCCAAATGACTGGTGCGAGAACGAGGTGGCGGATCATGCAATGGCACTCCTGCTCGCCATTGCCCGCAAACTCCGCGACTACGACCGGGCGACCCGCGCCGGGGTCTGGCGCTGGCAGTCCGGTCAGCCAATCTACCGTTTGCGAGGACGCATCCTGGGATTGTTGTCGTTCGGGGCCATCGCGCGTGCGATCGCGGCTCGGGCAACTGGGTTCGGCATGCGCGTTATTGCCCATGATCCGTACATGGCGGCCGCAGACATCGCGGCACATGGCGCCACACCAGTCTCGTTCGATGCGTTGATCGAGCAGGCGGACTATCTGGTGATTCAGGCACCGCTTACCTCAGAAACACAAAATCTCATAGGCGAGGCCCAACTCCATCGCATGAAGCCGAGCGCCGTCCTCATCAATACCGCCCGCGGACCGATCATCAATGACGGTGCCCTCTACCGTGCATTGAAAGAAGGCTGGATCGCTGGCGCCGGTCTGGACGACATCGAGGAGGAACCTGCAAAGCAGCACGACTGGAAACCAACGAATCCGCTTTTCGGCCTGGACAATGTGATCATCACGCCGCACGCAGCTTACTACTCTGAAGAGGCGATCCGTACTGTACGCGACTTTGCCGCGCAGGAAGTGGTGCGGGTGCTCACCGGGAAGCCTCCGCTCTCGCCAGTCAACGCAGTCCAACTCGCCAACGCCAATCCAACGGGATCGGCCTGAGCTGCATAGTCAACTCTCTCAATTGGGTACCGCATGCGTACGTTCATGCGGCGGGTTCGTACGGTGAGATGCCCCAGGTGTTTGAGTCAAAGCATGGTAGGGAAAGGTTTGTCCATAATGCCCTGGTAAAATCTGCGGTATGCAAGGACAGCAAAGGAGAAAGACCATGTCAAAAACCTTTGAGGCGCTTGGCCAGATTGGCTTAGTGCCGGTAATTACGATCGACAGGCCCCAGGATGCAGTACCGCTTGCCCGCGCGCTCCTGGAGGGTGACATCGGCTGCGCCGAGATCACGTTGCGCACCTCATCTGCGGAAGAGGCGATACACAGGATACGTAGCGAATGCCACGAGATGTTGATCGGGGCGGGTACTGTGCTGACGGTGCAGCAGGTAGAGCAAGCCGTTCGAGCGGGCGCACAGTACATCGTCTCTCCGGGCTTTGACGCCTCCATAGTTGACTGGTGCCAGGAACACAACATGCCGGTCCTTCCGGGCGTCGCCACCCCGACGGAGATCAACATGGCACTGGCGAGAGGGTTGAAGCTGCTCAAGTTCTTTCCCGCCGAGGAACTCGGTGGAGTGCGCATGCTCAAGGCGCTGTACGCACCCTATGCAGAGGTGAGGTTCATCCCGACTGGCGGAATCACTTCGCATAATCTTGCCCAGTATCTCGCCTTGCCAAACGTCGTCGCGTGCGGGGGCAGCTGGATGGCGACGGAGAGCATGATCTCCGAGCGCAAGCTTGATGAGATAGCGCGCGTGTCCGGTGAAGCGCGGGCCATCGTCCGCCGGGTGCGCGGAGAACGTGAGGTAAACCGATGACCAGAGTCGTCACCCTGGGCGAAGTCATGTTGCGCCTGAAAGCGCCGCAATTCGAGCGCTTGTTCCAATCACCACTCTTGGAAGCCACCTTTGGAGGCGGCGAAGCCAACGTAGCCGCCTCACTGGCCCTCTTCGGAATGGATGCGGCACTCGTGACGGTGCTGCCCAAGAACCAAATTGGCGAGGCAGCTCTTGCGGAGTTGCGGCGGCATAACGTGGATACCTCACATATCGTGCGCAGTGGGGAGCGATTGGGAATCTACTTTCTAGAAACCGGAACGAACCAGCGCCCCTCGGTCGTCATCTATGACCGCAGTTACTCCGGCATGACGCAGGCGCGTCCAGGCACCTTCGATTGGGAAACCATCTTTGACGGTGTAGACTGGTTTCATATCAGCGGCATTACGCCAGCACTGAGCCAGAGCACAGCCGACCTCTCCCTACAGGCGGTACAGGTGGCCAAGGAGCGAGGAGTGACCGTCTCGTGTGATTATAACTACCGGGGAAAGCTTTGGAAGTACGGCAAGAAAGCCCCTGACGTGATGCGCGAACTGGTCGGCCACATCGATATAGGAATCGCCAACGAAGAAGATTGTCAGCTTTCTTTGGGCATCACCGTCGAGAACGAAGCGGGTGAGCAGCAGGTCACGCTGGGAGAGTTAAAGCTTGCCCGCTACGAAGCGCTGTGTAGGAAGATGTTTGAGGCCTTTCCGCACCTGAAGTATCAGGCCATAACCCTGCGGGAGAGCCATAGTGCGAGCCACAACGGGTGGTCAGCGTGCCTCTCCAACGGTCGGGAGTTTTTTGCAAGCACCAAATACGATGTGACCCAGATCGTGGACCGGGTCGGTGCTGGTGACTCGTTTGCCGCCGGGTTGATTTACGGCCTGACGAGGGGCATGAGAGATGAAGAGGCACTGAACTTCGCGGTAGCGGCCTCTGCTCTGAAGCACACGATTCCAGGCGACCTGAATCTGGTGACACTCGCCGAGGTGCAGCACCTTGTGAGCGGCGATGCAACCGGGCGCGTGCAGAGGTAAGGGGATGGCAGTACAGTTCGCTTGCCTTTGACTTTATCTTCAATGAACATAGGGCGACAATCATAACAATGAGAACGTTGCAAGAGGGCAGACGAAATAGGCATTGAATGAAAGGACGAATGAACATGGCACTGATACTCTATCCCGATGGGACAAGCAAGGAAGTTCACCCTGCCAACGGCGATTACTTCGAGTATGAAGAGTTGATGCAGATCGTTGAAGGCATGATTCAGATGATCCCTCTCCCTGATGGACGCATCATGACGCTCAATGCGGAAGGCAGACCTGATGCGCAAGCCGGAAGTGCTGGCCTCCCTCGCAATGAGCAAGCTAGCGCGTTAGCTGGGTTCCCCTCCAATGAGGGCCCTCTAGCCGCACTACGAGGGCTGGGAGTTGAACCGCCCTCCTACGCTGTTGGACCTAGCGATCTGGCATATATCCCAGGTACGGTGCTGGTATCCACCAAGCATGAAGTATCGTGGACGGAATGAAAGGATGAAACGAACAGGGCTACGAGCCCAGGGTTTCCGAAAAAGGAGTTTCTGATGATGTCTGCTAGGGGACTCATTTCGCGGAATGCGAAATGGCAATCTATCTTTGGCAGTTAGGAAATGCCCTCGAGCCTCTCAAAGGGATTCTCGGCATCCTTTAGTAGCAATATCAAAAAATGCCGGTCAGCCCCAAGATCAGCAACAGCATGCCAAAAACACCCATCACCACTCCATTGACTTTACGTTGATTGTGGGTCAACCACGTCCTCATTGATTTCATGGCGCTATCACGGTGCTTACCCATCACCAGGAACACGACGAAGGGAAGCAGCATCGGCCATATCATAAGTAGGGCGAGCACGAACAAGGAGATGATGTTTTCGGTGGTTGACAGTTTGGCTTCCGCAATGAGTGCTGCACCCGCGAGTACGAGTAGCATAAAGCGCGGTTGTATCAGCGACAAGCCAACGGCCACCGCAAACAACTTAACTGGTCCCAACTTGTCTAAAAGAGTCAAGATCTTTGGAGGAGGAGCATCTGGATCATCCTCGCCAAAGACGTTGCGCACGGCGAGGATGAGTAACAGCAAACCGAAGATCAAAAAGATGACCTCCGGAATTGTGCTGTTTCCTCCTAAGTTACTCGAAGAAATATGTCCGGCCAGAGTAAGTGACACCAGACCCCAAAGCACATACAAAATGTATTTGCCCAGGACAAACATGAATGCCTTGACCAAGCCTCGGTCTTGACTCAGAAGGAGGACGACCATGCCCATCATCGTAGGGGCGATGGTACCGAGGGCAAGCGGCAGGATTTGAAGTAAAGCAGTACCCATGTTTTCGACTCTCCACTGAGGTCTTGCGTTTCCAATCAATCGTTGTACAACAACCAGGGCATAGTTACGAAGGCATGTAATTTTTCAATGAATTTGCCCAAACTCTGACTGCGTAATGTCATCAAGTTATGGCTCGGGATACCTATGCAAATCCTGCCGATTTTGTACAAAAATGCATTGGGGACATGACCCGGGACTATAGCTAATAATGCCTAAACCTTTGTTTTTATACACCCTGCCGCCTTATACGTCAACTCTTTACTTCCTCTGGTGCTTCTGGAGTGTATGAATGACTCT
>Ga0207684_10006052_pt1 | contig 11070 bp, 14 predicted proteins | sample KBSK5501metaG_FD_184342 | JGI IMG/M metagenome (GOLD analysis project Ga0207684, IMG submission 184342) | Corn, switchgrass and miscanthus rhizosphere microbial communities from Kellogg Biological Station, Michigan, USA - KBS K5-50-1 metaG... | ecosystem: Host-associated > Plants > Roots >... | reverse complement strand
GTTCATACAACCACCCCACGGGGTGGCCGGTGCTTAGGGCCCTATCGCTAGTGCGCCGGCGCGGAACATTGGCGTGGACCCGAGTGTTTCCCGCCGGGGCACTTGCGATAGGGGGATTTGGACGAAGCCGCTGGCGTTTGCGGCGGACGCGGAGGGCTATATAAATATTATGGTATGGGGATTCAATGGCCGTTTCGCCATCTCATCGCCCTCAGGCCACGCTAACTGGCAATTCTGTTGAAACGTGAGTTCATGCACAGACGCATATTATCACCTGCAGTCGAGCTCTTGCATCATCCCACACAAACTGCCGCCCCGAACACGCGATAGCGTCCGCCGCGCCAGGCGGCTTCGTCCAAATCGCTATTTCACTCATTGAGGGGTTCGAAGTGTAATGGCTGTTTACAGCACTTGGCTCCACATGCAATGTTCTGTTTTCGACATCTCTAACGACGCCGGCCGTGTCAAGAGGTTTGAGATTCTTTTTCATGATTTCTTACACACTTATCACGTCAGCGCAGACGCACTGGTTCCCTTCGAGAGAATAACGATCTTCGCTCGCTGCGTTGTGTCCAACCCAATGGCTCGGGGCCCGTTCCTCTTCATCATTGCGGTGGCGTTGCCCACCAGACATCTCTCCGGTCACGGTCGATCATGATGAGTTATTCAAACTCCCCTCCCTTCGGGGAGGCGGGTAGCTCATTCAGTTAACCCGGTCACTGCGACGCAGGACCACTGTCGAAATCGAGCATCCCCGCATGGGCTTCCCCCTTCTGCCGCAACTTTCCTCGGCGGCAGAACTCTTCGTAATCAATCCGGTCGCGCATCATGATCCACAACCGGATGCCAAGTTTACGTGCCGCTGCGATCCTCGCCTTGCCCATTCCTTTCTGGATGAGCTTGCGACGGTAGAACCGTTTCCGTTCAGCGTCTTTCTGTACTGCATGCATCACCGCTTCCGTCCACAGATAGCGCAGCAGCGAGTTGCCTTGCTTGTTCATCTTTCCCAGCCGCTGCCGCTTGCCGCTGCTGTGTGCGCACGGGATCGTCCCGATGTAGCTCGCTACCTGGTCGCTGTAGGCGAACCGCTTCGGGTCCCCGAGAAACACCTCTGTCGCAAGGGCCGTCACCGGGCCCACGCCCGGATGCGTCAGGAGTCGCCGCGCCTGGCTTCGCTGCTTGGCTTGTTCTTCCACCTGCTGGTCCAGTTGCTCGATCCGCTTTTGCAACTGCCCGTACAAGCTCAATAACTCGTCCCGCCTTTGCCCGCTGTAGGGTGGCAGAGGCAAAGCTCGCAGCGCTCTCTGCCCTGCCTGGCTCCAAAGTCCTCGGCCTTTCCGCAAAGCGTGGTTGAGCGCGATGGCTTGTAACGTGTGCTGCAATCGCGATCGTATCTGCACCCACTGATGACGGTCTCGCAGCAAGGTTCGCAGGTCCTGCTCCTCTGTGGAAGGCATCCAGATCACCGGAAAGCTATTCTTCCATGGTGAGCAGGTCCAGAATCAGCTGCGCATCCCGCCGATCATGCTTCTGTTTCCGCGTCTCGGCCGCCCGGATCTTCGCCGGATGGCCAACCCGACATTCAATCCCCAACTCCTCCAGTAGTTCCAAAACCACCGCATCGATCCTGTGGCTTCGATGCCCACCACCACCGGACCCTCTAAGCCACCGTAGAACTCTCGTACCGCGCTCCCTTCGTGGGATAGCGTCTTCTCGATGAACTCTCCCGTTTCGGTGTCCACCATGGCAATCGTCTGTTGCTTTGCGTGTAGATCGCATCCTACAATTTTCATCTCGGTCTCCTTCGTCCCGAGCCTTTTGGTTGGTACCTCAGTCTACTCGGGTCGTCGCGAGGCCGACGTCGTTATGTCATCAGTTTACGTTTGGAACCTCGAACGAGCGTGGCTTGAGTGCGTCGAGCTAACAAAAGTTTCGTCTACGCTATAAGATTCATCTTGACGATTCAGGAGGTGCCATGAGCAAGGATATCTCTCGCAGACAGTTTCTTGAGAATATCGGATTTGGAACGGCGGCCGGCACAAGTCTTTTGCTGCTGAGGGATGTTGCCAGCGCGCGCCCCACGACCGATCTTATTCCCTCGCGGACTCTGGGGCGGACCGGCGCAAAGGTCTCGATTCTTGCGTTCGGCTGCGGCAGTCGCTTCCTTATGTACAAGGAGGAAGAGAGTGCCCTCGCGATCCTCAATCGCGCGCTTGATCTGGGCATCACTTATCTGGACACGGCGTACGCTTACGGAGATGGCGAGAGCGAAACTCGCGTCGGCAAAGTGATGGCCTCGCGCCGCAAGGAAGTCTGGCTGGCAACGAAGATTCCCGATCGCACCCGGGACGAATTCTTGCGCCGCCTGGAGGCAAGCCTGAAACGGCTCAAGACGGATCATGTGGATCTGGTCCATATCCACAGCCTGGGCCAAGCTGACGATCTGGCGAAAATCGAGGCCGCAGATGGAGCGCTCAAGGGTCTGATGGAAGCGCGTGAGCAGAAAATGGCGCGCTTTGTCGGAATGACTAGCCATACGAACGGTGAGGTGATGGCCACGGCGATCGAGCGACACGACCTTGACTGCGTGCAGATGGCTCTCAACGCCTCCCGTAATGGGCGCTTTGAAGAGCTCGCACTCCCCGCTGCCAACTCCAAGAAACTTGGCGTGATCGCCATGAAGGTGACCGGTCAGGAGTTTCTTGTGGGCGAGGGACTGGGAAAGGCAGACATGAGCTCTCTGCTCCGCTATTCCATGAGCTTGCCCGTAACGACCGCGGTTGTGGGCATGCCACGCCCCGAAATGCTCGCTCGCAACGTCGAGACTGCACGGAACTTCTCACCCCTCAACGATCAGGAGAAGGAGCACCTGAGGCAGCAACTCAAGCCGTCTCGTGAGGGAATGGAGAAGCGCCTAGTCGGGCATCTGGATGGACCGACAGCGAGCCCAGAAATATTCTCAGCATAGCGTCCCAAAGTTTGTGGGCAGCATTTCACGTCTCCAATGCCTGCATGTTTCGTAAGGTGTCTTTTGTGAGAGGCAGTCCTTCTCGATGGAATCGGTCTCGTCCTGTCCAAGGTGCCCATCCCAACATCGCGCATTTGCCGACTTCCTTGTGTCTAGCGCGAATCAACACCTTAGGCCCGGTCATTCTTGAAAACGGTCGTCGCGCTGCACCTTTGAGAAGCGCTAAGTCTTTCGACTCACTCCGCAGCCCGGGCAGTCTGGATAATACGAATTGCCTTTGTAGTCGAGCTCTTTAAGGCCTTCCGCAGAAGTGTAGTAGCCGCGAATTGCTTCGCGGCGCATTACCTCGACAAACTTCCGCAGCGGGCTGTCCGGCTTGGCTGTGCCGGTCGAACCGACCAGTTCCACTTGCTGCGGTTCGGTGAGTTCCAAGAATCCCCGGCCATATCCTTCAACTGAGAGCTCGTGCAGTGCTGCGATTCCTGCGCGTGCGACTACCTGGGGATTCGCTGTTTCCAGGTCACGCACGGACGCTTCCCCATAGTAGGCAATAGCGAGCGCGCGATGCAGCGGGTCGAGACGCTGGGCAGCCTCAAGTACGCCTGCTGCGGAATGAAGCCACAAATCGAGCCACTGCGTGGTTTGCAACAATGCGCCGGGATGCAGTTTGCCTAGAACAATCTGCACAAATCGCGTAACGATCCGGAACTCTTCTTGCGAGAAGAACTGGGGCTGGAATGGGCGGGAGGTCGGCTGGACGTAGTCGGTTTCGCTACCGGGAGGGGCCGCATAAGGTTTGCCGGCGCTTCTGAGGGCATGTACCAGATGCTCTGCCGAGGGGTTATACAATCCAGGTGGTAAACCGGCAACGTGTTGTCGTTCGGATTCAAGCAGACCCGCGACGGCTTCTGGCACTAGTCCACTAACGCCGGCGAGAACGACCATTTCACCCAACCGCAGTAGCCATTGGCGTCGTGTAAGGTCGTCGCTCGATTCCGGTGGATAGGGGTCGCTCACAGTTCGCCTCTACGAAAAGCTTGCCCAATGTGCTCTCCGGCGCGAGCTGAAATTGCCATGATGGTGAGCGTTGGCTCATAACAGCCCTGTGTCACAAATACCGCACCATCGGTCACAAATACATTGCGAGTGTCGTGCACTTTGCAGTTGCGGTCCACAACGCTTTTTTCTGGGTTGTCGCCCATCCTAGCCGTCCCACACTCGTGGATATTCTTGCCGAATACGCTCAGTTCGGTCCTGGGTAAACTCATGTTGGTGAGCTTCAGCTCATCCAAAATGGCAGCGATATTGTCGCGCATGGCACGGGCCATGGCTTTTTCATTCTCTCCGTAACTCGCATCGACGTGGAGCACGGGGATGCCCCAAGCGTCTCTCTTGGTGGGATCTAACCTGGCGTAGTTGTCGGATCGAGGCAGGCATTCGCCTTGTGCTTCGATCGCAAAATAGTAAGGTATCTCCTCACGCACCCGGTTACGCCAGGCGTCGCCAAGCCCAGGCATGAGAAAAGCGTGGCCGTATAATTCCTGGCTGCCATCGCCATCAAACCGGTAGCCACGCAGAAAGTTGGAGTTGCGGTTGTGGCTGTTATCGGCATTGACGTACTTGGGGATCAGGAACCCACAGGGCCGCCCGACCGCCTCTCGTTTGGACGAACCCAAACTGGGGATAAAGCCCCCGGCGCCCTCTACGGTGAAATGGTCCATTAAGTAGCGGCCGAGCACACCCGCCGAGTTACCTACTCCTTGTGGATGAGACGGTGATTGGGAATTGAGCAGAATGCGCGTGGATTCCAGCGTTCCGGCGGCCACCACTGTAACCCGCGCATAGGCCTCCCGATGCTCGCGCGTGACGCGATCAATGTAGTGGACGCCTTCGGCGCGTCCACTCCGATCCATGAGCAGATAACTGACAATAGCATCGCTCACTAGGGTAAATTTTCCCGTGCGGGCTGCGGCGGGAAGCGTTACCGACGGGCTGTTGAAGTAAGAAGCGGTAAAACAGCCACGCTGACACTGGTCGCAATAATGGCATGCCGGGCGGCCGCGGTGGGGCACTGTCAAGTTGGCGACTCGGTCGGGCATTACTCGCCAGCCAAATTTGCGCTCGATCACCAGTTTGGCTAACATCCCGCCACAAGAGAGGTTCATTGGCGGCAGGAATCGCCCGTCGGGCAATTGAGGCAGGCCCTCGCGCGAACCGCTGACGCCGATAAAGCTTTCGACTCGGTCGTAATAGGGTTCTAACTCCTTATAGCTGATCGGCCAATCTTCTCCGTAACCGTCGCGGCTGGCCGCTTTGAACTCGTTGTCACTATACCGGTAGCTTTCGCGGGCCCAGCAGAAGGTCTTTCCTCCAACCTGGCGGCCGCGAATCCACAGGAATGGTTTATCTGCCGGGAATGTATACGGGTGTTCCAGGTCGTTCACAAAGAACTGATGACTGTACTCATCGCAGGCGTAACATAAGCGCTGGACGGGCTGGGTCCGTAATAACTGCTGTTGGTCGCCAAAGCCGCGGAATTTCAGTTGGTAGGGCCAAACGTGCTCGGTGAAGTCACGGGTTGGAACGCGTGGCGGTCCTGCCTCAAGCATGGCGACAGAAAGACCACGCTCAGTCAGTTCTTTAGCCACCCAGCCGCCACTGGCGCCCGACCCAATCACCAAAACGTCGTAAACTTTTCTCCTCGGAAGGAGCATGAGCCAGTCAGTTTAGCAAAGAGCCAGCTCATATACTGCTTTCCACCTCGGACGAGTTAGGAATGAGGTGAGCTGCGGTCTCCGACTAAGGGGCTTTGGTTCCCGTCCAGCTCCGGACCACGGTCTTTCACCGGCGGCGATTGCCCCGATGGATCCGCGAGCGGCACATAACTTCCGGGTGGCCGGGTGCGCAATCCCAGAACTACGCTGCTCCGAGGGAGGCCTTCCGGAAATAGGCGGGCAAGAAGCTCGGGGAGTTATCAGGCAGCACTGTATGTCGTTCCATAGTCCGAAGAGCACTTCCGCACTGTGCCCTGAACAGAAACCGAGTATTCCGAAGGCGGCCGCAGCAAAGCCTGAAAAGAGCTTTAACAAGAAGCCAAAGAATTCCGATGTCAGACAGATAGCAGGCGTCAAACAAATGACGCGGCTAGACGACGCTTCATCGAGGGCTAACTGATGTTGTAATTAATCAGGCCTTTACACTTGCGACTCGGGTTGCCGATGTTGGGCACGGAGAGACCGATGCACGCCCACCCCTTTTTCGCTTCGTTCTCCACCATCCCCCAACCTGGAGCACGGCCGTCGCGGCGATGGTACCCCATAGCAGCGCGTCCTATGCTGCCTGCCGTTTCTCGATGAACTGGTACGCGACTGCGTGCATCAGCGTTAGCGCCATAGCCACGTAGGTCCAGCGCTGTAGCGACTTCCATCTTCTCGTGCCTAGGCGACGCAGCGAGAGGTCGTTAGAGATGGCCAGCAGCAACAGGAACAAGAGTGCCGCCAGCAGGCCGGAGTCGTTGCCGATCCCAAACAAGTCGTATCGCACATGGTGGTCCTCATCGACGAAGTAAAGCCATGGCCGCCCGCGCAAGTGAACGTTGAGGCCTATACCTGTGTGCAGAAGCGCCATGATGCCGGCCCATATGCCCAGATCGCGCCTGAGATCAAAGCTCACCGGGTTCGTTCGAGCGCGCAGAACGTTCCAAGGTCCGACAGACATCGCGGCTGCCGTGAGAAAGAGTGCTGCATACGCAGTGGCAATGCTAAGCCGTGAAGTCACATCGCGGCGGACAGAAAACAGCTCCCAAAATAGCGCTAGGCATGCAATGTTGGCTAGTGCAATGAGGGCGTGCCGGGCGATTCTTTGGTACCAATACCAAAACCGAGGTCCTCGCTGAATTGTTGTGGCAGGCGGCTCCGACATAGAATCAGCAAACGCTCCTAATGTCCATTTGGCATCATAATCCCCGTTTGGATGGCGTAATCGCATTATAAAAGGGCGCCCCTCTAGCTAAGCTATAGCTAAGTTGCTCATGATCCGTGGCTCACAACGGATCATGAAAATGTGCCGACGTGGAATCAATCACTTACGGCTATTTTCGAGGGAGCTAGGAGTAGATTGTGATCGTTCGCATCATCACCTACAGAAGGGAGCACCCTCGTGAACGATGAAAAGTATATTGGGCTCGACGTTCATCAAGCAACCGTTGTGGTGGCGGTGATGGATTCGACCGGCAACTCAGTCATGGAATCGAACGCCCCGCCCTGGTGGACGCGGACCTCGCAGCAACCCGACATCGTATCGTCGCAGTAGCCCGTCTCAGCAAACGCCAGTCTGCCCCGGAGTTGGCCCCGAGAGTTGCTCTTCCAATTGTTCCACGTCGTGGATGTTTGTCATTAGCCAAGTTCAAAACCTGCAATCGCGTAAATCGTTTCTTCCGTGCCGCGCAAGTCTTTTCCGCGGACCATGCGCTGGAGATACCTCGTCGGTGTGAATGCGAGATCCTGCGCGATGGCGACAGCGCTGGTGTTTGCGGGGAGCAGATCCCATGACCAGTCCCGGGCACCTGCGGTGTGGAGGGCACGTTCCACCAGGGCGCGAGCGGTTCCGGGCGCGTCGCAGACAGAGGGCCCCAGGTATTGCGTCTGCCGGCCGGGCCGCGTCAACAAGTATGAGCCTGCGCAAAAGAGAGAAGGTTGACTGCGACGCACGAGCTTCTCCAAGAGTTCCGAGCGATCCGCTCCAAATGCGCGATCGTCTGCAACTCGCCAATGCTCTGAGGGAGGCATATCAGCGGTAAGCCGGCAGCTTGATGCATCCCCAAACCCTGGCCGTGACCAGCGTTCCACGGCTTGTTCGCAACGGAAGCCCATTTTTTCGTAGAGAGGTCGGCCTTGATCGGTAGCGTCGAGTTTCACGGTTTCAATCTTCATCTGATCAGCTTGCGACAGCGCCTGCATCAGCAAACGCCGCGCAAAGCCCCGCCCGCGATAGGACAGTTTGGTCAAAACCATGCCGATCCATGCCAGACGCCGTCCGTAGCACAGGAGAGTCGTCGTCGCTGCCAGTTCGCCGTCAATTTCGATTGCCAGGCAGCCTTCCGGAGCCAGGTCAATCATCATGCGCCAGTCCTCGCGCGTCTGATTCCAGCCGGCTTGCTCCGACAAACCCACGGCTGCCGGAATATCGCTTGTACTCAGCCTGCGCAAGATTGCGTCGGCGATGTCAGGATGCATTTCTTCTCCCACTCGAACGACACGAAGCGATCGTAACCCACCTGGCGCTTCTGCGCTTGTAGATCCGAGACAGGTATCGATTCCAGTTGAGAAGTGGTACTCAGTGAAGGAATTTGGCGGAAGTACGAGCGTTGATACGGTGTGGCCCTGGATTCAGAGGGGGTTGCTGCGGGCATTTCAATTCCCCGTACAGTCGAACCGGCGAAAGCGCACGTATAGGACGTTTCTGATTTCTGAGAGCGAGCGAGAACGGTTTATCCGTCCGCGGATGACTTCATGAGTGCGGGGCCGGGGCGGGAATCCCCGACCTTTTGTCTTACGTTAGGATAGCTGTGTTTTCGCGGAGTTTTTGCGAATCCTTAGGGCTGATGGTTGCGGAATCAAATGCCGTTGTCGTATCGGAAGGACCTGAATGAGTTTTCCGCCCACGTGGGAAATCTGCCCGTCAAATGAACTCAAAAGGCAACATTTGCGAAGGTTCGTCCGGTACGTAGGCGAGCGCGGCCTCAGCAGAAAGGTTTGAACGAATCGGATGATGACATCCTACAATCGGGCGCATCCCTACGCGAAGCCGTAATCGGTCAAGTATTGAGCAGCCCCCTCGGGTAGTTCATCGGGAGCAACCATTCCTCACTCCCGCTGACCTGCCCACCTTTCGCTGTGCCGTTACAAAAGCCGAACAACTGTCATCACAATCTGGAGCAGCGGCCCGCGCGGCGCTCCGCAAGCTAGGCGTGCCCGGACCATCTCGGACCCATCCGTTGGGACGGTTCGGGCCGTCTGTCAACCAGTTGTTGCCTCTACAAATCTGTAGCCTGTTCGGATTCCGTAACAGATTTGGAGTAGTCACTAGGAACTGCACAGATTTACGCGAGAGTGCCGAAAAGAGAGGCACTCGTGCGCCGATGACACAAACTGGATCAAGACCGCGTTTGCTTTCGGTCGGAAACGTTCTCGTTGTCTGCAAGGACGCAGATGCAATCCGCTTGCTTACTGAGGCAGTACAGCAATTTGCACTGTCTTTGGACGTACACCACCAGGCGGACACAGCAGCTAGTATTCTAGGACGCCAAAAGTTCGAGGCAGTCGTCGTAGACCTGGAACTTGGGGATAGTGCTAAGACAGTCCTGAAAGAAGTTTACCTATCTCCCTCAAATCAGACGGCAGTCACGTTCACAATCACGAGTAAAAACGCGGACAAAGATTCGAAAATAAGGATTGGCTCGACCTTTAGCTTCGTTAGACCGCTTTCAGTGGAATCTATAAGTCTTACCTTGAAGGCTGCGTACGGACTCATCGTGCGGGAGCGGCGGCGCTATTTCCGGTTTCCACTGGCGGTTCCGGCGTTCCTCCGAACGGCGGAGGGTAAGGAAATTGAATCCCAGACCGTGAACATCGGCGAGGGTGGGATGGGGTTGCAAACCTCTCATCCATTCAAAACCAAAGAGCAAGCGCTGGTTCAGTTTACCTTGCCGGGTCAGCCAAACCAGTTCTCGGCGGAGCTGGATGTTTGCTGGTGTGACCAGAGCGGGCGCCTCGGAGTGCGATTCGTGGCTCTTTCTGCTCAACAAAAATCTGGATTGCGGGAGTGGCTCTCCGCTAGGTTTGAGAAAGCATTCCGGAACGTGTGGCGGTCCACTTTCGGAAAAGCGCTGCCAAGCGCTGAACTTGGCGCCCGGGAGTGTTGAAGTACCTGTTTCTAAAGCTGCTCCACGCCTTCATAACAATTCTCCGAACTCACGCCTTTCTTGGTTGCGGCCGACCTTTGCGGCCGGCTTCTTGAGGCCAACATCCAAAGCCGCAGTAGTCGGCAATTGCGCTAGCCTCTTCCGATAGTGGCGAGCACAGAGCTCTTCGTCGGTGATGAGGCTGTAAATCGTGCCTAGATCGCGACAAGAGAGGGCGAATCCCGTTTTACTGGCGAACAAATAGCTACAAATAGCGAAGATGCTCGAATTGTCCGCCAAATGGCCCGCCGAAGAAGTAGTCTCGTTTCAGAGCTTGACAACTCGGACCCGTGCTAACTCGAACGCCTGATTTGGATGCTTGGGGGCATCGCGATGCCGGAATGTGGAATATTCGGTCGAAGCCTCGCAACGGGGATGGCAGTACCGTTTGCAAAACCCGAGTGGGTTGTGGCCTCCAGTGCGAGCTGCCCTTGGCGTGGTTCGTTCAAGGTGGAGCATCATCTCAGGCCGGAGTACGAGCAAACGGAAATTGTCGTACCTGAGGAGCTAATGTCCACTTCTTCAGCGACGCAATGACAGGCGGGAGCCTCGTGGAGTGGCGCGTCGCTGGCAGTGCTCTTCAGACGAGGTCGATGCAGGCCGACGATGTTGGCATGGTAGCCAAAGGTACGCCCGTGTGGGGTCGCTGCTTTGGGCCGAGCGAGGCAATCATCATTTCTTTCAATAGACGCTTCTTGGAGCTGGTCGCACGCCAGTCAGTTTCAGGCGACATTGAACTTAAGAGCCTCTCTCATACTAGCGATCGGCAGATTCGAACGCTTGGAATACTCCTGGACAGGGACACAAGAGCGGGCTGTCCGACCGGTCGCCTCTACGGTGAATCTCTGGGCATGGCTCTGGCAGTGCATGTACTTCGTACATATTCTGTCTCTCCTCCCAGGGCCGTACAGTATAGGGGTGGCTTGCCGCGTTACCAATTGCGGCATGTCATGGACTACATTATTTCGAATCTGCCGGAAGATAACAGCCCTTCAGGAACTGGCGGACCTACTCCAAATGAGACCTCATGCGCCGGTGGCGCACCACTGGGAATGAAAATGGGGTTCAGCGGAGAGGATTTCGAACGGAGGTCAGTCTCTGTGGTACAAGCATTCGTGGGGAGCGATTGCTTGAAGGTCGT
>Ga0207684_10006051_pt1 | contig 11070 bp, 5 predicted proteins | sample KBSK5501metaG_FD_184342 | JGI IMG/M metagenome (GOLD analysis project Ga0207684, IMG submission 184342) | Corn, switchgrass and miscanthus rhizosphere microbial communities from Kellogg Biological Station, Michigan, USA - KBS K5-50-1 metaG... | ecosystem: Host-associated > Plants > Roots >... | reverse complement strand
ATCAGGTGGAAGGCCCGCCACCGGCAGTTGGCAGACCGGCGTAGCCGACGGTGAGGGCGTGGAAAAGGGCGTGGCCATCTTGGACGCCGTCGCGGTGGGACTTATCGAAGCCGCCGCGCTTGGGGCGCTCACACCTCCGCAGGAGATGAGCATAATGACCAACGGGATCGCGGCTACCTTCATTGCTGGCTAGAACGTCGGGGTGACTCGCCAGTTACGTCCAGGCGCCGCCGGTCGTCTAATCAGGCCACATAACACCGCGCCGCTTGCTCCACCGCGCTCTCTCGTTAGTACGGCGCTCACTGGCGCTGGTTGCGATCGAGTTGCTATCCGGTTGCTATCAGTTGCTTGCGATCGGTGGCCGTGGCCCAGCAAATCGAATTCAGATTTGGCTCCGGAGCAGGGATTCGAACCCTGAACCTTGCGGTTAACAGATCGGCGCCGCCCATTCAGAAAGGGCGGCACAAAGTCGCTGCGTGCCGCTGAGTACCGTCAAATCGCGTGGTTTGCCGCCGGCGTTGCTGTACGCTCGACCGCTCCGCGAGCCGGGCGACTCCCGGTTGCCTCATGTTTAGACTCCCGGTTGCCTCATGTTTAAAGGACGCGCGAGGCGGCCAGCTACGACGTTTGAAGACCGTGTTTCTGACGTCCGCTGGTGTCCGGCGCCATCCGCTCGAGATCAGTCTTCAGAAGCCGAGATCAGCGCACGTTCGCTGAAGATCGCGCCTGTCCGGGAGAATGGCTGTCAACTCGGCTGTCTGAACTTTGGGCCGGAAGTTTCGCGGCGAGTCAGCGCATCCTGAATGGACGCCGGTAGATCGGCAAAGGTGCTGAACCAGGCTCGACACTGCCCCTTGCCATGAGCGAAGACAGTCATCCGGCAAAGAGGCGCACCAGCTTGTATCCGATGATGAGAGTGAAGATGCCGCCCACTATGAACCGCCACCATTTGGTGCGCACGAACGTGCCTATGAACGTCTCAATTCGCCATTCACCCCTGTTCGCATCGGCTGCGGTGACGTCGCGACCAGTCATTTTCATTAGCCGAACGTACCGCCGAGAACGCCAGACCATATAGAACGTAGGCACGAACGGCAGCAACACAAGTGGAATGACGGCCGCAACGAGCCACCGATCCTTTGGTGGGCCGCCTTGGAGCTGTCCGCTCCTTGCAGCTTCCACCACGACGATGGCGAGGCTCAAAGCAATGCCGGCACTCCAAGAAACGAATGACACGCGCCGCCAAGTATCGACGCGCCGCCACTCGCGAATCTGCTCTCTGAGCGTGTCCGCGTTCAGCGGCTCACTGAGCCTTCATTCCCAGCATTAGTCCATAAAATACCCGACAGCAATCAAGGAAGCGACCGCCTTGACGAACTAGTTACGAGAAACCACCAGAACTCTCCGGCTTCGCTCAAGGAATGCGTCGCCGGCGCGCCTGCAGAATGACAAGCACCAAGGCAACTGCCGAAGCCAGGCATGCTGCACCCATTCCGGCGCGGGCGATCAAAGATAGGGCATCCTGCCCGCTCGACGTGATAAAGCCCACCAAGAAAACGACCGTGTGGATGGTTTCAAATGGCGTACTCCATCGAGGCATCCGCCCCTGTCTCACAGACAAGACCAGTGGCACGGTAAAGCCAAGCAGCACGATAGGTATCAGAGCAAGAACTGCTTCGGTAATTGCCAATGACGCTCCGAACACGTCCGGGTATGCCCGCAACGCCTGGCTCGCATGCGCGAGGATTGCGATTGCCACCACAAGGTCAGCGCTAAATTGGCTGACAAGGGCCACGGTCAGCCCTAAACGGCGCCGCGTGCCGCCCGCATTGGTAGGCACTGAGATCTCGGTCAAGGGCATCAGCGTTGCACTTGGAGCTCGCGTAACGCCGACGCCAATTTGAGAATGCCTATGCCTCTAATTTCGAGCAATGGCACTCCCGAGATCGCTTTCACGTTGAGCCGTTGAAACGGCAACCCGGAACTGCCTGTCGCTTCGATATTGTCGACAGGGTACGCTCGCGTCGGCGCTCTGGTGAACCACACCGGTTTCACACGAAGCTGTGTTTGTGTCAGGCTGGCCACTGCGAGTGGCCATGCAACAGCGGCTGGAAGATCTCCTTGGTAATTGCCTCGATCTGAGAATGCAGGTTCGAGCAGGTCAAAGTACGTAAGTCCACAACGGAACCGGTATGAGTCTGAAGTTGCGTCGAACGCCACGGAAGAAGCCGAGACCCAAGATTTCTCCATACGTTCGACGCTTTCAAGATACGTATTCGCCGCCGCGCCGCCATCGGGGCCGTTGACTACGTCGAGAAACGATCTATGACCAAGAACGGCAATTGGAGTGTTAATCCATGCTTCGGGATCGGCGGGCTCGATCGCCGACCTAATCCGCTCCTGGATCGGAGCCGGGAGACTGGCAAAGGTGCTATAGGCGATGGCTGAACCTTAGCCCGGCCGTGAGAAGCAGCGAGCTGTGCCCTCGGTGCGCCGCCGCGTAGTACGCGTCAGATGCCAGCGCGTTCGCGTCGACGACAACAGGCTTGATAGCGAGCGGCCCCGACGCCGGAATTTCCTCCGGCCGAGCCGACTGCATGAAGAAGTCGATCATCGACATAGATTGTTCGATTATCCGCCCGCCTCGCCAGGGCACCGTTCGACGACTGGCTGGACGTTGAGGCGGCGGGTCACCCCGAGGAGAGGCTTGTCGTACGTCTGTGATCTCTCCCTGATCTCACTGCCCAAAATCGGCAGCCGTCGGAGTCGCCAGAACCGATTTTGAGTACAAAGAGTGGTCGGGGGCCCGGGATTTGACCCCGGGGCCTCACGGTCCCGAACCGGCCGCATGTCGTATCCGCTAGTGTCCCGTCGTTTCCTTCCGTGTCCTCCCGGTTCCGCGAATGCGTGACACAGCTGTGACACGGTTTGGGCTTTCGTCAGGCATTCGGTTGGTCAGAGCGCCCTGAGGAGCAATTGGCTGGGAGGCCCAGGGTTGAGGTTCCCACTGAACCGGCGCGTTTGGGACGCAGGCCAACGGTGAGCAGCGCCGCGTCAGGTCTCTCGCGCCACCTTCGCCAGGGCGGCGCGGGAGGCGTCGATCTCGTCAAGCGGAACGAGAAGCTCGTCGGTGATCCGCTGTGTGACCTCTGACCTGACGTGGCTGCCGACGCGCCTCGCCCACCGCCGTCCGAGCCAGCCTGCATGCAGCTGCAGGAGCTTCGCGAGGACGTAGCCGGCCAGCAGCGAAGCGGTGAGAAGCAGGACGGGCGTGGGCACCGGTCCGAGGTAGGACACGTCGATGGTGCCGACCGGCACGTCGTGGACAACGAGCAGCGACGCGAACCACAGCATCGAGAACACGAGCACGGCGCTCACGAGGTACTGGGCCGCACCGATGACCGACCAGAGCGCGCTCGTGGGCACGCGGAAGTCCGCGGCCTCGGCCGTTAGGGCGCGGTCGATCGTTTCCGCGAGCCGGGCGTCGACCGAGGCCGGCGTCATGAGCCCTGCCAGCCTGCGCCGGAGCGGCGCGGGCACGCCGGCCAGTGTCGAAGTGATGAGTTCGCGCAGCGGCTCGACGGCAGGCGCGAGCGAGCCACGCTGCCTCCAGCGCGCCAGGAACCGCGCCGGGTCCGCCGCGGTGCGGTCGCGCCCGATTAGGCGGTAGACCGCGCTCGTCAGATAACGGAGCGGTCCGGCCCCGCGCCGGCGCGCCGCGAAACGGGTCGCCCGGACGGCCTGCTGCTCGAGGCCCGCGATGTCGACGAGTGCCAGCGTCGCGCGTACGACCGATTTGAGCGCTCGCTCCCGCCGAGACCTTTCGACCAGTGGACCCTCGGCGCCATCGATCACGCCAGCGTCCGAAGCAAGAGTGCGTACCACGTCGCGGGCTTCCGCCTCGACCCGCAACACGACCACCCGTTTCGCCTCGACACCGGTTTCGAGCCACTCGCGCAGCGCCGTGACGCCGCCGGCACCATCGCGCGCGCGTGTCAGCACCACTTCCAGGTCGCCGGCTCCATCGCGGCGCAGGCGTTCGCGCAGGTCGTCGGCGACGCGACCGGCGTCTGCTGCGGCAAGCAGGTCGCAGCGGTTGAGGACGACGATCTGGTGCCGGATGCGCGGCGCGTACTGCCGTAAGTAGCCGCGGTGCATCACCTGGTCCATGTACTTCTCGGGGTCGACGACCCACACCACGGCGTCGACGCGAGGCAGCAGGCTGTCGACCCGCTCCCTGTGCGCGATGGCGATGGAGTCGAAGTCCGGAAGGTCGAGCACGACGACGTCGTCGAGGGTGCCGCCGGCGTGCTCGCGAACCGTCGTGACACCGAGCCACTCGAGCAGCCCTGCAAGCTCACGCCTGCGGCTCGAAGGCACCCATGCGATCGCATCGGAGGTCGTCGGCCGGCGGGCGCCGGTCGGGCTGACCTCGTCGCCTGCTAGCGAGTTCAGCAGCGTCGATTTGCCCACTCCGGTGCCGCCGGCGAGAGCTAGCACGTATGCGCTGCTCGGAAACCCGAGCCGTGCGTGGATCGTGTCGCGCGTCTTTTCGGCCGCACTGACGTCCAGACCGAGCGCGGTTGCGGCGGCGATCGCCTCGTCAAAGTTCTGCAGGCCGCGGCCGATGCTCACCTCTGCATACCGTCAACCGCGTCGCGGAGGGCGCCGGCGACCTCGCGGAGCTCCGGCGCCGGAGGCACGAGGTCCTCAAAGCGCCTGCGCTCCCGGTCGAACAGCTCTTTCAGCAGCGCCGTCAGACCGGCGCGGGCATTGCCGATGAGCTCGGCCATCGCGCCCTCGCCGAAGATCGCCTCGAGAAGCTTCTGGTTGAGGAATGCGGTGCCCGCCGCGATGCCGACCTCGGTCCCGGTCAGGCCGGCGGTGTGCACGAAGACCGCGAGCATGACTGCGACACCGACTGCGTTCACGCCGAGCGCGGCAACCTGCGCCACCGCGCGCTTGCGGCCGGCGTGTGCGCGAACGTCGTCGACGATTGCGCGCATCCACCCTGCCAGGCGGTCGCGTACTGCCGGCGCAAAGCCGTCGGACGCAGACCAGAGCGCCGGGTGCGCGGCGACCAGCGCAGCGGCTTCGGAGCGATCGGACCAAGCGACTGCGGTGCGGCGCGCGGCATCTGACGCATGACGCAGCGCGAGCGCTTCCAGCGTCGACGTCATCTCCGCTTCGACGACCGTCACGAGCGCGTCCAACTGACCACGGAACGCGGTGACGAGAATCGCGCGCAGCCTGAGGATGCCTGAAGAGATGAACCGCGCCACCTGGTCGGCGCCGACATAGTCGTTCCAGCGCCGCAGCACCTCCTCGCGGAGGATCAGGCCGCTCTGCAGCGACCTATTCAGCGAACTGAGCTCTTCCGAATACGTTGTCGCCGCCATTCGCTGCACCGCGTCAGCGTCGATGGCCTGATGCTCGAGGTCGTCCGCGACCGCAAGCACGAGCGGTGCCAGGCCCCGCATGGCACCGGCGAGCGCCTGCGCGGCCACGGCCCGACGCTCGTCGGCCTCGGCCGCGAGCCCTGCGATCCGATCGAGCAGACGGCCAGTCTTTTCGCGCTTGAGGCCATCGACGCTCGGATCGGTGTCGCCCTCATCGACCACGACCAGGTCCGCGGTCCCGGAGCCAGCGAGGAGCCGCTGCGCGTCGGCGACGACAGCCGCGCGATCATCCGCTTGCGGCGGAACCCGGTTGAGCACCACGACCAATGGAAGGCCACGCTCGCGGACGCGATTGAGCACCTCCCAGGGCACGAGGTCGGCGTAGCGCGTCGCGGTGGTGACGAACACGCACAGGTCGCAGCTCTCGACGAGTACGTCGGCAAGCTCGCGGTTGTCGCGCTCGACCGAGTCGACGTCTGGCGCATCGATGACGGCAACGCCGCCTGAGCCGGGCGATCTGCTCGCCAGCTTCAGCCGCTCCTTCGCCACTGCGGCGAGGCGGCCGCTCTCGAGGATGCGGCGCGAGTCACTTTCATTCGCGTACAGGACCGCGTCCCTCGTGGTCGGGCGGAGGACCCCCGCCTTGCTGACCTCGGCGCCCGCGATCGTGTTGAGCAGCGAGGACTTGCCTGCCCCGGTCGGGCCGACGAGCAGGACGAGTAACGGCGCATCGATGTCGGCCAGGCGCGGCCGTATGAAGCCCTCGAGGTGGTCGTGGAGCTGGCGCGCGCGGGCGGCGGCCGCTGGATTCGAGGTCGAGAGTGCCAACCGCCGGGCGGCCAGCGTGGCAATGCGGTCGCACCGCTGGATCAGCTCGGTGGAGTCCACCGCCCGCACTCTAACCATGGCGCCCGCGGTTTGAGGGCGATCGAAGGCGAGCTACTGCGTCGCGGCCGCCTCGGCGCGCATTTCGATGAGGGTCCGGAGAGTCCGTGAGCGAGCATCTCGGCCATGACAACGTACAGACCCCACTCGACTTGTACGGGCAGGTAACGCCGAGAATGCAGAGCAACCCAGCGGAGCGATTTGGTTCCTTGCTGGCCGGCGCCCGAGTCGCGTCAGTCGCGGCTGCGCCGGACATTTGAGGGCGCAACCGAAAGCCGCCCAAACTTAGGCAAGTGTTGGGATCAGGTGTCTCGATCGCTGGCCCGCAGCTCCCCGAGCAACGTGCCGGCCTCCGGGTCAAGATCTCTGTGCCGGACGCGGACCGATACCCTCGGATTCACTCCGGCTAGAACAGGCAGCAGATGGTTGAGGACCTGCTCGGCAGTGGCCTTGAATCTGCGGCGCCTCAACCGGAGATTCGGGATTTCCTTGGCATTTGCTCAACAACCCGAGCGGTAACCGCTACTGATTACTGGCGAGGGCTCAATTCATCGTTGATGGCATCCTCAAGGCTCTTGAACCCGAGTGGCGTAAATCCAAACCATCGTCCTTAACCTCGTGATCTGGCTGGACTGCCCGTCTGGCAGTGCGTTTGGTGCCGACAGTCAGGGCAGCAGCCGATACTGTCTTACCGCAATTGACTGCGGTAAGTTTGCGGTAAGGTCGCGAGCAGGCGACGCTTGCGCTTGCCTGAAAGGCCGATTTCGTATTCGAAATTTGGCTCCGGAGCAGGGATTCGAACCCTGAACCTTGCGGTTAACAGATCGCCGCGCCCCGTTCAAAAATCGCGATTCGCATTCGTGCAGTGCCGCTGAGTACCGCCTTTTAGCACGGCTTGTCCCCCGCGTTGCTGTACGAAGGGGAAGTTTGCGGACGGCGTCCAGACGATCAGATTCGCGCGCGTCGTGTCAGGATTCGGGCCAGATCTGCGATGTACGACGCGATGGATCGGGGCCTTATGTGGTTCGTGACCCGGGTTCCGGGATGGATCGTACTCGTAGTCGCCCTGGCTTTCTACCCAATCCTGGGCCTCGTCGTTCCTGTGGCACTACGCTGGAGTTTGGTTGGCCTCGTCGAGATGAATGTCCTTGGGGTCGTTTTCGCCGGGCTGATCGGGCTTGGCCGGCTGAGTGGGATGGTCGAGGCGGCACGCCGAAGGCATCTGGTTGAGTGGACGACGGACCTACGCCTTCTAAACCCCGAGGAATTCGAGTGGCTCGTGGGCGAAACGTTTGCACGCGAAGGGTGGACGGTGCGCGAGACTGGGCGTCAGGGCGCGCCTGATGGCAACATCGATCTGAGACTTGCCCGCGACGGTGCGCGTGTGATCGTCCAGTGCAAGCGCTGGACTGCCACACAGGTCGGCATTGACGAAATCCGCGAATTAGGGGGCACGCTGCTGCGCGAAGGTATGAGAGGAAGCGCTGGGATCTTCGTGACTCTCTCGGACTTCAATCGGGCTGCGACCAATGAGGCTAAGAAGTTGGGCATACGGTTGATCAATGGCCGTGAGCTCTATGGGCGGATGGAAAAGGTTCGCAAGGCCGAACTCTGCACCATTTGTGGAAAGCCGATGCTGCTCGACCGCTCACAGCGGGGCTGGTGGTTCCGGTGCGTAACGCCTGGCTGCACAGGCAAGAAAGACCTCTCGAGCGAGCCTGGACGCGCAGTCGAGCTGTTGACTCGATAGGGCGTCGAAACGGTTAGTCCCGAAGCAGAATGTTATCGATATCGCGATGTCCTAAGATCAGGCAGACATGCGGTCAGGGCTACCGGTCTCGGTCCAACAGTTTGGGGCGGAGTCGCAATCGTCTTTGGTTACGCCGGTTGGTCGATATTCTTGGTTGCCCTGATGGTTTGGCTGGCGAGTTCAATCGGTTGGTGGGCTTACGCCATCGGAGTCCTCGTCTGGCTAGGACCCGTGTTTATGCGAAGGTCGGCTTCTCGTCTCTAGCCACAATCACTGGACCGACGGCGAGGCACCACGCTAGACCACAGTCACGTCAGGGACGACCTTCCCCGCCCCGGCAGGGTTGCGTCAGCCACGCTCTTGGGAATGCTCCCTTCAATGAGCACTTGTCGGTAGCGAGGAGTTCTCACGGCTTACCGAGTCAGATGCGACGGCTGTGCTGCGGTTGACTGCCGCGTCTGAGGGCTTCAGCAACCAGCTCGGAACGAGAGTCGATGCCCAGTTTGCTGAAGATATGGATCAGGTGCGTCTTCACGGTCGCGCGCGAGACAAACAGTCGCGCCGCGATCTCGGGGTTGGTCAGGTGTTCGCCGACAAGCCGCACCACCTCGAGCTCGCTCGGCGTCAGGCTCGCCCAGCCTTTGGATGGGCGCTTACGCTCACCGCGTCCGCGGGCGGAGTAGGCGATCGCCTCTTCGACGGACAGCTTGGCGCCCTCCGACCAGGCGGATGCGAACTGATCCGGCACGAGCGCGCTCTTGGCGGCGACCATGGAATCCTCGTGGCCTGGGACATCCACCGGGAAGCGGACGTAGTCGAGCTCAGCTCGCCGCGAATCCGCGGCTGCCCAGAGCCGGACCGCCTCCTTGTGACTGTCCTGGTCGCCGGCCAGCCTGGCCAGGAGCTCCAGCCCGTCGACAAGTCCGATCTGGTCGTCGGCGTCGCGACTTAGACGCAGAGCGTCGTGGACCATTGACTCCGCCTCTGCGAAGTCGCCCTGCCTCATGCGCAACTTGACCCTGACCAGGCCGGCGCGACCAAGGAACCACGTCTGCTCTCGAGATTGAGCCATGCCCACGGCCTCCCCAAGGAGCGCGGTTGCCTGGTCGAGGGCGCCCTCGGAAACGCACGCGTCGGCCATCAGGATGAGGGGCAGCGGCACGATTGGCCGGATGATGGAGGCGCGCGCCGCCTCGACGACCATTGCCATCGCCTCCCGAGCGTGAGCCGATTCACCTCGGACCAGCTGCATCCAGCCCAGCACCAACCGGCCGTGGATGGGAACGCCGGCCGCCGATCTCTGCTCGGCTTCTGATCGCTCCGCGGCCGCGAGGCTTTCGTCGATCAGGCTGCGGGCCCTGTCGAAGTCGCCGCGAAACAGCTGCACAAGCGCGATATGGATCAGGCTGTGCAGGTAGTTGAAATCGCTCATCTCACGACCTTCTGCCACCACGGCCGTGAGAATCTGTTCGGCTGTCGTCAGCTGTCCTCTCGTGAAAGCGATCAGCCCACTGAAAGACCTGACTGTGAGCTGGGTATGCCGCTGGATGTTCCTGGAGACAGCAATCGCCTCCTGGATCGCGCTCCAGTTCTCATCCGGTCGAGACTGGAACATCCGAATCAGGACCAGGAACTCCAGCCCCATCACCACGACGTACGGAAAACTGGCCTCACGCCCGAGACGAACAGCGTCCTCGATATACGTTCGCATCGCATCGGTTCCGCTGACCAGCCCGGCGACGATGCCCAGGACGACGAGTGCCGTCGCTTCGTCGCGCTTGCTGCCGGCGGTTCGGGCCAGAGCAAGCGACTCGTGCGCCAGCGCCGGCACCTGGCCCAGCCGATCGCCGGCGAACAGCGCCGTCAGGCATTCGTAATAGCGAAGCCGGGCCAGCAGTCGCGGTGAGACCTCACCGGCTCGCGGCGTCGCGGCCTCCATCCATCTGCTGAGCTCGACGAGCCGGTTGGTCAGGGTCCAGAGCATGCCGAGCGGCGCCACCAGGCGAGCCAGCGCTTCGGGCTCGCCTCGGTCGCGACTCCAGGCCATCGCGGCGCGCAGGTTCTCCTGCTCCGTCAGCAACAGCGCCTGCCAGCGTGCATCGTCAGGACTGGTGAGTCCCGGCTCGGCCATCTCCGCCAGCTCGGTGTAGTAGTCGCGGTGGCGGTTGCGCATCAGCTCGACCTCTTCCGCCTCATCGAGATGCTCGGCGGCAAACTGGCGAACCGTCTCCAGCAGCCGATAGCGAGCCTCGGCGCCACTCTGGCTCTCGACGATGATCAGCGAGCGGTCGGCCAGCGACGCCAGCAGGTCGAGGGTGGCCGCTGGGCACACAGCCAGCGCTGCCTCGACGTCAAACCCGCCGGCGAACACCGAGAGCTGGCGAAGCAGCGCACGCTCCGGCTCCGACAGAAGGTCGTAGCTCCAGTCGAAGGAGGCCTCGAGCGTCGCCTGCCGTCGAGGCCCGCCGCGAGGACCTGTAGCAAGCACCGCCAGCCGATCCTTCAGTCCGGCCGCGATACGGGTCGGCGCTAGAGCTCGGGTCCGGGCGGCCGCGAGCTCGATGGCCAGGGGCAGGCCATCCAGGCGGCGGCAGATATCGACGACAGCTGCTCGCTCGTCGTCGCGGAGCGAGAACTGGGGCCGCGCCTGCTGAGCGCGGTCGGTGAAGAGCGCCACCGCGTCTACCTCGATCAGCGCCGGCACAGCCCATGTCACCTCGCCGGCAACTCCTAAGGGCTCACGGCTGGTGGCGACGACCTTGGCGCTGGGAGCCGACTCCAGCACGCCGGTCACGACCTCCGCGGCGGCCTCCACGACGTGCTCGCAGTTGTCGAGGACCAGCAGCGCGTGGCGGTCTGCCAGGTTATGGCCGACTGCCTCCGCCCACGTACGACCCCGCCCTGGCTCTTTGACGCCGAGGGTCAGCGCCACGCGGTCCCAAACAAACTCACCGCTCGACAGCGGCGACAGATCGGCAAACCAGACGCCGTCGGGAAAATCAGTCGCCACCGCCGAGGCCAGCTGCAGCGCGAGCC
>Ga0207684_10006049_pt1 | contig 11076 bp, 10 predicted proteins | sample KBSK5501metaG_FD_184342 | JGI IMG/M metagenome (GOLD analysis project Ga0207684, IMG submission 184342) | Corn, switchgrass and miscanthus rhizosphere microbial communities from Kellogg Biological Station, Michigan, USA - KBS K5-50-1 metaG... | ecosystem: Host-associated > Plants > Roots >... | reverse complement strand
ACCAGCGCCGCCAGATCCCGCTCCGGATCACCATCTCCGATCATGGCCGCAGAACGTACCGCCAGAACCAGCCACCTAGCCGCTGAACTGCGGAAACTCCCGATCTTGTTCAGTCAACAGGTCCAGCTTGGCCACGGTGGTCACGCTTATCCCGGCCCGGTCGGCGAGCCTTTCCTGTGACCAGCCGTGCTGGCGGCGTAACCGCCGCAGCTTCGGGCCGTCCAGAACGTAGCTCTGCGGCCGGGCCGGACGGCTTCCGGCGCTGGGATGATGGCGTGGATCTCGGTGGCCCGGCGATGTCCAGGGTGGCCCGAGACTATGGGTACACGCTTGCTGAACTGCGGAAACTGTAGGACGATCTGGCCATGAGCACGCTGCGGGTGGAACTCTTTCTCGACACCGAGGCCGGGAACTGGCACTATCGCGTTCCCGCGCTGCACATCAACGGCGGCGGTACCGCGACCCGTGAGGATGCAGAGCAAGAGTGCCTGGCGGCCATCACGTTCGCGCTGCAGGGAGATCCGCGCGACTACGACCCCGACGCAGAGGCAGTCGCGTTCGATGTGAGCGTGGCACCAGCTGCCTGAGGGCGCGACCACGAAACAGCGACCTCGGATACGGCGCTGACTGCGCAGCTCACTGACTGGTCGCGACCTACCGCAGGGGCCCGCGCACCTGGCGGCCGATGCGGTGCGCCTCCGCCAGCACCTGCTCGCCCCAGCGGTCCCACAGCCCGCTCAGCCGTGAGGTGATGATCACGGTGTCGACCGACCCGGTGCGCAGCGGGGTGCGGATCCCGATGAGCTGGTATCCGGTGTGCCGGCCGTCCGCGAGCGCCCGGGACAGCAGCCGGGCATCAAAGTCCACGACGATGCCGGGCGCCAGCGACGGCGGCGTGGCCGCCCCGCAGCCGAAGATCGCGACACTGGCTCCCGGGGGGATGTCCTGCGCCGCCTTCTCGATCTCGGCTAACACATCGAGGCCCGCGGCCTCCTGAGTCCAGGACAGCAGGGCAATATTGTCGGATTCCAGCGGGGGCACCGTATCCCGCAGTTCGGCAGCGCACACAATTTCCATGATCGGCTCGCAGTACTTCTGCAGCATGCGAAGGAGATTGCGCTTGTTGCTCTGACGGTTGGCCTTCTGGCGGCGCTCGTGCGGCACCTCGAGCGTCCAGGCCTCGTGAGACGCCGCGATCGGCACACCGCCGTGGAATAGGCGGTAGCCGAGTTCCATGTCCTCCCCGCCCCACGCGCGGAAGCTCTCGTCGAAGCCGCCGACCTGCCAGAAGGCGCCGGCGCTGACTGAGAAGTTCAGGCCGTAGAAGAAAATCCACGGCAGGGCCAGCGGATCGACGTCGGAGCCGACTTTCTCGAACGCGCCGCGCCGCAGATCCAGGAAATCCGGATCATCACGGTAACGCTGCACGACCGCCTCGGGCTCCAGCTCAGCGATCACCCCCGCGAGCCCGGGGATTTCGTCCAGCGGCGGCTGGTAGCCGAAGCAATAGCCCAGCACGACCCGCCGGTCGTGCCCGGCATGGGCAGCGAGATGGCTCCGGACGAAATCCGGGCCCGCTAACGTGCCGCAATCCAGGAACGCCAGCACCGGCGAGGACGCCAGGCGCGCCCCGGCGTTCCGCGCGGCGGCCACCCGGAACCCCCGGTCCTCCTGGAACACGTACCGCAGCCGCAGCCGGCCCGAGAACGACCGCGTGACCTCCGCGGTGTCATCGCATGAACCGTCGTCGGCCACGATCACTTCGAATTCGCCCGCCGGTAAACGCTGCCTGGCCAGCGTCTCCAGCGTCCGGCGCAGCAGGGCGGATCTGTTATAGGTGGGAACGATCACCGAGATTCGGGGCTGCTGAGTTGTCGTCACGGCTGCGATCGCCCCCTACGAGTTCCCCGGCATGCGATGTCTGCAGCTTAGTTCGAGGCTGGCGCAAAACGGTGACGGCGATGACGAAGGCCGCGATGACCAGGCTCGCGCCGATGCCGAACGCGAGGTGATAGCCCCCGGTCAGCGCCGACGCGGCGGACCGCCCATCCGCGATCAGGCCCTTGGTGCGCGCGGCCGCCAGGGTGGACAGCACCGCGACCCCGAGCGCCCCGCCGACCTGCTGGGTCGTGTTGAAGAGCCCGGAGACGACCCCCGCGTCGCTGGGACTGGCCGCTGACATGCCCAGGCCCGTCATAGCCGGGAGAACCAGCCCGCCGCCGCCTACGAGCAGCATCGTCGGCAGCAGGTAGACGGCGTAGCCGCCCGTCACGGGCAGCCGGGTGAGCAGCCCGAGCGCCGCGGCCAGCAGCGCCAGCCCGGTGAGCAGCATGCGGCGTTCGCCGAACCGCGCGTTGAGCCGGGCCGACAAACCGAGGGACACCACACCGATCATCACGGCTGCCGGGAGCATCGCCAGGCCGGTCGCCGCGGCACCGTAGCCGAGCACCTGTTCCAGGTACAGGGCGATGAGGATCTGGAACCCGAACATGGCCGAGATCGCCAGGACCTGGACGAGGTTGGCCCCCGAGACGTTGCGCGAGCGGAAAATGCGCAACGGCAGCAGTGGGCTGGCCGCGATCGCCTGCCGCGCGACGAACGCGGCGAGCAATATGCCGGCCACAGCAGCGGACCCGATCGTGTGCACCGAGCCCCAGCCGTAGCGCCCCGTCGCCACGATTGTGTACACGCCGAGCATCAGGCCGATGGTGACCAGGAACGCGCCCAGGGCGTCGGCTCCCGCGCGCAGCCCGGGCCCATGGTCGGGCTCAAGCGCCCGGGCGGCCAGGACCATGGCCGCGGCGCCGATCGGCAGGTTGATGAAGAAGATCCAGTGCCAGCCGAGAGCCTGGGTGAGGATCCCCCCGAGGACCTGGCCGATGGAGGCGCCCGCCGCGCCGACGAAGCTGAAGGCACCGATCGCCGCGCCCCGCTCGCGCGGCTCAGGGAACAGCGTGACGATCATGCCCAGGCTCACCGCCGAGGCCGCCGCCCCGCCGATGCCCTGGGCGAACCGCGCCGCGATCAGCATCTGCTGCCCGGTCGAAACGCCGCACAGCAGCGACGCCGCGGTGAACAGGGCCAGGCCGGCGATGAACGTGCGCTTGCGGCCGGCCAGATCGCCGAGCCGGCCGGCCAGCAGCAGCAGGCCGCCGAAGGCGATCAGGTAGGCGTTGACGACCCAGGTCAGATTGGCGGGCGAGAAGCGGAGGCTGCGCTGGATGACCGGCAGCGCGACGGTCACAATGCTGCCGTCGAGAATGACCATCAACATTGCGGTGCAGAGCACCGCGAGGGCCAGCCGGCGCGAGCGGGAAGCGGGAGGTGCCGTCTGCGACATGGAGCCGTCTCCTGTGTAGGCGAAGCCAGCAAGGGAGACTTTAGCAGATTGTTTCGTTATGGACGATCTGTTGTGGATCTAATCTCTCTTCTGCCGCGCCCGGCGCACCGGCCGCGCCGATTCCACCGGGGTGGACAGGTGCCCCTCCACCAGTCGCGTGAGCGCGTCCACCAGCACGTCGCGCTGTTCTTCCGGGAGCGCGTCGAGAACATCGCGGTGCACACGGTCGACGACCTTCGTCCCCTCGGCGACGGCCCGCTCACCCGCCCGGGTGACCGCGATAATCCGGGCCCGGCGGTCCGTGCTCGACGGCCGGCGCTCGGCGAGCCCGGCTCTCTCCAGATCATCGACCGTGACCACCATCGTGGTCTTGTCCAGATCGGAGATCTCGGCCAGTTCGATCTGGGTCCGCTCCGCTTCGAGCGCGTGGAACAGCACGCAGAACCCCCGGGGCGTGAGCCCGATCTCGGCGGTGGCCGCCGCCATCCGGGTGGCGAGCACATGGCTGGCGTGGGAGAGCAGGTAGGACAGGTCTGCGGCGGCCCGGGCGGGCGCACTCATGGTCATGAGGACGATCGTACCAAACAGATCCGCTATTAGATTATCTGCTTAACGAACCATCGGTGCCGGCTCCCGCCGATTCCCGCCCGGCTGGGCGGCGCGCATCGATACATCCCGGCCGGCCGGCGGTCAGCGGGTCATGGCCTGCCTGACCAGCGTGCGCCCGAAGTCCCACATCATGCCGGTGCCCCGGTGCGCTTCCTCCATGACGTCGGCGAACGCCTCGCTGAACAACTTCACCTCGGCCGCCCCGATCGTGAGTGGCGGCAGCAACTTGATCACCTCCATGTGGTCGCCGGCCACCTGGGTCAGGATGTGGTGCCGCTGGAACAGCGTGACCACCACCATCTGCGCGAACAACCCGTGCCTGGCCGCGCGCAGCGTGTTCCAGCCGGTACGGAGCCTCAGTGAGCGGGGCTTGCCGAACTCCAGGCCGATCATCAGGCCGCGTCCTCGAACCTCGGGGAGCAGTTCGTACTCCTCGGCCAGCTCCTGGAGTGCATCCCGCAGCGCGCGGCCGTTCCGCTCGGCGCTGCTGACGAGTTGCTCGTCCTCGATGACCGCGAGCGAGGCCAGGCCGGCCGCCATGGCCGCCGCGTTGGCGCCGAATGTTGAGTCGTGCACCACCACCCGGTCCATGGACGAGTAGACCTTTTTGAAGATCCAGTCCTTGGCCAGCGTGGCGCCAACCGGGACGAACCCTCCGGAAAGCGCCTTCGCGACGGTGACGATGTCCGGCTCGACGTCATCATGCTGGTAGCCGAAGAACCGCCCGGTCCGGCCCAGGCCCGTCTGCACCTCATCGCAGACGAGCAGGGCGCCATGGTCGTGCAGCAGAGTGCGGGCGGCCGCCAGGAACCCGTCTGGCGCGACGTGAACGCCCTTGCCCTGGATCGGCTCGACGATGAGCGCCGCGACGTCTCCCTGGCGGAGTTCGGCCGCGAGCGCCTCAAGGCTGCCGAACGGGATGACGGCGTCCGGAAGGAGAGGATCGAAGCCGCGCCGGAACTCCGCCGAGCCGTTCACCGACAGCGAGCCAACCGTGAGCCCGTGATAGGCGTGGTCGCAGTAGATCACCCGCGGCCGGCCCGTCGCATACCTGGCGAACTTCAGCGCCGCCTCCACCGCCTCCGTGCCGCTGTTGCAGAAGTAGACCCGGTCCAGCCCGGGTGCCTTCGCGATCAGCTGCTCAGCAAGCAGGCCGGACAGCAGCCCGCAGTCGAACTGGACCATGTCAGCCAGCTCGCCATCGAGCACGTCCCGCAGCGCCCGGCGGACCACCGGATGGTTACGGCCCAGGCCGAACACGCCGAAGCCGGCCAGGAAGTCGGCGTAGCGGTTGCCCTCGCGGTCATAGAGGTACGCACCCTCCGCTCTCTCGTAGACCTTGTCGAAGCCGATCGCATGCAGCATGCGGGGCAACTGGGGGTTCAGGTAGCGAGCGTGCAGTTCGTATCCCTGGCCACGCCGGGCGGCGAGGAGGCCAGCCAAGTCAAATCCCATCATTAAAGTCTCCCTGTCTCAGCGGCACCGCGGATGCGACATCTCGGGAAGGGCGGCAAGGGATAACGGAGGGCGACGTGGTCAGCGGCCTGGCGGTGGGCGGAGCCCATCGAAGACGATCGCCAGAGCGCGCCTTTGCAGACCATGATCCCATCCCGCGTTGCGGCACGATGGTGGGGTGACGGGCTTCGTGACCGCAGGCGACCGTGAACTGGTGGACCACGTCGCGTCGGTGCCGCTGGTGGATCATCATGTGCACGGCGCGTTCGCCGCCGGGCTGAGCCGGGCGGACTTCGAGCAGTCACTCAACGAGGCATCCCCGGACCCCATCCCGGACTGGATGACGCAGTTCGACTCCCAGCTCGGGTTCGCCATCCGTCGCTGGTGCGCGCCACGGCTCGGCCTGCCCGCGCACGCCCCGGCGGATGAGTACTGGGCGCGGCGCTCAGAGCTGGGCGACGAGCAGGTCACGGCCATCTTCCTCGGCGGCGCTGGCGTCTCGGACTGGCTCGTGGACACCGGCCTTCGCCCGGCCACGATCCTGGGCCCGGCCGAGATGTCGGCGGCATCCGGCGGGCGCGGCCACACGATCGTCCGGCTGGAGGGGCTCGCCGAGCAGCTCGCCACGGACGGCATCGCGGGACGCGACTACGCCGACGTGTTCCGGGCCCGGCTGGCCGAGGCGGCGCGGGGCGCCGTGGGGGTAAAGACGATCATTGCCTATCGCTCCGGCTTCGGCATCGACCTGAGCCGGCCGGGCGAGGCCGCCGTGCGGGAGGCGGCCGGCCGGTGGATCGACTGCGCTGGGCCGGCCGAGCCGCGGCTGGAGGATCAGGTGCTGCTGCGGTTCGGGCTGCACGCCGCGGTCGACCTGGGCCTGCCCATCCAGGTACACACCGGCTTCGGCGACCGCGACCTGGACCTGCGCCAGGTCGACCCACTCCTGCTGCTGGACTTCCTGCGCACCCCGCAGGTAGCGGCGGTGCCGGTCATGCTGCTGCACTGCTACCCGTATCACCGTAAAGCCGGCTACCTCGCGCAGGCTTTCCACAACGTCTACTTCGACGTCGGTCTCGGCGTGAACTTCCTGGGCGCCCGCAGCCTCGATCTGATCGCCGAGTCCTTCGAGCTGGCCCCGTTCGCGAAGCAGCTGTACTCCTCCGACGCCTTTGGCCCGCCGGAGCTGCACTATCTGGGGTCGGTGCTATGGCGGCGCGCGATCGCCACCACGCTCGGCGGATGGGTGGACGCCGGCGACTGGTCGGCCGCGGACGCCTGCCGCGTGGCCGCGATGGTGGCCCGGGACAACGCGCGCCGCGTCTACCGGTTGCCCTGACATACTGTTTTGCCTGGACTTCTCCGGCCCCGGATGGGAAACCATGGCAGAAACGGCAGGGCACGGCGCACCGGACTGGACCGAGCCTGGGCTGTTCACCATCGCGCCCGGCGTGCACCGGATCCCGCTGCCGCTGCCCAACGACGGCCTGCGGGCGGTGAACGTCTACGCCATTGAGTCCGGCGATGACCTGGTGCTGATCGATGGAGGCTGGGCACTGGACAGGTCGGCCGAACTGCTCGAAGCGGCTCTCGCCCGGATCGGCCGCGGCATGGGCGACATCACCCGCTGCCTGGTCACCCATGTTCACCGCGACCACTACACCATGGCGGTGATCCTGCGCCGGCGGTTCGGCACCCGGGTCGCGCTCGGCATCGGCGAGAAGCCCACGCTTGACCTTGTCGCTGAGGGGGACCATGGCACGACAAACGCGCACCTGGAACGCCTCCGGCTCTATGGCGCCAGCTCGGTCGCGGAGTCGATCGTCAAGGCCTGGGGACACATGCGCGAAGATACGGACATCTGGGAGCAGCCCGACGAGTGGCTGGATGGCCAGATCACGGTCCAGCTGACCGGCCGGGACCTGCTCGCCGTGCCCACCCCCGGGCACACCCAGGGCCACGTGGTGTTCGCGGACGTCGAACGCGCGCTGCTATTCGCCGGGGATCACGTGCTGCCGCGGATCACCCCGTCCGTGGGGTTCGAGGCCGCCTTCGCGAAGCAGCCGCTCGGCGACTACCTCCGTTCGCTCCGGCTCATGCTTCAGATGCCCGACATGAGGCTGCTGCCCGCGCACGGCGCGGTGGCTGAGAGCACTCACGTCCGGGTTGAGCAGTTGCTGGCCCACCATGAGAACCGGCTGGCGGCCTGCTTCGCGCGCGTCGCCGCCGGCGCCGGCACGGCCTTCGACACCGCGCGGGCGCTACCGTGGACCCGGCACGCGCGCCGGTTCGACGATCTCGACCTGTTCAACCAGATGATGGCCATCTTCGAGACCGCGGTGCACCTGGACCTGCTGGCGGCCGGGGGCCGGATCCGCCGCAGCGCGACCCCTCAGGGCATCACCTACCAGCCGGTCGGCTGACCGCGGCGGCCGCCGAGGACTGACCCGGATCCGACCCGCCGCAAAGGAGCAGATCTCATGGCCGTGCCTCTCGAACCACGGGCTCCCGAACCACGGGCTCCCGAACCACGGGCGGCCGCATTCGGCCTCAACGTAGACCCCAACACCGGTGGCCTGGCCATCGCCGCGCGGATCACCGCCATCGCCGACGCCAGCGGCCTGGAGTACGTCGGCATCCAGGACCATCCCTATAACCCCGAATTCGTCGACACCTTCACGCTGATCACCTGGCTGGCCGCCCGGACCAGCACCGTCCGCTTCTTCCCCAACGTGGCGAACCTGCCACTGCGGCCTCCCGCCATGCTCGCCAAGCAGGCTGCCACCGTTGACGTGCTCAGCGGGGGGCGATTCGAGCTCGGGCTGGGCGCGGGAGCGTATGCCGACGGGATCGCGGGCATGGGCGGTCCCCGCCGCAGCCACGGCCAGGCCCGTGCCGCACTCAGCGAGGCCATCGACATCATCCGGGCCAGCTGGGCCGGAGAGCCGTACAGCTTCCAGGGCACCTACTACGAAACGCCCGCCGTGCAGCCGGGTCCCCGTCCCGCCCACGACGTCGGGGTGTGGCTCGGTGTCGGCGGGCCGCGCGCGGCGCAACTGGTCGGCACCAAGGCCGACGGCTGGTCGGTGTCGGCGCCCTACGTGCCGCCGGACAGGCTGCCGGAACTCAACGACATCATCACCGCGGCCGCCGTGGACGAAGGGCGCGATCCCGACGCCATCACCCGCCTGTACAACGTGATGGGGCTGATCACCCCGCAGGACCGCGGCCCGTTCCACGGCCCGGCCGGGCGCTGGGTCGAGACCCTGACCGGCCTCTACACCGACTCGCAGATGAACACGTTCGTGTTCTGGCCGTCCGGCGACCGGGAACGCCAGTCCCGCGTGTTCGCGGAGGAGGTCGTGCCGGCCGTACGGGAGATCCTGGAACGGTGACGGCCGGCGCAGCGGCTCGCCCGGGCCTGGATAGGGTTCGGCTGTGGAATATCGCATGCTTGGCGCATCGGGCCTGAAGGTGTCCGTGCTCACGATGGGCACAATGACGTTCGGTGGCCGGGGAGGATTCGCGAACGTCGGCAGCACCGGTGTGGACGAGGCCCGCCGGCAGGTGGAACTGTGCCTGGAGGCCGGGATCAACCTCATCGACACCGCCGACGTGTACTCGGGCGGGCTGTCCGAGGAGATCCTCGGGCAGGTGCTGCACGGACGCCGCGACGAGGTGCTTATTGCCACCAAGGTGCGGATGGGGATGGGTCCCGGGCCGAACGACGCGGGGCTCTCCCGGCATCACATCCTGTCCGGCTGCGAGGCCAGCCTGCGCAGGCTGGGCACCGACCACATCGACCTGTACCAGGTACACGAGTGGGACGGGCTGACTCCGCTTGAGGAGACCCTCGAAGCGCTGGACCTGCTGGTCCAGGCGGGCAAGGTGCGCTACGTGGGTGCCTCCAACTACACCGGCTGGCAGCTGATGAAGGCGCTCGGCGCGGCGGAGCGAACTGGCCTGCCGCGGTTCGCCAGCGAGCAGATCTACTACTCGCTGCAGGCCCGCGACGCGGAGTACGAGCTGATCCCGGCCGCTGTCGACCAGGGCCTGGGCGTGCTGGTGTGGAGCCCGCTGGCGGGCGGGCTGCTGTCCGGCAAGTACCGCCGTGGCCAGGAGCCGCCAGCCGGCTCGCGGCAGCTGACCGATTGGAACGAGCCGCCTGTCTACGACCAGGAGACGCTCTACGACACGGTCGAGATCCTGGTCGCGATCGGCGCGCGCCACGGCGTCTCCGCTGCCCAGGTCGCACTGGCCTACCTGCTCGGAAAGCCCGCGGTGACCTCGCTGATCGTCGGCGCGAGGACCACCGCGCAGTTGATGGACAACCTGGCCGCCGCCGACCTGGTCCTCACCGCGGACGAGCGGGACCGGCTTGACAAGGTCAGCGCTCCGCCGCTGATCTACCCGTACTGGCACCAGGCCAAGACCGCCCGCGACCGGCTTTCACCAGCCGACCTGACCCTGCTCGGCCCGCACCTGTAGCAGGCTCAGCGGGCGGCTGGGGCGCGGAGGCATGCGTGCGCGACGCTGCCGAGCAGCGCCTGCTGCTCGGCGCGCGGCAGGCCGCCGTTGTAGGAGGCGACGGACTGGATCGCCCCGATGGCCGCGTGCACAATCGCCCGTGCCTCCCCGTCGGTGAGCTCGGGGCGCAGCCCGGCCAGCACGTGGACCCACTCCTCGACGTAGTGCCGCTGCAGGCGGCGGAGGCGGCGCCGGTCAGACTCGGGCAAGGTGTGCACCTCGCGCTGGTAAAGCCGGACCAGGTGCCGGTCGTCCAGCGCGAACGCCACCTGGTCCGCGACCATAGCGTCGAGCACCAGCGCGTCGTCCTGGCCGCTGGCCACGATCCCGGCGGCGTTGTCCAGCAGGCGCGCCATGACCTGGTCGAGCAGCGCCACCAGAATCGCTGACTTGCTGGTGAAGTGACGGTAGACACCCGATCCGACAATCCCGGCGGCCGCGCCGATGTCGGCCAGGCTCACCGCGTGGTAGCCGCGCCGCGCGACCAGTTCGGTGGCGGCCTGAAGGATCTTGTCCCGGCGCCCGGGATCACGGACCCGCACGCCTGCCGTCTCACTCACGGGGCTCCTCGGGCAGCAACGCCACGGGGATGTCCATGTGCCGGGAGCGCAGGTACTCGCCGAGGCCCTTGGCCTGCGGGTCGGGCCGCGTCGAAGCGGCCACGCCCTCGCCGAGCAGGCCCACGACGACGAAGTTCAGCGCGTGCAGGTTCGGCAGTTCGTAGCGGCGCACCTGCAGGCCGGCCGCCTCAGGGAGCAGTTGCCTGAACCGCTCGACGGTCAGCGCCTCACGCAGCCAGCCGAACGCCTCCGGGCGCCGGGCCCACAGGCCTACGTTGGCGTTGCCGCCCTTGTCGCCGGACCGTGCGCCCGCAATGCGGCCCAGCGGTACCCGCACCGTCCGGCCGCTGGGCGGCTGGGCCGCGGGGACGCCGGGCCCGGCCGCAGGCTCTGCGTCCGCGACCGCCCCAGCGTCCGGGAGGCCGGCCGGAGCCGGCCGGGTGTGCGGGACGACCCGGCGCGACCTGTCCGGCAGCACGACCACCTGCTCTACTACGCTGGCGGGCACCAGTGCGGGCCAGAACACCCCGTAGGCACTGCCTGCCGTGGGCGGCGTCGTGGTGTGGAATCCGGCGTACCCGCCGAGGG
>Ga0207684_10006047_pt1 | contig 11077 bp, 9 predicted proteins | sample KBSK5501metaG_FD_184342 | JGI IMG/M metagenome (GOLD analysis project Ga0207684, IMG submission 184342) | Corn, switchgrass and miscanthus rhizosphere microbial communities from Kellogg Biological Station, Michigan, USA - KBS K5-50-1 metaG... | ecosystem: Host-associated > Plants > Roots >... | reverse complement strand
GGCCCGGCCCCCATCGGACGTGGGGAGGACGTAGATCGCCACACGACCACTCCACTCGATGCCGGCAGCATCGAGGCACTCCTCGACCTCGGAGACGGAGTGGCGCAGCACCGGCGAGCGCGGACGCCGTCCCGAGAGCTCCAGCAACCGTATGGCGGGAACCACGAAGTGAAGGGGATTGAGGGTTTCGACGAGTAATGCCCCGCCGCGCTTCACGAGGCGGGCGGCCTCACCGATCAGCACCCCCGGCTTGGCCGAGAACTGCAAGACGCCGATACAGAGCACGAGGTCGAACGAGGCCGTCTTGAATGGCGCGTGATGGCCATCCGCGACTGTGAAGCGCGCATGGGCATGGGAGGCACGGGCTCTCTGCACCATAGGAAACGAATAGTCCACTGCGGTGACCACGTGGCCCTTGTCGGCCATCAGGGTGGTGTACGTGGCCGCGCCGCACCCGAGATCGAGGACGGCTGCGGGGGAGCTGGAGGCCAGCTCCGGGAGCAGACGCTCGAAGGCCGTGACCCGTGCGGCGAGACCATCGGCCGACCATCCCGATCGCTGGGCGTCGCCGATCGCCCACTCCGCGCGGCGCTCGAAATGACGCCGCCAGATCTCCTCGATCACCATGTCCCGCGGTAGGCCGTGTGGGCCGCCCGGCCACCAGCGTCGTCTTGCAACCGACATTCTCATCCTCTAGGGGGCACGTGGGGCATCGCTCCTTTTGTCGCGACTTGCCAGAAGGCACACGCTGCCACGCTGCGCAACACTCCGCAAAATCTGTACCCGAGAGGTGGTGGACTCCCGACCGTGCCTTCCCGTCGGCTCGCGCCCGGTTTGGCACCCTCCTTGCCTCGTACGTCTTCGTCATGCCCTGAGGATCGCTCAAAGGGCAAAATCGACATGTTTGCCTGGGACAACGTCATTGCTCGGGGGGGGCGCTGGTGACGCGCTGGCTCGCGAGGGGCATCCTCGCGACGGTCAGCGTCGTGATCGTGTTCCTCGTCATCGATGCCGCTCTCGGTGTTCTGTATCCGCAGGTGCCGATCATTGCGTCCGACTCGAGATTCGGGACGTTGCTCCGGCCGAACCTGTCGGTACGCAAGGCCTTCGGCGGACACGAGCGCGTGGTGACGGTGACCACGAACGCGTTCGGACTGCGGGGTCCGGAGCTGCCGGCCGCGAAACCCCCGGGAACGCGCCGCATCCTGGCGCTCGGCGATTCGTTCACGTTCGGTGACGCGGTGCAGGTGGACGAAGCCTGGCCGCATCAGCTCGAGCAGCGGCTCAACACCAGCGCCGATCGCCGGCACGAGGTCGTCAACGCCGGCGTGGGCGGCTATGGGACCGCTCACGAGCTGCTCCTGTCCCGCGCCCTCATTCCGTCCGTGCAGCCCGACCTCGTGGTGCTGGGCTTTTCGGTCGTCAACGACATCCTCGACAACCTCTGCATCGACGAGGCGTCGTACGGACCCCGACGGAGCGCTCCGTGCTTCACGCTGGACGGCGACCGCCTGACGCTCGCCGAGCCGGCTCCGCCTGACGCGGGCCGGGTGTCGAAGTCGTGGCGGCCCCCCGGTGCGCGCGCCGCGGACGTCTTGAAGGGCCAGGTCCGCCGGCTGATGTTCTGGAATCCCCGTGTGCTCGACGTCGCGCAGCGTCTCGGGGTGCATCTCGAGCTGCCATACATGCCGGCGACGATCGCCAGCTGGTACGACGACCGTTACAGCGAGCGGGGTTGGGTGCTGACCCGCCGGCTCCTTCTGGAGCTACGCGACCAGGTTGCCGCGCGGGGTCTTTCGCTGGTGATCCTCATCGTCCCGGCCTCGGTACAGGCCGAAGGCGCCGCCGGCGCGAAGAAGGCGATCCTCCGCTCGCTCGGCGGCGAGCAGGGGATGGTTCGAGCGTTCCTGCAGGATCCGACGAAGCCGCAAGCGCTGATCGCCCGGTTCTGCGCCGACGCGCGCATCGAATGCGTCGATCCGCTCCCGTCGCTCCTCGACGCGGAGTCCAGGGGACGGCACGCGTACTATCCTGTCGATCAGCACTGGACGCCGCTCGGACATGGCATCGCGGCGGACGCCGTCGCGGCCCGACTCCATCGGCTTGGTTGGATGGACACGGTCCCGACCCCGCGCCCCGACTCGGCTCGCCATGCGAGCCGATGATCGGCCGGGGCGTGAAGGGAATTGCCCAGAGACAGCAACACCGTGCCCGGAGGGAGGTGCCGTGAAGGTCGTTCCTGATAAGGTGGCTGCGCCCCGGATGTCGATCGCCGCGCTGCGGGCTATCGCCCAGCCGCGGGAATACAGCCCGAGCCCCACGGACCGGCCGTACCGGGCCATTTCCATCTATCTCTCCGCGGCGCTGGCACGCACGGGCGCGACGCCCAACGGAATCACGATCGCATGGATCCTCATCGGCCTCGTCGGAGTGGTCGGCTTGCTGGCCGACGCCTGGGCCGCACGCGTCGTCGCCGGACTGTTACTGGAGCTGTCCTATCTGCTCGATTTCGTCGACGGCGAGGTCGCGCGCCTGACCGATCGCCGCTCGTCGATCGGCGGCCTGCTCGACCTTCTCGGTCACGGCGTCCTCAAGGCGTCGCTGCCGCTGGCCGTGGGCGGTGCGGCCACCGCGCATACCGGACACGTCGTCTTCGCCGTGGCCGGCGCCATTGGCGCCGTGACCATCGTGGTCGGCGACACGCTGCGCTTCTACGCGGCCTGCACGATCAACGACCTGTCCGCCGGTGACCTCGGTCACACCGTCGCGCCTCTTCGACAGGACGGCGGTCGACGGGTGACGGTGAGCAAGCTCATCGGGGCCGGATTCGACCAGAGCTTCGAATCCCCGGGTCTCTACGGTCTGGCGTTGCTGGCCGCCCTCAGCGACCGCTTCGATCTCCTCGCGATCTACTGGGCCCTCGGCGGCCTCGTCTGGTTCACCCGCCGCACCCTGATCTACTGCCGCCGCCTCTCCTAAAAATCCTTCGGGTCCAGCGCGCCCCCGGGAGGGCGAGGATGGCCGGGCCCGCCTGACGGATGAGCTCAGTCGTCGCGGCCCGCCGCGCGGTCCGATTGGCTTTCCGAAGACACCGGCCCGGCCATCCTCGCCCGTGACAGCGAGACGCGCCGGGCCCGGGTTCAGCGATCCTTGCGCACGACGAAGTTCTCGAGGACGAGGATATCCAGGCCGCTCTTGCGGAACGTGTTCAACGCGTCGGCCGGTGAGCTCACGATCGGCTCGCCCCTGAGATTGAACGACGTGTTCAGGATGAGCGGGACACCGGTGGCATCCCCGAATTTCTCGATCAGCCGGTAATAGCGGGGGCTCAGCTCGCGATGGACGGCCTGGGGGCGGCTCGATCCGTCGGCGTGCGTGATGGCGGGCACCCGATCGCCGAGGACAGGCGCCACGTAGAGCATGAAGCGGGTGGGGTATTGCTTGACGGCGTCGCCGAGGTCGAAGAACTGCGCGGCCTTGTCCGCGAGCACCGACGGCGCGAAGGGGCGGAAGGGCTCGCGGAACTTGATCTTGATGTTCACGATGTCCTTCATGTCGTCGCGCCGGGCGTCGGCGATGATCGAGCGGCTACCCAGCGCCCGCGGTCCCCACTCGAAGGGGCCGTGGTACCAGCCGATCACCTGCCCGCACTGCAGCGAGTCCACCACCTGATCGAGGAGCTGCTCGTCGTCCGCGATGGCGGTGAAGGCGCAGCCCTCGCGACGGAGCGTCTCCACGATCTCGCTATCGGCGTAGGTCTTGCCCCAGTACGCGTGATCCATGACGAAGCTGCGCGGCTTGCCGAGCAGCACGTGGTACGTGTACATGGCCGCGCCCAGCGCCCCGCCGGCGTCTCCGGCCGCGGGCTGGACGTAGATCTCGTCGAACGGTGTGGCCCGCAAGACCTTGTAGTTCGCCACGCAGTTGAGCGCGACCCCGCCGGCCAGGCAGAGCTTGGTGAGGCCGGTCTGGCGGTGGAGGTGGCGGGCCATCGCGATCATGACGTCCTCGGTGACGGCCTGGATGCTCGCCGCGATGTCCGCGTAGTACTGATTGCGCGCGAGCTCCTCGGCGCTCGGCGGGTTGGGGTCGTCGTAGAGCGACGTCTGGCTCGTGACGAACCGCGCCTTGGGGTTGCGCGGGGTGCCGAAGATCTTCTCGAACTTCCGCGTGAAGGACTGCTCGGTGTGGTACGGGAAGCTCACGTACGCGGGGTCCAGCCACAGGCTGCCGTCGTCGCGGAACTCCACGATGCGGCGGATGAGATCCACGTACTTGGGCTGCCCGAAGGGCGCCATGCCCATCACCTTGTACTCGCCCTCGTTGACCTCGAAGCCGAGGAAGGCGGTAAACACCGAGTACAGCAGACCGATCGAATGGGGGAAGCGGAGCTCGTGCGTCAGGTCGATCCGGTTCTGGCCCCCCGCGCCCCAGTCGGCCGCGGCCCGTCCCATCGTCGCCGTCGTCCACTCGCCGACCCCGTCGACGGTGAGGACGGCCGCCTCCTCGAACGGTGAGGCGAAGAACGAGCTCGCCGCGTGCGAGGTGTGGTGGTCCACGAAGAGGATCCGGTCGCCCGGCACCCGCAGCTCCTTGCGGATCATGTCCTTGATCCACATCTTCTCGGTCAGCCACAGGTGCATGCCGTCGCGGAACAGCCGTCGCGAGCGCGGAAAGGTGGCGAGGATCGTGGTCACGAGGCGTTCGGCCTTGACGAACGGCTTCTCGTAGAACGCCACGTAGTCCAGATCGCCCACCTGGAGCCCCGCCTTGGCCAAGCAGAACTCGATGGCGAGGGTCGGGAAGGAGGCGTCGTGCTTCTTGCGCGAGAACCGCTCTTCCTGGACGGCGGCGACGAGCTGACCGTCCTGGAGCAAGGCGGCCGCGGCGTCGTGGTAGTGGCAACTGATGCCGAGAATGTTCATCGCTCTCCTCACTGCCGTCGGGCTTCGGCGAGCGTCGCGGGTGGCTGCACGCGCGGCAGCCAGAAGCTCACCTTGCCGCGGGCGCGGGCCTGCAGCGGGTCAGCCGTGAATCGTCGGACGATGGCGATGGGGCCGATGAGCACGAAGTAGAGCAGCGTGTAGATCAGTGTGGCCTGCTTGTCGCCCAGCCAGAAGGCAAAGCGCTTCCAGGCCGCCCACGCCCGCTTGAGCGCGATCGTCGTCGTCATCAGAACAGCGTGTAGATGAACGGCGCGAGCGCCGAGCTCTGGCCGAGGATCAAGAGCAGGCCGAAGAGGAAGATCAGCCCGAACATCGGCATCATCCACCAGAGCTTCTGTCGCCAGAGGAATTCGAAGAACTCCGCCATGATCCCGACCCGCTCTCTCGTACGTTCGAGCTTTGACACGCGATCCTCCACCGGGTGATTTCGGGAGATGGCACCCGCAAGATCTGTACCGGACCCCCCGGCGACCGCCCAAATCCGCGCCACGACGCTTTTCCCACCGCCGGTCAGCGGATGTGCAGGGGCTTCCACTCGTGCGGGAGAAAATGATTGCGCAGCCTGGGGAGCCGGTGCCCTGACGCGGGCCGGAGAACCGTGGAAGGGTCGGCGAGGCGCCCCCAGCGGGCTGGGTACGACTCTTGCCCTCTGAACGGGGCACGAACGCCGATTCCTGTCGCCGAAGCGAGGTGCGCATGCTGTACGGCAGAGAGAAGGCATGGGGCGAGCCGAACTGGCAACGGCGCCTCGGATACTGGCTGCTCGGTGAGCTGCACATTCCCGGGCGGCTGCGAAGCTGGCACATCATCCGTGCCCTGCGCGCCCTTGGGCTCTGGGACGAGACTCCCCGCGCGCTGTACGACGCCGGCGGCGGGGAAGGGGCCTTCGCGTTCCACGTGGCTCGTCGCTTCCCCGCCTGGCGCGTGGTCATCGCCGACAACGAGGAGAAGACGATCGCCCGCGCCCTACGCATCAAGCGCGCGCTGCGGCTCGACAACCTCGAGATCCGCGACGTCGATCTCCGCGCGCCCGGCAAAGAGAACGAGTACGACATCGTCATCTGCGCGGACGTGCTGGAGCACATCGAAGAGGACGGCCTCGTGGTGAAGCACCTTGGCCAGGCACTCAAGCCCGGCGGCGCGCTGCTCGTGACCTCGCCGAGCGTGCCGCAGCCGCGCCACCTGCCGCTTGTCGCATGGCGTGAGCGGCGCATCGGCTTCGATCCGAGCGACTACGGGCACGTCCGCCAGGGCTACTCCGAAGAGCGGCTGCACGCGCTGTTCGAAAGCGCCGGGCTGGCCGTCGAGTCCGTGCGCCGCACGTTCGGACCCGCGGGGACCCTCATGTTCGATCTGTTCTTCGTCACCGGCGACAGTCGTCCACACCCGTTGGTCTATGCCGCGCTGTTCCCGCTCTACATGGCCCTGTCGATCGTCGACGTCATGGGGCCCGCACGCGGCGGCGCGGCGATCTTCGGCATCGCCCGAAAGCATGCCGCCCCCGCCGAGTGGTTGCGCGCCGCTGCCCCGGAAGCCACGAGCGCCGCCGCCTCCACGATCTTCTGAGACGCGACCACCGAGACGCCCGCGCTCGACGCGCGGCGGCTCCGCGCCGTCATCGTCGACGTCGAGGGGAGCCGTCGGAAAGGGGGGCGAAGCCCCCTCCGAGTTATTTGGCGCGGGCCGCGGCGCCGCCGCCGTTGACGATGTAGACGCGGGCTTCGTAGGGACCGACCGTGTCCTCCCACGAGGCGCCGGAGACGGTCAGCGCGCGACTGTCGCGCGACTCCACGACGCGCGTCAGCGGCTGGCGCCACGTGAACTTCACGGGCGTCGGCCGGTTCGTGTAGTTGTACGCGAAGACGTAGCCCGTGTCGTCGACGACCTTGGTCAGCGTGCGGATCGTGGCGGCATTCTTCAGCATCGGTGACGTGCTCGTGGAGCCGGCGTTCAGCGCCTCCAGCTCGGCTCGGTAGGCGACCTTGCGCGAGTAGAGCCATTCGATGGCGATGTTGTGCTCGAGCTGGGCTTTCCGCGCGGCCAGCGCATCCCGGGCCAGCGTGGAGTTGCCGACGAGCGCCTCGGAGGCCGCCGGTGCGACCAGCGCAGGCTCGAGCCGGGCCAGCTCCGTGACGACCTCACGAAGAGCCGCCATCTGGCGGGTGACCGTCGCGCCGTCGGCCTGGCGCAGCCCGTTCGGGCCGAGCTCCCACCACAACAGACCCTGTGCGCCTTCGACGATCGACATGATCGCGTGGGTGCGGATCTCCTCGTACGTCGGCTGTCGGGAGTCGGTCGTGAACTGGAAGAACTGGAGCACCGCCCAGATCGGCCGTTGCGGTGGCACGGCCGCCCGCAGCCTGGCGACCGAGTCGGCCACCATGAAGTGCGTGTAGCCGACGGCCGGCTCCTTGCCGTACATGGGATACGGGTCGATCGCGAGCACGTCGGCGGTGTTCACCCATTTCGCCGGGTCCCGGTAGGCGGCGGCGATGGCGACGGCCAGGGTGATGCCCGCCGGATCGAGCGCCTTCAGCTGGCGATGGTGCTGCTCGGTCTCCGCGACCAGCGAGTCATCGCACTCGTCCATGATGTAATAGCCGGCCGCTCCGGGATGGCGGGAGAACTGGCGGACGTATCCGTCGTCCATGATCCCGAACGACCGGGGCCCGTAGCGTGTCCAGCTGCCCTTCTCGAAGCAGTTGCCGGTCTGCAGATACATGATCCGCCGCTTCCAGAGGACGTCCATGAGGGCGTGGACGGCCGGCGCCGTCGCGTTGCCGAAGTGATAGTTGAGGTACAGGTTGATGGGCAGGCCGTCGAGCTGACGGGCGCCCCCGCGGGCGAACAGCGTCTGCTCCCACGCCGCGCGATCCGTGGTGTAGCCGAGACCCGAATCGTAGACTCCCAGCACGAAGCGCGGCGTGCCATGGACGAGGAGCCGTCCCTCGGGGCTGATGGCGACGCGTCGTGTCTCACCCGCTGCGGACGCGGAGCCCGCGGCGGAGGTGCATGCCGAGAGGATCAGCGAAAGCAGGACGAGGACGATCGGCCGGGGCCAGATGCCTGCGATGGCAAGTATACGAGCGCTGAAGTCACTCATACCGACCACCGGAGCACGTTCCATACCAGACCGAGACCCGTCCGAAGGAACGACGACGGGAGACCCGGGTGCAACGACGTGCCGACATCCGGTATCGATCTACCCGATACGGGCCCGGTCGCTCGGTCGTCCGGAAGTGCACGCCACGCCGGATCCGGTACGAGTCTTGCGAGGTGAACGGGCATGCTCTGGCTGCTCCTCCTGATGGTCATGATCATGCCTTTCGAGATGAGCCCCTATCTGTACCTGAGTCCCAGTTTTCTCGGGATCATCCCGGACTTCACCGTCATCAAGCTTCTCGGGATGGTGGGGTTCGCGTGGGCGCTCCTCAAGGTCCTCGCGCGCGAGAGCGGCCCCATCTTCGAGTCGCCGCAGGCCAGGCTCTTCGTGGGCTTCCTCATCGGGATCGTGATCTCCGCGTCCCTCAACGAGAGCGCCTTCACGGCCATCGTCAAGTACACGGTGTTCGCGTTCTTCATGCCCATCGTCCTCATCAGCGTCCAGACCCATCAGGATCTTCGCCGCATCATGTATGCCCTCGGGCTGACCATGGTGATCGTCCTCCCGTACGCGATACGTCAGACGATGCGATACGCGGGGCCGGTGGGGGTCGGGCTCTACGAGCCGAACTACCTCGCGGCGAACCTGTTGCTACTCATTCCGATCCCCCTCGCGATCTCCAGCTATCAGGACACCCTGTGGAAGCGGCTCTGGTGGCTCGCGGCCAGTGGGCTCCTCGTGATGGGCCTGTTCATGACCTCCTCGCGCGGCGGATTCCTCGGCCTGCTGGTCGCCACCCTCGTCTACGTCTACCGGCGTCGGGGATTTCGCGCCGCGGTTGGCGTGCTCGTCCTGCTGATCCTGGCCGTGCTCCCGACGGACCTCGGTCGGCGCACGGGGGCCACGCTCGATCCCGACGCGCCCCGACCGCCGGGCCTCGAGGAATCGAACATGGCGCACAAGGCGCTCTTCTGGGGCGGTCTCAAGATGATGCACGATGCGCCGTTGTTCGGTGTCGGTCCACAGCGCTTCAAGGACTACAGCCGTCGCTACTCGGGCCTCAAGATTCCCTACATCGCCCACAACACGTATCTCGAGCTCGCGTCCGAGGGCGGCTTGCCGGTGTTGCTGACCTTCCTCTTGCTGTTCCTGAGCGCGATCGTGGTGCTCGGCCGTGTCACGCAGCTCCGGGGGGAAGGGCAGACGCGTGAGCTTGCCGCCTGGGCCGAGGCGTTGCGCAGCGGCCTCATCGGCTTCGGCGTCGCCGGCTTCTTCATCAGCGCCCAGTTCGAGAAGCTCTTCTGGGTGGTCATGTTCCTGTCGATCGTCATCGGACGGCAGGCCCAGCTGCACGCCGAGGCTTCGGCCGAAGACCCCGTGGCCGTGCCGCGCACCCCGGCGAGTGCCTTACGCGCCGGCGCGTGAGGAGATGAAGCGGCGGCCCGAGGTGACCAGCAGGGTCCAGTCGCGAGCCTTCACGGCGCCGAGCAGCACGCAGGCGATGGCGTAGGTCAGCAACCCGGCGGCCGTGCCGACGAGCAGGGACACGACGCCGGGCCCCGTCCCCGTGGTGGAAGCCGCCAGCAGCGCGAGCACGGCGGCCGTTCCGATGCGCGCAACGTCGCCCACCGGAAAACCGGGGTGCTTCAACCCCTGGATCGCGACGAAGGCCCACATCGCCAGCGTCACCTGGGCCACCGTGTTGGCGATCACCGCACCCATCGTCCCGTACGGCCGGACCAGGAGCGCGGCGAGCGCCAGGTCCACGAGGGCCGTGACGGCCGCCGCGGTGAGCGCCGAGCGGCGGCTGGCGGTGGCGCGCAGCGCCGCCCACGCCACGTCGCGCAGCACGCCGAGCAGGCTCACCCCCACGAGGATCCGGAACAGCAGGACGACGGGGCCGTACGATTCGCCGTAGAGCAAGCCGACGAGCGCGGGCGCGACGCCCGCGCTCACCGCCGCGATTGGCGCCCCAACGAGGGCGACCGAGCGCAGGGACATCCGATAGACCCTCGTGAACTCCCGATCGTCCCCCGTGCCGTGCAGCGACGCCAGGGCCGGCAGCAGCGCGCCCACGAAGATGGCGGGCAGGATCATGGCCTTGCTCGCCAACCCGAAGGCGAGACTGTAGAAGGCGATCTCCGAGGAGGGCAACCAGAGCTTGAGGAACAAGATCTCCGAGCGGTCCCACACGAAGGTCTCGAGCACGCCCACGAGCGAGAACGAGACGAGGAAGCGGCGCACCTCCTCCCGCATCGCCGGCGGGACCGGCGCGGCCTGCGGTGGATAGAGGGACAGCGCGCCGCGGGTCTGCAGCGCGCACGAGACCACCGTGCCGAGGCCCTGGGCGAGGAGCACGCCGAACAGACCCGCCCCCATCAGGACGGCGACCACCGAGGCCGTCAGCAGCAGCGTCATCTTGATGGTGCTGATCTGGGCCGTGAGGTCGTAGCGCTGGGCCCCGTAGGTGGCGCGCATGAAGAAGCCCTCGGTCGCCAGGGGGATGATCGTGACGGCGACGACCATCATGGGCCAGTGCAGGTCCGACGCCGCGAGGGCGAGCGTCAGCCCCAGGGTGCCGATCACGACGACCGCCACCGACACGAGCTGCCAGCGGAACAGCAGGCCGATGAGCCCCCGTGCGACGGCCGGCTCGCCGCGCGCCAGGGCGTCCGCCGAGTACCGCACGAGGGCCACTCCGAAGCCGAGTACGGCCGTCGACTCGAGCGTCCGCGACATCCAGGTGAGGAAGGAAAAGTCACCCATGAGCGCCGGGCCGAGGCCGCGGGCCAGGACGACGGACATGGTGAGCCCCGAGAACAAGCCGACGAGGGTGACCAGGCCGTACCAGAAGGTGTTGCGGACGAGCGCGTCGCGGACGGTCGGTAGCGTCACGCCGCGCGCTCGGAGACGCGCGGCCCGCGTGCGGCCTGTCCCGTCGGCGCCCAGACCGCTTGCGCGCCGCCGCGGAGATATCGCGCGAGCCCCCCGATGCCGGCCGCGCTCACCACGCAGAAGTAATACGGCA
>Ga0207684_10006045_pt1 | contig 11079 bp, 11 predicted proteins | sample KBSK5501metaG_FD_184342 | JGI IMG/M metagenome (GOLD analysis project Ga0207684, IMG submission 184342) | Corn, switchgrass and miscanthus rhizosphere microbial communities from Kellogg Biological Station, Michigan, USA - KBS K5-50-1 metaG... | ecosystem: Host-associated > Plants > Roots >... | reverse complement strand
ACGCACCCGGGGCAATTCGCCCTCTAGACACAGCGACAGGATGATGGTATACTATTCCACAACAAACATAATCCACTGGTGGACTATATGGGAAAGCAGACGATCACGACCTTCGAATATGCATTGCTGGCTTTGATTGCTCATCATCCCTCTTCGGGATATGAGTTGACACAACGCCTCAAGAAGCCCATGGGCTTCTTCTGGACAGCGCACCACAGCCACATCTATAACGGGTTGACGCACCTGGAGGCATTGGACTTGATTGCGCGCAAGGTCATTGAACAGCAGGGGCGCCCGAACAAACATCTCTTCACCATCACAGAAGCGGGCATTGTGGCTCTGCGTGCATGGGTGACGATGCCCATCGAGCCGGAGCTGCCACGCAGTGAGATGACCCTGCGTGCCTATGCCATCTGGCTTGCCGACCCTCGGGCGGCTGTGCGCCTCTTCCGGCAGCAGGAAGCGTTGCATCTGGCCCAACTGGAAGAGTACCAACTCCTCCTGGGGAGTATCGAGCAAGAGCATAGCATTCCACAGGCTGTAAACTTACCGTGGTTCGGAAACTATGCTACACTGCGCCGAGGGATCGGCTCGGAACGCGAGATCGCTGAGTGGTGTCGCTGGATGGCGGAGCAGTTTGAACGACATCTGGATCGCGCCGGGGACGACGAGCAAGCAGCTCAAAAAGCAGATGACGACACTCCGTTCTAAGCGCGACTCTCTGCTTCAGAACTTACACTCTGAGTAACGACTTGCATGCTTCGTTTCTGGGATGTGCTCTCGTAGGATGGCAACGAGACAGAGCGAGTAGTTCGCAAGGAGCGATGCGATACACGAAAGCAACTGCCTCTAGTCACCCAGAGGTTTTTGCAGGCGCTGATGCGAGATCAGCAAGAGCGAAGGAGGGATGTACTGTGAAATATATTCGCTTGTTGCCGTTGAGTTTCCTGCTGCTGGTGCTCGTTGCCTGTGGTTCAGGAGCACCAGCGCAATCGGCGGCGACACCGAAGCCGACCCCAACACCGGGGATCACGCCAACCCCGACCATCCCAAACGTCCCGGCGCGCCCAGTGCGATTTCTCACCTCGGACCATGTGCAGCTCGGCGGGCTGCTCTACGGGCACGGGAAAACGATGGTGATCTGTTCGCACATGCTCCGTACGAATAAAGATATCTGGGGGGAGAGTGGCATCCCTCAGCGCCTGGCCGTGCTGGGCTATCAGGTGCTGGCCTACGATTTTCGTGGCAATGGCGATTCAGCAGGCTTGGCAGATGCTTCAACACTGGAGGTTGACCTGCGCGCCGCAGTGGTCTTCGCGCATCAACAGGGCACCACAAAGATTGTGCTGCTGGGGGCGAGCATGGGGGGGACGGCCTCCCTCAAAGTAGCGGCAGAGGAGCAGGTAACAGCCGTGATCTCGCTATCCGGCCCGCAAGAGTTCGGCGTCAGCGTGAGCGATGATGAGGTCAAAGCCATCAAAGCCCCCAAGCTTTTTATGGCCAGCGAGAACGACGATCCGTTCGTGACCGATGCCAGGCATATGTACGCTATCGCTGGTCCCCCCAAAGAGATCCACATCTATCCCGGCAGTGCCCACGGCACGGACCTCTTCGGCGGCGACAACGGCGATGACCCGGCTCAGCGCGTGCTGCATTTCATCATACAATACGCGCCGGGTTGATGGTCGATCCAAAGGACCACGAAGCTGGAGAAACCAGAGAGAGGAGACCCATGAACAGGGCAAAGGCAAGAAACGACGACACCGAATTATCACATTTACAGCCATATACCAAAATACCTTGACTCTCACATTATGTAAGAGTGTATACTCTTCCTGAAGACGGATGATGAAGAGGCACTATGCAAAACCCACACCTATTCAAAATCGGCGACTTTTCACAGATTGGTCAAGTGTCGGTGCGAATGCTGCGGCACTACGACGAGCTTGGATTACTCAAGCCCGCTAAGGTCGACCGCCTCACTGACTACCGGTATTACTCGATCGAGCAACTCCCAAAGCTCAATCGTCTCCTGGCCCTGAAAGATTTGGGCTTCTCCCTCGTCCACATTGCAGCGTTGCTCAATGATGATCTGCCCGCCTCTCACCTTCGCAGTCTGTTCTTGATGAAGCGGGCAGAGATTGAGCAGCAACTCCAGGAAGGGCAGGCACGATTGGCGCGCGTGGAAGCACGGCTCAGGCAAATTGAGCAGGAAGGCAGATTGTCCGATTACGAGGTCGTGCTGAAGAAGATTGAGCCTGTGATGATTGCTTCGGCCCGTCAAGTTGTACCTGCACTACTCGACATGCCTCAGTATCGTCGTACGTTGTTCGCTGAGGTGTATGACTGGCTGGCACAGCACTCGCTCAAATCAGTGCCACCTGAACTCGTCATTTACTCGAACACTGAATACAGCGAACAAGACATTGACACGGAAGTAGCTGTAGTGGTAGACAAGGCATCCCTCAGCTCTCGCATGCCACCCATCGCTGGAAGAGTGCGTGTGCGTGAACTGCCCGCAGTCCTGACGATGGCGAGCGTCATTCATCAGGGCTATCTCCAGGATGTTGGTCAGGCGATTAGCGCATTGTTCGCCTGGATTGGCGCACATGGGTACTCCGCTTGCGGTGCTGAACGAGAAGTCCATCTCTTCGGGCGCGAACATGACCTCAAGCTATTGGCTCCAGTTGTGATTGAAATGCAGCTACCCGTCGAGAAAAACACGCCCACACCTCTCTAGAAAGGAAGTCAAAGCACAATGGATCCTTCACCTCCTGCTGGCAGCAACCCAGGCGTTATCTCAGAGGGCCCAGATCTCTACCGTTCGCAAGTCACGCTCGGCCTGAGCAGTTGGCGTCCCATCCTGCGTTTCGCTCGCATCGCCGCTCTTTTGGTCGGGGTCTTTCAGAAGACGCCCGGAGCCGTGAAACTCAACTTTTCGGTGGCGCCCGGTCGCCGCCAGTTCACCAGTCACAGTGTGTGGCAGGACAGTGATGCCGCCCAGGAGTTTTTCAAGAGTCCTGACCACCGGGAAGCGATGAAGCGTGCCTATGCAGGTATGACGGATGAGTTTTACGTGATCCACACTGGTGGAGAACCTTTCTACAACCAGCGCTGTCCGCGCTGTCATGTATGGTCCAAAGGGACAGCCCCCCGTTCGCACTGCTCGAAATGTCAGGCAGCTCTGCCTCATCACTTGCACCCTCTGGCACAGAAGGCTGAAGCACCTGGCTCCGAGTATGGCATCATTTCGCCTGAGATGACGCCTGCTACCAACTTGCAAAGCCTGCAACTGGCTACCTCCCTCTCTGCTCCACTCTCCACTGAGCGTGCGGCCCAGATGTATCGACTGGTGAATCTGACCCCGCTGCTCTGGTGGCTGACGATGATCGTGGCCCCCAGGTGGCGCATCACCCGAGCCTTGACGACGAGCCGGGGCCTGTTTGCCGGGTTGGGCCTCTTCTACAGTGCTTTCCTGCTCAAAGCCATCACGGAGGAGGGTCCACCCAACTATGGCTCGTATGAGCGGGGGCCGCGCCGTCTTTTCACGTCCCATGCGGGGCTGCTGGCTGGCTGGGCGCATTATCTGGCCTTTGATCTCTTTGTCGGGGTGTGGATCTATCGGACTGGCCTGGCCGAGAAGAGGTCGACGCGCTTGCCCTTGCTCTTGACCTTGGTAGCTGGTCCGCTGGGCTTGCTCGTCTTTCTGGTCCAGCGTGGTCTCCGTCGGCCCATGCCCTATCCGTTCGACACGTCCAGGACAAAGAATGAATCTGACTGGTAACAGCGAACCATTTCTCGCGGAATCGGTTTGATGTGACCGAGACGAAGCCATTTGGGTGCGCGATCGTTCGCTACACATCAGCAACCCAGGCCTCCAAGAAAGCCTGGATGAATACCATTCTTGACAAGCTGAGCAAGAGAAGGAGGGACAAGTGGACCATTTCGTGACCATCGGGCAGGTATCCGACATCGGCGAGGGCGAGATGAGGCAGGTGGAGGTCGCGGGCACCAGGTTAGCCATCGCCAACGTCGCTGGTACCTTCTATGCCTTTGGCGACACCTGCACCCACCTGGACTGTTCGCTCTCAGAGGGCGACCTCCAGGAGACGACGGTGACCTGCTCTTGCCATGGTAGCATGTTCGACGTGACCAGCGGCGCGGTCCTGCAGGGGCCCGCGAAGAAGCCGGAGCCCAGCTACCGGGTCGAAGTGCGCGATGGCACTCTCCGGATCGAAGTCTGATGCCCCAGACGTTCGTCATTGTCGGAGCCGGGCTGACAGGGGGAGCGCGGCGGTCGCCCTGAGAGAGGAGGGTTTCGGGGGCGACCTGGTCCTGATCGGGGCAGCACCCGAAGTGCCCTACGAACGGCCTCCTCTTTCTAAGGAGTATCTGCGCGGAGAGGCGACGTTGGAGGATCTGCTCGTCCGCCCGCCGAACTTCTACCCTGACCAGGGCATCCAGACGCGCTTGGGGATGCGTGCCACCAAGGTCGATCTCGAGGGGAAGGTCGTGGAGCTTGAGGACGGTTCCCGTCTGCCCTACGACAAGTTCCTCCTCGCCACTGGGGGGCGAAATCGGCGTCCGCCGATCAAGGGCCTCGACCTGGATGGTGTCTATGACCTGCGAACGGTGAGCGATGCCGACAGCATACGTTCGGAGGTTGCCCCTGGCCGCAAGGCGGTCATCGTTGGCATGGGCTTCATCGGCTCGGAGGTCACCGCCTCACTGCGCATGCTGGGCGTGGAAGTGAGCGTCATCGCACGCTCCAAGCTTCCCCTCGCTCGGGTGCTAGGGGAGGAGATCGCAAGAGTCATGGAGAGCATCCATCGCGACCAGGGAGTGGAAATGGTCTTTGAGGACGCTGTCGAGGCCTTCGAAGGTATCGGCCGTGTGGGGCGCGTGAGGACCCAGGGTGGTCGAGTGATTGCATGTGATTTCGTGGTGGTGGGGCTGGGCATTGAGCCAATCACCGAGGTTGTGGCCGACTCAGCAGTCCGGATTGAAAACGGCATCGTTGTCGATGAGTACTGCCAGCCGAGTGTCGCGGGGGTCTATGCCGCAGGTGACGTGGCCAACCACTATCACCCGGTGTTCGATCGCCGGATCCGCGTGGAGCACTGGCAGCACGCGATCAAGCACGGCCAGGCAGCGGCTCGCAGTATGCTGGGCAGCCAAAAACCGTACGATGAGGTCTACTGGTTCTGGTCCGATCAGTACAACTACACCCTCCAGTATGCGGGGTTCGCAACCGACTGGGACGAGTTGATCGTACGGGGAAGTCTCCAGCAGCGAAAGTTCGTCGCTTTCTATCTGAAAGGTGGGCGGATCCTCGCCACCGCTTCGATGAATCGCGGGAAGGACGTGCGCCAGTCGGTGGGCCTGATCAAAGCCGGGATTCAAGTGGACCTCGCCCGCTTGCGCGACGAGGCTGTCCAGGTGAGCGACCTGGCGGAGAGCTAGCGCGTGTTAAGAGGAGAAGAACGAAGACGCAACCGTCTGGAGTGGGGGTGGAAGCTGAGCGGTGACATCTGCAGGCATCAGCTCACTCAAAAGCGTTTCCGATGGTGCTTCCTGGTTTTGGAAGAGAAGCGTGTCTGTACTTGCACATTGCAAGCAACATCTTGGAAAGAAGGAGAAGGAACATGGGAAAAGTCGGTACAGGGTTCTCAATGTCGTTGGATGGTTTTATCGCTGGACCGGGAGACGATGTTCAGCAGGTCTTTAAGTGGTTCTCCAGCGGCGACACCGAAGTGAAATATCCAGGTGGTAGGGTGGTGGTCAAGGTTTCACCGGAGAGCGCCGAACTCCTTCGGGAGCAAATTGAAACGACAGGGGCGTTGGTGACGGGACGGAGACAGTTCGACCTCACCCATGGGTGGGGTGGCAGACATCCCTTGGACGTCCCGGTCTTTGTGGTGACTCATACCGTCCCCCAAGAATGGGTCAAGGCAGGATCGGCCTTCACCTTCGTCACGAACGGCGTCCAAAGCGCCATTGAACAAGCAAAAGCAGTCGCAGGTGACAAGAACGTCGTTGTAGACGGCGCGAATATTGCGCAGCAGTGCATCAGGGCCGGACTGGTTGACGAAATAGGTATCGATCTGGTGCCCGTCCTGCTGGGTGACGGTATCCGATTTTTCGACCACCTGGGCAATGAGCCAATTGAACTGGAAAGCACGAGGGTGATAGCGGCCCCTGGGGTAACGCATCTGAGATTCCGCGTCAGAAAGTAAGTTAGGCTTTATTGCTAATCTATCGAGGTTGCCCGCCTATGCGCGACCGAGGCTGGGCAGACAGTCACCCGATTGAGAGGCTGCGGGCAGCTGTCCTGGCTACTTAGCACGTCCGTTCGTAATAAAAGCTTCTTCTTTGGCTTTTCATACCGTTTCTTGACGAGTGATATTTAAACAGGAGGATGAACAGTGAGGGAGAAGGTTACTCTGTTTACCAGCGGGTTCGTTCAGACTAGCGACTGAAAGAGAGTCCTTGTGAGGTTCTCAGAAGAACCGCATGACATGGCTACAGCATCATCACTTTCAGAACCAGTCACATCCATCCCTCAGTACGCTTTCAAGCATTCAAGCGGTTCTTCGGTAGTCATGGTACAGCCCACCCAAGATCGGCAACGCGATCACCTGACCACCACTCAGTTCTGGTGGAATAGGAGATCCAAGTGACTCAGGCACCTGCTGTTTGATGCCTTGATGTGGTCGCATATGATTAAAGTACTCCACATAGGCCTTGAGCACGCGATACACGTATATCTCATGCAGGACAACGATGTGATCAAGACATTCGCGTCGTACGCTCCCCAGAAAGCGTTCACAGACGGCATTGGCACGCGGTGCGTGATAAGGGGTCTTGAGGAGCTTGATGGAGCTTGTTGCGGCTACCCGTGCGAAAGCTGGTCCGAATTTGCAATCGTTATCGTGAATGAGGTATCTGGGTACTTGCCCATACGGCGTAGCCTCTCGCAGCTGTTGTGCGACCCATGCATCCTTAGGAGCTTTCGTGACTCCCACATGGATCACTTTGCGAGATTTCAAATCGATGAAGAAGGCAAACAGCGAACGGAAGAAGAGGTCGGTGATCTGTAGGAAATCACACGCCCAGATTTCGGCAGCATGGTTCTGCAGGAAGGTTGCCCAGTTCTGCCCTCCCGGTCTCTTTAAACGAACGTGTCTCATATACTTTGGATGGTTCGTTTACACACACAAATATCCAGCTTGAGTAACTCGCCACGGATGCGTTCGGCTCCCCAGAGCCGATTATTCATCGCCATGTCCCTGATCAATGCGATTGTCTCTGAGGATAGCCTTGGCTGTCTTGAATCCGCCTTTGACTTGTGCTTCCAGAACAAGCGGAAGAACTCTCGATGCCACCGAAGCAAGGTCTCCGGCTGCACAATGAAGAGCGCCTGCTTCCATGTTCGAACCATCCTCGCCAGAAGCACTAGGAGGAACCTATCCGTCTTCCGACAGGCTGGTCGTTTGATTTGCCGACTCAGGACGATGAGTTGCTGTCGTAACAACGCGTTTTCAACAAGCAGTTCAGTCCTCCCTTTGGCAAGGTCTGCTATCGTACCGAGTAGAAGTGAGGTATTGTGCGGTCTCATCCGACCAACGAAGCCGTTGTGGAATACGTAAAAACAGAGAGCTTTTAGTCGCTTTATATGCATGAAAACATGGGACACAGACTGCTCCTTCGCGAAGAGGGAGAAGGTTACCAGAGCATGACATGCATCAACGCTCTTTGATTGTACCTTTATCGTCTCTCTCCTGCAAGTAGCATGTGTCATTCCATCGTTCTCAAAGGGCCTTTTTTGCGAACGGATGTCTCAAGTAGCCAGCACACTCTTTCGTCTGCACTCCTAGCTTTTATTATGTGCTCTTGATGCGCTCCACAAACCGCCTGAGAAAGCCCTGTTGTATCTTTTCGTCAGAAAACTACCGACGGGCCTATCGGAACGTTTCCTGGACGGCTCTATGGTATCATATGTAAGAGAACTACCAAAAACTTGATGTTGCTCGTATACCTGAGCCACCGATGGCAACTTCAAGTGGATTGTTCTTGCGCTGTTGCTGCTTGCCAATTTCATCGCGAGCATTCCAGCCACCTATGGCCAACTACGTACCATCTGTACCAACTCGACTTTCGGGCACTGCAATATCTGGCAACCGACGCCAGCGAATATGCAGGCGCTCCATCGCCTGGGCTTTTCTCTCGACACGTATGCCGTGTACACCCTCACCATTGATGTGCTCGCCTCCCTCGTATTCCTGGCGGTGGGTGCCGTGATTTTCTGGCGCAAGTCTGATGAGTGGATGGGTCTCTTCGTCTCGCTCGTGTTGGTGATCTTTGGCTCATTCGGTATCTCGGACTCGCTCGCAGGAACATTCATCACAGCGCAGACTCCTGGTGCTGTCAAGCTGCTATATCTCCTGCTCCTCCTCCAGTGGCCTGCGCTGGGTACATTGTTGTTGACGTTCCCGACAGGTCGGTTTGTGCCGCGCTGGAGCTGGGTAGTGGTGCTCTTCTGGCTGCTTCAGGATTGGTTTTTCACCTTTGGCAATATCGGGAACTGGCCGCTGGTATTCATCGCAGCCGACCTCCTCCTCGTGTTGGGAAGTACTGCGGGCGTCCAGGTCTATCGCTATCTGCGCGTCTACAACCCCGTGCAGCGCCAGCAGACCAAGTGGCTTGTCTATGCCTTTAGTGTTCTCGTGGGGGTGGAAGTCCTTAATCTCGTCATTGGTGGACTTGTCCCAGCCTTCAACCAGCCCGACTCGCCCTATCACTTAGACAGGGCAACCATGACTATGCTCTTCTTTATCCTCATTCCGCTCTCCATTGGCATCGCCATTCTCCACTACCGGCTGTGGGAGATTGATGTGCTCATCAACCGCACGCTGGTGTATGGCACGCTCACGGTCATCCTGACGGTGGTCTACGTTGGCCTGGTCATTGGCCTGCAGGCGCTCCTGCGGGGCATCATCAGCCAGGACAACAGCGTCGCCATCGTCATCTCCACGTTGGCCATCGCGGCCCTCTTCCAGCCCTTACGCCATCGTATCCAGAAGATGATTGATCGCCGCTTCTATCGCAGCAAGTATGACGCAGCCAAAATCATCGAGGCTTTCAGTGCCACGCTGCGCAATGAGCTTGACTTGAATCAGTTGAGTGAGCAGTTGGTGGCCGTGGTGCAGGAGACGATGCAACCAGCGCACGTCTCGCTCTGGTTGCGTAAACCCCAACAGAGCGAAAAACGCACTACCCACCCTTGGCGAGCCAATCCTCCTCCTTTCTAAGAACACAGACCTTCACACGCATGGAATTCTAAAAATGCTGAGTTTATTCCTGCAATGGTGTATGTGCTGGCTACCTCGAATATCCATTTTGAATAGTAACTACTCAGGTCCCCAAGCAACCGGTAAGGGTTGGCCATGGAAGACAGCGGTCAGAGCAGACAGCATAGAATGTCCTTGCTTCTGCATTGTCGAGAGATAACTGCGGATGCAGCAAAAAGCGGTGGCTCCAGTCGCACTGCGAAAGGTGCCAGCAATCTTTTGCTGAACTTTGGCCCAGCGCAGATCCCGCTCGGCCTGGTTGTTGGTAAAAGGAATGCGCAGGTCGTCGAGCAACGCCAGCACTTGCTCGGCACGCGCCATCAGGGCATCCAGCAGATTCTTGGCCTGGCTTTGCTTCTGCCTGCCTTTCTGCGATCCTGCCGCAGACGCAGGTGGGGGCGGTTGAGCGGCATAGCCAGCCGCCAGCATCTCGAAAGAGCGCGCGACCCAGTCGTCGCGCTTGAGAGCGGGAACAGCGCTCAGGTGGCGCAGACGCCACTGCTGACACGCACCATGCAGATCGAGCAAGAAGTCGTGCATCTCGGAAGCCCACTGCTGATGCTCCTGCTCGGCCACTGCCACACAGTCTCGCACGAGGTGGGCTCCACAGATGCTGTGAACACACGCATAGGCATCATAGCTGGCAAAACGGTCGTGCATGCCTCGCCCGCCAAAGCGCGGCCAGATGCCGATCTCGTCCATGGCCTGCCGGCCTCGCGACGCATGCCAGGCCAGATGGGTCAGCAAGCGGGTGCAATTCACATGCAGCCAATGCAGCATCCCATACACGCGGATGCCGGTCTCATCTCCATGCTGGAGGTGGCTGGCAACGATCAGCTCAGCAATGTGCGCAACCGTGGGTGCCAGCCGCTCTGCCGCCAGTTCACTCCACTGGATCAAGGTGCCTTCCGAGATCTGGCATCCGCAGAGCGCAGCCAGCGCCTCGCAGGTACGAGCTGTTGGCAGCAATTGCCCCTGGTGCAGATAGACGGCCAACGCTTGCAGGTGAGGTCCATACTGGACCGGTGCGCTGACCGAAGCAGGAAATCTGCCCAGGCTGGTGGTGTGACAGGTTGGGCAACAGATGGCTTCGATCTGATGCTCGTGGGCCAGCAGGCTGTGCTGGCTACATTGGACATCCGTTCACCTATAAGAGAGGGAAGAACGACAAGAGGTCCAGTATCCGTTTTTGAATGGTCTCGCGAAGATGGGGCAGCGCATCCAAATCTTAGCGTGCAGTTTTAATCTTTCGATGCGCTGCCCTCTTGCTGACCTAGTTCCGTCCTGAGAAAGACTTTCAGAAGAATTTAAGAGGAAAGTGGTAAGATGTAGATAGATTTTGCTGATAAGATTTTTGGAAGGAGCATCTTGGTAGCAATGGCTGAAACTGTGATAGGGGTCTTTGAAGATCATAACCATGCTGAACAGGCTATACATGATTTGAAACAGGCTGGATTTAGAGATGACCAGGTGGGGTTTGTGGTGCGCCACAGGGGAGAAGAGCAGACGGAAACCAGGGAGGGCAGGGGTGTAGTAGCAGGCGGTATTATTTCCGGCTTGCTTGGCGCGGCCAGTGCACTGCTACTCCCTATTATTGGCCCGACGGATGCGAGCAATGCGGCGATAAGCGGGGTACCGGTGGCGGAAATGGCGATAGATAGGATGAGGGGCGAGAGAAAGAAGAGAACTGAAGAGGAAGAAAGTAAAGCCGCAGTCACTGGGGAGCCTG